>Ga0194131_10011552_pt1 | contig 10513 bp, 8 predicted proteins | sample TA2KigO120mmetaG_FD_148631 | JGI IMG/M metagenome (GOLD analysis project Ga0194131, IMG submission 148631) | Freshwater microbial communities from Lake Tanganyika, Tanzania - TA2015053 Kigoma Offshore 120m | ecosystem: Environmental > Aquatic > Freshwater > Lake | place: Tanzania: Lake... | reverse complement strand
CTACCGGAGGCACCTTCGTGCAACGGCACCCCGTTGGTTCACGCCGTCACCTCGGGGATCCCGAGGTCACCTCAACTCCGAACGAGATCCCGGACCTGGATGAGGAACGGATCCTCGTGACGGTGGTAGATGGTCGGGATGGTGGTCGCACCCTGGTGGGCGTCAGCAATCCACTCCATCACCCGGTGACAGTCGTCCTGATCCCGAACACGGGTGAGTGAACCAATGACGACCGCTGGGGCTGCGGGCTCGAGCGACACGGCGATCGGGAGCACGTATCGACAGCCGAGCATCAGTTGCATCGTTCCGTCGTAGAGCGGCTGGAGGTGGAGCGAGTTGCTATCTCCCGGATCGATTCCCCGACGGGCTCGCCACTGGGACCGGACCTTCTGCACCATGCTGGCCGCCATGGAGAGGTCCTGACTGCCACTCGCAGCCATGGCGAGAATCTGCCCGCCCTGGGCGAGTTGGGCGTCGAGTTCGTGGCGAACGAGGAGGTTGTTGGCCTTCACCAGTCCCGGGTCGAGTTTCGATCGACGGCGCGAATGGGTCTGAGGCATCGACAGGAAGGTCCGGGCGCCACACTGCAACACCTGCATCGCCGGGACGTTGAACGCCTGTCGGGTCGTGACCATGCGCGAGACCATGACGTCGATTCGCTCGGCCACATCGGGAACGTCGAGGGATTCACCGAGAACTCCGAACTCCCGGCCGGGTTCGCACATGGCCAGGATCAATGCACCCATGACCAGGGCGATGTCGATGATCTGACCGTGGTTCGTGACCACGGCCACGTTGGCGTTCTCACCGAAGACCAGGTGGAAGAGTCCGTCGAGCTCGCCGGCCACGCCCGGCACCCTGAACGCCGGTCGGAAGATCCGCTCGAAGTCCGGGTAGGCGGCGCTGGCGTACAACTCCACCGTCTCGACACTTCCCGGTCGGGGCGGGACCACCACGCAGGAAGGGTCGTGGAACTCGAGCGCCGGGGAGTACGACAACTCTCCGAGGACGGCGTGGTGGCCGGAGCGCACCAACCCGGAGAGCGACTTGTAGTACGCAACGGGGTCGGTTGCTGCGAGCAACGAGCGGGCCTCGTCAACTGCTGCACGGCTCGGTGCGACGGAGCCGCTCAGCGGCCGGGTCCACGAGTCCTGCGACCGGGAACGCTTCAGGTTGCGACGACTTGCGGTTCGAGGCGGTGTCGAATCGCTCGTGTCCGAGGCTGTCGATGATCGCCCCGTGCTCTGCGAACCGGTCGATTCTGAACCAGTCGACTCCGAATCGGTCGATTCTGAACCGGTCGACTCCGAATCGGTCGATCTCGAATCGGACCTCGACAAGTCCGAAGAACTCACCCAATCGGCGAGAACAGGGTCATCGAGCGGGGCGACCAGATGGAGATCCGGACGATCCTCGGCGGGGCTTCCTGCGGAATCGTTGCCGACCATGGCTTCAGCATTGCAGATCGAGCGAGTTCAGGCGCAGCGACTCTGTGACCGCCGTGAATCAGGGTCGGTATCGGTAGCCTTCGGAAGCGTTCCTGCGGACTCGTCCGACGGTGGGAACTCTCGGTCAGCGTGCACCGCAGTCGACTGACGGCGACGGCACTGGCTCCACTGCTCTCAGTTACTGGCGTTCTGGCCTACGCACTGTTCCTCTGGGTGCGCTTCGGAGAAGCACTCGTCCTTCACTCCAATCAACGGGTGGTGGACCCGGCGATGTGGGGTGAGCGTCTCGCTCGACATCGCTGGGGCTGGCCGGTGGTCTCGGGGTCGGGATCGTTCATGGTGCTCATGGCGATGGGGTTCGCCCGGAGCTGGTACCTGACGTGAGCCTCAGTGGGCCCCGGGCCCGGCAGCGTCGTCAGGCCGCGCGGACGGCAGGACCCGTTCGGCGTCGTAGATCCCTTCGATCGACTGGATCCGGCGGAGGAGGACGTCGAGGTGGGAGCTGTCGCCGAGTTCGAACTCCAGGCGCATCGTGGCCACCCGCTCAGCGTCGACGTAGCTGTGACACGTCAGGATGGCGATGTGTGAGTCCGACAACGTGGAGATCACGTCCTGGAGCAGTCGCGGACGGTCGATGCCCTTGATCTCCACGAGCGCCACGAATGCCCCTGAGGTGTCCTCGTCCCAGTCGACGTCGACCACCCGCTCGGAACTCTCGATTGCGAGCGACGTGGCGTTGGCGCAGTCGCTCCGGTGGACCGACACGCCACGGCCCCGAGTGACGAAACCCATGACTGCGTCGCCGGGAACCGGTGTGCAGCATCGAGCCATCCGGACAAGCAGGTCGTCGAACCCTTCCACATGGACACCCACCGGGCGCCTGCCACCACGTCGACGCTCGCGCATCGGTGTCGGAACGACGACTTCGCGATCCTCCTCCACCGTTCGAAGCATTCGTACGATCCGGGTCGCCACCGAGTCGGCCGACAGGTGGTGCTGACCAATCGCGGTGAAGAGCGCATCGGCATCGTGGTAGCGCAACTCGGTGGCGACCTCGTCGAGGACAGCAGGGGCCGTGCTCTCACGGAGGGGCACGACTTCACGGCGCAGGGCCTTGGTGAGGTCCTCCCGACCCTGTTCGAGCGCATCGAGACGGCGTTCACGGGAGAACCACTGCTTGATCCGACTGCTCGCAGTAGGCGTGACGACGAACTGGAGCCAATCGCGACTCGGCCCGGCTCCGTCGACCTTCGAGGTGAAGATCTCGACGGTCTCGCCGGAGACGAGCTTGGTGTCGAGTGGCACGAGCCGGCCTGCCACTCGGGCTCCGATGCAGCGGTTCCCGACCTCGGTGTGGATCGCATAGGCGAAGTCGATCGGAGTGGCACCAGTGGGCAGCGTCACGACGTCACCCTTCGGAGTGAACAGGAAGACCTCATCCTGATCGAGGTCCAACTTGAGGTTGGCCATGAACTCGCCGGGATCAGCGAGTTCCTCCTGCCAGTCGATGAGCCGACTCAGCCAGTCGACCTCTGCGGCGGCACTCGCGTCCTTATAGGCGTAGTGCGCCGCCACACCCCACTCGGCCCGCCGGTCCATCTCCCGGGTACGGACCTGCACCTCCACCGGCCGACCCTCCGGCCCGACCACGGTCGTGTGCAGGGACTGGTAGTGGTTGAACTTGGGCATCGCCACGTAGTCCTTGAACCGACCGCTGACCGGAGCCCACATCGTGTGGATGGATCCAAGGGCGGCGTAGCAGTCCTTCTGGGACTCGACGATGACCCGAACACCGAGGAGGTCGTGGATCTCCTGGAACTCCTTGTTCCGGCGAATCATCTTGTCGTAGATGGACCAGTAGTGCTTCTCTCGACCGACGACCTCAGCAGCAATATTGAGTTCGGCCATTCGTTGCTCGAGTTCACCGACAACCTGCTCGATGTAGCGGTCACGGCCGAGTGACCTCTCGGCGACCATGTGGTCGATCTCGGCGTACCGCTTGGGATGGAGCGTGGCGAACGCCAGATCCTCGAGCTGCACCTTCACCTGCTGCATTCCCAGACGGTGCGCCAGCGGGGCATAGATGTCGAGCGTCTCCTCCGCCAGACGTTCCTGACGATCCGCCGGCAGTGCGGCCACTGTGCGCATGTTGTGCAGGCGGTCGGCGAGCTTGATCACCAGGACACGGAGGTCCTCGGACATGGCCACCAACATCTTGCGCATGGTGGCCGCCTGCTGCGCCTCCTTGGTGTCGAAGCGAAATCGCTCGAGCTTGGTGACCCCGTCGACGATGTCACGCACCTCGCGCCCGAAATCCGACTCGATCTCACCGAGGGTCAGGATCGTGTCCTCCACAGCGTCGTGCAGCAGCGCCCCGGCGATGGTCACGTCGTCCATCCCGTAGCGCGCCACGATGCCGGCCACGGCGAGCGGATGTGTGATGTACGGCTCCCCAGAACGCCGGAGTTGACCCCGGTGCGCACTCTTGGCAACGACGTAGGACCGCTCGATGAGGTCGACGGGCCGTTTCGGGTGGGCCCGACGGAAGACCGTCAGGATCTGCTGCAGATCATCCTCGGTGGTTCGATGATCCCGCCGCCACGGCAGAACCCGGGTGATGGCCGGCACGCCTCCCACGCTACCCAGTCCGACGCCGCCGTCAGTTCGCACCCAATGAACTCACCCCACGGAGCTGGAGTCCCTCGTCGCCTGAACCTAGGTTCGCCGCACGAGCCGTTCGGCATCAGGCCGGGGCGATGACCAGGGAGAACTGCAGTGGCACAGGTCAGCAGTACGAGAAGCAGCAGAACAGCCCGGAAGGCCGGAGTCAGTGCAGCTGTCGCAGTCGCAGCACTGGTCCTCGGAGCCTGCGTTCCGCCCCCGCCTCCCCCACCGCCGAACTTCGCCGTCTGCCCGACGGCGGCAGTCGGCCAGGTTCAGGTGGCTGTGGTCGTCCAGGGCGGACTGCCCCAGAGCCCACCGGTCGTCTGTGTCGTCGTTCCAGCAGGGTCCGATGGACTCGACGCACTCGCCGCTCGTGCAGTCCGAATCTCCCAGGCCGCACCGAGACTCGGTTTCGGCGACGCATTCGTCTGCGGCATCGACGGATTCCCAACAGCGCCGGCGTGCGGCGATTCAGGCCCGAACGGATTCAGCTACTGGAACTACTGGACCGGTGGAACGACCTGGGAGTCGGCATCGATCGGAGCCGGGGACCGGATCGTCTCACAAGGCAGCGTGGATGGCTGGGTGTTCGGAACCTGGGACTTCTCAACCACCTTCCCGGCGGCGCCGAACGGATCGGCTGACTTCGGAGCCCTCACCGACTGAGCGGGAACGGCGCCGGATCAGCTTGGTGGCGTCGAGGTCGCCCAGACCCGGGGCCGATGGCGCTCAGCGGCGCTTCTTGCGGGGCCGTGGCGGAATGACCGGCGATGGCCGGTCGACCGTCGCTGCAGCATCGTCGCTGGAGATGCCGTCGGACTCGTCGTTGCGCTCGGAGCCGCCGCCGGCGGTTTGACCCCTCGGCGAGGCAGTCCCGGCGCGGGCAGAGGCCAGAGGCCGATTCGAGACACGCTCCGTGCCGGACCGGATCCCGTACCACGCGGTATCGCTCGGATCGTCGCCCCGGGCGGCGAGACGGGCCCGGAGGTCCTTCCATCGGGGTTCCCGCTCCTTCAACCAGACGGTGAGCGGTGCCGCCACGAAGATCGACGAGTAGGTCCCCGACACGAGCCCGATCAGCAGCGCCAGGGAGAAATCACCGAGCGTCTGCTGTCCGAACACCTGCGACCCGACGACGTACATGACGGCGATCGGGATGACCGTCACCAACGTCGTGTTCAGGGATCGCATGAACACCTGGTTGAGTGAGCGTCGCATGATTGCGGTGTAGGTGTAGCGACCGCTCCTCGAGTAGCGAGCTGCGTTCTCCTGAACCCGGTCGTACACGACGATCGTGTCGTAGAGCGAGAACCCCAGGATCGTGAGGAAGGCAATCACCGTGGCCGGCGTGACCTGGATCTGGAACACCGAGTACACGCCTGCGGTCAGCACGACGTCGTGGAGCACCGCTGCGAGTGCAGCGATCGCCATGCGGGTCTCCAGACGCCAGGCGATGTAGAGAGCGACGAGGACCAGGAACACGATCAGTGACGTGCGGGCCTGTCGGGTGATGTCGCTGCCCCAGGACGGCCCGACAGTGGAGACCGTGACGTCACCCGTGGGGACTCCTGCAGCATCGGCGAGCTTGGTGGCGATCTCAGCAGCGGTGGAGACCTGATCAACGCGGCCCGAGATGCGGAGCACCTCGGTCCCGTCACCGGTGGTGACTCTCTGGAACTTCTCTCCGGCATCGGGGCCGTAGGCGGCGAGAACCTCTTCGGCACCGGATTCATCGAACTCGCTGCTCGGAACCTCCCAGACCGAACCGCCCTCGAAGTCGATGCTCAGGTTCAGCGCCGGCCGCTCGCAGCTTCCGGAGGTGCTGCAGTAGATCGGGATGACGACGAGCGATACGGCTGCGATGACCATGAGGACGATCGACACCACAGCCGTCCGGGGCCACAGACGCGGGAAGTTGAAGTCGGTTCGCTCGCGGTAGAGATCGGACCAGACGCTCATCGGAGCGCCTCGCTGGCAACGACGTCACCCGAGAGCACGTCGACAGCGGATTCCGTCGGCGGGACGGTGTCACTCGGGATGCCCAACCAGCGTGGATGATCGGCCCACTTGGAACGAGCGAGGACGATCGACGTCGGCCGGAGGAAGACGTACGCGGCGATCAGGTCGAAGACCGTCATGATGCCCAGGTAGAACGCAAAGCCTCGCACGGGCCCGACCGAGAGCCAGTACAGGACCCCAGCACCGATCAACGACGACACGTCTGCCTTGATGATGGTGGCGTACGCGCTCGAGAACGAACGCTCCACCGTGGTCCGGAGGGTGGCACCGTTGAGGACGTCCTCTTTCCATCCTTCGAAGAACACGATGCTCGAGTCGAGCGAGATTCCGATCGACACGATGATCCCGACGACCCCGGCGAGAGTGACAGTGGCGTTCAGGTTGGCCATGACGATCCACAACAGCGACGCCGAGATGGTCATGCTGCCGAGCGTGATGATCGCCAGGAGTCGGTAGTAGGCGAACAGGTAGGCAAAGACCAGCCCCAGACCGATCAATCCGGCGATGATTCCGGCCCGGAGTGCGTCCTCGCCGAGGGTCGCTGAGACCAACTCGGCCTGTTGAGGGGCGAGTTCGATGGGCAACGATCCGAACCGGAGTGACACGGCGAGGTTCTTGGCCTGCTCCTCGGTGAAGTCGCCGGAGATCTGGATCTGATCCCGACTGAACGTCGGCTCGTTGATGGATGGTGCCGAGAGGACCTCGGAGTCCAACACGATGGCCAGTCGTCCGTTCTCGGCTCCACCGACCTTGGGGCAGATCGGATCGCCGGCGTTGCACTTCGCGGCGATGGCGTTGAACAGATCGATGCCGTCGGCTCCCGGTTTGAACACCGGATTGACGGTCCACCGGCCGTCCTGGCCGAGGCCGGCAGCTGCGGTCTCCACTGCGGTCCCGGTGAGCTGAGTCGGACCGAGGCGATAGATGAAGCCGTCCTTGTCGGCGAGTCGAACCTCGGCGTCACGCTCGTCCTCCGCGGCCGGCGTCACGTTGGCGAGGAGCCGCTGTTCGAGCTGGTACAGCTCGACGAACTTGGGGTTGGCCAGATCAGCGGCGCGCGGATCGACGGGCGCAGTGGTCGGAGGCGGGGGCGGATCCTGGCGCCGGAACCTGGCTGATCGACCACCACCGGTGTTGGCGTCGCCGGCGGTGGGATCGATCGTGGTGCCAGGCGCCTCCGGCACGGCCGGAGCCGGCACCGAGGTCTCTGCAGTCGGCGGCGGCACAGCGGCATCGGCTGGGATCTGGCCCTGGGCACCGGCGTTCGCCTCGGCCTCGGCGGAGAGCTTCTGGACGACCCCTGTGGCATTGAGGCCCTCGGGGAGGTCGATCTCGGAACTCAGTTGCGCCACCTTGGCCTCAGCCTCGGCCCGGGCCTCGCCGCTGAGCGTCTGGCCGAGGTCCTCGAGCACCGGCCGGAAACGCAGCTCCGCAGTCTTGCCGACGATCTCGAGAACCTCCTGCTGGTTGGTGGCGCCGGGCAGCTGGACCTGGATCGTCGATCCCTGTCGGGACACCTCGGGTTCAGCAACGCCGAGCGCATCGACCCGCTTTCGGATGACTTCAATCGCCTGGTCGAGCTGCTCCGGGGTGACGTCGTCGGTGACCTGGCCGTCCTTGACGGGCTGGAGGTTGACCGAGACGCCACCCTGCAGGTCCAGACCGAGTGTCGGTGTCCCGCCCCAGATGATCGTCGCGATCAGGAGCCCGTAGACGACCGCCATCGTGAGGAGCGAGAGCCGCCCCGGGTGTCGTTTCAACACAATGTGGATCCCCCTGGATCGCAGCTGGCGTCAGTTGCTCTGCACCGGTCAGTTTGCGTCAGTGCTCTTCGTGCCGCCGGCCTTGGGTGTCACCCGACGGGATACGACCGGCGCGTCCGCACCGGAATCCTCTGTTGCTGCGCTCGACTTGGCACCGCCACCGAGGAAGCCGCTCAAGAACCCACCCTTCGGCTCCTCGTCCGGCTCACTCAGGTTACGGCTGACCGAGGCCTTTGCGACCCGGATCACGACGTCGTTGTCGACCTCGAGGTGGATGAGGTCGTCCTCGACGACGTTGATGACCCCGACGATCCCACCTGCGGTCACAACCTCGTCGCCGGCACTCAGCGAGCTCACCAGTTGCTGCTGACGAGCTCGCTGCTTCCGCTGGGGAACCACCATCAGGTAGATGAGCAGGCCGAAGGGAACGAGGATGATCAGCAGTCCGAGCGGACTTCCCTGACTACCCTCCTGGGCGATGAGCGATGCGATGTGGTTCACAGGCCGCCGATGGTAGGCCGCTGAAACGGGGAGGGGGAATCACGGCACGATGGGGGCCTCACGGACCCCAGGTCCGAGCCACCGATCGCCGGAGGTCGAGGAGCGTCCCGTCGACAATGGCCGAGCGGATCCGCCCCACGAAGCTGAGCATCCACCAGAGGTTGTGGACCGTGAAGAGCGCAGCGGCACTCTGGGCGTCCACGTTCGCAAGGTGGCGCAGAAACCCCCGTTCGTAATGGGCACAGGTCGAACAGGCGCACTCCGATTCGATCGGTCCGGGTTCCCGGGCGAACTCGGCCCGGGAGATGTTCAACCGCCCCCCGCTGGTCAACAGCGTGCCGTGACGGGCCAGACGGGTGGGCAGCACGCAGTCGAACATGTCCACCCCGAGGGCGACGGCCTCCACCATCGACACGGGATCGCCCACGCCCATCAGGTACCGGGGTCGGTCGGCGGGGAGGACGCCAACAACGGCCTCGATGGCCGGGAGCATCTCGCTGCGGGACTCACCAACCGACAGACCCCCGATGGCGTAGCCATCGAAACCGAGTGCGAGTGTCCGCTCAGCGGCCTCGCGGCGGAGGTCCGGATCCACTCCACCCTGCACGATCCCGAACATCGACTGATCCTCGATGCGCCGACGCGCTGCGATCGCCCGTCGACCCCAGGCCTCGGTCGTGTCGACCGCCCAACGGAGCCGCTCCGGCCGTGCCGGGAGCGCCGGACAGACGTCGAGGACCATCTGGACGTCCGCACCGATCTGCTCCTGTGTGCTCACCGCCAACTCGGGGGTCAGGAGGACCTTCGATCCGTCGTAGCTCGAGGAGAACTCGGCGCCGTCGGCGGTGACCCGGGGATCGAGCGAGAACACCTGGAAGCCCCCGGAGTCGGTCAAGGTCGGTCCGTTCCAACCGCTGAACCGGCCCAGACCACCGAGTTGCTGCACCACGTCGGCCCCGGGCCGCAACATCAGGTGGTACGTGTTGGCGAGGAGGATCTCGAACCCCTCGCCGCCCGGGGAGCGCAGATCGGCGAGTTCGTGGGACGGGAGCGCCCGAACCGTTCCTCGAGTGGCGACCGGCATGAACAGCGGGGTTCGCACCTCACCTCGAGCAAGTCGGAGACGACCGACCCGTGCTGAACCATCACGCGCATCGACAGTGAGAGCGGCGATCACCGTCGAACCTCGAGCAGGGAGGCGTCGCCGAAACTGAGGAACCGGTAGCGGCGCCCGAGTGCCTCGTCGTACATCGTCCTCCAACGAGGGCCGATGGCTGCCTCGATGAGTGCGAGCAGAGATGATCGCGGGAGGTGGAAGTTCGTCAGGAGACGGTCCACCGCGGCAAAGGAGTGGCCCGGGGTGATGAACAGGTCGGTCCGGCCCGTGAGTTCCCCGGTCGCCGCCGCCGACTCGAGCGCTCGGACACTCGTGGTGCCCACGGCCAACACAGGTCGTCCCTCCGCCCGGGCCCCGAGGACAGTCGTCCAGGTCGATTCGGGGATCCGATACCACTCCGAGTGGATCGCATGATCCTCGACCCGATCGACAGCAATCGGCTTGAACGTGTCGAGACCGATGACGAGTTCGACGTTCACCAGCGTGCCGCCCGCCGATTCGATGCCTCGCAGAACCCGATCGGTGAGGTGCAGGCCAGCAGTCGGGGCCGCCGCCGATCCCGGACGGCGGGCGTAGACGGTCTGGTAACGGTCCGGGTCCCTCAGGGGTGTGTTGATGTACGGAGGGAGCGGTACCACACCACTCGAACGGAGGGCATCCTCGAGCGACCCCGGGCAGTCGGGTCGGACCAACCGACGCCCACCGCCGAGCGATTCGCCGAACTCGAAGCTGAGCGGACCGGTCACGGCGGAGACGACCGTGCCCTGATGCAGCTGACGACTCGGCCGGCACAGTGCCTGCCACCAGCCGCCGCCCTCGGGCTCGAGCAGCAGGACCTCCCCGGATCCACCGGACTCCCGCAGGATCGGCACACGAGCGGGGATCACAGCGGTGTCGTTGAGCACCACCACCGTCCCGGGATCGATCAGGTCGGGGAGATCGTGCACCCGGCGGTGCCGCCCCTCTCCGACGGCTCCATCGACGAGCAAGCGAGCAGAGTC
>Ga0194131_10011549_pt1 | contig 10515 bp, 12 predicted proteins | sample TA2KigO120mmetaG_FD_148631 | JGI IMG/M metagenome (GOLD analysis project Ga0194131, IMG submission 148631) | Freshwater microbial communities from Lake Tanganyika, Tanzania - TA2015053 Kigoma Offshore 120m | ecosystem: Environmental > Aquatic > Freshwater > Lake | place: Tanzania: Lake... | reverse complement strand
TGAGCGCCACTGGCCGCATGAATTGGTGCTCGGCCCACCAGGCGATGGTCTCGGCAAAGCCGCGGGTGCGCTCGGGAAACAGGGTGGGCTGGGGATGCCGCCGCTCGAGCTCACGGGCGATCAGCCGCGTGTCGCACCACAGGTCGGCGCCGTCCTGCAGCACCGGGATGCGACGATAGCCGCCGGTCAATGGCGTGAGGTTTGGCTTGGGCAGGATCGGCGGTTGCTCGACGCCGCGCCACGCCAGGCGTTTGAAGCCCAGCATCAGGCGCGCCTTCTCGGCAAAGTTCGAGAAGTCGTAGTGGTGGAGGATGAGAGAGCTCATCCGTCGGCCAGTCGTTTCAGGTCGTCACCCGACAGCCGGTAGAAACGCTTGTCCTGGCGCGGCACGCCTAGCCGGTCGTACAGGCGCTGGGCGCCGTCATTGGCGGCGTCGGTCGTCCAGTCGATGCGGCAGTAGTCCTCTTCGAGGGCCATGCGGGCCATCGCCGACAGGAGAGCGCGTCCGACGCCCAGGCTGCGCGCCTCCTGGGTGACATAGAGGTCCTTCAAGAACAACATCCACTGAAAGGCGCCACCGAACAGGATGGGGCTGAGCGTCGCCAGGCCTCGCGCCTTGCCGTCGCGCTCGGCGAGCAAGGCGAAGGGCAGACGCTCACCCGCGCGCGTCAGCAGCCGCGCCATCGCCAGCGCGCCGCCCGGCGGATCGGGCGACTTGTAGTGCGCCTGCATGTCGGACAAGAGACGCGCGAGCACCGCTTGGTCGGCGGCGACGGCGCGACGGACTGTGACGGCGCTCACGCCGCCTTCAGCACGCCATCGTCGGCTTCGATCGGCAGCGGGGTCCAATTGCGCGACACCACCCAGTCGGGTCGCGGGTTGTCGCCGAGCTGCGGCTTGTTGGCCACGGTGTTGCACGACACGTAGATGTGCCAGCGGTCGTCGGCCGAGAGGTTGTGCCCGGAGGCGTGCAGGACATTGCAATGGAACAGCACGCACGTGCCGGCACGGCCGGTGACGGCAACCGGCTCGGGCGAGCTCTTGAGGATGTCGATCATGCGCTGCCTCGGCATCGCCCAGAATTTGTAGGACGTCGATTCGTCCCACACCGGCTCGATGCGGCCGAGCTTGTGGCTGCCTGGGATGAGGTAGAGAGCGCCGCCCATCTCGGTGGTGTCGGTCATCATCAGGTTGAAGGTCGCCATGTCGGGCCGGGGGCAGCCGTCGCGCATCCACGAGCCGTAGTCCTGATGCCACTGCCACACCGTGCCTTCGATGGCGGGCTTGGTGTTGATCTTGGTGTGATAGACGTAGATCGCAGGATCGTTCAGCACCTGCTGCACGGGCCGCAACAGGCGCGGCGTGCGGACCAGCGCACGGAACGGCTGCGACCGGGTCGGCCCATCGGCCTCGTGGACGCGGAAGATGGTGCGCACGCCGCCGCTGTGCTCGCGCACGACCTCCTCGCTCGCCACCTGGCTCAGCCGGGCGACTTCGCGGCGCAGAACCGCCACCTCGTTGCGCGAAAAGAGATCGGGAAAGACCAGGAATCCGTCGCGATCGAACTGCTCGAGCTGCTGGGCGGTGAGCTCCATGACGCCCTCTCTATCGACTTGGGGACGGCAACGCTAACACCGCTGGCAGGCCGCGGCAAAGATCGGCAAAATCGCCGGCAACCGGAGGAGTGAGACGACATGCAGGGCGTGGTCAACATCGAGGATCTGCGCAAGCTCGCCAAGAAGCGGCTGCCCAAGATCGCCTACGACTTCATCGAGGGCGGCACCGATGACGAGGTCGGGCTGGTCACCAACGAGCAGGCCTTCCGCAAGGCGCGCATCGTGCCGCGCTATCTGGTCGACGTCTCGGTGCGCGACCAGTCGACGACCCTGTTCGGCCGAACCTATTCGAGCGTCATCGGCATCGCGCCGACCGGGCTGGCCGGCTTGTTCCGGCATGGCGCCGACCTGATGCTGGCCGAGGCGGCGCGCGACGCCAACGTGCCCTTCATCATGTCGGGGGCGGCGACCGGCTCGATCGAGGATTTGGGCAGGCTCGCGCCCGATCACGGCTGGTACCAGCTCTACTCGGCCAAGGACCAGGCGGTGTCCGAGGACTTGATCAAGCGCGCGGCCGATGCCGGGCTGAAGACGCTGGTGTTCACCGTCGACGTGCCGGAAGGGTCGAACCGCGAGCGCAATACGCGCAACGGCTGGGGCCGGCCGCTGAAGCTCACCTGGAAGACCAAATTCGACGCCCTGCGCCATCCCGCCTGGATGATGCAGTGGCTGCGCCACGGCACACCTTACTTCAGCAACTGGGCCAAGTACGCCGGCGAGGGCGCTTCGGCCGAGAAGGTGGCCGACCTCGTCGCCTACCAGAACCGGGCCCCCATGACCTGGAAGCACGTCGAACGCTTTCGCGAATTGTGGAAGGGCAACTTCGTGCTGAAGGGCATCATGCACCCCGACGATGCCATTCGCGCCCATTCGCTCGGCGTCGATGGGCTCATGGTGTCCAATCACGGTGCCCGCCAGCTCGACAATGCACCGTCGCCGCTCGAGGTCCTGCCGGCGATCAACAGTGCGGTCGGCGACAAGATGACCCTGATGCTCGATGGCGGCGTGCGCCGCGGGCTCGACGCCCTGATCGCTATCTGCATGGGCGCCAAGTTCGTGTTCGTCGGCCGGCCGACGCTGTACGGTGTGACGGCCGGCGGCATTCCGGGCGCCAAGACGGCGCTCGACATCTTCCGCCGCGAGATCGACATCAGCATGGCTCAGTTGGGCGCGCCGAAAATCTCCGATCTCGGTCCGCAATTCCTGATGTGGAAGGACGAGGAGGATTTGCGCCGCAACCGCCGCTGAGACGCGGCTTGGCAGTGCACAGCCCATCGGACGAAGATGGGCGGCATGGTTCCGCCAGCGCCCACCCCGTCGTCCGACGACGTCCGCAAGCTGCAAGAGGCCGTGGCCGAGCTCGGCGCCGCGCTGGACCGGCTCGACCGGGAGGCGGCGCGGGCATCGGCAGCGGCTGCCGAGCAGGCGCATGATGTCCGCGAGCTCGGCAAGCGGCTGATCGAGCTGGCCGACCTGCTGGCCGGCCGCTTCGGGCAGCTCGGCGATTGCGTCGGTGCGGTCGAACGCGAGGTCAAGACGCTGCCGTTCTACGCCACGATCATCGGCGGCCTGGTCGCGCTGATCGTCGCCGTCGCCGGCCTGACCTATGCCGCGATCACTTTCGATCGGCCGCACGAGCCCGAGACGGCGGCGCGAGATCTCGCAAAACGGCACGGTGCCAGCGTGCGCACGATCGAGGGGGAGAAGCTCCTCGGCGCCAACTATCCGCTGATCCATGCGGTCGGTCGCGCCGCCGCGCGAGCGCCGCGGCTGATCGACGTCACTTGGGGCGATCCGGCTTGCCCGAAGGTAACGGTCGTGGGCAAAGGCGTCTGCTTCGACACGGGCGGTCTCAATATCAAGCCTGAGACCAACATGCGGTTGATGAAGAAGGACATGGGCGGAGCGGCGACGGCGCTCGCGCTCGCCCATATGCTGATGGCTAGAGCGTCGCGCGTGAAATAGGAATCGAAGGGGGATTCCCAAGGAATCGGAAATCTGATTCAAGATGCTAGCTGGGCAGTGGAGGCCAGCATGGATGGGAAAGCCCTATTCGATTGACCTTCGCGAGCGTGTTCAGGCGGACATAGAGAGCGGGCAGTCGCGGCGTGCCGCGGCCCGCCGGTACGATGTCAGTGCGAGCTTTGCGGTCAAGCTGGCCGACCGGGTATCGCGAACAGGCTCGGCCGAGCCGGCGCGCCAAGGCCGTCCGCCGGGCGGCGGTAAATTGGCGCCGTATGTGGCGGCTCTGCTGGAGTGGGTCGAGGCCGAGCCGGACATCACGATGCCGGAACTGGCGGACAAATTGAAGGCCGAGAAGGATGTGACGGCGCATCCGGCGTCGTTGTCTCGAGTGCTGCTGAAGGCCGACTATTCCTTCAAAAAAAACACTTGTGGCCTCGGAGGCCGGGCGCGAGGACGTGCGTCAGGCGCGTGAGGAGTGGAAGGCGCGGCGCCAACCGCACATGCTCGACAAGGTCCATCGCCTGGTCTTCCTCGACGAAACCGGCACGACGACCAAGATGACCCGCCTGCGCGGGCGGGCTCGCCGCGGCGCCCGTTTGAGGGCCAGGGCGCCGTTCGGACACTGGGCCACACAGACCTTCATCGCCGGGTTGCGCTGCGATGGCCTGACCGCGCCGTGGGTGGTCGACCAGCCCATGAACCGCGAGATCTTCGACACCTACGTCGAGACCCAGCTCGCACCAACCCTGCAACCGGGCGACGTGGTGATCCTCGACAATCTCGCCAGCCACAAGAGTGCAAAGGCCGAGGCGATCCTCAAGCAGCGCCGTGCTTGGTTCCTCTTCCTGCCGCCCTACAGCCCCGACCTCAATCCGATCGAAATGGCCTTTGCCAAGCTCAAGGCCCACCTCAGGCGCATCGGCGCCAGGACAATCGACGCCCTTTGGAAAGCCATCGGAGACATCTGCGCCCTGTATTCCGAGCAGGAGTGCTGGAACTATCTCAAAGAGGCCGGATATGCTCCCGATTAAGCGCTCGATGCTCTAGTATGAGGTGATGTCCTCAGCCGCCGTTTCGCTCAGTCGCGATTTTCGAGTCATCAGCCTGATCGGCGCGGCCCATGGCGTCAGCCACTACTATCAGCTCGCTTTCGCGACGATGCTGCTGATCGTGCGGGAGAAGGCCGGGTTGTCGTTCGCCGATGTCGGCTATCTTGCCGGCATCTTCTATGGCGTGTCGGGTGTCGCACAGACGGCGGCGGGTTTCGCGGTCGATCGGGTCGGAGCACGGCCTATCCTGTCGGCCGGGCTGGCGATCATCGCCGTGGCCTTGGCCTCGACAGCTTTGGCGCATTCCTTCGCGGGCTTCGCCGCCATCGCAGTGCTCGCCGGTCTGGGCAACGCCGTCTTCCATCCAGCGGACTTTGCGCTTCTCAACGCCTCGGTGAACCCCAACCGGCTAGGCCGCGCCTACAGCATCCACGGCGTCGGCGGCTCGCTCGGCTGGGCGGCAGCCCCGGTCATGTTCTTCCTCGACGACTGGTTCGGCTGGGTGGGCGCGGCGCTGATCGGCGCCGTTCCGGGATTGGTGCTGTCGGGGCTCGTCTGGACGCACCGAGACGAGCTCGTCGATCACAGGGTGAAGGCCCACGAGGCGACCGAGCGCCAAGGCGTCGGGGCCGGCGCGTCGTTGTTCCTGCAGCCGGCCATCCTGCTCTGCCTCGTCTATTTCGCGCTGATCGCCGCCAGTACTGTCGGTATCCAGCAATTCGCCGTGCCGGCCTGGGTCACCATGTTCGGCGTTTCCGAGAACTACGCCGCGCTGTGCCTGATCGTCTTCATCGTCGGGTCGGCGGCCGGCGTGCTGGCGGGCGGCCTGTTCGCTGATCGCATACGCCACCATCACCTCGTGGCAACGGTCGGACTGCTGGTCGCCGCGGCTTTGACCGTGCCGATTGCAACGCAGACCGTGCCGGATGGGCTGCTGCTGCCGCTGCTGGCGCTGGCCGGTGCGGCGGGCGGCGCCACCGGTCCGTCGCGGGACATGATCGTCCGAGGGGCGACCCCGGCCGGCGCGTCGGGCAAGGTGTTCGGCTTCGTCTACTCCGGCCTCGATATCGGCTCGTTCCTTGCGCCGCCGGTGTTTGGCCTGCTGATGACGGCGGGTCTGCCCAGCATGATCTTCTGGATCGCCGTCGGCCTCTACTTGCTCAATGCCGTGCTGGTCATGGCTATTCGCCAAGCCACTGCGCCAGTCGCCGCCGCGGCGGAGTAGTCGTCAGGCCGCTTCGTAGGCTTCCTGGGTGACCAACCATTCGTGCTCGGCGTGGGCGATCTCGCGCTCGAGACGAACTTTTTCGCGCTGTAGGTCGGCGACATTGACGGCGGGATCGCTGTAGGTCGCCGGATCGGCCAGCTTGGCCTCGAGGGTGCCGCGCTGCTTGTTCAGGCTGGCCATGCTCTTTTCGAGCGTGTCGAGGGCGCGTTTGAGCGGCGCTCGTTTGGCGCGCACGTCGGCGGACTGCCGCCGCTGTTCCTTCTTCGTGCCCTGTTCGGCCGAGGCGGTCCGCTCGGGTTTGTCGGCTTTGGCGCGGCCGCGTTCGCCGAGCAGCCCCGCCTGATAGTCGTCGATGTCGCCGTCGAACGGCGTCACCTTGCCGTCGGCGACGACCCACAGCCGATCGGCCACCATCTTGACCAGGTGAGTGTCGTGGCTCACCAGCACGACGGCGCCGTCGAAATCGTTCAGGGCGTCGATCAGGGAGGCGCGGGCATCCATGTCGAGATGGTTGGTCGGCTCGTCGAGCAGCAGAAGGTGGGGCGCATTGCGTGTAGCCAGCGCCAGCAGCAGCCGTGTCTTCTCGCCGCCCGACAGCAGTCCGACCTTGAGATCGGCACGGTCGCGTGAAAAGCCGAAGCGGCCGAGCTGGGCGCGTACTTTGGTCTCGCCGGCCGCCGCACCGAGCGCGCTGCTCATGTGCATGAACGGGGTCGCCTCGTAGTCGAGGCCTTCCTCTTGATCCTGTGAGAAGTAGCCGACGCGCAGCCGCGGCACCCGCTTGATCTTGCCGTCGCGCGGCGACAGTCGATCGGACAGCAGGCGGATGAAAGTCGACTTGCCGTTGCCGTTCTGGCCGAGCAGGGCGATGCGGTCGTCCATATCCAGCCGCAGATCGAGACCGCGCAACACCGGCGGGCCATCGCCGTAGCCGACCGCAACGCCGTCGAGCGTCTCGATCGGCGAGGCGAGTTCCTCGGGCGGCGGGAAGCTGAAGGCGATGCGTTCGTCGACCGGCACGGTGGCGACGGGTCCCAGCTTCTCGATCATCTTCAGGCGCGACTGTGCCTGGCGCGCCTTGCTCGCCTTGGCTCGGAAGCGATCGACGAAGGCTTGCATGTGCTTGCGCTGGGCGGCGACCTTGGCCTGCTGCGCGGCATCGTGCTCGAGCCGTTCAGCGCGTGTCCGCTCGAAGCGGTCGTAGTTGCCGTTGTAGGCGACGAGCTTGTGCTGATCGATGTGCACGATGTGGTCGCACACGTCGTTCAGCAGGTCGCGGTCGTGGCTCACCATCAGCAGGGTATGACGGAAGCGCTGCAGATATTCCGTCAGCCAGAGCTGCGCCTCGAGATCGAGGTGGTTCGACGGCTCGTCGAGGATCAGGAGATCGGGGTCGCTGAACAGCGTACCGGCCAACGCCACCCGCATGCGCCAGCCGCCTGAGAACTCGCCGCAGGGGCGGGCCTGCGCGGCATTGTCGAAGCCCAACCCGCTCAGGATCGATGCCGCGCGAGACGGTGCGGCGGCAGCGCCGATTTCGTCGAGCCGCGCATGGATATCGGCGAGCCGCACGCCGTCGTGGCAGGTTTCCGACTCGGCCAGCAAGGCAGTGCGCTCGACATCGGCGGCCAGCACCGCATCGAGGACGGCAACGCCGCCGCCGGGCGGATCTTGCGGGACCGAGCCGACGCGCATGCGACCGGTCATGGCGATGCCACCGCCATCGGCCTCGAGTTCGCCTTGGATGAGCTTCAGCAGCGTCGACTTACCGGCACCATTGCGTCCGACCAGACCGACCTTCCAGCCGTCTGAAAGGGCCGCCGACGCGCGGTCGAACAGAACGCGTTCGCCGTGCCGAAAGGACAGGTCATTGACGTGCAGCATGGGGCGGCGGCGTTTAGCACGCGAATGGAGCCGGTCCAACCGGCTTGCCGACGCCTACCCCTCTGTCTATAAGGCCCGGCCATTCGCAAGGACTGCAGGCGCAAGAGGATTCAATGGCCGTCGAACGCACATTTTCGATCATCAAGCCGGACGCGACCCGCCGGAACCTGACCGGCAAGATCAATGCCCGGTTCGAGGAGAACGGGCTGCGGATCGTCGCCCAGAAGCGGCTGTGGATGAGCCGCCAGCAGGCCGAGCAGTTCTATGCCGTGCACAAGGCGCGACCCTTCTTCGACGGTCTTTGCACTTTCATGACGTCCGGGCCGGTCGTCGTCCAGGTGCTGGAGGGTGACAACGCCATCGCCCGCAACCGCGAGATCATGGGCGCCACCAATCCGGCGAACGCCGCCGCTGGCACGATCCGCAAGGATTTCGCCGAGTCGATCGAGGCCAATTCCGTGCACGGTTCCGACTCGCCGGAAAACGCCGCGATCGAGATCGCGTATTTCTTCTCCGGTACCGAGATCGTCGGCTAAGAAAAAAGCGGCCCTGTGGGGCCGCTTTTCATTGGGTCCTGGCCCCGCCGACGCTTCACTCCAGCACGGCGAAGGCGACCAGCAGAGCAAGTGTGCCACCGATTCCCACCAGCAAGGCGAAAAGCGGGGCGCCGCCCACCAGGCCGAGCGCCATGCAGGCCAGCAACAGAACGATCAGCAGGATCGAGAACAGCACCAGCTTGTTGAACGATTGGTAGGTGCTGAGATGGGCGGGGTCGTCGTCCTGAGTGTCGGCCATGGTCAATCCTCGTGGCAAGTCGGGGGCCTTATAGCGAACTAAGGCTCGGCCGAGAAGAGGACGGTTGCGCCCTCCGGCAGGCCGGTCACATGGGCGTGCGACCCGGCGACGGAGACCCGTCCCTCGGCCAGCCAACGCACCACCTGAGGATAGAGCCGGTGTTCCTGGCGCAAGATGCGCGCGGCAAGCGTCTCGGCATTGTCGCCGGCAAGCACCGGGACCGCAGCCTGCGCGATGATCGGCCCGGCGTCGAGTTCGGCGGTGACGAAATGGACCGTGCAGCCGCTGATCCGCACGCCGGCATCGATCGCCTGCTGCTGCACCCGAAGGCCGGGAAAGGCCGGCAGCAGCGAGGGATGAATGTTGACGAGCCGGCCCTGCCAGCGCTCGACGAACCACGCACTCTGAATGCGCATGAAGCCGGCGAGCGCGACCAGCTCGACGCCGCGTTTCTCCAGTTCACCGGACACCGCCCGGTCGAAGCTCTCGCGGTCGGCAAAGGCTTTGTGCGACACGACCGCCGTGGCAATGCCCGCCGCCCGAGCCACCGCCAGCCCGGCCGCGTCGGCGACATTGCTGAGCACGCACGCGATCTCGGCGGGATAGTCGGCGGTTGCCGCGTCGATCAAGGCCGCCATGTTGCTGCCGCGGCCCGAGATCAGAATCCCGACCTTCAGCTTGCCCATAGTGTCTCGGCGTGATCGACGACGCAGTCGGCGTCGCGGTCCGGCGCGGCCTCGACGAGGCCAACAGGACTCACATGTTCACCGGCGTCTGTCAGGGCTTTCGCTACCGTGTCGGCATCGGCGGCGGCAACGACCACGACCATGCCGAGGCCGCAGTTGAAGGTGCGCAGCATATCGTCGGTCGGAACCTGGCCGACGGCACGCAGCCAGCGAAACACCGCGGGTGCCGACCAGCGACGGGCATCAAGTCGGGCGCGCGTGCCGTCCGGTAGGCAGCGTGGGACATTGCCGGGCAGGCCGCCACCGGTGATATGGGCCACGCCTTTGATGGCGCCGGTGGCCCTGATCGCCGACAGAATCGGCTTGACGTAGATGCGGGTGGGCTCGAGCAGCGCTTGTCCGAGAGGCGCCGCAGCGAAAGGGGCGGGCGCGCCGTAGCCGAGGCCGCTGCGCTCGACGATGCGTCGGACGAGCGAGTAGCCGTTGGAATGCGCGCCGCTCGACGCCAGACCCAGCACGACGTCGCCGGGGCCGATGTCTGGCCGCGGCAACAAGCTATTGCGTTCGGCCGCGCCGACCGAAAAGCCGGCGAGATCGTAGTCGCCGTCGGCATACATGCCGGGCATTTCCGCGGTCTCGCCGCCGATCAATGCGCAGCCGGCGCGCCGGCAGCCTTCGGCGATGCCCGCCACGATGCGCCGGCCTACCGCGACATCGAGCCGACCGCTGGCGTAGTAGTCGAGGAAGAACAGCGGCTCGGCGCCTTGAACCACGATGTCGTTGACACACATCGCCACCAAGTCGATGCCGACCGTGTCGGGAATGTCGGCCTCGATCGCCACCTTGAGCTTGGTGCCGACGCCGTCGGTGCCCGATACCAGGATCGGGTCGTGGAAGCCTGCCGCCTTGAGGTCGAACAGGCCGCCGAAGCCGCCCAATCCACCCATGACGCCCCGCCGGTCGGTGCTGCGCGCCAGCGGCTTGATCTGCTCGACCAGCGCGTCGCCCGCATCGATATCGACTCCGGCCTCCTTGTAGGTCAGCGGCGGCCGATTGTGGCCCGGCATATCGTCGGACGGGGCGTCAGGCTTCAAGCCAAGCTCTTTCGTGCTAGATAGGTGGCGCGAACATAGCCAAAAACCGGACTCCCGCAATGCCGCCCGTCCGCAGGTTTTCCCCGATCATTGTTGCCGTGCTGGTGGCTGTCGCTTTGGGCCAGGTCGCCTTGGCCCAGAGCAGCAACAGCTACACTGTGACCGGCGTCGACGTCGACGTGACAGCCGCCGACGCCG
>Ga0194131_10011548_pt1 | contig 10516 bp, 10 predicted proteins | sample TA2KigO120mmetaG_FD_148631 | JGI IMG/M metagenome (GOLD analysis project Ga0194131, IMG submission 148631) | Freshwater microbial communities from Lake Tanganyika, Tanzania - TA2015053 Kigoma Offshore 120m | ecosystem: Environmental > Aquatic > Freshwater > Lake | place: Tanzania: Lake... | reverse complement strand
CACCCAGGATTTTCTCCATCTGGGGTACAGGCAAGTAGTCTTCGGTGCCGCCGTCACGCAGTTCCGCCTGCACATCGCCAATATTGATGGCGCCGGGAATGTGCCCACGACGATAGTCTTCGTCCGAGCGCACATCCCAAATGATCGCGCCGCGTGTGAGCGCTTTGACCACATAGTCAGTATCTACCACCACCGCATTCTGCGCGTGGGCCAGCGCGCCGCTGGCCAGCCAGCCAATCGTGACGATCAAGCTCTTCAACATGTTCGACCTCCAACACTCGATGAGAGAAGAAGTGTACTGCTGAGCGCTCCGGGATGCTGCTCAGCGCCTAGGGACATGGCGCCAGAAACCGATGATCAGGATGATGACCGTGCCCAGCAACACGGGGAGATTTCCGCCGCGCACGAATGGCGTGGCGCCTTGATATCCCTGCGCACTTCCACTCAGGGTGGCCTGCGTGAATTGGGCCAATTGAGCGCGCACACGACCGTGTTGATCGATGATTGCGGTGACGCCGGTATTGGTTGCGCGCAACATGAAACGGCCGGTCTCGCGCGCCCTCATCTGGGAGATCTGCAAGTGCTGCTCTGCGGCCCCTGACTTGCCCCACCAGGCGTCGTTGGTGAAGTTCACCATAAAGGTCGCCATGGGTAGTTGCCGGATCAGCTCCTCGCCAAAAACGTCCTCGTAGCAGATATTGACCGCTACCTGCTGACCCGCAACCGCCAAGGGCCGTTGGACTGCTTCGCCATGGGAGAACGACGACATGGGAATCTGCAGCGACTTCATGATCCAGGTGAGCACGCCCCAGCGCGGAAAGAAGTCACCAAAGGGCACTAGGTGATGCTTGCGGTAGGTCTGCGTGGGCGCACTGCCAAAACTCATCACACTGTTGTAGAAAATATCGCGACCAGCGTACTCGGGAATGCCGATCAGCACGTCACCTTTGAGCGAGCGGGCGTGGTCACCCAGCGCACGCAGATATTCCGGGGGGACGTCGGTGTCGAACAAGGGTAGCGCGGTTTCGGGCAGCAGGATCAGCGGCGTGGTGGCCGCCAGAGTCATACTCAGATACGTGTCGAGCGTGGTCCGCACATGCGCGGGATCCCACTTGAGCGACTGGGCGATGTTGCCCTGTAGCAGACTGACGCCGAACGGAGTGCCGGCCGGCTGCGTCCAGGTTGTCCAGCGCAGGCCGAATCCCAAGGCGACCAGACCGATCAACACGCCCCCTGCCCAACGGCGTGGCCCTTGGCGGGTGACGATCAGGCCGGCCAATGCCGCGCCACAGGAAGCGGTAACCCACGAAACACCGTACACGCCCAGCAGCGGACCGAATTGTCCCAGCGGTCCATCAGGTACCTGGGAGTAACCTGCGGCCAGCCAGGGGAAACCGGTGAATACCCAGCCTCGCAACCATTCACTCAACGCCCAGGCAGCGGGAAACAACACTAGAGCCCGCCGCGTTGGCGAATAGCGCGCTATCCCCAACACCGACGCTGCGAGCGCCGGATACAACGCCAGGTAGGCGCAGAACACGAGAGTGGCGAAGGCCGCCAACGGCGCTGTCATGCCACCGAACTCGTGCATGCTGACGTATACCCAACTCACGCCAAACAAGAAGTAGCCCAGACCAAAGCAGTAACCCAGCCCGGCCGCCTGTCGCCAGGTTTGTGCGCGCGTCCCGAGCAGCACAAAACCCGCCAACAACAGCGGCATGAGCGCGTACCAACGGTAGGGAGCAAAACTGAGAAAAGCCAGCGCGCCCAGCATGAAGCAGGCGATCGAAGGGACTAGGCGGCGCAGCGTCACGCCGTCACGGTGTGGTCAGTTTCTGCACTTGCAGGGAATGGATGCGGCGGCTATCGGCGCGATGTATGGTGAAGCGCAGCGCATCGACCTCTACGGACTCTCCTCGCTTTGGCAGCCGGCCAAAGCGTGCCAGGACCAGGCCACCGATCGTGTCGAACTCCTCATCCTCGTGAGCTGTGCCAAAGACTTCGTTGAACGCCGAGATCGGCGTCTGTGCCTTGACGCGGTAGGAGCCGTCCCGATCGGGCAGGATGTTGGCCTCGGCTTCGTCGAAATCGTATTCGTCTTCAATCTCGCCGACGATCTGCTCGAGCACATCTTCAATAGTGATCAGGCCGGCGACACCGCCGTACTCATCGACCACCAGCGCCATATGGTTGCGGTTGCAGCGGAAGTCCCGCAGTAGGACGTTGAGGCGTTTGGAATCGGGAATAAACACTGCTGGGCGCAGCATCGCGCGCAGGTCAATGTGTTGGCCAGAAAAGTAGCGCAACAGGTCCTTCGCCAGCAGCACGCCTACGACATCATCCTTGTTTTCGCCAATCACTGGAAAGCGGGAATGGCCCGATGCGATCACCAGCGGGATAACCTTTTCCGGTGTCTCGTTGATGTCGATGACGTCCATTTGGGCCCGCGGCACCATGATGTCGCGCGCTTGCAGTTCAGAGACCTGCAACACGCCTTCGATCATCGACAGCGCATCAGCATCGAGCAGATTGCGCTCGAAGGCCGAATGTAGCAACGTGATGAGTTGTTCTCGATCGTCGGGCTCGCGCATGAGCAGCGCGCCCAGCCGTTCCAGCAAGGAAGGTTTGGGGCTAGCGTCCATGGTCAGCAGGAAAGGGATCAGGCATAGGGATCAGCATGTCCGAGGGATCGAAGAATGCGGCTCTCCAGAGCTTCCATGACACGGGCCTCGCGCGCCTTCTCGTGATCGTATCCTTGCATGTGCAAGGCGCCATGAACGATCAGATGCGCCAAGTGGGCGCGCGTCGTCAGGCCCTGCGCGCGCGCTTCCGCCATGACCACCGGCATGCAAAGCACGATGTCGCCGGCAAGCGGTGACTGCTCTGGATAGCTGAAGGTGAGCACATTAGTGGCGTAGTCGCGGCCGCGAAACTGGCGGTTGATCCGCTGCCCTTCCGCGCGACCGACGAACCGCAACGTGACCTGAGCGGACTGCTGCAGCGTGGCCTCGATCCAGCGGCGTAGCGTGTTGCGCACCGGCAGCCGGATGCGCCCATAGGCATCTTGCAGGGAGAGGTGCAACCGGGCGGGCATTTAGGATTTCAGGGGCTCCGCTCATGGCCAGTTTTGCCGGCAGTTTCCCGTTGTGTACGCGCTTCATAGGCCATGACGATGCGGGCAACTAGAGGGTGGCGGACCACGTCCTCGCTGGTAAACCTGGTCATGGCGATGCCGCGAACGTCGTGCAGCACGTCCTGTGCGTCGACCAGACCGCTCTTGTGACCACGTGGCAGGTCGATTTGGGTGACGTCACCGGTGATGACCGCCTTGGTGCCAAAGCCGATCCGGGTGAGGAACATCTTCATCTGTTCGGGTGTGGTGTTCTGCGCTTCATCCAGGATGATGAAGGAGTGGTTCAGGGTCCGCCCACGCATGTACGCCAGCGGCGCGATTTCAATGGATCCGCGCTCGAACAGCTTGCCCACCTTGTCGAAGCCCATGAGGTCGTATAGCGCATCATAGAGAGGCCGCAGGTAAGGATCGACTTTCTGTGCCAGGTCACCCGGAAGAAAACCCAACCGTTCGCCGGCCTCCACCGCCGGGCGTACCAGCACGATACGTTTGACCGCGTCGCGCTCGAAGGCGTCCACCGCACAGGCGACCGCGAGGTAGGTCTTGCCGGTGCCCGCTGGTCCGATGCCAAAGGTGATGTCGAATGACTGGATCTGATTGAGGTACTGCACCTGGTGCGGTGTGCGCCCGTGCAGGTCTCGGCGCCGAGTAATGAGCACCGGACCGTCCTCGCCCAGGTCATTCACCGTTGGGCTGGAGACCTCGATCAGCGTGAGCTGCACGTCTTCCACGCTCAGATGCCGGTCGGCCATGTCGTAGAACCGGCGCAGGGCGGTTTCGGCCAGTTCGGTCTGACGGGTGTCGCCAGCGAGAGAGAAGACTTCGCCACGGCGCGCGATCCGCACGTCAAGCGCTGCCTCGATGTGCTTGAGGTTCTCGTCGAGCGCGCCACACAGGTTCAACAGGCGGCCGTTGTCGACAGGGGTGAAGGCGATCTCGGTGGCGTTCAATGCGAATGGGCGAGGCGTCCTCGCAGTGAGTGCGTCATCGCCTCGGTGACCACGACGTCGACGAAATGCCCGATGGATTGCACAGGACCCGGAAAATTGATCACGCGATTGTTCTCGGTGCGGCCCGAGAGCTGAGCCGAATGTTTCTTGGCCGGACCTTCCACCAGCACGCGTTGAGTGGTGCCGACCATGGTGGCACTGAAGTCGGCTTGTTGTAGATTGATGCGGTCCTGTAGCCGTCGCAGACGGTCGAATTTCAGTTCTGCGGGGGTGTCATCGGGCAGATTGGCTGCTGGGGTGCCGGGCCGCGCGCTGTAGACAAAGCTGAAGCTGCCGTCGAAACCGACCTCGTCGATTAATCGCAAGGTGGCGTCGAAATCCTGCTCTGTCTCGCCGGGAAAGCCGACGATGAAGTCGGAACTGAGCGAGATGTCTGGCCGTGTCTGTCGAAGGCGGCGAATGATGGACTTGTATTCCAGCACTGTGTACCCGCGCTTCATCGCGGCGAGGATGCGGTCGGATCCGGACTGGACGGGCAAATGGATCTGCGAAACCAGTTGCGGCACCTTGCCATACACATCGATCATTCGTTGGGTGAACTCCTTTGGGTGCGATGTGGTGTAGCGAATGCGCTCCAGGCCCGGCATTTCCGCCAGATATTCGAGCAACAACGCAAAGTCCGCCGCGCCGCCTTCTTCCATGGCGCCTCTGTAGGCATTGACGTTCTGCCCCAGGAGTGTGACCTCTTTGACGCCTCGATCGGCCAGGTCGGCGATCTCGGTGAGGACGTCATCGAAGCGGCGTGACACTTCCTCGCCGCGGGTATAGGGTACCACGCAGAAGCTGCAGTACTTGCTGCAGCCTTCCATGATCGAGACAAATGCGCTGACTTTGTCCACCCGCGCCGGTGGCAGGTGATCGAACTTTTCAATTTCGGGAAAGCTGACGTCGACCTGTGGGCGGCCCTCGGCGCGTCGCGCGCGCAGCAGCGCGGGCAGGCGGTGAAGGGTCTGCGGTCCGAACACCAGGTCGACGTAGGGGGCGCGGTCGACGATGTGTTGCCCCTCTTGGCTGGCGACACAGCCGCCGACGCCAATCAACAGACCGGGATGACGTTGCTTGAGTTGTCGAAAACGGCCGAGATCCGAGAACACTTTCTCCGCAGCTTTTTCGCGCACCGAACAGGTGTTGAACAGGATGACATCCGCCAGTTCCGGGTCTTGTGTGAGCTCCAGCCCTTCGGATTCCCGCAGCACGTCCGCCATCTTGTCAGAGTCGTACTCGTTCATCTGGCATCCGAAAGTCTTGATGAACACCTTGCCGCGCGCGCTCATCGCATTGGTGCCGGCCCCAGGGCCTTGACCTCTTCCGGTGTGAGCAGCCACAGATTGCGGACGTTGCCCCTGTGATCAAGTTGATACATGACTTGCGCCTTACCGGGCATGGCAGCACGCCTGATGAGGCGGTTGTGCTCGTTGTAAATGCGGGCCGAGGGCACCATCCTCAGTTGCTTGGATCCGATCGTAATTGCGGGGTAGTCAAACTTGATCGCTGCGCCACGCATCGCATCGCGCGGAAAGTCGCGCGCCGACACCAGGCTCGACACCAGCAGCAGCAATACAATTCCCAGGCCACGTACACCAACCATGAAGTCACGGCTGGCGCGTGGGGAAGCAGACGGCATGCGATGTGGAACGATCAGAGTGTGGGTGCTACGGATAACGGAGTCGGGCAAGGATAGCAGCAAAGTACCGGAACGGAGTCGAGCCGGAAGCTGCGGGCGGCTTCCGAAGGGAATGGTGGCGAATCAGGGATTTGAACCCCGGACCAACGGATTATGATTCCGCTGCTCTAACCGCTGAGCTAATTCGCCACGCCTTACCGCAAAAGGGGCGTAAGGTTAAAGACGCCAGCCCAATCTTGTCAACGGGAGACCGCAAATCGATACGGAGTTTGACGCCCTTGTGGTAGGCGCAGGATACGTAGGCTGCGCCACGGCGCTGGCGCTGGAGGCGCTGGGATGGTCGGTCTGTCTACAGAGTCCGCATTCTTTGGGGGCGCAGCCAGATCCTAATTGGGACCTGCGCGTGTTCACCATCAGTCCAGGAAACGAGCGACTGCTCGACATCCTTGGGGTCTGGCAGCACCTTGATGCGGCACGGCTTTCGCCCGTCTACAAGATGGAGGTGGCGGGCGATGGCGGTCGCGGCAGCCTTGAGTTCGACGCCATGGCAGCAGGCGTCAGCCACCTGGCGACCGTAGTCGAGGGCGGGCGGCTGCAAGCGGCAATGGAGGCCCGACTGCACGCCAGAGGCGGTGTCCGCGTGGAGGTTGGGGAGATTGCGGACTTGACCTGGTCTCATGACAAGGTGGTGTCCAAACTGAGGGACGGTCGCGCCATCACTGGAAAACTGGTCTGTGGTGCAGACGGCGCTGATTCCCAGGTACGCACGCGCGCGGGCATTGCGTTGCGGCAGCGTGGATACGGGCAGCAAGGCGTAGTGGCAAACTTTCGTGCGCAGAAGGCGCATCGCGGGCGCGCTTTTCAATGGTTTCGTCCGGATGGCGTGCTCGCCCTACTGCCGCTACCGGGTCATCTCCTGTCGATGGTGTGGTCCACCGACGACGCCCACGCCAGGGAGCTGTGCGCGCATGACCCCGGCCAGCTGGCGGTCCAGGTGGCGGCGGCTTCGCAGGGGGTGCTTGGCGAACTGGAGGCGTTGTCGCCGGCCCGCGCGTTCCACTTGCGCTACGGACGGGCAGACCCGATAGTGGGCCACCGGGTTGTCTTGCTGGGCGATGCAGCGCACTGTGTTCACCCGCTGGCGGGCCAGGGTGTCAATCTAGGCCTGCGCGACGTCAACGACTTAGGGGACTACCTAAAGGAACATCGCTACGACGCCGATGTCGCAGCATCGGGTAAGCTAGTCGGGTTTGAAAATCGCCGTCGCAGCGACATTCTGGCTGTGATGGCACTCACCGATGGGTTGCACCGGCTGTTTGCGGGCTCGCATCCGATACTGCGGCGCATGCGTACAGACGGCATGCGCGCCGTGAATGAGTTGTCGATGCTCAAGCGCGCGCTGATCCAGCATGCCATGTCTTAGTTGCTATGCAGTTCGGCAACCCCCTTCAACATGTTCGAGGAAATGATGACCAAACTATTCAAGCATGCGGCCTTAGTAGCGTTAGTCGCTGGCCTTTCCCAGGTAGCCTGCGCGGACGAAGCGACCGTGCGGAAGGGCTTCAGCGAAAAATTTCCCAAGGCCCAGGTGAAGTCGGTCACCAAGGTTCCTGAAGTCGATCTTTATGAGGTCGTGGTGGGCACAGACGTCTACTACGTCGATGGCACACTGAAGTATCTCGTCGAGGGTAACCTGATCGATCTGAAGACCGAGGAGAACATCACCGCGGAGCGGGTTCGCGCGCTGAAGGAGACGCCCATCGCCTGGAATGATCTCCCCTTGGACCTGGCGTTCAAGAAGGTCAAGGGCAAAGGGGAGCGCAAGATTGCGGTGTTTTCCGACCCGGACTGCCCCTACTGCAAGCGACTCGAGAACAACATAAAGGATCTCGAGAACGTCACTATCTACACCTTCCTGTTTCCTCTGACCGATATTCATCCGCAGGCCAAAGAGAAGTCCAAAAACGTTTGGTGTGCGGCCGATCGGCAAAAGGCCTGGGACGAACTGATGTTGAAGGGCGTGCAGCCAGCGCGCAAGGACTGCGACCATCCGGTCGACAAGATTCTCGCCTTTACTCAAAAGAACAACATCAATTCCACACCGACCATGGTGATGGCGTCCGGCAAGCGGGTAAACGGCGCTTACCCCAAGGAAGCCATCGAAGAGATGCTGAGCGAAAAGTAGAACATCGCTGGTCCGCCTGCGTGAGCTGGCGGATCCGGGGGGATGGTGGCCGTGGGGCAGTTGTTGCGATCTCGCTTGCTGGCGGCCATGGGTGTGTCGTTGCTGCTCCATGGGTTGATCCTTTTTGCCTTTGCGCCCTCGACGCCCGACCCAGGCTTGCAAGGCCTCGCGCCGACGCGCGTCAGCCTGATGCTGCGCTTGCAGCAGGTGACTCACCGCCCATCACCCGCCTTCCCGCCGCTGGCGCCGCGATCACCGGCGCCTGCGCCGAAGAAGAATGCGCCCGCCAGCGCAGCGTTCGCGCCGCCTGTGGAGTCGTTGCAGCCGGTAAGTCTGCCGCTAGACATGCCTGTTCTGGAGGATCCGACCGTCTACGAGGTACGCGATCTGGACAGCTTTCCACAACCGCTTGAGCCGCTGATGAGAGAGCCGTGGTTGGACAGCGTCCCGCCTTCGAGGTCGCTTTCGATGGAACTGGTGATTGATGCCCAGGGCGTGGTGCAGGAGGCGTCACTTGTTGGAGAGATATTCGAGGGGGCGGAGGATGTCGTGGCGCAATTCAAGGCGGTCCGGTTCGCGCCGGCCGTGCGCGACGGGCGCTCGGTGCACAGCCGCATCACCATCAGATTGGATTCAGGGGGATGACCCCGTTGCCGTGAATTTGGGGCGCAGCACCCAGAGCCGCAGTGGCTGCTTCATCGTGCCGGCGTCTTGCTCTGCTTGCGGGCCATTGCCCAAGAACAGATCGGCACGTACCGCGCCGTTGATGGCGCCACCGGTATCCTGGGCGACGACCAGGCGCCGCAGGGACGTGCCGTCCGTCGGCCAGGTCGATTCGATGTATACCGGCGTGCCAAGAGCGATGTGGCGCGTATCCACGGCGATACTGTGGCCGGCGCTGAGCGGCACGCCCTGTGTGCCGATGGGACCGTCGGTGGAATCAGGCCTGAGCTGGAAGAACACATAGCTGGGATTGCTGGCCATCACCTCAGTCGCCTCATCAGGATGCGCCTGCAGCCAGTCGCGGATGGTTTGCAGGCTGACGTGTTCCTTGCGCAACTCGCCGCGGTCGATCAGTACTTTACCGATGGCGCGATAGGGATGGCCGTTCTGATCCGCGTAGCCGACACGAACCTGGCCGCCGTCCGCGAGTGCCACCTTGCCCGCGCCTTGGATGTGAAGAAAGAACAGCGCAATAGGGTCGTCCACCCAGACCAATTCATGGCCCGCCAGACTTGCCTGTCCTGAATCGATCTGACCGCGGCTGAAGTAGGGCGTGATCTTGCCGTCCGCAAGACGGCCGCGCAGCCGATAGCGGGACAACTCTGGATACACATCCGCGACCTCAATCCGCAACAAATCTTCTGGTGGCGAATACACCGCGTGGCGAAAGCGCGGCGTCGGCGACAGGCTGCCCAAGAGAAGCGGTTCGTAGTATCCGGTGAGCAAGCCCTGGTTCTGGCCCTTGTCATCCACCACCAGTTGGGGCGTGAACCACTGCTCGAAGAACGCACGGGCGTCGGCTGATGGTTGGCGGGTTGCCTGCGCGCAAACCGCGCTCCAAAACTCATGCGTCGCCATCACCTCACAACTCTTGCGAAAGGCGCTCAGCGCGGGCGCGAGATCCGCCTCAGGCCAGGCGGGCAGATCCGTCCACACCACTGGTCGCGGCGTCGATGGGGAACTGCGATCCGGTAGACTCGCGCATCCCCAAGGGAGTGCGCACAATACTGTGCAGATCAGCGCGCGGCAGATTCGGTTGGAGAAGGCAAGCATGGTGTGGTTGTTCATCGAAATGGCGGTCGGATTTGCCCTATTCGTGTTGCTGGTGTGGTGGACTTGGCCAAAGAAGAAGTGACGCCGTGGCGCGGCCACGCTGTATCACGGGCGTTTCCGCAAGGTGATGCAACGAAACCAACCCTTCAGCAGAACCGGCTCATTCCGCACGAGTATCAGATCCGGCGCCTCGGCCAGTACGTCCTCGAATACGACATTGGTGCGGGTGGCGATCCGGCGCGCCAGCCCATTGGCCGCTCGTCGCAGCGGCGCAGATTCGCCCGGCCGTAGGAACTTGTCGAGGACGAGCAGGGTGCCGCCCGGCCGGATCACCCGCGCTGCCTCGCGCAGACATCGAATCGAGTCCGGCACCACCGCCACAATCAAGTGCAGCAACGCGTGGTCAAAGCTCTGGTCGGCAAACGGCAAGGACTGGCTATCACCTTCCACCCAATCGATCGACAATCGTGCACCGCGATCGCGGGCTCGATGCAGCATGGCAGGAGTCAAATCCAGACCGACGTAGTGATTGCCTTGTGGCAACAGCGGCAGATCCAGACCAGTGCCGATGCCATCGATCAGTACCCGGCATCCTTGCGTGGGGAGCTGAGCAAGGCTGCGAGCCCGCGCACTTCGAAAGGCTCGATCAGCGACCCAGTCGTAGACCGGTGCCAGCAGCGTGTAACTGCGTCGCAGGGATCCCGCCACGATCAGTGCAAGACGCGCGGCACGCTCAGGGTGAATTCCGGTATAGGCGCATCGAACTTGGTGCCATCTTCGGCCACCAT
>Ga0194131_10011542_pt1 | contig 10519 bp, 10 predicted proteins | sample TA2KigO120mmetaG_FD_148631 | JGI IMG/M metagenome (GOLD analysis project Ga0194131, IMG submission 148631) | Freshwater microbial communities from Lake Tanganyika, Tanzania - TA2015053 Kigoma Offshore 120m | ecosystem: Environmental > Aquatic > Freshwater > Lake | place: Tanzania: Lake... | reverse complement strand
GGTGCTGTGGGAGATCGGCTCGCGCTCGAAGATGTGGATGGCGTACGAGGTCTTTTCACCGTTGCGCGAAGCGCTCGGGGCGATGGGATTCAAGAAGAACTACCTGCCCTGGGTGGGCGCCGTGCCCGCGCCTTCCGGCGTGGTCATGGCCTGGGTGGACGTTCTCGGGCACGCCGGATACTGGCAGAGCTGGTACATGAGCTTTCTGCGCGTCATCGGCGGCTTTGCGGCGGCGATGCTGATCGGCATTCCGTTCGGGCTGATGCTGGCGGTGAATCGCGTCGCCCACGGCATCGGTTTCCCGACCTTCGAGGTGCTGCGGCCGATCCCGCCGCTCGCGTGGGTGCCCGCGTCGATCATCTTCTGGCCGACGCAGGAGCTGGCGATCATGTTCATCACTTTCCTCGGCGCGTTCTACACGATTGTGATCAACGTGGTCGGCGGCGCCAAGTCGATCGATGTGCGCTATTTCCATGCCGCGCAGTCGATGGGTGCCTCGCGCTGGGACATTTTCCGGCGCATCGTGCTGCCCGGTACGCTGCCCTCGATCGTCGTCGGTTCCGCGGTCGGCATGGGAATCACCTGGGAAGTCGTCGTCGCCGCGGAGATGATCTCAGGCGGCGGCAGCCAGATGGGTGGCTCGGGAGGCGGGCTGGGCTTCTTCATCTGGAACTCCTATGTCGGCGGCTCCTATGAGCAGATCGTCGTCGGCATGATCTCGATCGGCATCGCCGGCTTCTTCTCCAGCGAACTGCTGCGCGGGTTCGGCTCGCTGCTCACGCCCTGGCTGAAGGTGCGCTGATGGCCGACGATAGCGCGAACCGCGTCCAGGCCGGCGAGATCGCCGTCGAGGGCGTCTCGAAGTCCTACGGCATGGCGAAGATGCAGAAGGAAGTCGTGCGCGGATGCACCTTCACCATCGAGCGCGGCAAGCTCACCGTGATGATCGGTCCTTCCGGCTGCGGCAAGAGCACGCTGATCCGGCTGCTCGCGGGTTTCGAGTCGCCCAGCGCCGGCCGCATTGCGCTGGACGGCGAGGAAATCAGGTCGCCGAGTCGGGACCGGCTGGTGCTGTTCCAGGAATCGGCGCTTTTCCCGTGGATGACGACGTGGAACAACGTGATGTACGGCCCGCGAGCGCGCGGCGAGGCAGGTCCCGAGACGGTCGAGTTCGCCGAGTTTCTGCTGCAGAAGGTCGGGCTGACGGAGTTCCGCAACAAGTATCCCGGTCAGCTATCGGGCGGCATGCAGCGGCGCGCCGAGCTGGCGCGGGCGATGATCAACAATCCCAAGGTGATGATCCTCGACGAGCCGTTCCGCGGCCTGGACGCGATGACCAAGGAACTGATGTGGGAGTACTACTCGCGCCTGTTCGAGGAGAACCGGCGCACCAACTTCTTCGTGACCACCGACATCGACGAGGCGGTGTTCCTCGCCGACAGGATACTCGTAATGTCGAACATCCCGACGCAGGTGAGGGCCGAGATCGAGGTCGACCTGCCGCGCCCGCGCCGGCTCGCGGATCTGGTCGAGAGCGACCGCGCCAATGACATCAAGAAGCAGGCGTTGTCGATCCTGCACGCCGAAGCGATGCGCTCGTTTTCGCGCGGCTCCAAGGCGGCGGCGGACTTCGTCGAAGCCTATCTCAAGCGCGAGAGCCGCGGCTCATGATCGAAGCGCTGCTCGACCGCTCGGTGGTGATCGGCTTCGCCGTGGCGGGCGCTGTGCTGTCCATGCTGGCGAGTGCGCTGCGGCTGCGCGGCGCGATCGGGGCGCGCACCGCGCGTGCGCTCGGCGCGGCCGGGTACGGCTGCATGGGGGCGAGCATGCTGCTCTTTCTTGCCGCCGGTCTGCGCGCAGGTAACGCGTGAGTGACACCCGGCCGGCCGCGAAACTGATCGACGGCAAACGCATCTCCAGCGAGGTGCGGGCGGAGTGGAAAGCGCGCGCAGACCGGCTGTGCGCGCTCGTCGCGACGCCGGGGCTGACGGTGATCATGGTCGGCGAGAATCCCGCCTCCGGTCTGTACGTGCGCAACAAGCTGCGGGCATGCGAGGAGATGGGGATCCGCTCCGAACTGCGCCTGTACCCCGCCGACACGCCGGAGCAGACGGTCCTCGAATCGATCCGCGCGCTGAACGCCGATCCGACTTGCCACGGCATCCTGGTGCAGCTGCCGCTGCCGCCGCAGATTTCGGTGCGGCGCGTGCTGGAAGCGATTTCCCCGGACAAGGATGTCGATGGATTCCACCTGTACAACGTCGGCGGGCTGATCACCGGCGAGACGGTGTTTCCGCCCTGCACGCCGTATGGGGTAATGATGCTGCTCGATCGCACCGGTATCCCGGTCACCGGGCAGAACGTCACCATCGTCGGCGCCTCGAACATCGTCGGCAAGCCGATGGGCCTGATGTTCCTGCAGCGCGAGGCGACGGTGGCGATCTGCCACGTCAAGACGCGCGACCTGACCCAGTACACGATAGCCGCGGACATCCTGGTGGTAGCTGCCGGTCAGCCCAACCTCGTCACCGGGCCGATGGTGCGTACCGGCGCCGTGGTGATCGACGTCGGTATCAATCGATTGCCCGACGGCAGTTTGATCGGCGACGTGGATTTTGACAGTGTTTCCCGCAAGGCGTCGTACATCACGCCGGTGCCGGGCGGCGTCGGTCCGATGACGGTCACCATGCTGCTCTGTAACACGGTGGCGGCGGCCGAGCGTTCGTATGCGCAGCTCAAAGCGGCGTAGCGCGCGGCAAGCGGCGTCCGGGGTCGTAGAACGGCAGTCGCGCGACGCCGGCGAGCCGGCCATCGGCGAGACGCACCGTCGCGCCGGGCAGTACCGCCGCAGGCACATAGCCCAGTGCGATCCTGCGCCGCAGGAGCGGTGAGTCGCATTCGCTCGTCAGTCGTGCTGCGGGCACCGTCGCGCCAGTGCGCGCGAGCGTCGGCCGGACGCCGGGAATCAGGCCTGCCAGCCGCCGCGTTGCCGATTCGGGTCGGCGATGAGTTCCCTCGACGAGGCGTTGCAGACCGAGTTCCGCAGCACTTTCCCGGCCGGTGATCTCGCTGCCGAAGAGCACGAACCCGGACTCGATGCGCAGGCTGTTGGCCGCGGCGAAGCCGCATTCCCGGATGCCGATCGAGGCGCCGTCGTCCAGCAGCCGGACCCAGGCCTGCGCGCCCTGCGCCGCCGGGACCAGGATCTCGTAGCCCAGCTCGCCGCTGTATCCGAGGCGGCCGACGCAGGCCCGGATGCCTCCCAGGCTGGCCTCTGCGAAGCGGAAATACGCCAACTCGGCCGTTGCGCCCGCGCCGATGGTGCGGGCCAGGACGCGGCCGCTCTGCGGGCCCTGCAGTGCGATCACCGCGTGCTCCCCTGAGCGGTCACGGAGCGCGACGTCCAGGCCGCTCGCGCGCTCGGCCAGCCAGCGGCGATCGCCGCGCCTGCCGGTGAACAGCCACCACAGGTCCTCGCCCAGCCGCCACAGCGTCGCGTCGATGAATACCGCGCCGTCCGCGGCGAGGAGCAGGGTGTAGGCGATCCGGCCGACGGGCAGGCGGCGCACGTTGCGCGACTGGATCGCGTCCAGATACGCGGCGGCGCCGGGGCCGCGGATCTCGAAGTGCGCGATGAAGGAAAAGTCGAACAGGCCTGCCGCGCGCCGGGTGGCGAGATGCTCTTCCTCGGCATCACGGAAGGCGCGCGGGACGCTGACGCCGGGCGTCAACGCGTCCAGCGTGAGTCCGCGCATGCGGAATCCTTGCTCCAGCGGATTCACAGCGAGCGCAGCAGCATGAAGGCTCCGACCAGCACGCACAGGCCGCCCGCAAGGCGGCGCAGCGTAGCGGCGCCGACGCGATGCGCCAGCGCAACGCCGGCGACGACGCCCGCAAGTTCGAACAGCGTCACCCAGGCCGCGATCGCGAAGTCGATCCTGTCCTCGCCGAGCGCGGCGAGCGATCCCGAGCCCGAAGCGAGGATCTGCAGCACCTGGCCGACGCCGACAGCGGCGAGCGGCGCGAAGCCGAGGATCACCATCAGCGGCACGGAAAACAGTGGACCGCCGGCGCCCGACAGACCCGCGCCGAACCCCGACGCGGCGCCCACCGCGAGAAGGGTCAGCGTGGTGCCGCGGGCAGCGACCGGGCCGGCGGGAATCGCGACCGTCCCCGGCCGGAACACGTGAATGCCGGCGAACACGACGATCGCCGCGATCAGCAGCGTCAACTGCTGCGGATCGAACAACGACGCGGTGCGCGTGCCGAGGTAGCCGAAGGGCAGGGCGCCTGTGCATACCGGCCAGGCGAGGCGCCATGCGATCGAACCGCGCCTCTGGAACAGGTAGGTGCCGAGAAGTCCGGTAAACAGGAACGAGAACAGCGCCGTCGACGTCGCCGCATGGATGCCCAGCCCGCCGACCAGGACCAGAAAGGGAATCAGCAGCACGCCGCCGACGCCTACCGCGCCGATGAAGGCGCCGACCGCCAGCGCGATCGCTGCGAGCAACGCCGCGGAAGCCGCGTCCGGCAAAGGTTGTCGGCGCGCTCAGCCCGCCGCGAACGCGGTGAGCTCGCTCGTGAGGAGCGCGGCGAGTTGCTTCATCAGCAGGAAGCCGGTGGTATGGTCGCGCTCCATCAGCGCGCGAAGCCTGCCGCCGTCGAGCGCGATCACCGCGCAGGGCGTGAGGCAGTAGGCGGTGGCGATGCGCCGCGCGTAGCTTTCCATCAGCGCGGCCCAGCCGAATACCTGCCCCGGCCGGATCAGCTCGCCCGCCGAGGTCTCGCGCTTGCCCAGGCCGAGCGTGAACCGGACGGTACCCTCCGACAACACATAGAAATCGTCCACCGGGTCGCCCACGGTGTAGATGCGGGTGTCGGCCGGAAACGTCTCGATCCGCCCGATCGCCGCCACGCGCTCCAGCCGCAGCGCGTCCATGCCGCCGAAGAACGGCGCCTGGGACAGCAGTTCTCGCCCGGCGCGGCTGGTGGCGCTGGCGGCCAGGTTCACCGTGTTACTTCTTTTTCCACCCCACCAGTTCCTTGAACTTCGCCAGCTCGTCGGGCTTCATGAACACCGTGTGCTCCGGTCCCGGATAGGCGCGCGAACGCACATCGTCGCGGTAATCCGACAGGCCCTTTTCGAGGATCGGCACGAGGTCGGCGTACATCTTCGAATGCCGCGGCGTGTGCTTTTCGTACAGGTGAAAGAGATCCGAACCGATGATGTGCACGCCGTGCGCACGGTTGCCCGCGCCGAGGCTGATGACCGGCACCGGCAGGGTCTCGGCGAGCCACTCGCAGACCTCCGACGTGGTGACTTCGCACATGATGGAGAAGCAACCCGCATCGACCATCGCCCAGGCATCGTCGATCAGCTCCTTGGCGCGGTCCGCGGTCTTGCCCTGGGCGAAGAAACCTCCGAGCTGCGGCATGCGCATCGGCGTAATGCCGATGTGGCCCTGCACCGGGATTCCGGCGCGGACGATGGCGCCGATGTTCTTCGCGTGGTGCTGGTTGCCCTCGCACTTCATTACCTCCGCGCCGCCCTGCGACACGTACTTGGCGGCGTTCTCGACGGCCTGCATCTCGGAGAGGTGGAAGCTCATGTACGGCATGTCGACCATGCGCAGGCCGTACTTCGAGCCGCGCTTTACCGCCTGCGACATGAACATCACCTCCTCGAACGACACCGAAGTCGTGTCCTCGTGCCCGAACAGCACCATGCCGCCGGTGTCGGACACGCACAGGATGTCGATGCCGACGCGGTCCGCGACGATCGCGGTCTCGTAGTCGTACACGGCGAGCTGGACGATGGATTCGCCTTTCTTCATCTTTTCCACGAGCATCGGGATGGTGACTTTCTTGCGCGCCGGCGCGGGCTTTTTCTCGTCCATGTTTCCTCTCCAGTCGGTGGGTTGCTGCCTGCGTCATGAATAGCAAGCCCGGGGCCGGTGCGCAAGGGGTATATCCTACTTTCGCGCGGCCCTGTTTCGCGGGGAAACGTCCTATGTCATAGCGAAACAACGCGGCGCGATCAGCGTCCCGTCTTGGGATTGCGCTTCAGGCCCCACTGCCGCCGCCGCACCCACAGCGCTTTGCGCCCGATGCCGAGCATGCGCGCCAGCGCGCTGTCGGTGTGGGTGTCCTGGTAGCGTTCGATCACCTCCCGCACGTACTCCTCGATCGCCAGCGGCCGCTTGCCTCCAGGCAACGGCTCGCTGGCGCGTACCATGGGCAGCGCCGGCGCGACCTCGGCAAGGTCGCGCCCGGTGAGTTGCGCGTCCCCGGCGAGAAGCACCGAGCGCTCGATGAAGTTCTCCAGCTCCCGCACGTTGCCCGGCCACTGGTAGCTGCGCATGAAACCGGTGAACTCCGCATCGAAGCCGGCGACGCGGCGGCCCAGCCGGCCGTTGTAGACCTGCAGGAAATATTTCGCCAGCAGTTCGATGTCCTCGCCACGCTCGCGCAGCGGCGGGATCTCCACCGAAATCACGTTCAGGTTGTAGTAGAGATCCTTGCGGAACTGGCCCTGCTTGACCGGATCGGCGAGGTCGCGCGTGCTCATCGCGAGGACGCGCACGCCGGACCCGCCGCCGGGCTGCGGCGGCAATTCCTGGATCGCCCGCAGCAACCGCGCCTGCAGCGCGGGCGGAAGTTCCGACACCTCGTCGAGCAGCAGCGTGCCGCCGTGCGCCTCGCGCACGAGGCCATCGCCCGAACCGGGGCCACGCGACGCAGCGCCGAACAGCTCCGTTTCCAGCTTTGCCGACGTGAACGCGCCGCAGCTTACCTGCACCAAAGGCGCGCCGGCGCGTGGCCCGAGGTGATGCAGGTGCAGCGCGATAGCCTCCTTTCCGGTACCGGACTCTCCGGTGATCAGCACATTGGCGTCGGCGCTGCCGACGCGACGCACCAGATCCAGCACCCTGCGCATGCCGGCGCATTCGCCAACGATGCGCGGCGGCGCGTACGCGCTGCGCAGGTTGCGCCGCAGGGCTGCGTTCTCGCGCCGCGTTCTGCGTTCGCGCAGCGCTCGCCGGATGGCGTGCAGGAAATCCTCGTTGTCGAACGGTTTCACCAGGTAGTCGACCGCCCCTGAGCGCAGCGCGGCGATCGCGCTTTCCATCGACGAATAGCTGGTGATCATGATCACGGGGAGTTCGCGGTCGGACTCGCGGATGGCGCGCACCACGTCCAGGCCGGTGCCGTCCGGCAGCTTCAGGTCGGTGACGACGAGGTCGGGCAGGCGCGCGGCGGCAAGTTCCCTCGCACGCGCCACCGAGCCCGCGCTCTCGACCCGAAAATTTTCGCGCGCGAGCAGGATCTGCACCACTTCCGACATGCCGGGGTCGTCTTCGACCAGCAGGACTGACTCGCGGTTGGGCATGGTCAGCCGGGGCGGCGGCGGGGAAGCCAGACGCTCAAGCAGGCGCCGCCGCCGGGATGATTCTCCGCCTGGATTGTGCCGTCGAGGGCGTGAACAATTTCGTAGCAGAGAGCGAGCCCGAGTCCGGTGCCTTGACCCGGCGACTTGGTGGTGAAGAACGGGTCGAATACCCGCGCAAGGTGCGCTTCGGGTATCCCGGGGCCATGGTCGCGCACGTAGATACAGATACGTTCATCGCCCGAGGGCTGCAATCCGGCGTCGATGGTGCCGGCGCCCTGCATCGCCTGGGCGGCGTTCAGAAGCAGATTGAAGAACACCTGCTGTAATTCGCCCGGCCGCGCCAGCACGATCGCGCCTGGCCCGCCACGATAGACCACCCGCACATCCGCCGTTCGCTGCCGGAGCAGGGCGATCGCCTCCTGCATCGCGTCGTCGATGGAGGCGTCGACCAGCGCTTCGCCGCTGGTGCGCGAGAAATCGCCGAGCTTGCGCGTGATCTCGAGCACACGGGAGACGTTCGTGGCGATCGAGTCGAGTCCCTTTTCCACCGTTTCGGCGGTCACGCCGCGGCCCGAGCGCAGGATCTGCACCATCGAGTGGACCGCGGCGAGCGGGTTGGATACCTCGTGGCAGACGCCGGCGACCATGAAGCCGATCGATGCCAGGCGCTGCGTCTGCAGGTCGGTGGCGGTCGGTGCGCCGGCCGCCGCTTGCGGCAGCAGCACGCAACTGCCGCACGGCATGCTGCGCGCGATTGCGCCGGGCAGGCGCCGCGCGCGCGCCGCCGGGCCGGTGCCGGCGCCGTCGTCCGCCGCCAGCAGCCGGAGCATCGCCGCGTTCGCGTGCAGTACTTCGTCGCGGTGTCCGACGATCATCGCCGCAACGGGCATCGCGTCGAGGAGAATGCGCAGGTCCTCCACGGGGGCGGTCATTGGGGACAGGCGCGCATGCATGTGGCGTGGGGGGTCAGAACAAGCCCACGACCTTGCCGTTGACGAGATCGATCTTGTTGGCGGAAGGCACCTTGGGCAGCCCCGGCATGGTCATGATGTCGCCGCAGACCATGACCACGAACTGCGCCCCCGCCGACAGGCGCACCTCGCGGATGTCGATCGAGTGGTTCACGGGCGCCCCGCGCAGCGCCGCATTGGTCGAGAACGACATCTGCGTCTTCGCCACGCACACCGGGTAGTGGCCGTAGCCGTCTTCCTGGAGCTTGCGAATCTGCCCGCGCACCTTCGCGTCCGCCGTCACCTCGCTCGCCCGGTACACTTTCTGCGCGATCTTGTTCACCTTGTCCCACAGCGTGTCGGCGTCCTCGTAGACGAAGGTCGGCTTCGCGGGCTTCTCGCACATCTCCACCACCAGCTTCGCCACCTCCGCCGCCCCCTTGCCGCCGTCGCCCCAGTGCGTCGCCAGCACCACCGGCACCCCGAGCTTTGACATCTTCGACTTCAGCAGCTCGATCTCCGCCTGCGTGTCGAAGGTGAAGCGGTTGATCGACACCACGCACGGGATGCCGTAGACGTTCTTCACGTTGTCCACGTGCCGCTCCAGGTTCACCATCCCCGCCTCCAGCGCCGCGAGGTTCTCCTTGCCCACCTCCTTCACCTCCACCCCGCCGTGGTACTTCAGCGCCCGGATCGTCGCCACGATCACCGCCGCGTTCGGCCGCAGCCCGCTCTTTCGGCACTTGATGTCGAGGAACTTCTCGGCCCCCAGGTCCGCCCCGAACCCGGCCTCGGTCACCACGTAGTCGGCGAGCTTCAGCGCCGCCTTGGTCGCGATCACCGTGTTGCAGCCGTGCGCGATGTTGGCAAAGGGCCCCCCGTGCACGAACGCCGGGTTGTTCTCCAGCGTCTGCACCAGGTTGGGCGCCAGCGCGTCCTTCAGGAGCACCGTCATCGCGCCGTGCGCATTGAGGTCCCGCGCGCGCACGGGCTTCTGCTCCCGCGTGTAGCCCACCACGATGTTCCCGAGGCGCTCCTTCAGGTCCTCAAGGGATGTCGCCAGGCAGAAGATCGCCATCACCTCGGAAGCGACGACGATGTCGAAGCCGTCCTCGCGCGGGTAGCCGTTCGCAGGCCCCCCCAGCGCGATGGTGATGTCACGTAGCGCCCGGTCGTTCATGTCGACCACGCGCTTCCACTGGATGCGCCTTACGTCGATCCCCAGCTCGTTGCCGTGGTTGATGTGGTTATCCAGGAGCGCCGCAAGCAGGTTATTGGCCAGCGCGATCGCCGAGAAGTCCCCCGTGAAGTGCAGGTTGATGTCCTCCATCGGCACGATCTGCGCGTAGCCGCCGCCGGCCGCGCCGCCCTTCACCCCGAATACGGGCCCAAGCGACGGCTCGCGCAGGCAGATCATCGCCTTCTTGCCGATGTGGTTCAGCGCGTCCCCCAGGCCCACCGTGGTGGTGGTCTTGCCTTCGCCCGCCGGCGTCGGGCTGATCGCGGTGACCAGGATCAGTTTGCCGTCCTTGCGCCCTTTGAGCGTATCGAGGAACGGCAGCGACACCTTCGCCTTGTAGTGCCCGTAGGGCTCAAGGTGCTCCTCCCCAATGCCCAGCTTGTCCTTCGCCACCTGCGCGATGCGCTTCATGGTCGCAGCCTGGGCGATTTCGATGTCGGTGGGCATGGCGGGTCCTTTTCGCTTTTTTCTCGGTGGGTACAATGATAACGGAGGCATGTGCCATGAGCGTCGAGCGTACGTCCGCCCGGCACGAATTTCGGGCATTGATGGCGTTGCTCGTCGGCGCGGTAGGCACGGCGTTCGCGCCCATCCTCGTGCGCGTCAGCGAATTGCCGCCGACATCGACCGCGTTCTACAGAATGTCGCTTGCGTTCCCCCCTTGTGCTGACCCAACGCCTTCGCGGCGGCGTCGCTCAGGCTCGTCATCCAGTGGTGGCAAGCCAGATACCAAGTCATCTCTTTACCAATAGCGGCTCGTGGGGCAACATAAGCGGCATTGTGCGCCGCCAAACCGGGACCGGGGAGCGGGAGAATGGCCAAATCGTGCGGTGCAACGCAGCCTGGGGCGGATAGATTTGCCTATCCGTCGCGATGGTCGGCGTCGGCCGCCCGTTCCTCACCATGACGCTGAGCCGCCTCGAGCGGAGCGGCCCTGTG
>Ga0194131_10011533_pt1 | contig 10526 bp, 12 predicted proteins | sample TA2KigO120mmetaG_FD_148631 | JGI IMG/M metagenome (GOLD analysis project Ga0194131, IMG submission 148631) | Freshwater microbial communities from Lake Tanganyika, Tanzania - TA2015053 Kigoma Offshore 120m | ecosystem: Environmental > Aquatic > Freshwater > Lake | place: Tanzania: Lake... | reverse complement strand
AGCCTCGGACCGGAGGGCGACGCAGGCGTACTTGAACAGTACGTCGAGGAGCCCGGAGGGAGAAGCTCGCGAAGATTCGGTGCTATCGGCCGCCGCAGTAGGGATCTGGTGAGAAATGCAGGCTAGCCGCGGTTTCGCGAGCGCGCTCGGGCGGTTAAGCTTCCGCCGATGTCGCAAGGCGTGACGATCGTCGGGGGCGGGCTCGCCGGGTGCGAGGCCGCGTGGCAGCTCGCGCGCCGGGGCATCGAGGTCGATCTCTTCGAGATGCGCCCAGTGCGCGGTACCGAGGCGCACACGACGGATCGCCTCGCGGAGCTCGTCTGCTCGAACAGCTTCCGCAGCGCCGAGCTCACGACCGCGATCGGCCTCCTGAAGGAGGAGATGCGCCGCCTCGGCTCGCTCGTGCTCGAGATCGCCGATCGGCATCGGCTCCCCGCGGGCGGCTCTCTCGCGGTCGACCGCGAGGGCTTCGCGCGGGACATGAGCGCCGCGATCGAGAGCGAGCCCGGGATCCGCATCCGGCGCGAGGAGGTCGCGGAGCTGCCCGATGGGCTGACGATCGTCGCTTCGGGCCCGCTCACCTCGAGTGCTCTCGCGGAGCGGCTCCGCGCGTTCTTCGGGCAGGAGTACCTCTACTTCTACGACGCGATCGCGCCGATCGTCGCCGCCGAGTCGATCGACATGACGAAGGCGTTCCGCGCCTCGCGCTACGGCAAGGGCTCGGACGACTACATCAACTGTCCGCTCGATCGCGAGCAGTACGAGGCGCTCGTCGCCGACGTGCTCGCGGCGGAGAAGGTGCCGACGCGCGAGTTCGAGCGCTGCGTGCACTTCGAGGGCTGCCTCCCGATCGAGGAGATGGCGCGACGCGGCCGGGACACGCTCGCCTTCGGACCGCTGAAGCCCGTCGGCCTCGTCGACCCGGAGACGGGACGCCGGCCGTACGCCGTCGTCCAGCTCCGCCAGGACGACCACCGCGCGAGCCTGTTCAACATGGTCGGCTTCCAGACGAAGATGACCTACCCGGAGCAGCGGCGCGTCTTCCGGCGCATCCCCGGCCTCGAGAACGCGGAGTTCGTCCGGCTCGGGAGCCTGCACCGGAACACCTTTCTCGACTCGCCGCGTCTCCTCCGCCCGACGCTGCAGACGCACGCGCGGCGCGACCTTCTCCTCGCGGGGCAGCTCATCGGCGTCGAGGGCTACATCGAGTCGGCGAGCGCGGGCTATCTCGCGGGACTGAACGCCGCGCGTCTCGCGCTCGGCGGAACGCCGCTCGTTCCGCCCGGAACCACCTCTCTCGGCTCGCTCGTGCGCTACGTGACGGAGGGAACCCGTCGCGAGTTCCAGCCGATCAATGCGAACTACGGCCTCTTCCCGCCGCTCGCAACGGGAGCGCGCCTGCGCGGGCGCGAGAAGCGCCTCGCGCTCGCGTCGCGAGCGCTCGCTGATCTCGACGCGTTCCAGCGCGAGGCGGACGCCGACGTGCGGCGCGCCGCGTAAGCTCGCAGGGCGCAACCGACGCACGGAGGACCACGTTGCAGAAGGGATCCTGGATCTGGATGGACGGCGAGTTCGTCCCCTGGGACGAGGCGAAGGTCCACGTCCTCACGCACACGCTGCACTACGGCCTCGGAGTCTTCGAGGGGATCCGATGCTACAAGCAGGCGGACGGCCGCTCCGCGGTGTTCCGTCTCGACGCGCACAACCGGCGCCTCTTCGACTCCGCGCGCATCCTCGGGCTCGAGGTGCCCTTCGCCGAGGACGAGCTCGCGCGCGTCTGCGTCGAGACGGTCCGCCGGAACGGCTTCGAGGAGTGCTACCTCCGCCCCCTCGTCTTCCTCGGCGACGGCGAGATGGGGCTCGCCGCGCGGAATCGCGTGCGCGTCTCCGTCGCGGTCTGGCCGTGGGGCGCCTACCTCGGCGAGGAGGGCGCTTCGCTTGGCATCACCGTCAAGACGTCGTCCTTCCATCGCTTCCACAGCAACACGCTGATGTCGAAGGCGAAGACGGTCGGGAACTACGTCAACTCGATCCTCGCTTCCTACGAGGCGCGAAACGCGGGCTGCGAAGAAGCGCTGATGCTCGACACGGAGGGCTTCGTCGCGGAGGGCAGCGGCGAGAACGTGTTCATCATCCGGAGCGGCGTCGTGAAGACGCCGGGCGCGCACTCGATCCTGCCCGGCATCACGCGCGACACGGTGATGACGCTCCTCGCGGAGATGGGACACGCGGTGCGCGAGGAGCGCGTGACGCGCGACGAGATCTACATCGCCGACGAGGCATTCTTCACGGGGACCGCCGCGGAGATCGCGCCGATCCGCGAGATCGACCACCGCCGTGTCGGGAGCGGCGGGCCGGGTCCGCTGACGCGCGAGGTGCAGGCGCGCTACCAGGCGGTCGTCCGCGGTCGCGACGAGCGACACCGCGACTGGCTGACGCCGGTCTGAGCGCGAGGAGACGAGTCATGAGCCGAGCCGTCGACGTCGCGACCTCCTCCCTGGCGACGCTTTTCCGCGCGGGCAGCGGCGCGTTCGTCGGTCCGCTCGGGCCGCGCCCTTCGCAGCCGCTCGAGCTCTACGAGTTCGAAGCGTGCCCGTTCTGCCGGAAGGTGCGCGAGGCGGCTTCGATCCTCGATCTCGAGCTGATCGTGCGCCCGTGTCCGAAGGGCGGCACGCGTTTCCGGAACGAGGTGATCCGCCGCGGCGGGAAGGCGCTGTTCCCGTACCTCGTCGATCCGAACACCGGCGTCGAGATGTACGAGTCGGACGACATCGTGCGCTATCTCTGGGAGCGCTACGGGAGCGGCGGCGTGCATTGGTCTCTCGCGTCGTCGCCGATCGCGACGGCGACCGGGATGCTCGCTTCGATGGCGCGCGCCGGGGCGGGCTCGCGCGTCCGCGCGAGCCGGCCTCCCGAGAAGCCGCTCGAGCTCTGGAGCTTCGAGGCCTCGCCCTACTGCCGGATCGCGCGCGAGGCACTCTCGAGCCTCGAGCTTCCGTATCGCTTGCACAACGTCGCGAAGGGGAGCCCGTCGCGCGCCGCGTTCGTCGCGCGCTCGGGGAAGATGCAGGTTCCCTATCTCGTCGACCCGAACACCGGAATCGCGCTGTTCGAGTCGGCCGAGATCGTCGCCTATCTCGAGCGGACGTACGGACGCGACACGGCGCTCGCCAAGGTCCGCGTCGTTGCCGAGGGGGTCTAGCCTGCGTTTCTCACCAGATCCCTACTGCGGCGGCCGATAGCACCGAATCTTCGCGAGCTTCTCCCTCCGGGCTCCTCGACGTACTGTTCAAGTACGCCTGCGTCGCCCTCCGGTCCGAGGCTCGCGAATCTTCCGCACTCTCGACCGCCTCGCGACGTGATCTGGTGAGAAATGCAGGCTAGCGCGGCCGTCGCGGAGCCTGCGTCGGCGAGCCTGGCGACCGTCTCGCGGGCTCTGCTAGAGCCCGATCGATGCCGACCGACGCTCCGCAGACGGCGGACGACGTCGCCGCCGGCTTCGCCGCACTGCGCGGCGCCGCGGCGGTCGCTCCGCTCGAAGATCGTGCTCTCCTGCGCGTGCGCGGCGAGGATCGCACGCGATTCCTCCAGGGCATGCTGACGAACGAGGTCGCGGCGCGGAAGGCGGGGGAGGGGGCGCACGCGCTCCTCTTGACGGATCAGGGGCGCGTGATCGCCGATCTCGGCGTCTACGTGCTCGACGATTCGATCTGGCTCGACGTTCCGGCGGCCGCGCGAGCCGGAGTGCGCGAAGCGCTCGATCGTTATCTCGTCGCGGACGATGTCGAGATCGACGATCTCGCGTACGAGGGCGTGGCGCTGCGCGGTCCGGCGGCGGCTTCCGTGCTGGGAGGAGTCGGCGTCGCGGAAGCGGTCGACCTGGGCGAGGCGGCGCACCGCGAAGCACGCGTCGGGGGAGAGCAAGTTCGCGTCGTTCGCATCGACGACCTCGGCGTCGGCGGGTTTCATCTCTGGTGCGCCGGTGCGGCGGCGGCCGAGCGCGTTCGTGCGGCGCTCGCGGACGCGGGCGCCGTCGCGACGCCGGGAGCCGCGCTCGAAGCACAGCGGATCGTCGGAGGGTTCGCGCGCCACGGAGCGGACTACGATCGGAAGACGCTCGCTCCCGAGGTACCGTCCTTCGAGCGCGCGATCTCGTACCGGAAGGGCTGCTACCTCGGGCAGGAGGTCGTCGAGCGCGTCGCGGCCCGCGGGCACGTCAACTGGAGAGTCGCGACACTTCGCGGAGAGGGACCCTTCGCCGCCGGCGCCGCCGTGTCGTCCGGAGGCAAGGAGGTCGGCCACGTGACGAGCGTGGCGGTTCGGCCGGACGACGGCTCGACGTGGGGCCTCGCGCGCATTCGTCGCGAGGTCTCGGAGCCGGGGACGCCACTCGCCGTCGCGTCCGCGCGCGGTCCCGTCGCCGCGGAAGTGCGGAAGGACGAGCGATGAGCGCGTCCACGGAAGACCCGCTCGAGCGTGCGCGGCGGATGACCGAGTTCTTCGGTCCGCGCGTCCCCGGCCAGCTCGGCTGCGTGTTCGATCACGCGGCGCGCGACCTGGTCATTGGCCACATCGACGTGACGGAGAACCTGATCGCGGGAACGGGTTTCCTTTTCGCTCCGGCGGTGATCGCGCTCGCGGACACGTGTGCGGCGATCGGCTGCGGAAGCAACGTCCCCGAGGGCGCTTCGTTCACGACGATCGAGCTGAAGACGAATTTCCTCTCGTCGGCGCGCGTCGGCGAGCGAGTGACGTGCCGCTGCACGCCCATCCACCTCGGCCGTCAGACCCACGTCTGGGATGCCGAGGTCGTCAACGATACGAAGCAAAAGACGATCGCCCTGTTCCGCTGCACCCAGATGGTGCTGCCGGCGAGTTGAAGAGAATCCGGAGGAGCTCATGAGCAACACGTTGGGAAAGCGCTACGTCTGCGGGACCTGCGGCGCCGAGGCCCTATGCAACAAGCCCGGTGAGGGCGCGATCACCTGCTGCGGCAACGAGATGGGACTGAAGGAGGCGAAGCCGCTGCCGTCGTCGGATTGATGGCCGACCGCGCCGCGTCCCTCTACGTGACCGGCCGGCCTTTGCGCCGGGGCTCGTGCGGACGGCTCGCGCTCGGAGCGGCCGTCCGCGTCGAGATCGCGGGCGGGGGCATCGCCTCGGTGCAGCCCCTCGGAAGCGTCGACGACGAGCCGCTCGGGAGCCCCGAGCAGATTCTCGCACCAGGGCTCTCGGACGCGCACGTGCATCTCGTCGCCGCTGCGGCGGCCCGTGCGGGGCTCGATCTCTCGACGGATCCACCGGCGAGCGCGGGGGCGCTCCTCGCGCGTCTCCGCGAGCACGCGGCTTCTCTTCCGGGCGAAACCTGGCTGCGCGCGAGCGGCTACGACGAGACCTTCCTCGCCGAGCGGCGTCACCCGACCCGCGAAGAGCTCGATCGAGCCGCGACGGGACGTGCCGTGCGCCTTCGCCATGCGACCCGTCACGCCTCCGTCCTGAGCACGGCCGCGCTCGCGCGCGCCGAGTCCGCTCTCGGACCTCTCTCTGCGGACGTCGCGCCGCGGGACGAGAGCGGTCGGCCGAGCGGCCTCGTGATCGGGATGGAGGACGAGCTGACTGCCGTCTTCCCCGCGCTCGAACGGGGGGCGCTCGAGTCCGCTCTCGCAGCGGTCGCGCGAGAGCTTCTCGCGCGAGGCGTCGTCTGCCTCGACGAGATCACGGCGAGCAACGACGCAGCTCGTGTCGCACTCCTCGCGGACCAGGTGGAGGCCGGCCGTCTCCCGCAGCGCGTGCGCGCCTGGGTGCGAGACGCCGAGGAAGCCGAGCCCGCACGCCGTGCAGCGCGGGGGCTCGTCGAGATCGCGGGCGTCAAGCTCTTGCCGCGCTCGACGGAGGACGTGAGGGCGAAGGAGTTCCGCGATCGCGTCTGCGCCGCCCGGCGAAGGGGTCTGCCGCTCGCGGTTCACGCCGTCGAGCCGGACGTGACCGACGCCGTCCTCGACGTGCTCGCCTCGGCGCCGCCGCGCGGGCCGGGCGCGGGCGCAGGTGTGGGCCCGGACCGCATCGAGCACGCTTCGCTCTGCCCGCCCCATCTCGCTCGTCGCCTCGCTGCGGCGCGCGTCGCGGTCGTGACGCAGCCCGCGTTCCTCGTCTCCCGCGGAGCCAAATACGAGCGTGAGATCGAGGAGCCGCTCTGGCCGTGGCTCTATCCGATTCGCTCGCTTCGCGAGGCGGGCGTCCTCGTCGCCGCGGGCAGCGACGCTCCGGTCGCACCGATCGATCCCCGCGTCGGCTTCGCCGGCGCGACGACGCGGCGCTCGGCGACGGGAACGCTTCTCGGCGGAGAAGAGCGCCTCGCTCCGTGGGAAGCGCTCGATCTCTTCACGAGCGGCGCCGCGCGCGTCCGCGGCGAGGAGACCGGAGACTGGCTCGTGCCTGGCCGCCGCGCGGATCTGGCGCTTCTCGCCTCCGATCCCTGCGAAGAGGGCTTGGCGTCGTGGAGCGCCGTGCACACGGTGATCGGCGGCCGGCCGTTCGCGGGGGAATCGGGGCTCGAATGACGCGCTGCGAGCCCGCGGTCCGCGTCGAGCGCCACGCGTCGGACGAGCGCATCCTGACGCTCACGCTGAATCGTCCGGAGGTGCTGAACGCCTACGACCGGACGATGCGCGACGCGCTCTGGGAGGGGCTCGAGCTCGCGGTGTCGGACGCTTCGGTCCACGTCGTCGTCTTGCGAGGCGCCGGCCGCGCGTTCTCGAGCGGCGGAGACTTGACGGAGTTCGGTACCGCGCCGTCGCCGATCCGTGCGCGCGAGATCCGCGCGGTGCGCGATGTCTGGGCGCGCTTCGTCGCGCTGCCGTGCATCTCGCTCGCCGCGGTGCACGGCGTCGCGGCCGGAGGCGGACTCGAGATGGCTCTCCTCTGCGACCTGATCGTCTGCGCCCGGAACGCGCGGCTGGGTCTCCCCGAGACCGGGCTCGGGGCGATCCCCGGCGTCGGCGGGACGCAGACCCTGCCGCGCGCGGCGGGGGAGGGGCGGGCGGCGCACCTTCTCCTCACCGGCGAGTGGATCGACGGGGCCGCGGCCGCCCGCTTCGGCATTGCCTCGCTCGCGGTCCCGCCGGAGCGCTTCGAGCGGGCGGTCGATCGCCTCGCGGGACGCGTCGCTCGCCTGCCTTCACCGGTTCTCCGGGGGCTGAAGCAGGCGATCCGGCGTGGGCGGGACCTCCGCCTCGCCGAGGCGCTCTCGCTTGAGAAGCGCCTGGCGCGCACGTTAGGAGGCTCACCGCAGATGAACCCTCACGAGCGCCGCCGATGAACACCGCGAATTTTCTCTCTCTTCCCGCAGCGATGTTTCCCGAACATGAGATCCTGGTCTTCGGCGACAGTCGCGCGACGTACGGCGAGACGCTGAGCCGGGTCCGCCGGCTGGCGAGCGCCCTCGCGCAGCGGGGCGTCGGCCCCGGCGCGCGCGTCGCCGCGATCGGGACGAACTCGCACCGCTACGTCGAGCTCTACTATGCCGCGGCGACCCTCGGCGCGACGTTCGTGCCGCTCAACTATCGCGCGAAGATCCACGAGCTCGAGCACATGATCGGTCAGGCGGATCCACGCGTGCTCTGCTTCGAGGAGCGCTATCGCTCGCTCGTCGACGAGGTCCTGCCGAACGTGAGGCTCGGCCCCGCCGGCCTGTCGCGGGTGACGCTCGACGGCGACGGAAGCCGTGACGAATCGATCGAGCAGCTGATCGGCGGAGCAGTGTCGGAGGCGGAGGAGGTCGACGTCGAGGAGACCGACACCTCGATCCTGATGTACACGAGCGGCACGACGTCGCTTCCGAAGGGCGTCCTCCTGACCTTCGGCGACTTCACGGCGTACGTCGTCGGAACGGTCGAGATGGCGGACGGCGAGCCGCGCGGTGCGGCGCTCAACTGCGTTCCGCTGTATCACATCGCCGGCGCGACGAACTTGATGACGTCGATCTGGACGGGCCGGAAGCTCGTGCTGATGACGCAGTTCGAGCCGGAGGAATGGCTCGAGACGGTGCAGCGCGAGGGCATCACGCACGCGTTCGTCGTCCCGACGATGCTGAAGAAGATCCTCGATCACCCGCGCTTCGCCACGTACGACCTCTCGAGCTTGACGAACCTCTCGTACGGCGGTGCGCCGATGCCGCTGCCGGTGATCCGGCGCGCGCTGCAGTCGTTTCCCGCGACCTGCGGGTTCGTGAACGCGTTCGGGCAGACCGAGACGACGTCGACGCTGACCGTGCTCGGCCCCGACGACCACCGCTTGACCGGGGATGCGGCCCGCGACGAGATCGTCCTGCGCCGTCTCACGTCGATCGGCCGGCCGCTGCCGGACGTCGAGATCAAGATCGCCGACGAGGCGGGCGCGACGCTCCCGCCGAACGAGATCGGCGAGATCCTCGTGCGCACACCGCGCGTGATGAAGGGGTACGCGGGCGACGTCGAGGGCGGCGCGCGCCGCGAGCCGGACGGGTTCCTCCACACGCGCGACCTCGGCTACATCGACGACGAAGGGTACGTCTTCCTCGTGGGGCGCGCCGACGACATGATCATCCGCGGCGGCGAGAACATCGCTCCCGCGGAGGTCGAAGGGATCCTCCTCTCGCACTCCGCGGTCGACGAGGTCGCGGTCGTCGGCATCCCGAGCCTCGAGTGGGGCGAGACCGTAGCGGCGGCGGTCGTCCTCCGCCCCGGCATGTCGGCGACGCCCAGCGAGCTGACGGAGTTCTGCCGGAGCCGGCTCGCGAGCTTCAAGAAGCCCGAGGTGATCGAGATCCTCGTGGAGCTGCCGCGAAATCCGCTCGGAAAGATCCTCCGCAAGGAGCTCCGGAAGCAGCTTGAGCCCCGCTGAGAAATCCCGGGGACGTCGCGTGCCACCGCCCGTCGGTGTCGTTCGCGACGGACCGGTCGTGACGCTGCGGCTGTCGCTCGCTTCGGGCAGGCTCGGCGAGGACGCCCACGCGGCGCTCGTCGCCGCTTGTCGCGAGGTCGACCTCGACGAGGACGTCCAGCTCGTCGTCGTGCGAAGCCGCGGCGCTGCCTTCTGCCTCGGCGACGAACCCGGCGTGTGCGTCGAGGGACCGGACGGGATCGAGGCCATCGCCGCGCTACGCGCTCCCTGCCTCGCCGTCTTGCAGGGTGACGCGCGCGACGCCGGGCTCGAGCTCGCGATGGCCTGCGACCTGCGGCTCGCCGCGGCGCACGTCCGCGTCGGCCTCGGTCAAGTGACTGCGGGCGTCCTGCCGTTCCATGGCGGCACGCAGCGGCTGCCGCGCATCGTCGGAGAAGCGCGCGCGTTCCGCATGCTCCTCGTCGGCGAGACGATCGGCGCCCGGGAGGCGACCGAGATCGGGCTTCTGAACCGCGCCGTGCCGCGCGCCGCTCTCGAGCGCGAAGCACGACGCCTCGTGACGATTCTCTCGAGCCGCGCTCCGGTCGCGCAGCGGCTCGCCAAGGAGACGATTCGCGCCGCGGCGGACCTGCCGCTCGCCGAGGGTCTCCGTCTCGAAGGCGACCTGTACGTCCTGTTGCAAACGACCCGCGATCGGGGGGAAGGCATCGCGAGCTTTCGCGAGCGGCGCCGTCCTCGCTTCGTGGGTCGATGAACCGGAGGGCTCGATGGCAACCCAGCTCGGCAAGATCTACCTGTGCGGCAAGTGTGGCTCGCAGTTCATCGTGACGAAGGCCGGAACCGGCGATCTCACGTGCTGCGGCCAGCCGATGGAGCTGAAGAAGTAGCGCCGCGCGGCTTCAACCGTTCGCGATGGCGCGCGCGGGTCCCGCCGCGAGAAGGCGTTGGCTCGAGGTGCGCGGCGGTCCGGCGAGGAGTCGCTCGAGGTCGTCCGGCGTGTCGACGTCGAGCGCCGCGCCCGCGCACGGCTGGAGCACGGCCGTGACGTCGGCGTCGCGAGCGAGCTCGAGATGGCGCGCGAGGCTTCCCGGTCCGAACGCAGGTCGGACGAGCTCTGCCGGGCGCGCGGCGAGGAGGTTCGTGCCGGTTCCGTCGAGAGACGGGACGAGCACGAGACCGCGCGAAGGCAGCGCCTCGAGCGCGGTCTCGACGTCGGCGGCCTCGAGAAGCGGAAGGTCGCCCATCGCGACGAGCACGCCGGTCGCGCCGTGTGCGCGGCAGGCTTCGATCCCGTCCTGCACCGAGGCGTTCAAGCCGCCGCCGGAGTCTGCGACGGTGCAGGCACCGCGCGATTGCGCGAGCGCCAGGGCCTGAGCGTCGCGGCTCACGACCACGATCCCGGCGAGGCCGCGCGCGCGCCCGAGCGCTTCGAGCACGTCGTCGAGCATCGCGTGCGCGAGTCGCCGCCGCAGCTCGGGCGCGAGAACCGCGCCGAGACGCTCCTTCGAGGTTTCGCCGAGCTTGGCGGGGACGATCGCCCAGATCATCTCGTCACTCACCTTGCGCCCTTGGGGTCGATCTGCAAAACGCTTCGCGTGCGGACGCGGAGTCCCGATCGATGCGCCTGATTGCCGGCGAAGCGAAGG
>Ga0194131_10011530_pt1 | contig 10528 bp, 7 predicted proteins | sample TA2KigO120mmetaG_FD_148631 | JGI IMG/M metagenome (GOLD analysis project Ga0194131, IMG submission 148631) | Freshwater microbial communities from Lake Tanganyika, Tanzania - TA2015053 Kigoma Offshore 120m | ecosystem: Environmental > Aquatic > Freshwater > Lake | place: Tanzania: Lake... | reverse complement strand
GCTGCCGCGCGCGGGCACCGAGGACGAAGCACTGCCGTCGCGCCGATGCTGGTGCGGGCGCGTCGACTGTCTCGAAGCGTGGATCAGCGGACCGGCGCTCGAGCGCGAGTTCGGCGCGCCGGTCGGACGCGTCGGCGCGGGCGCCGCCGAATCCGGCGTCGCGATCGCACGGCTCGCCCGCCGGCTCGCGCGGGCACTCGCGGGCGTCGTCAATCTTCTCGATCCCGATGCGATCGTGCTCGGCGGGGGCGTGAGCAACGCGCCAGGGCTCGTCGAGGCGCTGCCGCCGCTCGTGGCGCCGCTCGTCTTCTCCGACTCGTTCGACACGCCGATCGTCCGCGCCCTGCACGGCGATTCGAGCGGCGTGCGCGGCGCCGCGAGGCTCGTGCTCTCGGGGCCGATCACGCCGTGACGGGGCGTCGACCGAATCGGTCGGTCGCCAGCATCGAGAGGTCGGCGGACGGCGGCTCGCCGAGCACGAGCTCCGAGATCAGCCTTCCGCTGATCGGTCCGAGCGTCATGCCCATCATCGCGTGACCGGTGGCGACGAAGACGCGCGGCGAGCTCGCGCTCGCGCCTCGCTCGAGGCGATGCTCGCCGATCACCGGCATTCCGTCGGGCGTGCACGGGCGGTATCCCGCCCATTCGCGCGCGGGTCCGAATCGCTCCACGCCTTCGAGCGCCTTCGACGCGCCGTCGACGATCGCCTCGATGCGCTCGCGCAGCCAGGGCCGTCCGATCGAGCCGATCTCGAGCGTTCCCGCGAGCCGAAGCGACGAGCCCATGGGCGTGACCGCGATCGAGCTCTCGCGCAGCACGCAGCCCGTGCCCGGCATGGCCGGCACCGAGTCGTAATGAAGGTGATAGCCGCGCGCGGCCACGAGCGGCAGGCGCACGCCGAGCGGCTCGACGAGCTCCGAGCTCCACGCGCCCGCGGCCACCACCACCGCGTCGGCGCCGATCTGCTCGCCGCTCGCAAGCCGCACGCGCGGGAAGACGGATTCGACCGTCGCGCCGAGGCGCACTTCCACGCCGCGCCGGCGCGCCGCGCCGAGCAGCCCTTCGAGAAAGCGCCCCGGATGGCAGCGAGCGCTGTCGCGGTAGTGGATGGCGCCGGCGATCCCGCGCCGGAACACCGGATGCTCGCGGCGCAGCGAGTCGCCGTCGATTCGAGCGATCGAGTATCCGAACGGCTCGAGCGCCCGCGCCTCCGCTAGGGCATGATCGAGCGACGCGCGCGTGGCGGCGACATCGAGCCAGCCGTCGCGCGCGTACTCGCACTCGATCGACTCCTCCCGAAGGATCGTTTCGAACGCGTCGAGCGCCGGAAAGCCGAGTCGACAGAGCGCCGCAAGGCAGCGATCCGACCACGCGGCGTTGCAATGCCGGTGGAACGTCCAGAGCCACGAGAGGACGCGCGGATCGAGCGTCGGCCGGATGTAGAGGGGACTGCGACGGCTCGCCATCCAGCGCAGTCCGCGCCAGCTCGCGCCCGGCTTCGTGAGCGGATAGTGGCCGATCGAGAGCAGCCCCGCGTTGCCGGCGCTGGCGCTCTCGAGCGGATCCTCGCGATCGATCACGATCGAGGGCACTCCTCGCCGCGCCAGCCACCACGCCGTGGAGAGTCCGACGATGCCGGCGCCGACGATCGCCACGCGCTTCGCAGCGCCGCCCGTGCTGCCCATGTTCGAAGCGTACCGGGGCGCCGAGACCGCACGCCCCGATCGGCGCGGCGGGTCGCATGCGCGGCATCGGCGCGCCGGCGCCGACCCGCTACGCTCCTCAACCCGCGCGGAACCCATGTCGCTCTCACTCGGCATCATCGGCGCAGGAAGCATCGGCACCGTGCACGCCGCCACCGCGGCGCGACTCGGCGTCGCCGCCCCGCTCGTCTGGGATGTCGACGAGTCCAAGGGACGCGCGCTCGCCGCCACGGTGAAGGGGCTTCGCACCGCGCCGAGTCTCGACGCGCTGCTCGCGGAGCGCTCCGTGAACGCGGTCGTCGTCGCCACGCCGAACGACTGCCACGCCGAGATCGCCGTCCGCGCGCTCGAGGCCGGCAAGCACGTGCTTCTCGAGAAGCCCATGGCCACGACGGTGGAGGAGTGCGATCGCATTCTCAACGCGATGCGCCCGGACGGTCCTCGACTCCAGATGGGATTCGTGTACCGGCACGCACCGGCGCCGCTGGCGGTGAAGGGCGAAATCGATGCCGGCCGGATCGGCCGCATCTACCACGCCAAGTGCAGCATGTATCGGCGCCGCGGAATCCCGGGGCTGGGCGGCTGGTTCACCACCCGCGCGCGCTCCGGCGGCGGGCCGCTCATCGATCTCGGCGTGCATGCGATCGATCAGGCGCTCTGGCTCTGCGGATTCCCGAAGGCGCTTCGCGCCAGCGGCGCCTGCTACGCCACCTTCGGCCCGCGCATGGGCGGATACGTCTTCGAGGAGATGTGGGCGGGACCTCCGAAGCTCGACGGACGCTTCGACGTGGAGGACCACGCCACGGCGCTCGTGCGTTTCGACGGAGGTCTCACGATCGAGCTCAACGTCACCTGGGCCGCGAACATTCCCGATCGATCGCTTCCCGACGGCATCGCGCTCTTCGGCGAGAAGGGCGGTTGCCGCTTCACGCTGCTCGGCGACGAGGTGCGCGTGGCCACCGAAGCGAACGGAACGCTCGCCGATCTCCAGGTGCCGTTCGATTCCTCCCGAGCGCTCGAGCGCGCCTTCGAAGCGCAGCTTCGCGCGTTCCGCAAGGTGGTGGAGGAGGGCGCCGAGCCCGCCGCCACCGCGGAGCAGGGCCGCGCCGTCCAGGAGATCCTGGCGGCGATCGATCGCTCGAGCGCCCGCGCTCGCGAAGTGCCCATCGACGCTCGAAGCGCCGAGTGAGCGCCCAGAATCGTCCGAGCGTGCGCCGACGCACCGATGCGCCGACGCGGCGCCGCGGCGCCGCGACTACCTGGCGCCGCCCTGGTACTTCTCGAGCGCCTTCCGGATCTGCTTCGTCGTCTCCGTCTCGTCGCCGGCGGGAATCTTCGCCACCGCGGCCTTCTGAAGCTCGACCGCCTTCGACGAGTCGCCCTTCTCCCACCAGACCCGCGCGAGCGTGTCGAGGATCATGAAGTCCGAGCCCTTCGTCAGATCGTTCGCGCGCTCCGCGGCCTTGAGCGCCAGTTCGAGGTCGCGCGTCTTCACGGAGGGGTCGTCGACCGTGAACCATGCGATCTCGTTGAGCACCTGGGCGTTGTCCTTGAAGCGCTCCACGACTTCGGCGCCGACCTTCGCCGCCTGGTCGGGTCGCGCGGCACGGCCCGCGAGCACCTGGTAGAGCATGACCGAGTGCATCGGGTTGTCGGGCTCATCCTTGATGCGCTCGCCGTAGAGGCGCGCCACCTCGTCCCAGTCCTTGTCCGCCTGCGCCTGCGCGAGCGCCATGGCGAACGCCGCCTGCTTCTCGCGCGCCGCGCGGCTCGCCTTGCTTCGGCTGACCTCCGCATCGCGATCCCACTTGCCGGCGATGACCTGCTTGAGCGGCTCGTCCATCCGTCCGGGGTGACCGATCCACTCGATTTGTCCCGAGGGCCCCACGATGAAGGTGCAGGGGATGCCGTTCTGCCCCGCGGCCGTCATCCAGCGCGTGGCGATGTCGCGATCGGGCGAATACGCCACGCGGTATCCCATCAGATCGCCCTTGCCGCGCACGAATCCGCGCACGAACGGCAGGCGCTCGTCCGGCTCGCCCTCCTTCGGCGTGCGCTCCGACGCGGCCATGCCCACGAAGGTCACCTCCGGATGCTCCTTCTGGAGGTCCGTGAGATGCGGCATGACGGCGATGCACGGTCCGCACCAGGTCGCCCAGAATTCGATCACGTAGGTCTTGCCGGTTTCGAAGCCGCCGATCGGCTTGCCCTTGATCCAGTGCGCCGGCTCGAATGCGGGCGCGGGATCGCCGACGCCGAGCGTGGTCGCGGGCGCCTCCGGCCGCGCCGGCGCGACGGGCGCGTTCGGCGCCGCCGGGCGATTGTCGGTCTGGGCGAACGCCGCGACCGCGACGAGTGCGAACGGAACGACGGCGATGGTGCAGGCGCGCATGGTTCTCTCCTTGCTCGAATTCGCCCGGCACGGCATCGCGCCGACGCGAGGGCCGCCGCAGCGTACCAGCGCTTCGCGTGCATTCGGTACCCTCCGATCACATGTCTTCGACCGCGATCGCGTCGATCATCGACGGAAAGGCCGCCGCCGAGGAGGTTCGCCGGCAGGTGGCCGCGCGCGTGGCCGAGGCGAAACGCCGGGTGCGGCTCGACGCGATCCTGGTGGGGGAGGACCGCTCGGCCGTGCTCTATGCCACGAATCAGGCCCGGACCTGCGCGGCGGTCGGCATCGAGTACGTGCTCCATCGACTGCCCGAGAACGCGGGCGAGGCTCGCGTGGCGGCGAGAATCGAGGTGCTCAACGGCGAATCGGCGGTGCAGGCGATCATGCTGCATCTGCCGCTTCCGGAAGGGGTCGACACGGAACGCATGCAGGCGCTGATCGCGCCGGAGAAGGACGTCGAGGGCGTCAACCCCGCGAACATCGGCAACGTGGTCTACGGGCGCACGAGCCTGCTCCCGTGCACGGCGCTTGCGTCGCTCGAGCTCATCCGGCGCAGCGGAGTGGCGCTTCGAGGCGCCAGCGCCGTCGTCGTCGGCGCGAGCAACATCGTGGGCAAGCCGATCGCGGTGCTGCTCATGCGCGAGGAAGCCACGGTCGTGAGCACGAATCGCTTCACGCGCGAGATCGAATCGTTCACGCGACGGGCGGAGGTGGTGGTCGCGGCGGCGGGAGTGCCGCGGCTCGTGACCGGCGAAATGCTCAAGCCCGGCGCCGTGGTGATCGACGTGGGCATCAACCGCGTGCCGGGTCCCGACGGAACGCTGCGCACGGTGGGAGACGTGGACTTCGACTCGGCGTCGCGCGTGGCCGGTCACATCACGCCGGTGCCGGGCGGCGTCGGACCGATGACGGTCGCCATGCTTCTTCGCAACGTCGTCGAGGCGGCGCTGCGGCCGACGCGCCTTACGACTCCGGAGCCGCCGGCGGCGCCGGAGCCGTGAGCCGCTTCAGCGCCTCGCGATAGCGCGAGAGCGTCTGCTCCACGATCGGCGCGGGCAGCTCCGGACCCGGCGGCATGCGATTCCACTCGCCGCGAGACTCGAGCTCGAGCAGCCAGTCCCGCAGGAACTGCTTGTCGAAGCTCGGCGGATCGGCACCGGGCTGCCAGCGATCGACGGGCCAGTACCGACTCGAGTCCGGCGTGAGCACCTCGTCGATCAGGATGAGTTCGCCGTCGTCGAGCGCGTGACCGAACTCGAACTTCGTGTCGGCGAGAATCACGCCGCGCGCACGCGCGTGCTCCGCCGCCGCGCGGTAGAGCGAGATCGACCAGTCGCGGAGCTGGTGCATCGTGGCGGCGCCGACGTCGCGAGCCGCCGCCTCGAAGGTGATGTTCTCGTCGTGGCCGACGGAGGCCTTCGTGGCCGGAGTGAAGATCGGCTCGGGAAGCCTCGACGCGAGCTCGAGTCCCGCCGGCAGCTTCACGCCGCAGACCTCGCGCGTCTGCCGGTACTCGCGCCAGCCGCTGCCGGCGAGATAGCCGCGCACCACGCACTCGATCGGCACCACGCGAGCCTCGCGGCAGATCATGCTGCGGCCGGAGAGCGCCCGGCGCATCGAGTCGTCGAGTCCCGGGATCGAATCGACGCGGTCGTCGACCAGGTGATCGCGGCAGATCGAGCGACGCCGGAGAAAGCGGAACCAGAAGAGAGAGAGCTCCGTGAGAATGCGACCCTTGCCGGGAATGGGGGTCGGCATGACCACGTCGAACGCGCTGATCCGGTCGGTGGCGATCACGAGCAGACGCGGCGGCTCGCCCGCGCGGGCGGGGATCCGGTACACGTCCCGCGCCTTGCCCTCGCGCCGCGCCGGCAGCGGGAGCGCGGAGCGCATGAGAGCCTCGGCGAGCGCGTCGTTCATGCGGCGCGAGTCTACGAATTCGGCGTCGGGGGTACACTGCGGCCGGATGCTCCGGTTCGAGGTGTTCGACGCGACGGGCCCGGCAAAGGCCTGGCCATTGGTGAGCGCACATCTGCTCGGACGAGACGACCTGCCTGTTCCGGGGACGATCGAGTCCAGGGACGGGGAGATCGTCTGCACGCCGCGCGATGCGCGTGCGACTGCGCTGTGTCTGGGCTACGACGCGGGACCGATGGGTCGGCTCATGCTTCAGACCTGTCTGCTGGCGCTGCGCGAGGAGCCGTATCGACTCAACCAGGAGCTCGCGCGGCATCGCATCAAGCTCTTCATCGCCAAGAGCGAGGAATGGCTCATGTTCGATCCCGCGCTCTCGGGAGACGCGCTCGAGCGCTGGGAGCAGGCGCGGGAGATCTTCGTGGAGGCGAGCGTGCTGAAGGATCCGGCGGCGGCCGAGGCGAGACACGCCGACGCGCTCGCCGCGGCGATCGACGCCTCCGAACGACTCGCAATGCGGCACGCGAAGATCCTGCTGCACCGGCGGTTCGGCACGAAGCCGGCGAATCGCAGCACGCTCGGTGTTCGGGTCGATCCCGCCGGAGATCCGGCCCCGGTGACGGAGCTGATCCGCAAGGACTTCGATCTCGTCTCGGTGACGACGAACTGGCGGTCGATGCAGCCGCGCCCCGATTCGATCGACTTCACCGCGGTCGATCGCTGCATGCTCTGGGCTCGCAATCTCGGCAAGCCGATCGTGGCGGGTCCGCTCGTTCGGCTGCATCCGGAGTCGATGCCGGAGTGGGCGCTCGATTCGCTTCGCAACTACGAGTCGATCAAGGAGCTGCTCTGGCGCTTCATGGAGCAGGTGGTCTATCGATACCGCGAGCTCGTCGAGATCTGGAACATCGCGTCGGGCCTGCACGTGTGCGAGCTCGCGCCGATGGCGGCGGAGGATCGAGTCGATCTCACGCGTCGCGCCGCGCTGCTCGTGCGGCAGAGTCGTCGCGGCGCACGCGTGCTCGTGGAAGTGGGCGAGCCGTTCGGCGATCGAGTCTCGCGGCTCGACGGTTCGTCGCCGCCGTGGGAGTACCTCGACCAGCTCGTGCAGGGCGGGATCCGCCTCGACTGCATCGGAGTGCCGGTCGTCTTCGGCGATTCGAGCTTCGGACGGGGCACGCGCGATCTCATGCAGGTGAGCGCGCTGCTCGATCGCTTCTTCCTCATGGAGGTGCCGGTGATCGTGAGCGCGCTCGGCGCGCCGAGCCTGGAGGAGGATCCGCGCGGGGGCGGCTGGCGAGGCTCGTGGTCGGATCAGTCGCAGGCTCGCTGGGCCGGGCGCGTGATGCCGATCCTGCTCTCGAAGCCGTTCGTGGCGGGCGTCGTGTGGGATCGGCTCGTCGACGGGCGCGGCGGCGGATTGCCGCGGCAGGACGGCCTGCTCGACGCGAACGGCCGCCCGAAGGCGGTGCTCTCCAAGCTGGTGTCGCTCCGGCGACGGCTGCGCGAGCCGCTCGGCGCGCTGCCGCCGGCGAAGGCGGCGGAAGAGGGGGCGGGCGTCGTCGGCGGCGACGGCGGCGCCGAAGCCGAGGAGGGGCCGTGAGCACCGCCGTGCACCACGGCCGCAGCGAGCCGCGCGCACCGGCGATCGTTGCCGGGGCGCTCCTGACGGCGCTTGCGATCGGCGCCGCGCAGCGCACGCGTCCGGCGGATGCGGTCGGCGCACCGATCGCCGGCGAGCGCTGGGTCGTCGACCTCAACACGGCGAGCGTGGTCGAACTCGCGCTGCTTCCCGGGGTGGGACCGTCGATCTCGCAGCGGATCGTCGACTCGCGACGCGACGACGGCCGATTCGATCGGGTCGACGAGCTCGAGCGCGTGCGAGGCATCGGTCCCGTCACGCTCGAGCGGATTCGCCCGTGGGCCTCGGTGGCTGCGAGTTCGCCGTTCACGCCGAACTCGCCGGGCACGCCGGAGCGCCCATGAGCGCCGATTGGCTCGCCCGGATCGACGCGAGCGAGGCGGTGTCACGAATCGCGGCGGCGGTGGAGTCGGGCGGCGCCGTGTCGGCGCGGGGCGCCGCCGGCAGCAGCACCACGGTGATCGCGTCGAGACTCGCGGTGCGCCTCGATCGTCCGGTGCTCCTCGTCGCCGCGCACCTCGACGAAGCGGCCGAAATGGTCGACGAGATCGAGGAGCTCGGCTGCCGTGCGGAGCTCTTTCCCGCGATCGAGGCGCTTCCGGGCGAGAGCGCCGCGGCGCTCGATCTCGTCGCGGCTCGACTTCGATTCGTCGATCGACTCGGCGCGGAGCAGACCGGCCGAGCTGCGGGCACGCGCGCCGCCGAGCTCGCGGCGAAGATCGCCTCCGCGCCGAGTTCGAGGAAGGCCGCGTTCCCGGCGGCGCCGGCACCGACGCGCGTGGAAGCGGGCGAGCACGCCGCGATCGTGATCGTCGCCCCGATCGCCGCGCTCATGCAGGGCGTTCCCGACCGAACGCGCCAACCGAAACTGCTGCGCCGGCTTCGGCGCGGCGAGCGCGTGAACCGGCGCGAGCTCGTCGAGTGGCTCGCCGACGGCGGCTACCGGCGCGGCGAGACGGTGGAGCAGCCCGGCGACTTCGCGGTGCGAGGCGGGCTCGTCGACATCCATCCGCCCGGCGGATCGGCGCCGGTGCGGCTCGATTTCCTCGGCGACGAGCTCGAGCGCATCTTCGAGATCGATCCGGCGACGCAGGCGAGCGATCGCGCGATCGACGAGGTCTCGATCGTGAGCGCCTCCGCCGACGCGATCCAGAGCGACGCGGGAACGGTGCAGCTCGCGTCGCTGCTGCCGCGCCGCACGGTCGCTGTGATCGCGGAACTCGCCGAGGTCACGGAGCAGGCCCGCGGCTACTGGGAGCGCGTGCACGATTCGCGAGGCGTGTTTCCGCCCCCGGAGGTGTTCCGGAGCCTCGGCTCGTCGCTGCACGCCGTGCTCGACGTGAACCAGTTCTCCGCCGGCAATGCGTCGAATCGCATCGAGTCGATTCCCGTGCGGGCGCTGCCGGGATTCCCGGAGCAGGTCGGCGCGGCCTTCGACGAGATCGCGACGATGGCGAGCGAAATGCCGCTCTCGCTGCTCTGCGACAACGAGGGCGAAGAAGCTCGCGCGCGCGAGCTGCTCGCCACGCATGCGCCCGGCGCCGCCGTCGCGGTCGAGCGGCGGCACCTCCATCGCGGCTTCATCTGGGGAGACGCGAGCGCGTCGACCGACTCGAGCCGCGGCGCGAATCGTGCCGCCGCGCAGTTCGCGGTCGTGCCGCAGCACGAAGTGCTGCATCGATGGATGCCGCGCCGCCGCGTGCTGGCGCCCACGATCGGCCGCGCCGCGGCGCGCGAGGCGTTCCTCCAGTTCGCGCCCGGCGACTTCGTGGTGCACCGGGATCACGGCATCGCGCTCTACTCGGGCCTGGCGCGGCTTCCCGAGGCGCGCGGCGGTCCCGACGAGGAGTTCCTCACGCTCGAGTTCGACGGCGCCGCGCGGCTGCACGTGCCCGCGTCGCGCGTCGACCTGATCCAGAAGTACGTTGGCGCCGGCGGCGCGAAGCCGAAACTCTCGATGCTCGGCGGCAAGCGCTGGAAGAACCAGAAGGCGCGGGTGGAGGAGGCGGTGCTCGACCTCGCCGCGGAACTGCTGCGCGTGCAGGCGGTGCGCGAGGCGACCCCCGGAATCCGCTTTCCCGACGACACCGAGTGGCAGCGCGAGTTCGAAGCGGAGTTCCCCTACGAGGAGACGGAGGATCAGCTCTCCGCGATCGCGGCGCTCAAGCGCGACATGGCGCGGGCGCGGCCGATGGACCGGCTCGTGTGCGGCGACGTGGGCTTCGGCAAGACGGAAGTTGCGATTCGCGGCGCGTTCAAGGCGGTCGAGTTCGGCAAGCAGGTGGCGGTGCTCGTGCCGACCACCGTGCTCGCCGAGCAGCACGAGCGCACCTTCCGCGAGCGATTCGCCGGGTATCCGTTCCGAATCGAGAGCCTCAGCCGATTCAAGACGAGCGCGGAGCAGCGGGCCATTCTCGACGACGCGGCGGCGGGTCGGGTGGACGTGCTCATCGGCACCCATCGGCTGCTCTCGGCCGACGTGCGGCTCAAGGATCTTGGCCTCGTCGTCGTCGACGAGGAGCAGCGCTTCGGCGTGGAGCACAAGCAGCGCCTGCTCGAGTTCCGCGTGACCGCCGACGTGCTCACGCTGAGCGCCACGCCGATCCCGCGCACGCTGCACATGGCGCTGCTCGGTCTCCGCGACATCAGTTCGCTCACCACGCCGCCGCCCGACCGCCGCGCGATCGTCACCGAGGTGATCCCCTGGAACGATCGACGAATCCTGCAGGCCATCCGCCGCGAACTCGCGCGCGAGGGGCAGATCTTCTTCGTGCACAACCGCGTTCGCTCGATCGAACGGGTGGCCGACCGCGTGCGATCGCTCGTGCCCGAGGCGCGCGTGATCGTCGGTCACGGACAGATGAGCGCCGGCGA
>Ga0194131_10011525_pt1 | contig 10535 bp, 11 predicted proteins | sample TA2KigO120mmetaG_FD_148631 | JGI IMG/M metagenome (GOLD analysis project Ga0194131, IMG submission 148631) | Freshwater microbial communities from Lake Tanganyika, Tanzania - TA2015053 Kigoma Offshore 120m | ecosystem: Environmental > Aquatic > Freshwater > Lake | place: Tanzania: Lake... | reverse complement strand
GTTCATTTTCTGCGCCGCGATATCAATGCGGCTCGCCGGAATCATCTGGCCCGGGAACAACTGCCGGCCGGAGCCGTCGGGGTTCCCCGTGCCGGGGTCATAGATCTGGGCAACCGCGGTGGGCACCGGCAGTCGCGAGAAATCGCCGCGGCGCATCGCCTCCGTGGGCACTGTCTGAAAAACGCTGCGGAACTCGCGCCGCACCGTCCGCTCCCAGTCCGTGAAGAAGAACAGCTTGTTTTTCTTGATGGGCCCGCCGAACGTATACCCGCCCTGGTTCAGAATGTTCTTCGGAATGCCGTTGGTGGCATTGAAAAAGTTCCGGGCGCGCATCGCTGAGTTCGTGTGAAACCAGTGCGCCGTGGCGTGATAGTCGTTCGTACCGGATTTGATGGAAACGTTGATCGCCGAGCCCCCGGCCATGCCCTGCTCTGCGTCAAACGAGTTCGAGACAATGTTCACCGCCTCCACCGCATCCACCGGCGGCACGTACGCCACAATGTGCGGCAGCCAGGGATAGGAAACCGTCGCGCCGTCCAGCCGCGTGTTGTTGTTCGAATAGGACGCCCCGTTGACGTTCGTGCCAAGTGCCCGCTGGGGGTTCCCGGCGTCGGAGTGAAGTTCGGCGGGCGGCGAAAACCCGGGCAGGATCTTGTACAGCGCCTGCCAGTTCCGCCCCGCGTTGCCGGTGAACGGCAGGTTCGCCATCTGCGTCTGCCGGATCTGGTGGTTCACCTCGGCGCGGTCCGTCTGCATCGCCTGAACTGAGTCCGCCACCGTGATCGCCTCACTCACCTGCGCCACCTGCAGCGTGATGTCCAGACGCCGGACCGAGTTCGTCGCAATCTCGACGTTCTCCTGAATCACCGTGCGGAACGACGGCGCGCTGAAGGTCACCTTGTACACGCCAGCCTGAAGGTCATTGAACAGGTACCCTCCACCGTTGTCGGTGGACATGGCGCGCGCAACCCCGGTCCGGGTGTTCACTGCGTCCACCTTCACCAGCGGAACCGCCGCGCCCGAAGGGTCGGCGACATTCCCGGTCAGGGTCCCATAGAGCACCTGGGCATCGGCCGTTGCAACGGCCAACGCGATCAGTGCGGCCGTACTAACGACCCGGCGTGAAAACGTCATGGAAAGCCCCCTTTGGCTCGATTTCCTTGATCCTAGCACGCGGGCCATTTCGGCCCAATCGGGTACCCTGGAGTTTATGCCTCAGTTTCCGGTGGGCAGCGGCGCGCGCCCCTATCCCGCCATCGTCGAACGCGGAGTACTCGGCCGGCTCGCGGAGTTCGTGCCCGCGCAAGCCGCCAAGGTATTCGTACTCACCACCCGCGATGTCTGGGACCTGCACGGCGCGGCCGTCGCCGGGTCACTCAACGGAGCCGAAGTGCTGTTCTTCCCCGGAGGCGAGGACAACAAACGGCTCTCCGTGGTGGAACAACTGGCCGAACAGATGGTCCGCGCCGGGGGCGACCGTAAGAGCGTCCTGGTGGCCTTCGGCGGCGGCATCGTCACCGATCTCGGCGGCTTCCTCGCCTCCGCCTTCCTGCGCGGCATCCCCGTGCTCCAGGTCCCCACCACACTCCTCGCCCAGGTGGATGCGGCCCTCGGGGGCAAAACCGGCGTCAATCTCCAATCCGGCAAGAACCTGTTCGGCGCCTTCCACGACCCGCTGGCCGTCCTCATCGACCCTGCCGTGGTGGCCACCCTGCCGCCCCGCGAATACCGCGCCGGCCTCTATGAGGTGATCAAGCACGGCATCATCCGCAGCCCGGAGCTCTTCGCCCTGATGCGGGACCGCCGCGACGCCGTGCTGGCCCATGATCCGGCGGCCGTCGATTTCATGGTGGCCGACAGCGTCCGCATCAAGGCCGATGTGGTCACCGAAGACCCCTTCGAAGGCGGCCTGCGCCGCATTCTCAACTACGGCCATACCGTCGGCCATGCCCTCGAAGCGGAAACCCGTTACGTCCGGTTCCTGCACGGCGAAGCCGTCGCGTTCGGCATGCGCGCCGCCACCCACCTGGGGCGGCTCACCGGCCGCATCTCCGAGGCTCTCTGCCTGGAGATTGTCGCCGTCATCGACTCCTACGGCGCACTCCCCCCCTTGGACGGAATTGAACCGACAGCCCTCTTCGCTCGTCTGATCAATGACAAGAAGACTCTCCGCGGGAAGGTCCACTTCGTCCTGCCCACCGGCATCGGAAGCACCGAGATCGTTTCGGGCCTGGACGAGGCGGTGGTCATGGAGGCCATCCGCGCGGCGTATTAAGGATCCGGAATGGCGAAAGCGCTGGGAACCACACCGCCGGCGGCGGCAAACGAACAACAGGCCGCGGCCTGGGTGCGCGGCATGTTCGGACGCGTCGCCGGCCGGTACGACCTGCTGAATCACCTGCTCTCGTTCAATATCGACAAGATCTGGCGCAAAGCCGTGGTCAAGAGGACCGGGGCGATGCTTGCCCGCCGCAACGCAGCCGTGCTCGACCTGTGCTGCGGCACAGGCGACCTCCTGCTCGCCCTCCAGGCCCGCACCCAACAGACCGTGCTCGGCAGCGACTTCTGCCACCCCATGCTGCTCGAAGCACGCCGGAAAGTGGCGGCCCGCGGCGCGCGATCACCACTGTTCGAGGCCGATGCACTCGAACTGCCTCTCGCCACCGGCTCACTCGATCTGGTGACCGTCGCCTTCGGCTTTCGGAACTTCGCCAGTTACCAGACCGGACTCACCGAACTCCTCCGCGTGCTCAAACCCGGAGGGGCCCTGGCGATCCTTGAGTTCTCCACACCGCCCAACCCCCTTGTCCGCGCCGGCTACGGATTCTACTCCCGCCACGTGCTACCCCGCGTGGGAGCCGCAATCTCAGGAGACCGTGAGGCCTACTCCTACCTGCCGGAATCCGTCCGCAAGTTCCCGGGCGCCGAGGAACTCGCCGACGACATGCTGCGAACCGGGTTCCAGACTGTGCAACTGTACCGGCTGACCTTCGGAATCGTCGCGCTGCATATCGGCGTAAAGTAAGACCCTATTGGATCGATCGAAAAATGAAGTCGGCATTTCACCAGTGATTGGAGGTCTCTGTTACACTCCATGCCATGAGGATACTCATCTCGTTTTTGGCACTGGCTGTTTCGGCATTGCTTGGCCAAAGCGAACAAGCCACCATTCCCGAGTGTTTTCAACATCTCGGGATCTCAGCGGCCGACAGCAACTGAGTTCTCCAGGGAGTGAATGACATAGCGTTCGATTCGCAAGGAAACGCATGGATTGCAGACGAGTATCGGGTAATGAGGATACCCGGGTGGCGTGAGTCCAGCCCCCTTCCTAATGCGTTCCGAGCCGACTTGGTCTTGGGTAAGCCAACCTTGCAGGCCTCACCGCCCTTCGGGTTCGCCATTTGCCCGGAGTGCGATCTAAGACCGCGGCGGATGGCCTTTGACGCGACAGGCAGCCTTTGGGTAGCGGGTGACGGCGGCATTAGTCGATTTCGGCCTCCCTTCAGCAACTACCAGCGACCGGAGCTTTCGCTGGAATTGTGGAATGTTGGGGGCTTCGTATTCGACCATGCAGGTAGGCTCTGGGTTGCTTCGGGAATCACCAACTGCGAAAGGGTCGTGATGTTTCAGCCGCCATTTGTGCAGACGATGCGTCCGGCGTTGGTCTTAGGCCAGCCTGACGCTGACACGTGCCGAGCACCCAGCCCCGAACCCAATCGGTTCGGCATCCTTCGCGGAATTGCAGTCGGGTCCGATGGCACCGTGTTTGTGAGCGACAGCGGTAGCCGGCGCGTAGCGGTCTTTCGCCCCCCAATCTCAACGTTCATGGCCGCCACTGCAATTCTGGGTCAGGATAGCACGGCCGGATTCGAAGTCGTTCCGTTCGAACGAGGCGGGCTGAACGGAAGCATCGATCTTGCCGTCGGCCCGATGGGTGACTTATGGGTACTCCACAACTTCGGGGGCCTCCTGGCCACCTACTTCGACGCCCGAACCACTGGACAGAGATGGGACCATTGGATCAATCTGGCAACTCGCAAACAGCCGGACGGCGACTTTCCCCTTCCTCTCGGAACCGCCAGGCGGCTCAAATCCGCCCCCGACGGCTCTCTATGGCTGTTCCCACCTAGAGACATGGGGTCGCCGGTCTCCAGCCAGATCACACGCCTTCGCATTCCCGTGCTGACCCAGAAGGGGATCGTCAACGCTGCCAGTTACGCGGAAGCTCCATTCGCGCCAGGCACGCTTGTCACGGCCTTCGGCCTTCACTTGGGCTCACGCACCGGCACCCATGGAGCCGTGGAGCAAGGCACCTTCCCGTCCACGCTCAACGGCACAACCGTGCTTGTCAACGGCAAACCCGCACCACTGCTCTACGCGCGCAATGACCAGGTGACCTTCCAACTTCCGTTCAGCCTTGAGCCCGGTCAACCGGTCTCAATTCGCGCTCAGAACGGCGGCGTGTCCAGTCCGGCCGTGAATTTCACTCTCGCTCGTTCCTCGCCAGGTGTGTTTTCCGCCGATGGTTCACGGGCCGCCGCGATTAGCCCGCTCGGCCAGGGAAACACGCTGGCGCGAGGCCAATGGGCCACCGTTTTTGCATCTGGTCTGGGCGCCGTGGAAGGCGAGATCCGGGAAGGCCAGCTAGCGCCATCGGAACTACGGCCCACACGGCAAGCGGTTGAGGTCTACATCGAAGGCGTCCTGTGCCAGACCCTGTTTGCAGGGCTTGCTCCCGGACTCGCCGGCGTCTATCAGGTGAACTTCCTGGTGCCCGAACGCCTGGCTGCCTCTTCCGCGGCGCGTCTGGTCTTGCTCCAGGGTGGCGAAGTGAGCCGGCCCGTCCTCGTCACGCTGCGCTAACCAAATTCGAAACCCGCCAAAGCCGCCAGCCACTCAACTCTCTGCCGCACCGGCCGCCCCCGGAACATCCGCATCAACTTGCGCGCGGGACGAAACCCCAGCTCTCCGGCCGCCCGCACCGCCCTTTCATTCGCCGGAAACAGATCCCAGAAAATCGGCTCTCCGGCGTGCGCGGCCACGAAAGCCTTCGCCAGCGGCATGGGATCTCCCGTGGTCACAGCCGGCCCAAAGTACGTGGCCACCCGGCCCGGACGGCCCAGCGCGAACCCATGGCCATCCACATGGCATGCCCCGGTGAGGATCTCCGCCCGGTCCGCCCCAAACGCCGCCCGATCCAGATCGAGATCAGGCAAGCCCCCCGGAAGTTCAACCGCCTCCGCGGGACCCGGAGGCCGCAACCAGCGCTCCACCGGTTGCTCCGCCACAAACCCCAGCGCTTCGTAGATCGGCTGACCCGCCGCCGTCGCGTCCAGTCCCAGCGTCTCCACCGGCGCCGTCTCGATCAACCGTGTCATCAGCCGCCGCGCGTTACCCTGGCCTCGCGCCGCGGCCGTCGTCAAAACCATGCCGATCCAAGCCAACTCGCCGCCGTAAATCACCGCCGTAGCCGTCGATTCCGGCGCGCCGATCCCCAGACACGTCTCCGGAGCCAACCGCAGCAGGCGCGACCAATCCTCCCGCGTCTGATTCCAGCCGGCTTCCGCCGACAACTCGAAGGCTCGCGGCACATCCGCCAGCGTGAGTCGCCGGATCACGGCTTAAAACCGTTCAAGCCGGGCCAACATCTGGTACGTGTTGGAGCCGCCCGGCAGGTTCACCGAATCCACCACCCTCCAATCGCGGTCCAACGCGCCGATATAGAGCGCCTTGTTGCGTTCGCGGCCCATCAGAATCGCCGTCAAACCCTTGTCCGGATAAGCCAGCGCACGATACTGCACCTCACCCACTTCGGACTTCCACTTGTCGGTGGCCGGCGTCCCCAGCTTCCGCACCACCGCGTAGTAGTCATCCAGCCCGCTCAGCCCGAAGCTCGATTGCAGCACGCCCTTGTACGTCACCCGATCGCCCGAAAACACCCCGCGGTAGAAACTGATGAACAACGCGCAGGCGGCAATTCCCAGAAGAAGCGTCACGGCAACCAGACGGCCAATGCGCGATTCGGCGGATGCCGGCCCGGACCGGGCATTCTCCACCGACAGAGGCCGGTCCATCGGCGGCGGCGCCGAATCCCGGGCTTCCGCCGTCAGAATGGGCGCATTCACCGCGCGCGGCATCTCGATCACCCGGCGTTCATGCGGAACCAGCATGCCGCCCCGCAATTCCAACTCACGCGTCAGCCCGATGATCACCATCGGCTCATCCACACGCGACACCTCGCCCACGAATCGGCGCGGCACCCAGAGTTCGGTTCCCGATTTGACGTTCACCACCAGGATCTCCGACCAGGATGCCTGGCGAAAGGTCCACTCGTTGTGCTCAACACCAAAGATCGCTGGAAAGAAGGCGAAGTGGCGGCTGCCCAATTGTTCAAGCGAGGGTGGAAGTGGGGCGCCGGGCATACTACGAGGTCCCCTCCATTCTACCCGGCGCCGAGCATCTCCAAAATCGCCGCCATGCTCTCCGCATCCGGCTCGATCACCGGCCCCAGCCCGCCGGGATCGGGATGCTCATCGAAGGCTTGGGTCAGACTCAGCTTCGCGATGGCATAGTAATACGGCGCGTCAAGGGCACAACCCGGCTCCCGGGTCCAGGCAGGCAGTTGCTCCGGGCGCACCACCACAGTCACCGGAAACGCCGCGCCAGGACCGGCGGCCACCTCAAACCGGTACTCTCCCAAGCCGGGCCCCGCGAAGGCCAACACATACTGGTAGATGTACCCGGACTGGGCGTGATGCACCTTCCAGCGCCGCGGCTGGCTCATGCGTCCTCTTCCTGCCCATCCTCCGGCACGGAGAGGCCCAACTCTCTGCGCAGCCAGGCCCGCGCGAAGTTCCACTCGCGCTTCACGGTCCGGGGCGAGATCCCCATCGCCTCCGCCGTCTCTTCCACCGACAGTCCACCGAAAAAACGCAGCTCAATCACCTGCGCGGAACGCTTGTCCTCAGCCGCCAGACGGTTCAACGCATCGTCCAACCGCACCATCTCATCGGGACGGTCCGGGGCAAAGACCAGACCCTCGTTCAGCGGCAGCACAATCTGGTCGCCGCCGCGCTTGTCCGCCGCGCCGCGCCGCGCATGGTCCACCAGAATGCGCCGCATCACACGTGCTGCCACGGCGAAGAAGTGCACCCGGTCATGCCAGTCAGTGCTGCGCGCCTGAACCAGCTTCATGTACGCCTCGTTCATCAGCGCCGTGGTTTGCAGTGTGTGCCCATGGCGCTCCCGGCGCATGTATCGGGCGGCCATCGCCTTCAACTCGGTCTGCACCGCTTCAATCAGAGCCGACTCCGCCCCGGCCGCACCGCCTCGAAACTGGCGCAAGAGCTGAGTGATCTCAGCAGTCTCACCGGGCTGCATGATTGTACGGTAACACCAGTAACGTCCCGCAATTCTGCAAGGCCTGGCGTACACCTCGGGGGAGCACCGCGGCCTCCCACGAGCGATTGCTGGGGGGAAAAAGGCCGGGGCGGCCTCATGGGGCAGCCTAATGGTATCGCTTCGGCCTGTTACTTTGAGTGTTTCGACGCCATGCCACACGAACTCGAGAGCGAAGCCCACAGTGCCTGCCGGTCCTGGATTCGCGCCGCCCGGTCCATCGCCGTTCTCACCGGCGCCGGCGTCTCGGCGGAAAGCGGCATCCCCACGTTTCGCGGCCCGGACGGCCTCTGGCGCACTTACCGGCCCCAGGATCTGGCCACCCCCGAAGCCTTCTTGCGCGACCCCATCCTGGTCTGGGAGTGGTACCTCGAGCGGCGCCAGAGAATTGCCGCCACCCAGCCCAATCCCGCGCACTTCGCATTGGCCCGCCTCGAACTCCGGACGCCGCGCTTCGCTCTTGTCACCCAGAACGTGGACGGCCTCCATGGCCGCGCGGGCAGCCGCAACGTTCTCCCCATCCACGGCGATATCGGAGTGAACCGCTGTCTCGACTGTGGCCGTGAAGAACGTCCCGCGACCTCAAGCAACCCGCCGCACCCACTTCCCCCGCGCTGCCTCTGCGGCGGCATGCAGCGCCCGGGCGTCGTCTGGTTCGGAGAGCCCCTGCCAGCCGCGGTCTGGCAACAAGCCACCGAAGCCGTCCGCTCCTCAGACCTCTTTCTCGTCATCGGAACCTCCGCCGCCGTCTACCCCGCCGCCAGTCTCATCCCCATGGCAAAAGCCCACGGCGCCCGTGTGGTCGAGATAAATCCCTCGCCGACGCCCTATTCTGAAAGCGTGGACTTGGCGTTTGCCGAACCCGCCGGTAAACTGCTGCCGCATCTGGTCGAATGAAGATCTGCCACTTTGACCCCTATTCCTGCATCGCCGGTGACATCACCGTAGGTGCGCTCCTCGACGCCGGAGCCGGCGCTCAGGCCCTCACCGCCGGTCGTGCAGTCGTCGGGGCTCTTTTGTAAGTCAAAAACTGCTTGACGGCCATTCGCATCTTGAGTACCGGGGGATGTCGCGGCGTATACACCAGCCACACCAGCCTTATCCTGGCTGGATCGCACAGGGTGCAGGCTTGTCGGATAGACTAAATACGTTTGGTCGATGCCCAGAATATTCATCTCTTACCGGAAATCGGATTCCCCGGGTGTCACCGGGCGGCTGGCCGACGCGTTGCACGCCCGGTTCGGCCGCGATGCCGTGTTCTGGGATGAGCGTTCGCTGGAAGGTGGCGAGCCCTGGCCGGAGAGGCTACGCGAGGGGTTGGCGGAATGCGGTGTGTTGCGCGGCGGGTCGTGGGGCAGCTATCATGACGTCGCGCGCGCGGCGTTTCGCGGTCTCAACCTTCCGGACCTTCGTGACTACGGCATTGGTTTTCGGTTGGTGTGCTCGGCCCCCATCCCCGCTGGACGCTGAACCGCTGAACCGCTGAGCCCTGGGTCGCTGACCCCTGTGGCCGCGCGCAGCGCGGCCCGATTTTTTTTGCTACCCTGAGTGACGCTGGTTGGCCCCAGCAGGGCGTCCCGGGATCGAGTCTCGTGTGTTGCGCGGCGGGTCGTGGAACAACAATCATGACAACGCGCGCGCGGCGTTTCGCAATCACAACCATCCGGACAATCGTAACAACAACATTGGTTTTCGGTTGGTGTGCTCGGCCCACGTCCTTCAGTCCTTCGCAGTCCGGCAGGTCCCGCTGATTACGGTTGGCGGGATGCGGTGGAGGGTGGTTGGATGGCGCGGGTACGTCCGGTCCGTGCGTGCTGCCAGTTTCTGGCCCGCGCCGGGAGCATACAAAAGAGAGGCGCCGCCTGGACTCGCTCCCGCGGCGCTTCGCGCCTACGATTCGCGATCGCCCGAAGCCTGCTTGATCCGCGGGGGGAGTGATTCTCCCTTCGGAATCAGCCATTCCAGCAGATTAAACGCATGGGTGAGCGCGGGGGATGGCAGCTTACATGCGGCCCCGCGGCGGACGGATGGTGGATTAGAGTAAAGAAGTGTCTTCGGCGGCACCAGAGCAGCGCGATTTCTTCGTGTCTTTCACCTCGGCTGATCGCGCGATCGCGGAGTGGATTGCCCAGGAGTTGAAGAACGCAGGCAAGACGGTTTACTTCCAACACTGGGATTTCCTGCCCGGGAACAACTTTGTACTCGGAATGGACGAGGCGGCGCGGAACTCGGATCGTGTGATCGCGGTGCTTTCCGAAAGCTACCTCAAGGCGAAATACACCCAGGCGGAATGGGCCGCGCACTTCAACGCGGATCCCACGGGTGTACGGCGCAAAGTGATCCCGGTTCGCGTTGCGGAATGCGAAGTTACCGGCTTACTTGCGCAGCTCGTCTATATCGACCTGGTGGGTTGTGACGAAGGGCGGAAACGGCAACGGTTACTGGATGGCTTGGATCCGGGAACCTGGCCGCCAGGGAGTGCCACGCGCCAGGACGAAATCCGATACCTCCAACGGCTGCTCACGGAGATTGAACAGAAAGCGCGGCTGTACTCGCCGCTCGAAGGCATCGCGCAAGTGCGCCCGGGCCCGCGGGCGGATCCGCTTCTCGAAGCCTGGGCGGACGACCCCGACATCGCCATTCTCAGCCACGTTCCGCGCCAGGGCGATGGGGGCGGCGGTGAGACACAAGAGTATGCCGACGCGCTTCAGGCTTTTGACAGCGTTCGGCGCGCGGTCCTGCTGGGTGAGCCAGGAGCAGGCAAGAGCACCACGCTGCGCAGGCGCGCCGCGGAGCTGGCACGCAAGGCGCTGGCGGACCCGGAGGCGTGCATCCCGCTGTTCGTGCCGCTGGGCAGTTGGCGGAGCGCCGAACCGCTGGTGCGGTTTATTGCGGATCAGGTGCCGGAGTTGGGCAGGGCGGTGGAGGCACTCATGCGGGCCGGCCGCGTGGCGTTGCTGCTGGACGGGCTCAACGAAATGCCCACTGCCCAGCGTGCCGCCAAGGCCGCGGAGATTCGTACAGCGCTTGGGCAACTGCCCAAGGATACCGCCGTCGTTGTCTCTTGCCGGGAGAAGGACTACACCGCTGAGGCTGACCTGGGGCTGGACACGCTGACCCTGCAGGAGTTGAACCCA
>Ga0194131_10011523_pt1 | contig 10537 bp, 7 predicted proteins | sample TA2KigO120mmetaG_FD_148631 | JGI IMG/M metagenome (GOLD analysis project Ga0194131, IMG submission 148631) | Freshwater microbial communities from Lake Tanganyika, Tanzania - TA2015053 Kigoma Offshore 120m | ecosystem: Environmental > Aquatic > Freshwater > Lake | place: Tanzania: Lake... | reverse complement strand
GCCCAACAGCGTTGGTGCCGGATATTAAGTTTGGCGCTAGTAAAGTATCTTCGAGGTCGGCAATTACATCCACCAGATTGCCTTCCCGCACCTGCATAAGAGGCAAACTGATCTTTTTAGGATGATAGCTTTTGCTTTTCTGTCAGAAAAAATCCGTTTATTAATTAATAGGCTGATTTTCTGCGCTGCATTAATGGTTCAATATCGCATCAGTGTGAGCCAAGCCCTGCCTGTCCAAAGAACGATATTTATAGTATGCAGCAAAACAAGCTCACTAACTGGCTTCGGCATGATAAGCCATTAATAACTCCACATCCTGTTTCGAACCCAAAATCACTGGCACCCGCTGGTGAATATCAGTGGGTTTGATATCGAGAATGCGTTCGCGCCCGGTGGTGCATAAGCCGCCTGCCTGTTCGATAATAAAGGCCATGGGATTGGCTTCGTACATTAGCCGCAATTTAGCCCGTTTGGCCGGATTTTTGTTGTCTAATGGGTACATGAAAATACCCCCCCGCGTCAGAATACGGTACACTTCCGCCACCAGCGAGGCAATCCAGCGCATATTATAGTTCTTGCCGAGCGGGCCTTCCTTACCTTGCAAACATTCGTCGATATAGCGCTGCACCGGCGGTTCCCAAAATCGCCGGTTGGTCATATTAATGGCGAATTCCGCAGTTTCTTCCGGTATACGCATATTGCGATGAGTCAGGATGAACTCGCCGATATCCTGATCCAGGGTAAAGGCGTTAACGCCGTGTCCTGTCGTAAGCACCATCATGGTCGACGGGCCGTACAGCACGAAACCCGCGCAAACCTGTTCCACCCCTTTGCGCAGAAAATCCTGTAAGTCGGGATCAACGCCTTCACGGGTTCTCAGAATCGAAAAAATGGTGCCTACCGCCAGATTGACGTCGATATTCGACGAACCATCCAAAGGGTCGAATACCACCAGATATTTGCCTTTCGGGTAATGTCCCGGAATTTTGATGATGTCATCCATCTCTTCCGACGCCATGCCGGCCAGATGTCCGGTCCAATTCAGCGCATTAATCATGATGTCGTTAGTGATGATATCGAGCTTTTTCTGCACCTCGCCCTGCACGTTTTCGGAATCCGCACTACCTAACACGCCGATCAGCTCGCCCCGGTTGACATAATGCGAAATTTTTTTACAGGCCGTGGCAATGTCGTTCAAAAGAGAGGTAAAAGCGCCCGATGTACCCGGAAATTCGCGTTGTTGTTCGATAATAAACTGGGTCAAGGTGACTTTATTTACCATGGTCTGGAGATCTCAAGTAAGTAACTATTAATGAATGAAAGGATTAGCACCATAAAACCGGTATCATGATTTCTTGTTGGAAATCTTAATTCCGGAGCCGGACTTTTAGCTCAACATTGGACAGGAAAAAACTTTTTCCTTAAAAATTAATTGTAACATCGTGAACGGCAATTAATTATTTTTCACTGTCCTGCCCGGCAGATATTGCACCGCATCGCATGAGTTTTTTTGTTAACTGGCTCTTGCTTTTTTGTAATTAATTGATTTTGTGAAATTGTTCGCACTTTTACACAAAAGCTGTGGATAACTTTGTGGAAAGTCTGTTTTTGAGCCCCTCTAAACATTGTATTTACTGGCTTTGAGTTAAATTGACCAGAAATAAGACAATGCATTAATTGCTATATACATCAATAAGATATGCTTTGTCAGCTAGATTGGACATACAATTTGCAAGTTTTTTCTAACTTATTGATTCGTTCTGTGCACAAATTGTAGTGATTAAAAAATATTTATCGTTATCAATGCGAAATTTATACGCATTTTCTCGCCTTCATCCCCTTTCGTCCCAGGCTTTTTCCAGCCTTTTCGCCGAAATAGGGTATGCGGTTTTTAATTGCTGCGCAAACAAAGACACGCGGAACTCTTCCAACATCCAACGAAACGAATCTTGTTCCGGCAATTGGTGCAGTTTTGCCGATTTTTTTTCGAAATCTTTCCAAAAGCGGACGGTATAACGGTTAACTTCCTCGCTTTTTTGGCTATCCGTTTCCGGTTTGTCCAGACGGTAAGCAATAGCCTTAAGATAGCGCGGAATGGCTTTCAGTTGAGCAACAGGCGTATTACGGATAAAACCGGCATAAATCAAAGCAGAGAGCTGGTTTTTAATATCGCTGCTCCGCTTATCCTGGCTGTTCAGCCGGGTTAATTTGCTATTAATGTCAGTATATTGGTTCATGATTTCGAGCACAAGGTTGCCCACTTCGTTGGCAACGCTTAATAACTGCGCCTTATTTTCCTTTATGCATAGCTCGAACGCGGACTGGGTGCGAATGTTTCGGCCTTCTACAAATACATGAAGTAAAATCGCATACAGAATACCTTCTTTAAAAGCAGTATGCGGCATTTTCACGTTGGATGACGGCTTATTAATGAAGGGATGAGCAGGCAAACGGTTATAGGCCAATTCAACCGATGCGGATTGTGGCATGGTTTTCAATAAATACGCGCAATCCTTGCGGAGCTGGATCTGAAAAAGTCTCGCCAAGCCGTCCTTATGTTGAGCGGCGGCCCTAAATTGGGTATCGAAAATTTTTACCCCAATGCTGTCGCCCTCATCAATAATCGCCGGAAAACCGGTGAATTGCCGGCCGTTTTGGGTGAAGGCGTAAGTCTCGGGCAAATCGTCGAAGGCCCATTGAATGCAGCCGGTGAAATTGAGTTCCTCCGCAGCGATCTGATCGAAACTCTTACCCGCCTTAACCGCATGCTTTTCCTGCAAACCTTTGAGGTCGCGACCGTAATCGAGTCCGCGCCCTTGGTCGTCGATGACGCGGAAATTCATGCGCAGATGTGCCTGCAATCCGGCCATATCCCAAGCGTTGAGCGGAATTGCCTCTCCGGTAACTTTAAACAGCCGTTTGCTCAACCATTCTTGCAACGATCCTTTGAAATCCGGCTCGATTTCGAGACACTTTTTCACCGTTTCCGGCACCGGCACAAAATGCTTGCGCAGTTGTTTCGGCAATCCTTTAACAAGAGCAATACATTTTTCTTCCAGCAAGCCCGGCACCAGCCAATCGAACGGCGCTTGGGTTAATTGGTTGAGCTGATGCACTGGTATGATCGCCGTTACCCCGTCTTCATCATGGCCGGGTTCGAAACGGTACTGCAAGGGAGTAGTCAGATTGCCGATCTTCTTGTGGTCAGGATATTCCCATTCGTTAATGGCTCGATCACTATCGCGAGTTAAGTCTTGCTTGGTCAAAAACAGAATTTTCGGATTGTCGAGTTCGGCTTTTTTCCGCCACTGATCCAAAGTAATGCCATTAACGACTTCCGGCGGCAGCTTTTGGTCGTAAAAAGAATAAAGCCATAATTCGTCTTCCACCAAATCCACCCGGCGGCCTTTGTGCTGGATGTAGTCGACTTCTTCCAACAGCTTCCGATTATGTAGGAAAAACGGCGCATTGGTGTGGTAATCCTGGCCGACCAAGCCGGATTGGATAAACAGCTCCCTGGCACCTTTGGCATCGACATTTTCGTAAGGAATTTTACGTCCGGCTTGTAAGGTTAACCCGTACAGCAAGGTGCGCTGGTATACGCCACAGCGCCCGGATTTTTTTTCCCAGTGCGGATCGTAATAATTGTGTTTGACCAAATGCCCGGCGCAGGCCTCGATCCATTCCGGCTCGATCTTGGCAACGGTGCGGGCGTAAACCTTGGATGTTTCGACCTGTTCCGCCGCCATTAACCATTTCGGCCTGAGTTTATGCAGTCCGGATCCGGGAAAAACAAAGAATTTTAGCCCGCGCGCGCCCAGATATTCGTACTGCTCGTGCCGGAAGCCGATATTGGACAGCAAGCCTGTCAATAACGCGCGGTGAATATTTTCATAAGCCGCTTCCGTCGTGTTGAATGTCCGTTTCAAGTCGCCCTTTAGCACCTGCAAAATTTGGCTGTGAATGTCGTGCCATTCGCGCATTCTCATGTAGGACAGGTAATTGTCCTGGCAATATTTGCGCAATTTGCTGTTGGATAGGTGTTTTTTCTGCTCTTCGTAAGTGTTCCACAGATTGAGCAAGGTCAAAAAATCCGACTCGGGATGGCGAAATACGGCGTGTTTGGCTTCGGCTTGCGCCATTTTATCCGCCGGTTTTTCGCGCGGATCTTGAATGCTCAAGGCGGAAACGATAATCGCCGCTTCGTTCAAGCAATGTTCGTCCGCCGCCGCCAGCAGCATCCGGGCAAGCTTGGGGTCGGTCGGAAATTTGGCGATTTGCTTGCCGGTTTCGGTCAGTTTGCCTTGCTTGTCCAGCGCATTAACTTCGTGCAAGGCAGTCTTGCCGTCGCGGATCATCTTCTCGTCGGGCAACTCGATGAAAGGAAAATCCTCGATGTCGCCCAAATTCAGCATCATCATTTGCAAGATAACTGCCGACAAATTGGTACGCAGGATTTCCGGTTCGGTGAATTGCGGCCGGGCCTCGTAATCTTCGCGCGAATACAAGCGGATGCAGATGCCTTCCGCGACCCGTCCGCAGCGTCCGGCGCGCTGGTTGGCGCTGGATTGCGACACGCGCTCGATGGGCAAACGTTGAATCTTGCTGCGGTGGCTATAGCGGCTGATGCGGGCATGGCCGGTGTCGATCACGGCGCGAATGCCCGGCACGGTGAGCGAGGTTTCCGCCGCGTTGGTCGCCAGCACGATGCGGATCTTGTCGCCTTTGGGGTTAAATACCCGCTCCTGCTCTGCTACGCTGAGTTTGGAATACAAGGGCAGGATTTCGTATTGGCTGGGCCGGTGTTTGCGCAGGGATTCGGAGGTTTCGCGGATTTCATGTTCGCCGCTCAGAAAAACCAGGATATCGCCGCGCAGGTCGCGGTATAGTTCGTCGACCGCATCTAAAATAGCGTGCTGCAAATCGTCCGTGGTTTCGTCGTCTTCCTCGGCAACCACTCCCTGCGTTGCCCTACCTCCTGCATCCTTGCAGTCGTCGTCCTCCACAATGGGGCGATAGCGTATATCCACCGAATAAGTACGGCCAGAAACTTCGATAATCGGAGCATTGCCGAAATGTTGGGAAAAGCGGGCGGTATCGATGGTGGCCGAGGTGATAATCAGTTTTAAATCCGGCCGTTTCGGCAGCAGCCATTTGAGATAACCGAGCAGGAAATCGATGTTCAGGCTGCGTTCGTGCGCCTCATCGATAATAATCGTATCGTATTGATTAAGATATGAATCGTTTTGAATTTCCGCCAGCAGGATGCCATCGGTCATCAATTTAACCAGCGATTCGGCATGGGTTTTATCGTTAAATCTTATTTTATAACCGACCGACTTACCGATCTGCTCGCCCAATTCCTCGGCAATACGGTCGGCAACAGTGCGGGCGGCAATCCGCCGGGGCTGGGTATGGCCGATAAATCCCGCTGTGCCCCGGCCAATGGATAAACAAATCTTGGGCAATTGCGTGGTCTTGCCGGAACCAGTTTCCCCGCAAACCACCACGACTTGGTTATTTTTAATTAATTCGGCAATTTCGTCCTTCTTACCGGTAACCGGCAAATCGGGGAAATTCAGCGGCGGAATATTCGCCAAGCGTTTATTGCGTTGTGCGACCGAACGTTCGATCCGCGCGGCCAAGGTCGCCAACTGCTCGGCGGGATTCTTGCCTTTTTGGTATTCGCTCCGCAGCCGATCCAACTGCCGCTTTAAGGCGTGGCGGTCTTGGTTAAGGCAAAGCGTAAGTTGTTGTGTGAGTTGTTTGATGTATTGAGATACCGGCATTTAGCATTATTTTAATGCTAAGCTGGGCATTCGTACCAATTTTTACTGCGATTAACGATTCTCACCACAATCAGCATTACCGGCACTTCGATCAACACCCCGACGACTGTCGCCAAGGCCGCGCCGGAATTGAAACCGAACAAACTGATGGCGGTCGCCACGGCCAGTTCGAAAAAATTACTGGCGCCAATTAATGCGGAAGGACAAGCCACATTATGTTTTTCACCCGCCGCCCGGTTCAGCCCATAAGCAAGACCGGCGTTCAGAAAGACCTGTATCAGTATCGGCAGCGCCAGAATAGCAATAACGAGAGGTTGTTTTAAGATAATTTCGCCCTGGAAGCCGAATAATAAAATCAGGGTAATCAATAAAGCGGCCGTTGACCAAAGTCCGATTCGAGACACGACATGGTCAAATACGGACGTTCCCTTGCTAAGTAGGAGTTTTCGGATTAACTGCGCCAAGACAACGGGAATAACGATGTAAAGCACAACTGATGTGAACAAAGTCTCCCATGGAATGACAATTGACGACATACCCAATAAAAGCCCAACGATAGGGGCAAACGCAAAGACCATAATGGTATCGTTTAAGGCCACCTGGGATAAGGTAAATAACGGATCGCCATTGGTAAGCCTGCTCCAAACGAAAACCATCGCGGTGCAAGGGGCGGCGGCTAAGAGAATCAGTCTGGCAATATAGCTGTCCAGTTGGTCTGCGGGCAAATAAGCAGCAAACAGTTGACGGATAAACTGCCAGCCCAGAAACGCCATTGAAAAGGGCTTGACCGCCCAATTTACCAACAGCGTAATACTAATGCCTTTCCAATACTCTTTTACCTGGTGCAGTGCCACAAAATCCACCTTCATCAGCATGGGAATAATCATCAGCCAGATCAACAGGCCGATCGGAATATTAACTTTCGCTATTTCATACTGCCCGATAAGCTGGAAAAAACCAGGGAAAAATTGTCCTAAAATAATACCGGCGGCAATGCAAAGCAGCACCCAAAGACTTAAGAAACGCTCGAAAAAACTCATGCTTCTTTGCCGATTTGATTCAGAGCTTTGCTGATTTCATGAGGTGTCATGCCGTCTATCGGCAACGCCAACAGTTTGTTAACCCTTACGGTTAAGGCATCAAAAGTAGCCTGAAAAGCCTGGGCAATTTCATCTTCCGTGCCGGTCACATGCGCCGGGTCTGGCAAACCCCAGTGGGCGCGGATGACGCTATTTAAATACACCGGGCAGATTTCCCCGGCGGCGTTGTCGCACACGGTAATAGCAATATCGATGGGCGTATCGGCAAATTCATCCCACGATTGGCTGGTATAACCTTCTGCGGGCAAACCGTTACGTTTGAGGCAGGCTAAAGCATTTTGATTTACCTTCCCGATTGGACGGCTGCCCGCCGAATAAGCCTTAAAACGGCCTTTACCAAGATGATTAATGAGGGCTTCGCCCAAAACGCTGCGACAGGAATTGCCGGTACATAAGACAAGGATGTTTTTTTCAGTCATTTGATAATTAACAGCACTTGCTGGTGTTAAGTTGATGGGTTTCTTTAGGTTTGCAACAGACCGAAGAATTTCCAGTATTTGCTACGGGAAAGTAGCAGCCTGAATCATCCGGTTTGGGTTCGTTGTCTTCGCCGTAAACCGGGATGGCATCCAATGTATGAAAGGACTCCCAAGCGATGCCTTGCGGGTCGTTCACCCAATATTTATCGGATTTGGCGTAGCAGCAAGCCGCTTCTTTCTGCTCGATGATGTCGGCTGGAAGCGATTGCAAGCGTTGATGTACTTCGGCCAGTTCCTCCGCCGAATCAACCTGCAAGCCCAGATGGTTTAACCCCGGCTTAGCGCCGCGTTGCGATATTGCGAAGTTAATCCTTGGATCCTCCAGCATCCATTTGGCGTAATCGTCTTTCGTTACCGTGGGTTGCGCCGCAAACAAGGCCGAATAATATTGAATGTTTTGCGGCAAATTATCGACCACAATATGTATATGAAAGCGTTTCATAGCAATTCCTCCGTAGGCGGGCAACACGCTTCTGTGGTTGAACAAGCGCTACCCTGGCAGCAGTTTTCAGTCAAAAAGCCTAATAAATCATTCATCGCGTTGAAATTGGCCGAATAAATGACAAAACGGCTTTCCTGCCGGGAATTGATTAATCCCGCATACGTTAGCTCTTTAAGGTGAAAAGATAGAGAAGATGCCGGAATTCCGCACATTTCTCCGATTTTTCCGGCAGCCATGCCAGTAGGTCCGGCCTGTACTAGCAGCCGAAAAACAGTTAGCCTTGATTCTTGGGCAAGAGCGGCTAAAGCAGTGACAGCGGCTTTCGATTCCATATTTCTATATTAATGGAAATATAGAAAATATCATGTCTTGTCGTGAGAAAAACACTACGGGAGCTTACTTGTTACAAATACTGAACCGAAATGTAGGCTTTTATGAAAACTTCGGGTGTTTAACTTATCGCTAAATTATTAATGACAGTTAAAGTTTTATTAAACTATCGGTTAACGTATAATTAATAGCATCGTTTCAAATAGTTATTAACTTTGCCAAAAAGTTTAAGCCTATGTCTATTTCCTTAAGAAAAGTCACCTATCAAGTTAATGTCGGGAACGTCAAGGTCGGCGGCGGCGCACCGATTGTGGTGCAGTCGATGACTAATACCGATACCGCCGATGTTGCGGCGACCGCCAAGCAAATCATGGAGCTGGCCGATGCCGGTTCTGAAGTGGTTCGCATTACCGTCAATACCGAGGAAGCCGCTGCCGCGGTGCCGGAAATCAAGAATATCCTACTAAAAAACGGTTATTCTACCCCCATTGTCGGCGATTTCCATTTCAACGGCCACCGCTTACTGGAAGCTATTCCCGCATGCGCCGAAGCCTTGGATAAGTATCGCATCAATCCCGGCAATGTCGGGCGCGGCAAGGCGCGCGATCCGCAATTCCAGCAAATGATCGAATTCGCCATTCAATACAACAAGCCGGTGCGCATCGGCGTTAACGGCGGTAGCCTGGATCAATCGGTATTAACTCGTCTTTTGGATGAAAACCGTCAGTTAACAAATCCAGAACCGTTAGCGGCAATCACCCGCAAAGCCATTGTGCTATCCGCTTTGGAAAGCGCTGCGAAAGCGGAAGAACTGGGCTTGGGCAAGGATAAAATTATTTTATCCTGCAAAATCAGCAATGTGCAGGAATTAATTCAGATTTACGAAGATCTATCCAACCGCTGCAACTACAGCTTGCATCTAGGTTTGACCGAAGCGGGCATGGGTTCAAAAGGCATTGTGTCCTCATCTGCCGCATTAGGTATTTTGATGCAGCAAGGCATCGGCGATACTATCCGCATCTCATTAACGCCGGAACCCGGCGCCTCCCGCACCAAAGAAGTTATTGTCGCGCAAGAATTGCTGCAAACGATGGGCTTCCGTTCCTTTACGCCGATGGTTATCGCCTGCCCCGGTTGCGGACGCACCACTAGCGATTACTTCCAGCGTTTGGCGCAGGACATTCAGACCTACCTGCGCGATCAAATGCCGGTATGGCGCAGCAAATATCCCGGCGTGGAAGCGATGGAAGTGGCCGTAATGGGTTGCGTGGTCAACGGTCCCGGCGAAAGCAAGAACGCCAACATCGGCATCAGCTTGCCCGGCACGGGCGAATCTCCAGTCGCGCCCGTGTACGAAGATGGCGTAAAAACCGTCACTTTAAAAGGCGACCATATCGCAGAAGAGTTTCAGGCGATTGTCGAGCGCTATATCGAAAGCCATTATGGTGAAGCCGTCAGAGAAAAATCCGTGGCGTAATTAATTCGCCACTATGACTCGATGTTATAAACAATCGTCACCACGACTTTCGCCACCATTATTAATGGTGGTTTTGTCGTAAGTGCCGCCGTAGTCGTCGGTATCGGTATTGCCGCCTGCGGCGTAAATGTAAAACGCGCCTTGCGATGCCGACCGCATCAAGCCGACTTTAACCTTGTCTTGCTTGACGAATTCTTCCGCCCGTTTGCGGGCATTTTCGGTTGCCGCTGCGATTAATGACATCTTGATATCTTCCAGATTGCTGACCAGATACAGCGGTTCGCTGCCAGCGCGCCACTATTTTTCGCGAAAGCTGAAATGGGGTCCAATCCGATTTCAGCAGCGAAAAATGACGTGGCGAGTTTGCCTTCGGCGGCCTGCGTTCGTCCCGCTACAGCCCAAAACACAAAACATCGGCTTCCGCCTTGCTTCGTATTTTGACCTTGCGCGAATGACTTGACGCCGTGTCGTATGGCCTTGCATTTTGACTACGCACTACGCTTGCGCTCCAACTCCGTCAAAACGCCCGGCCTCTACGGCTACGCAGGGGTCACGGTAAACGGATGCCCATCGGCTTGCAAGGCTAAAAAATCCTTACTGGCGGCGACAACTTTTGCCAAGTCTTTACTGCTGACGACAATGCTTTGGCTGGCATCATACCCTTGCTGTTCGCTTTTAGTCCCACCCTGCGGCAATTAGACCGTCACCATGTGCGCTGTTACCGATTCGCTGCCTTCCTGCCAGCCGGACTTATCCAGCCCAGCTTTTGTTAAGAATGCGTCGAGCGCCGGACTGATCTTGCCCGGAATTCACGGACACTCCACTAAGCGACTTTTTGGGCTTCAAACGCTTCTGGGCTGAGATAGCCCGGTCTTGAATGGAGCCGTTTGCGATTGTAATACACTTCGATATATTCGAAC
>Ga0194131_10011519_pt1 | contig 10538 bp, 8 predicted proteins | sample TA2KigO120mmetaG_FD_148631 | JGI IMG/M metagenome (GOLD analysis project Ga0194131, IMG submission 148631) | Freshwater microbial communities from Lake Tanganyika, Tanzania - TA2015053 Kigoma Offshore 120m | ecosystem: Environmental > Aquatic > Freshwater > Lake | place: Tanzania: Lake... | reverse complement strand
ATCAGGGCTATACCCTCAGCCGTGGTGAGCTCGTACTCCTGCAGCAGCGTTTCGATGCCCAGCGTCGGCGCCGGGCGGGCGCGCACTTCAGCCACCAGCTGCATCGCGTCGGCGGCGATGGCCGCAGGCGTCTGCGGATCGAGCGCCAATGCGTCGGCCAGTTTCATCACCGTGGCGCTCTCGTCGGCAAGAAAGGCGTCACGCAAGTGCTGCCGCACGGAATCGAGCCTGGGCACTGGTGTGTTCATCCTCTAGGCGACGCGGCGCGCCGAGGCCTGCTTGGCGAATTCAGCGAGGACAGCGGCCGTGAAGGCCTTCGTCCCGAGGTGCCCACCGATGTCGACGGTGCGGGTAGCCGGATCGAGCAGCACCTTATCGACCGCTGCGGTGATCGTCGACGCTGCCTGCCCGAGCCCCGGCTTGCCGCGCTTCTGCCCCAGCCACTCCAGCAACATGGCCGCCGAGAGAATCAGCGAGGTCGGGTTAGCCTTGTCCTGCCCCTCTATATCCGGCGCCGAGCCGTGCTGCGCCTGGGCGAGCGCTCGCGTGTCGCTGCGGTTGATGCTGCCGCCGAGCCCGAGGCTACCCGAGAGCTCCGCCGCCTCGTCCGACAGGATATCGCCGTACATGTTGGTGGTGACGACGACGTCGAATTTCGACGGGTCACGGATCAACAGCGCCGCCATGGCGTCGATGATCACCTCATCGCACTTCACGTCGGGAAACTCCCTGGCCACCTTGCGCGTCTCGCGCAGAAAGAGACCGTCGGAAATCCGCAGCACGTTGGCCTTGTGGACCACCGTGACGTGCCTGCTCCGGCCCCGAGCCAGCTCGAATGCCGCACGGGCGATGCGGTTACTGGCATGGGCGGTGATCTTGCGCACGGCCAGCGCCATGTTCTCGTCCGGCATGAACTCGCCGATGCCCATGTGCATGTTGCGGTCGGCGTAAAAACCCTCGGTGTTCTCGCGCACGATAATCAGGTCCATCGGGTGCGGCGTGCGCGCCAGGCCAGGCCGGGCCCGGCTCGGCCGGATATTGGCGTAGAGGTCGAAGAAAACACGCAGCTCGCCCGACGGATTGATGCCGCCCTCAGCCCGCGGCGGATAGATGTTGTGCGAGACCGGGCCCAAGATCACGGCATCGGCGGCAGTGCAGGCCTCCTTGACCTCCGGCCGCAGGGTCGTGCCATGACTCCTAAGGGTCTTGAGGCCTATATCGGCGTAGTCGAACTGCAGCCCGAGCTTGAAGGTCTGATCGGCCGCCTTGAGGATCTCGACCGTGGCGGCGGAGATTTCGGGCCCGATCCCATCGCCCGGGAGCACGAGAAGCCTCATGTGCGACACACCTCCAGTAGGGATGCGATATTACATGCTGTTGGGATTCTGTTAAATTCACGGCCCATACGGCGAGGACACGCATGTTCGAAGGCTTCACCCGGACGGATATCGACACCAGCGGGGCGCGTATCCACCTGCGCCACGGCGGCAAGGGCCCGCCGCTCCTGCTCATGCACGGCAACCCGCAGACCCATTGCATCTGGCACAAGATGGCGCCGCGGCTGGCCAAGGACTTCCACGTCGTGGCCGTCGACCTGCGTGGCTACGGCGACAGTTCCGCACCCGACCCCGGCGAGAACAACATCAACTACTCCTTCCGCGCCATGGCCCAGGATCAGGTCGAGGTGATGGAGAAGCTCGGCTACAAGGAGTTCTTCGTCGCCGGTCAGGACCGCGGGGCGCGTACGGCCCATCGCATGGCGGTCGATCACCCGGCGCGCGTGAAGAAGGTCGCCATCGTCGACATCCTGCCGAACTATCACATCTGGACCAACACCTCGAAGAATTGGGCGATCAAGTCTTGGCACTGGCTGTTCATGGCCCAGCCGCCCGATCTGCCCGAGCGCATGATGGCCTCGGTCCCCGCCCAATGGTACATGGAGCGTAAGCTGTCGAAGCCGGGCATCGGTCTCGGCTTCTTCGATCCCGAAGCCTTTGCCGAGTATGTGCGCTGCTTCAACGAGAAGACCATCCGCGGCAGCTGCTACGACTACCGCGCCTGCGCCACCTGCGACCTCGACATGGACACCGCCGACCGCAAGGCTGGCCTCAAGCTCAAGATGCCCACCTTGGTCGTCTGGGGCGGCCGCAGTCATACCGGCCAAGTCTACGGCGACCTGCTGAAGATCTGGAGCGACTACGCCGAGAATCTGACCGGCGGGCCGCTGCCTTGCGGCCACTACGTGTCGGAAGAGGCGCCTGACGGGCTCTACGACTGGTTCATGAAATTCTTTCCGAAGTGAAGGCAAATACCATGCAGACCCGTATCCCATGCGTCCTGATGCGCGGCGGCACCTCCAAGGGCCCCTATTTCCTCACGTCGGACCTGCCTGACGACGTGCCGACCCGCGACAAGGTTCTGCTCGCTGCCATGGGCTCTCCCGACAAGCGCCAGATCGACGGTGTGGGTGGCGCCGACACGCTAACCAGCAAAGTTGCGATGATCAGCAAGTCGAAACGGCCGGACGCGGACGTCGACTACCTCTTCGCCCAGGTGAGCATCGAGAAGGCCTTCGTCGACACCAATCCGAACTGCGGCAACATCATCTCCGGCGTCGGGCCCTTCGCCATCGAGCAGGGGTTGGTCAAGGCGCAGGACGGCGAGACGACGGTGCGCATCTTCAACGTCAACACCGACGCCATCGTCCACGCAGCGGTGAAGACGCCCGGTGGCCGGGTGGTCTATGACGGCGATACCGCCATCGACGGTGTACCGGGCACGGCGGCCCCCATCTCGCTGAACTTCGTCAGCGCGGTCGGCTCAAAGACCGGCAAGCTGCTGCCCACCGGCAAGCCGAAGGACGTGATCGACGGCATCGAGGTCTCCTGCGTCGACGTCGCCATGCCCATGGTCGTGGCCCGCGCCACCGACTTCGGCAAGACGGGCTACGAGACCAAGGCCGAGCTCGACGCCGACACGGCCATGCTGGCGCGCCTGGAGACGGTGCGCCAGAAAGCCTCGCAACTCATGGGCATGGGCGATGCGACCGGCAAGGTCGTGCCGAAATTCTGCCTGATCGCCAAACCGCGCGATGGCGGGCACATCACCTCACGCTACTTCGTGCCGCAGAACTGCCATGCCACCCATGCGGTGACCGGTGGGCTGTGCCTGGCCGCCGCCTGCGTGGTCCCTGGCACTGTGGCCGAGGGAATTGCCGCACTGCCACCGGGTCCGCGCCGCACCATCGTCATCGAGCACCCGGCCGGCAAGCTGGGCACGGAATTCGAGTTCCACGGCACGGCGGAGAAGCCGGACATCCGCCGCGCGGCCTTTATCCGCACCGCGCGCCGGCTGTTCGAGGGCTATATCCTGGTGCCGAGCTCGATCTGGGCCGGCAAGCAGGCTACACGCGCCGCCGCGGAGTAGAGCGGCGGCAATGGCCCCGCCCTAGCATTACAGTTGCCGTTTTCTGAGGTGCGCGCGCTGGGCGGCGGCTTGGTGGGCCCTGCGCCAGAATGACCATGCGATGACATGGGCGGGGTGAATCCGCCTTCGCGCGAGCCTGACCGCGATGCGACGGACTTCTTGGACTGACCAGCGGATCAGTTGCGGTGTGGTGATGCTCTGGATTTTTTCGAAGTTCGGCGTTTCGTTTTTTTGGGCGGTGGCGGATTAGCGCGATGTCGGATCGCGGCCATCATCGCGAAGGCGAGCATCACCAATGATACATGACGATGCCACCCATGCCATGACCTGCTCTCGTTGTGGTCGAGCCCGAGTTCGTTTTTTGCGGTCTCGAAGCTGTCTTCGATCGCCCAGCGATGGCCTTCGACCGTGACCAGCGTTTCGATCGATGTTCCCACCGGGCACCAGATGCTGAAGAAGGCGAGGTCGCCGTCGGCGATGCGGCGACGGATCAGCAGACCGCACGTCCACAGACCGTCAATCGCACCGTTGAACTGCCCGGCCTCGAGATCGGCCAGTTCAAGATAACACCAATCATGCAGCCGCGGTCCTTTGGTTCCGGCGCCGGCGGACAAGCGCCTCCAATCGGACGAGCGCCGTGTTTGGGCGATGTCTTCGGCCTTGCCGCTGACAGGTCGCGGCTTGCCCCAGGATTGGAAGACATGAGCGCCGCTGACCCCGAGCACGTAGCCCTTGCCGGCCCGGCGTAGTTGTTGCTCGATATCGCCGACACCGTAGACGGTGTCGCCGGCAACCCACTTGAATGGCACGGACGCGGCCATGGCGCGTGCGATCATTCTTGTCGCGAGCTTGGGTTTGGTCGCAAAGCCGATATCGGGAGGCACGTATGCGGCTTCCAGGCGATCCGGATCGTCGGTCCATTCCTTCGGAAGATACAGTGCACGATCGATGAAGGCATGGCCGTGGCGCGAAACGTAGGCGGTGAACACGCCGATCTGGCAGTTCGTGATCTTGCCCGCCGAGCCGGTGTATTGCCGCGCCACGCCGCACGACGCCTTGCCTTGCTTGAGAAAGCCGGTCTCGTCGATCACCAGGACCGCATCGTCATCCGCCAAGTGCTCAATGGCATAGTCACGTACGATGTCGCGCAGGGCATCCGCGTCCCAATCCCTGCGACCCAGGATCGCCTGCTGCCGCCACGGGCCGGGATCGCCGGCCGCCTCCGCACGCATCCAACCGGTCTTCCGGCGCTCATCGCCGAGCAGACCTTCCAAGAACAGACCCGCATTGGTCGCAACACGCTCTTGCGTGAACAACGGACGGATCCGCTTCTTGATCTCGCGAAGCGACGCCGCCCACAACGCAAGCGTCTCCTCAACCGACGCCGCGCGCGTCCACGATCCCCGAATCATGGTTGCCCATTGATTCAGAAGTCTTCATAAAAGGCAACTGTAATGCTAGCGGAGAGGCCAGGGCAGGTCGAAGTAGCTCTGCAACAAGCCGCCGGGGAAATCGAGCACGAAGACGTAGGACATAGCCACCAGGAACGCCATTGCCGAGGCCGTGAGGACCAAATTGCGTAGCGGCGGCGCTTGCGCTTTCACGTGCAGAAAAGCCAGGAAGAAGATCCCGAGGCCGATCAGGAATCCGGTTACCGCGCTCACACCGATCAGGCCTGCCAGCCACAGGAGATAGTGCTCGATCGGCAGCATGTCCGCCGGCGAGTCGGATTCGGTGTCGAACACGACGCGGCTGACGCGCGGCCCCCAGAGCACCATCGCCAGAACCACCAGGGCGCCGCCCAGTGCCGAAAGCGATAGGCCCAGCGGAAAGATCTGCGCCAGATACGACTGCTTGAGCGAGTCCTGGATGCCGTAGGCGAAAGCGATGGCGACGAACAGGCCGAACAGGGTCTGTGGCCAGATCTTCCGCACCTTGCCGGACTCCCCGCCTTCGTCGATGCCCGGGCGGCCGTAGCGTGCGCCGATCCACACCGAGAGGATGGTGAAGGCGGCAATGATCAGCACGCCGGGCCGCCAGAGCCACGACCATTCGTGGAACTGAATGGCTTGATAGAGGTAGGTCTCGGCCCCCTTGGCCAGGACGAAGCCGATGAGCAGCGGCGGCCGCGGCCAGCCGAAGCGGCGCATGTAGATGCCGAGCACGCCGATGCCGAGCAGTGTGAGGATGTCGCCCCAATCCGTCGTCGCCTGATAGGCGGCGAAGAAGATGATCATCAGCATGAACGGCGCTATGTAGGCGTAAGGCAGCGTCGTCAGCCGGGCGACAAAGGGCGAGATGACGATGCACAGCCCGGCGCCAAGCACGTTGGCGATCGCCAGCGACCAGATGATCGTATAGACGAGGTCGAGCCGTTGCTCGACCATGGTAATGCCCGGCTGCATGCCGAGCAGGATCATGCCGCCGAGGAAGATTGCCGTGCTGCCCGAGCCGGGAATGCCGAAGAGGATGGTGGGGATCAGCGCACCGCCCTGGACCGAGTTGTTGGCGGATTCGGGAGCCAGCACGCCGCGCACATCGCCCTTACCGAAATTCTCCTTGTCCTTGGCGATCTGCACGACATGGCCGTAAGCCAACCAGTCCGCCACAGACCCGCCAAGGCCTGGCATGGCGCCGATGACGCAGCCGATGGCCGAGCAGCGCAGCACCAGCCCCCAATGCTTGATCGTGTCCTTGATGCCCTGAATCCAGCCGGACCCGAGCCTGCTGGTCGTCGATATGGCCGTGTTGTGCCGCAGAAGATCGACGATCTCCGGAATGGCGAAGATACCGAGCGCCATGACGACGATCGGAATGCCGTCGATCAGGTACTCCGTGCCAAGGACCAACCGCCACTCGCTCGTCGCCGGAGCCGCCCCGACGCAGCCGAGCAGCAGGCCGATGCCGCAGGATAGCAACCCCTTGAGCAGGCTCGAGCCCGCCAGCACGCCGACCATACTGAGGCCGAGTACCGTCAGCATGAAGAGCTCCGCCGAGGAAAAGGCGAGGATAACCGGCCGGGCAATGACCACGAACACCGACAGGACCAGCGCCCCGACGATGCCGCCGACCATCGACGAGAAGAACGCGGCAGACAGGGCGCGCGCCGCCTCGCCGCGCTTGGCCATGGGGAAGCCGTCGAGAATGGTGGCCTGGGAAGCAGCACCCCCTGGAATACCCATGAGGATCGAGGTGAAGGTGTCGCCGGTCGGCACGACCGCAAGCAGGCCGATCAGCATGCCGAGCGCCGAGACCGGGTCCATGCCGTAGACGAACGGCAACAGGATCGACATGCCGGCGATGCTGCCGAGGCCCGGCAGAATGCCGATGATCAGGCCGACGAAGACGCCGACCATCATGTAAAAGAGGTGCCAGCCGGTCAGCAGGTTGACCAGCGCGGACAGGATAATGTCGATCACGAGGACAGCCGGAAACGGAAGACGGCGGGCTTTGCCGCCCGCCGTCTTCTAGTCGATCACTCGCCGAGCTTCACGTTGTACTTCGTCTTCAGCCAGTTCTTCACCCACTCCTTGGCCGAGGGCTCGATATTGAGAGCGACATTGAACGTGCGCTCTGCGGCGGCACCCACATGCTGGGTGTACTCGCCGATCTCGTCACCGGCCTTGTCCTTGAAGTCAGGCTTCTTCACGACCCGGTCAATCGCTGCGACATAGGTGTCGATGATGTCCTTCGACGTGCCTTTGGGCAGGAAGAGCGGCTTCTGCGCCGCATAGCCGGCAATGACAAACGACTTGAATGCCTCGTAGGCCGGGCCGCTCGGCTTCTTGCCGTAGGCCATGACGTAGGCTTCCTCGAAATGCGGTAGGTCCGGGAAGGTCGGATCGCGCACCATCTCGCCCTTGTCGTTGGTGGTGCCCCAGGAGAAGAGCGGCACCGCTTTGTTCGCCTTGACCAGCGGCACAACGTTACGCAGATAGGCGGACGAGGTCTGGTAGTCGATCAGCGCCTCGCCACGCTCGAACGCAAGCCGGCCCTCGCCGCGGCCCGGCATACCGAAGACCGGCTTGACGTCGAGCTCGAGGATCTCGAAAGCCAGCAGCGGCACGAGGTCAAGCGAGGTCGGCCCCTGGCTGCCGTACTTCATCTCCTTGCCCTTCGCCTTGCCGATGTCCTTGGCGCCCTGCACACCGAGGCTCGGGTTGATGTAGACCACGCCGCCGGTCGGCGAGAGCATGATGGGGATCAGGTTCTTGTAGTCGTAGCGGACCCGCGGGTCGTCGAGCATGAAGGGGAACTGCGTCGACGCCGAAGTGCCGAGGATCGCCAGGCCGTCCGGCTTGGCGCGTGCGGCGAACTGGTTGGTACCGGTGATCGAGCCGCCGCCACCGACGTTCTTGACCACGATGGTCGGCTTGCCGGGCAGCTCGGCCGCGATCAACGGCGCAAAGAACCGCGCCCAGACGTCCGAGCCTCCACCCGTGGTGAACGGAATGGTGAACTCGATTGTCTTGCCGGAAAAATCGGCGGCTGCGGCCGTGCCCGGCAGCGCCAGCCCGATGAGGGCTACGGCGGCGCACAATGCTTTTCTGCGGCTAACGACAGTCATCGGCTCTCCTCCCATTAACCGGTCGGTGTTTAGCTGCCCCCGACCTGTTGATCGTCCGAGTGTAGCCAAAAGCAACGGGCAAGCGAGCAGGATTTTTACCACCTGAACAGGGATTTTGAGACCGGTCCTGGCGGGCGTCAGAATGAATCATGCTCGCGGTCCAGCCATCACCGATCACCATCGCGCCGAAGCGCCGCATCATTCACCGGACGGTGGTGATCGGCGACGTGCCAGTCTAAGTGGCGACAGACACCGGGCGGCCACTGGCGCCGGCCACCAGCAGGGCGTCGATTAGGCGGTGGACCTTCAGGGCCTCCTGCCCGCTGACCTTCGGCGATCGGCGATATTCCACGGCATCGAGAAAATCCGCCAGCACGCCGCGGTGATAGTCGTGCGGGAAATCCATGGGGTCTGCGCCGGTACCGCCGCCCCCCGTATCGGGGGTGACAGCGACGGCCGTGCCGTCATGGCGGGCCACCTTGAGCTCGGTGCCGGCCAGCGATGCCGTCGCCCTGGTCCCGATGATCTCGATCCGCTCGGGAAAGCCGGGATAGGCGGCCGTGGTCGCGTCGATGGTGCCGTAGGCGCCGTTGGCGTAGCGCACCGCCGCGCAGACCATGTCCTCGGTCTCCATTCGGTGCACCGGTGTGGTCGTGGCGAAGCCGCGCACCTCGGTGATCGGACCGGCCAGGCTGAGCATGAGGTCCAGCGTGTGGATTCCCTGGGTCAGCAGCACGCCGCCGCCGTCCCGGGCCTTCGTGCCGCGCCCCGGCTCGTCGTAATACTTCTGCGGCCGCCACAGGCGGATTACGGTCGAGCAGCCGACGATCGATCCCAGCTCACCGTCTTGGGTCATCGCGGCCAGCTTCATGCCAGCCGGGCGGAAGCGATGCTGCAGCACGACGCCCAGAGTGACACCGGCACTCCGACAGGCGTCGACCAGCTCGACCCCACGCGCCGTCGAGACCTCGAGCGGCTTCTCGAGCAGGACATGCTTGCCGGCGGCGGCACAGCGGCGAACGATATCGAGATGCGTATTGGGCGGCGTCAGAACCATGACCGCGCTGACGCTCTTATCGTTGAGAATAGTCTCAAGCCGGTCACTTGGAGGAAACGGGAACCTAGCGCCAAGAGCCTTGCGCCGCGCCTCGCTGGGGCTGAAGGCGTAGGCGACTTCCACCCGATCCTTGAGATCGACGAGACTCTTGGCATGCGGCGTCACCGCCATGCCGAGACCGATCAGACCGAGACGCAGCCTTGCCATGTTTCAGCTCTTCAGGCGCGCAAGACGCGTCGCCTTGTCGGCGTTGACCGCGCCCTTCGGGACCTCACCGCGGATCAGAGCCGCAGCCTGACGCGCCGTCTCAACCGCCTGATGCTCGATGGCCTCCGGCGTCAGTCCGGCGATATGCGGTGTGGCGATCACGTCCGGACGCCGGGCGAGATGCAGCGACGGCTTCTGGTCGGGGGCACGTCCCACATCCATGGCAGCCCCGGCAATTCGGCGCTCGTCCAGAGCCTTTTCGAGCGCGACCTCATCGACCAGATTGCCGCGCGAGGCATTGATCAGCCAGGCGGTGCGCTTCATCCGGGCCAGCGCAGCGGCATCGATAAGGTTCTCAGTCTCCACCGTGGCTACCGCCAAAGGAACCACGAAATCGGCCTCGGCGAGAACCTGGTCCCTGCTGGCCGCTACAAGCGGCGGCTCGACCTTCTTGTAGGGGTCGTGCACCAGCACACGCATGCCCAGCGCTTGCGCAACACTGCAGAGGTGAACGGCGATGGCGCCATAACCCACAACGCCCAGCGTGCTACCGCGAAGTTGCCGCCCCATGATCGGCTCGGCATCCTCACCGCGGCGATACTGGCTGGCGTAGCGCACCACATGCCGCCCGGCATCGACCATCATCCCTACGATCCACTCTGCCACGGCCGGCACGAAGCCGGGGCTGGCCTGCGTCACCAGCACGCCGTTGCGGCTGGCTGCCGCGACATCGATGTTGCGGATGTCGACCGCAACGCGCTCGAACGCTACAAGGTTCGGCAAGCTGTCGAAGACAATGGCCTCGCCTGGCGTCTGCCGGTCGGAAATGACGATCTGACAATCGCCAGCAGCTTCCACCAGCTCGGCCATGGTGATGACACTGCCGTACGGGTTGAGCTTCACTTCGGCGACTGCGCGCAATTCGCCAAGCGCCCGCTCGCCGAAGTAATTCGCCAGCATATCAGGCGCATGCGTAAGGAAGACGCGCACTCTCGCGGCCATGGACCCCTCGTGGTGCTGCGGAGCTAGTGTATCGCGTCGCCCAGGGCACCGACGAGGATGCTCCTGAGCTCCACGGTTTCTGCCTCAGTCAGGTCAGTGAGCGGTGGCCGGACAGGGCCCGCCGGCCGGCCGACGACACGCAGCCCCGCCTTGACGATGCTGACAGCATAGCCACGCCGGCGGTTGCGCAGCGCGATATAGGGAATGAAGAACTTCTGCAGCAGCTCATCGGTGGTCTTGGTGTCGCCGCTGCGCACTGCCTTGTAGAAACGCTGTGCC
>Ga0194131_10011517_pt1 | contig 10539 bp, 15 predicted proteins | sample TA2KigO120mmetaG_FD_148631 | JGI IMG/M metagenome (GOLD analysis project Ga0194131, IMG submission 148631) | Freshwater microbial communities from Lake Tanganyika, Tanzania - TA2015053 Kigoma Offshore 120m | ecosystem: Environmental > Aquatic > Freshwater > Lake | place: Tanzania: Lake... | reverse complement strand
TTATTTTTCATAAACTCTTCAACAAGTTTTTCAGTACTGATCTATCTAATTTGTTCCAAATATTCTCTAAATACTTGTTCATTATTGAAGTATGTGAAAAGTTAGACTAAATTATTTAATTTCTGTAAGATTATCTTACATACTATATGACAAAATCACGAAAAAGTTTTTTCTTCTGGCGTTAAGGTATCAACCGGTAAGTTATTTTTCTTATTGTAATCAATTCTTCTTTTAACAACATCATATCTCTTCTTGGGTCGAAAGAAAGCATCACTCTTGCTGCATTTATTTTATTTTTTTTTGTAATTTTTAGGATGATGAACTACACACAAATCTTTAGTTTGTGTGTAGTTCATTTCCACATATTTATATATATAGAAGGTATAATTTATTAGCTCTTTTTTTGATATATAAAAAAAACTAAAATTTATGCTAGAACAGAGAGGTGCCGTAAAAAACTGGAAACAATTCCTAAATGAAGCTGTTGGTGTGCCCCGAGGGATCGAAAGAGCAGCAAGAAAGATATGGGAGGATATTATCCTATTTTTAGAGAATAATCCCGAATATACCGAAAACGAAAAAAAAATTGAAATCAAAGGTAATTACGGATTTTCAGATTACAAGATTACTGGGGTAGGTTTCAAAATTATCCACGCAACCGGGAATACCACTAAATATGAAGTTTTATCTATGGGGTTCGGATCTCCAGGTCGTGTGCGAGATGGAAGATTGAGACACGAAAAAACAGAGAATATATTCATCAAAATAGATATCGGAAGACCTAAGAATACCCGAATAGATCCCTCTAAGGTTATATCTCTTCTAAAGAGGGAGTGGCAGAAAAGAATATCAGCTATAGCCCACGAATTAAAACACGGATATGATAATTTGAAATACACCGATGGAGAGGAAATATCAAATTTTGCTCGATATAGAACTCTATCTGAAATGAGATTTGGTAATCGAGTTGTAGATACGTTTGTGTATAGTTCATATTTCACTACCGCAATTGAGAACTTAGTTAGACCTTCTGAATTATACACTCTAGCAACTGAGAGTGGTGTAACAAAAAAAGATTTCAGAATTTTTTTAAAAGAAACCGAGGTATATAGAACACTGAAGGAAATTGAATCCCAAACTTACGAAGATTTCAGGGAAGGGCTAAAAAAAAATATGGAATTTGTTCTTAATGTTATTCAAAATTTTAAGGATGAGCAAATACCCCAAGATGACGGGGGTAGGATAGATTTATTTTTGAAAGGTTTTTACATAACTCTGTGTAATTATGGAGTGGGTAAGTTTGAAGAGCTACTATCAGATGGAAACCCTCTTAGAGCAATCATGAAATTTTTCGGCGCAAGTGACGGTTCTTCGGACGATGATGAAAAACTACTTCTAGACTTCATCAAAAAATTAACTAAATATGAAGGAAGAGAAGTAGAATACTTCAAATATCAGATCGGGGAAAACGCCTATCAAGCTCGTCAAGTAATCAAAAAATTAGGAAAAATATATTCTATTCTTCCTGATTAAGTGGATGATGAGGGGTAAAGGGGTAGGAAAGTAGAACAATCATCACAGATCACAAGAGGCGAAGATTAAGAAAAAATAGACGACGTATGGTCTATTAGAAGATATTTTTAATATAGATTATGAAGATATCTTATTTTTTCATACGGATTATCCCATAACCCACACCGTGTAAATCTTGAAGTCGCCTGGCCTCGACAGCAGCCTCGTCGTAGTTGCTTGCCGTGATAAAAATACCCGCTAATTCCCTAGTCTTTGCGTAAGTTAATTGGTAGGTGTTAGATTGTTTTTTTTTAGATCCATTTGACGATTTCATACTTTTCTAAATTTAAGTATGCAAATATGGGCACAAATATACAGATTACAACCAATTTTTTGAAAATTTTTATAGATATGATCTGGGGTGAAATAGGTAATTTTTTTAATATATACTCCTATGAAATGTATTAAATTATTTGAAGATTTTATTTATGAGGGTAGATACAAAAAACCCGAAGAAGAATTTACCCAAGAAGATTACCTGAACTGGAAGGAATATAAAACCAAAAAAAGAAAAAACCTGGATCCAACACGAGTAGAAAAAGAAGCTTTTAACAAATATCTCAGACAAATGCTAAAAGGAATGGATCCTTTGGCCAAATTTAGAAAAGTTGATTATTCAACTAAAAAGATAGAAGAAGAACAATTCACCGAAGAAGATCACTTGAACTATAAAGCATATATCTCCAAAAAAAGGAGCAACGCAAACTACACCCCAACAAAAGAAGAAAGAGAAGCTTGGAATAAATACCAAAGGCAAAAAAATAAAGGTATGGATCCTATGGGTCCTTATAAAACAGCCAAAACTATAGAAGAAGAACAATTCACCGAAGAAGATCTCTTTCATTTAAGAGGATTTGATAAGAAGAGACGAACAGGTCAGGACATTTCAGAAAGGGAAAGAGAAGCCTTCAATAAATACCAAAGGCAAAAAAATAAAGGTATGGATCCTATAGGTCCTTATAAAACAACCAAAACTATAGAAGAAGAACAATTCACCGAAGAAGACCACTTGAACTGGAAAGAATATGCAAGAATGAAAAGTAAAGATCCAAATTACATTCCTTCAGAGAAAGAAAGAGAAGCTGTGAATAAATATCAAAGAATACGTAGAAGGGGAACGGATCCCCTGATCTCTGTTAGAAACTCTGCTCTACCAAAAAGACCAAAAAGAGAAGAAGAATTTACCGAAGAAGACCTCTTTAATGTAAGAGAATATCAGAGGATGAGAAATAAAGTCCCTAACTACACTCCTACAGAGAGTGAAAGAGAAGCACAAAATAAATATCGCAGATTATTGAAATTAGGAATGGATCCTATAGGCACTCTAAAAGGTTTTGATCAACCGAGAAAAGGAATAAAAGAAGAAGAATTCACCGAAGAAGATTACCGGTATATGAGAGCTTATGGTAATAAGAAAAGAAAAGACCCTTATTACACACCTACAGAGAGAGAAAAAGAAGCACACAATAAATACGGTAGGCAAAAAATGAAAGGCATGGATCCTTTAGCTCTTGTTCGCAGAAAAGAACAAAATATAAAAGAAGAAGAATTTACCGAAAAAGACTACCTGAATTATAAAGAATACGTGACAAATAAACGAAAAGACCCAAACTACACTGGTACAGATGAGCAAAGAGAAGCTAAAAATAAATACCAAAGACAAGTAAGAAAAGGAATGGATCCTTTAGCTCTTGTTCGGAGAAAAGAACAAAATATAAAAGAAGAAGAATTTACTGAACAGGAACTAGCAAATGAAAACATTTTGCTCTGGTCAGAATGGGGAAGAAAATACATTCACCTATAAAAATAAACCACTTCCCTATATCCAATAATATTTAAGTTATTCAAAAACACCAACTGATAGGGCATAATTAACACTATTATTTGGTAACTCATAGAAATAAAAATCAACTAACTTCTTGCCATATAGTATGTCCCTATACTGAGGTAAATTCGGTATCTGAGACATTCTTTTTTCCGTAGATGTTCTAGCAAAATCTATCATAGAATCTATATCTTCTAGATTATAATTAACAAAACACCTATCAGACCATCCTTCAGTAAAGATAATTTTATCATCTACCTCAGTTATAATATTAGTTAGTGATGGTATATCAGAGTCTGGAATTTGGTTAATTATATTATCAACTTTGTCCCTAAAGCTAGATTTACTAAAATCTTCAAATAATTTAATAATAATCATATTGTATATATTAATTTTAGTGATGGAAATACAATTTTCAGATATTCATATATATGGGTATGAAAGATTTAAGAAGATGGTTTATATCGACTACACTTGAGGAATATCTTTACGAAAATATTGAGTTTTTGTTAGATAAAGAAGATGACGAATATAACCATATCTCTAATGATTATGGGATTGGGGACATAAATAAAGTTCATTCTGATTCGAGGATTAGATATTTTGATGGTTCACAATTTTTAGAAAAATATTGCCATAGAAGGGGCAAAACTTTGTGGAAAGGATATTTTTTCTACCAGAATCGGGATGATTTTAACAGGGAAGGAGTTAGTGATATTCATCAATACGGAGAGGGTTCTTATTTTTGTATTACTTCCAATTGCCAGGATCATTACGGGAATAATATCGGATATAGAGGCAGTGATGAATTTGAGCTATCACCGCTATCAAAGATAGCTGTTGGAGATTGGGAATATTTTCTAGACCACGAGAATGAAATTCGCGAGGCTTGTGATGGTTTTTTTGATCCGGGATATGATACATTCGGTTTAGTAGTTTGGAATCGAGAGATGGTAGATAAAATTTAAAAATTCAATCCAGATAAGGGATGAAAAAAAATACTTAAATTAATTCTCTTCCTTGGTAATCGGTTTATTTTTCCTTACTTTTGTTTATGGAAAAAATTTATATAGAGGATAAAATTACACACCTTTCTAAATTGGTTGGGGTTGATATTAACGTTGCCTTTGAGATATTAATCAAGTTTGGTGTGATGCCCAGAGTATGGGGAGATTACAACAGAGGTAAAGTGGTAGAAAATCTTATAGCACTTTTAATGAATGAACCACTCCCGGGTAATATAAAAGGTTCTGACTTTGAAGATTTTGAAGTTAAAACCGTAAAGGTCAAATATAACAAAACGGATTATAATAAAAAGTATCCTATCCCCTGTGGAGATCCACCTATTTGTAAATTTGATACTAGAGATAGACATTTTGAAAGCTCAAACGTTTGGGATAAAACAAATTCAATAATATTTGTTCTTTATCATCAGGATTTGATAGTTGATGTTAGAGTATTTGATGGGAATAACTATAGAAAGCAACTAGAGAAAGATTTCTATACACTTTTTTATGGTGGTAGTGATTGGAGGCAGAAATGGGGTAGAAATAATCAAATTCTAGTCTTGAAATCGGGATGGGATAGGGTACAGTTCAAAAGTTCATCTGTGGGGGCATATTCTAGTAGTATATCAGGGGGTGAAATAGTGCATATTGATGATCAAATAGGATATTTGAAAGAACTTTTAATGGATGGACTAATCCTCTGGAAAAAGAATTCCGATTATTATTCTTATGGTTCCAGATACTAATGAGAGCATCTTCTCATCAGAGCTAAAAGAGACCCGAAAAGAATTTCTAGAGCGGATCTTAGCTATCCTATTATATTACTTGAAAAGGGTGGAGAGATCATTTCTATTTTAGATGGCCATCATAGAGTTGTAAAAGCTCTTGAAGGGGGAGAGAAGATTAGATGTAGAGTTCTAGATCTGGATTCTTCTGATGAAAAGTTCAAGAAGGTTTTTGACCGATAATTTGGGTTATATTTTTTTATATATACACTAAAATAAAAAACAGATGAGAAAACTTAAGCACGTCAAACTATTTGAAAGTTTCGACCAGGAACAAGAACAGGAACAAGAAGTTCCATTTGAATTTCCCCATCCAATAACAATCGGTGGAAGAGTATATCACAACACAGATGAGCTAGAAAAGGGCGAAAATATAAATTTAGGAAGTATAATGAACACAGAGGATGGTCTTAGATTTATGTCTATGTCAAACAAACCAGAAGGATTAACCCTGGACGAGTTAGTAGACTTTTTGAATCAAGAAGACGTTGAATCACAAGACGATTTAATGGCACGAGTACGTGCTGCGAAGAAGAAATTGATGATGATCCATATTAAGGGTAGATATTAACTTCCTCTCATTTTTGGCTAGGTTTGATGTTTTTTTAATATATAACCCCTATGAAACACCTGAAATTATTCGAAAAATGGATCGACCAAGAGTTCTATAGACTCAATCAAGAACCTTTTGATAACTCTGAAGATGAGTTTGAGTTTTACCGAGATTCAGAACACAACTTTAAGGGAAGCCGACCTTTGAATGAATTTCTTGTAAAAAAGGGGTTTCCAAGTGGGAGTAATAGTGTAGATTTTATGGACTCTGTTGCTCTGAACAGGAGCAAACAATATGAATTTTTGTGGGGTTCTAACAAATATAGGGTTAAAATTGACCAGGAATCAAATCTAGGCTGGAGTTTCACAATGCCAAAAAATGATATTTTTTACAAATGTTTAAGGTTACCCCAGCTAGATGAACCAACAAGAAGTCAAGATAAAGTCTTAAAAAAAATGGTAGAAAAATACCCATATGGTCAAATGAGGTTTTTTTACGATCGTGACAAAAACACTCTGGATGATCTTGATGAAAACGAGAGGGATCTTTTAGAGAGAATATATCAGTTTTTGGTAGATTATCATTATATAGGAAAGGGCACACTTGATAATCTAAAGAGTTCACCACTCTGGAGAACTACCCCTCTTTACGCCTGGACAGATGATAAGATCTTGATGAGTAAAATTATGTGATAATTATGAAATATATAAATTATTTTAGACAATTTGAAAAACTTGAAATAAATATAACTAGTAAAACAGGAGACATATCTGCAAAATGTTACGGGTGTGATAATGAAAATGATATGCCATCGTCACTCACTTCAAATCCAATAAAAAACAAAAATGAATATAGGTCTGAGATAAATCAAATTTTATCTAAACTCCCAGCTTTGAGAAAAAAGATTGATGAATGTTTTGATAGTACTAAAAAGTGGTATGTTGATTACTTTTCAAATACAGAAGTATCTAGTAAACTAAAAAATTTGAGTAACTTAAATAAAATCAAAAATTTTGATAAATAAAATAGAGATTGTTTTATGGACTGATGAACTTCTAGAGAAAATATATCTACAGAACAGGTATCGGGTCATTTTGTTATATAATTTAAAAGGGTTGTTATTTAGTTGAATAGACTGACTATAATCCTCAAAACCCCTCACCCTTGCCTTCTCCACCAGAACCTATTGTTGTTGTAGAGGTAGTAGTTGTAGTAGTTATATATCTATCTTTAGTTGCGTTGTAGTTTTGGAGAATTTCACTCGCAGATAGGACCCGGTTGTAGATTTGAGCTAAGGATATTCTTCCATTAAATACATTTTGACCCAGATCATATGCTCCTATTAAAACTCCACCATTACCAGAAAAAGTTGTTGTGTTTGCAGATGTTGATTCTTGAATACCGTTTACATATAGTTTCCATCCATCTGTTGTACTAAAAGATACAGCTCCAAAATACCATGTATTTAAAGCTAAAGAAGTTGTACTTACCACAGTACCCCAACTTCCATTATGACCAGCATTTAATTTATTAGAGGCATATAACAAAAATGCGTGTTGAGCAGTATTACCACCTGAGATTATATTGTTATTATTAACAAAACTTGCTACATAAAACCATGCAGTTTTAGTATATGTTGTATCAGATAGTATATTTGATGAAATGTTTACATAAACATAATCATCAACCCCATCAAACACAATACTACCTCCATTTCCACTATTAAAGGTTGGTCCATTATCTAAAATTCCTTCAGTCTGATTTCCACTTAAATCATACCAACTAGTACCTGTTGTTGGATAACTAGGTAGAAATCCAGCATCTAAATTTAACACCAATCCATTAGTAACTATAGATTCATATTCCCTATTCAATACAATCTTATCTGATTGTTCACCAAAGTAACTAAAACACTCTTCTTTAGTAGTTCTAACAGTTGATGTATCTATACGGTTAGTTCTAGATATTAACTCAGAATCTGAAAAATTCCTGTACCAAGAAAACACACCCCCACCACGATGAAGGCAAATCAAAGAACTAGCAGTACCGAAAATAGAAGTAGCTTTAAAACCGGTCAATGATGTTGGCCCCTTACCTACATCACCAACACCTATGTAGATATTACCCTTTCTTAAAGAAAGAGATTCTGTGGTGGATGAGTTGAACTTAAATGAGTTGGGCATGGTTTATATATTAAACACCAAATCTAGATTTGTGTGCTCTAAAGTTTTGTGAAATGTCACTACTTGAAAGTTCTCTATTATATAATCAAATGAAAGAATGATCACCTGCTGAAGATTTGGCATATTAGTATCGATTATATTTTGCCGGATTAATTTCTAAACCTATCAAATGATTTAATCCAAGATTTGCCCTCTCTAGTTAGATACCTAAGAGCGATTTCTCTACTTTCCTCAGGTGTTTTTCCACGTATTTGGGATAAAATCTTACCTATTTGCTCTCCTTTAGCACCCATATCTATAATCTCCCTAGCGGTGAGTGGATATTCTTGAACTTTTTGTACGGCTTTGGGAGTATCTACAAACTCATCGGTTCGATAGATATCTCTCAACGGGCATTCTCTATCCCAGTTTTCAAAACCTGGATTTTTCCATATCATCTGCTCTGGATTAAAATCTTGGTTCATATCATCCATTCGGGTAAATTGACAAAGTTTCCAAAAAGATCTAGACTTATCATCTAGATTCTCTCCTGGAGCTGAATGGAACATTTCTCTTTTTGTAGTAATTTTCATACCTGGTGATTCACTATCACCTAACCAGCCTTTTATTTTCATATGGTTTAGGCAAATCCATTGAACTAGCTCATTTTCGCCCCGAGCTAACTGATAACCCTTAACATCATGACCTTGTGAGGTAGGCCATCCGTTTCTATTAAATGATAGGGTATCAAATTTAGCGATATCATGAAAAAGTGCGCTTCTAACTAAATCGTCATCTCCAGTAGATAAAGCTCTAGCTGTTACAATTTTAATATGAACTAGGGAGTTTCTTTCACGGTGCCAAAGAGGATTTTCATTGATAAGAACATTGGATACAAGTTTAGTTCTTAGATCTTCACCCAGTGAGTTGATTAGCTCATCTACTCTCGCAAAATAACTAGACCACTTATCTTCTTGGTCGCGAGAGATAGGTTTTTCTTCTCTTCTGTAGAGCGCTATTAAATTTTCTCTTTTTTTAGAGAGCTCTTTTACGAGCTTCTGATCTTTAAGTTCAGATATTTCTTTATCAAGTTCTTCGATAGAAAGTTCAATTGTCGCTCTAGAAATACCTCCTGTTACAAACTCATCAAAAGCTATCTTTCCAAAACTATTCAAGGGTATTTGGGAAAGATCTACACCGTATTTTTCCCTAACGGTCTTTAAATTATATTTATCCATTTTTTTATATATAAAGAAAAAAAAACTAACTATGAAAAATTTTTTGAGTTGGGATGATTATTTCTCAAATAAAAGGCAGGTAAAAGAATCAATTTTTACAGAGGGGAATTCCGGTCTCGGTGAATTGAAAACATACAAAAGACCAAATATTATTGATAAGCTAAAAAGTGGCACCAAGAATTATTTAGGAATTGAAGATAAAAAAGATCGCGAAACCTTCAATAGATTAATATCTAATCTACAAAATCCACCTACTTCAGATTTTGTAAGCAACATAAGAGACTTAACAGGTTCAGATGGAATAAAAGCGGCAGTTGCCGATACACTTACTGGAAATTTATTGGTAAGATGTGATATTGATGATCCTATGATCTTATTTCGTGGAAAAAAACTTGATCTAGTCCAATTAGATATAGAATGTGATTATTTGTATAATATACTCATGATTCTATCTAAAGAGTTATCTTAATGATTTCACTAATTTATATATAAACAAAAAAAACCTATTATGAAAAATATATTAGACTTTAGATTATACACAGAGAGCTTAGAAGAAGAGGAATTTAATGAGCCAACTTGTAAGTGGTGTGGCGCTTCTTTCGTGGCTTCCTATAAAGACCAAGAGTGCTGCTCAGATGAGCACTTGGGTATGCTAATGGATAGAGAAGCAGATGAAGATTATTAAGGTATGATTAAATTTTTAATAACACTCTTTCTATTTCTACCCCTACTATCCATTTCTCAAACAACCCTTAACCTGAACAATAGCCTAAGTGGGATCTCATCTCAAATACTAAGAGGTACAAATACCTTAAACTACCGTAGTAGAGATGCTTTTAAGCTACTACAAAATACAACCCTGGGTATTTCTTTTAAGCTAAGTAAAACTAAAGATTGAATATTTAGAGTAGAAAAATTTATATATACAAAAAAAAAGAAATATGAGAACTTTATTAAATTGGGATTCTTTTTACGAAACCATCTTAGAAAAAAAAAATTTAGTTGATAAAAATGACAAACTACCGGATCCCGAAGAATTTACATTAAAATATCCAAATGATAAAAATTGGAGATATATTTTCAAGGACGGAAATTGGTATGCTAAATCTGAAGTAAATGGACAAATACGAAATTTAACATGGGGTGCCAAGAATAAATATCCGAGGTGGCAACAATCTATCGATAGGTTAGAAGAGGTATTTCCGAATGCTAAAGTACCAGAAACACAACCCACGGTCCTAACATCATCTACAGGCGAAACACCATCTACAGACAAAAAGGTAACTACAGGCGAAACACCATCTACAGGCGAAACATCATCTACAGACAAAAAGGTAACTACAGGCGAAACACCATCTACAGGCGAAACACCATCTACAGACAAAAAGGTAACTACA
>Ga0194131_10011513_pt1 | contig 10541 bp, 12 predicted proteins | sample TA2KigO120mmetaG_FD_148631 | JGI IMG/M metagenome (GOLD analysis project Ga0194131, IMG submission 148631) | Freshwater microbial communities from Lake Tanganyika, Tanzania - TA2015053 Kigoma Offshore 120m | ecosystem: Environmental > Aquatic > Freshwater > Lake | place: Tanzania: Lake... | reverse complement strand
GACCCGACGGCCTCGACGCGCCCCGCGTCGCGATCGTCGGCACCCGCTCGGCCACCCCCCACGGCCTCGCCGACGCCCGCGAGCTCGCAGGCACACTCGCCGACGCGGGCGTGACGGTCGTCAGCGGGCTCGCGATCGGCATCGACGGCGCCGCGCACGCGGGCGCGGTCGACGCGGGTGGCACCACGGTCGGGGTGGTCGCGACCGGGCTCGATGTCGTGTACCCGCGCCGGCACCGCCGCCTCTACGCCGACGTGCGCCGCCAGGGCCTCGTGCTCGGGGAGACCGGGTACGGCATCGGCCCGACGCCGTGGCGCTTCCCCATCCGCAACCGGATCATCGCCGCGCTCGCCGACGTCGTGGTCGTGGTCGAGGCCACGCTCACCGGTGGCGCCCGGATCACGGCCGAGCACGCGCTCCAGTACGACCGGGCCGTGTTCGCGGTGCCGGGGTCACGCCGCAACCCCGCGGCCGCGGGCACCAACGCGCTCATCGCCGACGGCGCGTTCCCCCTCACCGACTGGGCCGACGTGCTCGTCGCGCTGGGCATGACACCCGGCGCGCGGCGTGGCGAGCCGGTGCGCAGTCCTCCCGACGCGCAGGGACGCGCCGTGCTCACCGCACTCGGCGGCGAGCCGGCATCCCCGGAGCAGCTGGCGGCGCGTACCGGCTTCGCGCCCGAGGTCGTCGCGTTGGCGGTGGCCCGACTCGAGCGCACCGGCTGGGTCACCTGGGCCCAGGGCCTCGTGTGGACCCGATGAGCGCACCGGCGGCGGTCCCCGAGCCCGCGGGCGCCACGTCGTACCGTCGCCGCCGTGACCAGCACCCCTTCCCGGTCCGGCGGGATCCTCGGCGGCCCGATCGACGACCCCGGCGCCACGGCCCACACCCTGCGCACCGTCCCCGGGAGCCCCGGCCTCGCCGTGCTGCATCGGAAGACGCGCTTCGCCGGGGTGGTGCTGGCCTGCGCCCACGACGAGGTGATCGTGCGCGACGCCCGGGGCGAGACCCGCCGGTTCCGAAACGATGCCGGTGCGTTCGCGGTCGACGGGATGGCCGTTCGCCTCGCCCCGGCGACTGCCGGGTCGGGGGTCGACGCGAACCGGGCCCACCTGGTCGGTGCCCGGGTCACCGATCGGCGCACCGCGTCGGGGAGCCGCGCCGTCGTCGGGGCGAAGGCCCGGGTGGCTCGGGCCGGACGGATCCTGGTCGAGGGTGCGCACGACGCCGAGCTGGTGGAGCACGTGTGGGGCGACGACCTCCGGATCGAGGGCGTGGTCGTCGAACGGCTCGACGGCGCCGACCACCTCGCCGATGCGCTGCGCGAGATCGCGCCGGCCCCGGGACGACGCGTCGGCGTGCTGCTCGACCACCTGGTCGCAGGCAGCAAGGAGGCTCGCATCGCGCAGTCGGTCGCGCACCCGTGCGTGCTGGTGACCGGCACGCCCTACGTCGACGTCTGGGCCGCGGTGCGACCCGAGGTGGTGGGCATCGCGGCATGGCCCGACGTCCCTCGGGGCACCGACTGGAAGACCGGCGTGTGCGACGCCCTCGGGTTCGCCGACCGCCGGGCGTTGTGGCGCCACATCCGGGCGTCCGTGCGCGACTGGACCGACCTCGAGCAGCCGTTGGTGCGGGCGGTCGAGGAGCTGATCGACTTCGTGACCGCCGACGGCGACTGACGCCTCAGCCCGGCACCTTCGCCACCACGTCGCCCGTGCGCACCACGCCGCCGGTGACCACCCGCGTGTTGATGCCCCGCAGGTTGTGGGCGCGTCCGAGGTCGGAGTTGACGAACCGGGCCGCATCGATGCCGAAGCGGTCGGCGAACTTGGCGCACCCCGTGTGCGGGGCCTCGGTGACCTCCACGACCGCAGTGCCGAGCGCGAGGTGCGTGCCCGGTGGCAGGTTCGCCCCGCCGAGCTCGAGGTCGACGTAGACCTGGTCGCCGGCGAGGGGCCAGCGGTCACGGTCCCCGGCGACGAGATCGACGAACCGCGCGTTGACGAGCGTGACCTGCATCAGGGGGTCCGCCGAGCCGTCCGGCGTGCGGCGACTCCCGCGCGCGAGCCAGCAGTCGCCGACCAGCCCCACCGCGGGGTCGACCTCGACCTCGGCCACCACCTGACGGTCGCCCGGCTCGGGCCGGACCACCAGCAGCTCGACGGTCCCGCGATCGCGCGGCGCCGCGAGCACCTCGGCACAGCCGGCCGCGAGCTCGGTGGCGGTCAGCGGCTGCACCTCGCCATCATGACCGCCGGACCCGGGCCGGTGCCCGCGGAATTCGCGGCCCGGTACCGTGGCGCCGTGGGCCTGAACCCCTTCCGCAGCCGGGTGGAGCGCCGGACCGACGTCATCGTCGTGATCGCCGCGCTCGTCGTGATCGCCGCGCTCGTCGTGTGGGGACTGTTCGGCGGCTGAGGTGAGCCACCGCTTCACCGAGGACGATCCGGACGCGGTCGAGGTCCGCCACGTGCAGCCGTACCAGGCCGTGAAGCACTACCGATGCCCGGGCTGCGACCACGACATCCGCCCGGGCGAGGGCCACGAGGTGGTGGTGCCGGTCGACGACCCGGGCTCACGGCGGCACTGGCACACGGGGTGCTGGCACCGCGCCAGCACTCGGCGCCGCCGCCCGAAGCGTCGCTAGAACGCGGCGAAGCGAACCTCGATCTCGGCCCGTCCGTCGCGGGCCACCGTCACCGCGGCGACGTCGAACCGAATCGGCGTCCGGCCGCCACCGTGCGCCGCGAGCCACCGCAGCGCGAGCGACCGCAGGCGTTGCTGCTTGCGCGCCGTCACCGCGTCGAAGGGCGAGCCGAACGCGTCGCCCCGGCGGGTCTTCACCTCGCAGAAGACGAGGATGCGCCCCCGGCGCAGCACGAGGTCGATCTCACCCTCCCGCACCCGCCAGTTGCGGTCGACCACCGTGTAGCCGCGGGCGCCGTACCAGCGAGCGACGGCGCGTTCGCCACTGGCGCCGATCGCGCGGCGGGGGTCGGTCACCGCGGACCGTACCCCGGTCCGCGCGACGGGTTACAGGTCCTTGCTCCCGAGCTCCTCGACGTTGACGTCGCGGAAGGTGAGCACGCGCACGTTGGTGACGAAGCGGGCCGGGCGGTACATGTCCCACACCCAGGCGTCGCGCAGCTCGAGCTCGAAGTAGGTCTGGCCGCCGTCGTGCTTCGGGCGTACCTCGACCTCGTTGGCCAGGTAGAAGCGACGCTCGGTCTCCACCACGTACTGGAACATGGGGAGGACGTCGCGATACTCGCGGTAGAGCTGGAGCTCGATCTCCGTCTCGTACCGCTCGAGGTCTTCGCTGCTCACCGCAGCCTCCGGGGCGGACGACCGGCGAGGTGCGCGTTCAGACGCGCTTCTCCTTGATCTTCGCGGCCTTCCCGACCCGGTCGCGCAGGTAGTAGAGCTTCGCGCGTCGGACGTCGCCGCGGGTGACCACCTCGATCTTGGCGATGATCGGCGAGTGCATCGGGAAGGTGCGCTCGACACCCACGCCGAAGCTCACCTTGCGCACCGTGAACGTCTCGCGCACGCCACTGCCCTTGATGCGGATGACCGCACCCTGGAAGACCTGGACCCGCTCGCGGGTGCCCTCGACCACGCGGACGTGCACCTTCAGGGTGTCGCCCGGGGCGAACTCGGGGATGTCGGTGCGCAGGTGGGCGCGGTCGACGAGATCGGTTGCGTTCATCGGGTCCTCCGGCAGCTCACCCGGGCGAGACGGCCCTGGGCGGACCGACCATGCTACCGCCACGCCCCGTCGGGCGGGAATCCACCCCGGAGGCGCGTTCCGGCGCGTTCGGGCGCATTCAGGCGCGATCAGTCGGGGAACTCGGCCAGGAGGGCCTGCTCCTCGGCCGTGAGCGGGCGGTCGACGAGGTCGGGTCGCCGGTCGAGGGTGCGGCGCAGCGCCTGCGCCCGCCGCCACCGCTCCACCCGGGCGTGGTCGCCCGAGCGCAGGACGGCGGGCACCTCCCAGCCCCGGAACTCGGCCGGACGGGTGTACTGCGGGTACTCGAGCAGGGTCGGGCCGTCGCCCGCGGGCCCGGCCGAGAACGACTCCTGGTCGGCCGACTCCTGGTTGCCCATCACGCCCGGCACCAGCCGGGCGACCGCCTCGATCATGATCAGCGACGCCGACTCACCTCCGGCCAGCACGTAGTCGCCGACCGAGACCTCGCCGTCGCAGAGGTGGTCGGCGACCCGCTGGTCGACGCCCTCGTAGCGCCCGCACACGAGGGAGAACCCCTCCCCCGCGGCCAGCTCCCGCGCCAACGTCTGGTCGAAGCGCCGGCCGGCCGCCGCGCACAGCAGCAGCGGGCGGGGTGGCGCGACGGCCTCGACCGCGGCGAACAGGGGCCCCGGCGCCATGACCATCCCGGCCCCGCCGCCGAACGGGGTGTCGTCGACGCTGCGGTGCCGGTCGTCGGTCCAGTCCCGCACGTCGTGCACCCGCACGTCGAGCCGGCCGCGCGCACGCGCCTTGCCGAGCAGTGACGCGCCCAACGGGCCGGCGAGGTACTCAGGGAAGATCGTGAAGACGTCGATGCGCACTCGGTGCACCTCCTGCCGGCCGGACCGGCCGGGTCAGTCGAGCAGGCCCTCGGGCGGGTCGACGACCACCCGCCCCTCGGACTGCTCGACCACGAACACCATCGGGACGAGGGCGCCCCCCTCGAGCACGAGCAGGTCGTGGGCCGGGTTGGCCTGGACCGCCTCGACCCGTCCGTGGCTCCGACCGCCGACGTCGACGACCTCGGCACCGATCACCTCGTGCACCCAGACGATGCCGTCGTCGTCGGCGTCGCCGAGCGGGGAGGCGAACACGAACAGCCCGGTGAGCGCGGCCGCGGCGTCGCGGTCGTCGACCCCCGTGAGCTTCACGGCGTGGCGGCCCTGGTGGGCCCGGGCGGATTCGACGCCGACCTCGCGTCCGCCGACCCACCAGGTCACGCCCCGGGCGAGCCGCTCGGCGACGCGGTCGGTCGTCAGCGACACCATGACCTCGCCCTTGAGGCCGTGCGGCCGGCCGAGCCGGCCGATCTCGAGGTAGCCCGCCGGCGCGCCGGTCATGGCGCCGGGGTGCTACTCGGCGACTTCGACGTTGATCCGCTGGCCGTCGGCCGCGCCCGCGGCGCGGGCCACCTGCCGGACGGCCTGGATCACCCGGCCGCGGCGACCGATGAGGCGGCCGAGGTCCTGGGGGCTGGCGTGGATGAGCAGGGTGACCTCCCCGCGCGACTCGGACGCGGTGACGTCGATCGCGTCGACGTCTTCCACGAGCTCGCGGGCGAGGTAGTCGGTGACGGCCTGGGCCCGGGCGGCGCCGGCACCCGCGTCGACGTCGTCGTCGAGGTCCTCGGGGTCGATGGCCTCGTCGTACTCGGCGTCGAGCTCGTCGTGGACGCTCACTCCGCCGATTCCTCCGCGGTCTCCTCCGCCGCACCGTCGGCGTCGGCGGGCGCCTCGGCCTCGGCGGGCGCATCGGCGGGCGTCTCGGCCGCCGGGGCCGGGGCCGGGGCCTCGGCCTTGGGCTTCTCGACCTTGACGGTGTTCTTCGCCGGGCCGCGGCCGGTGACGTGGCCCCGACGGTTGAGCTTGGTGTCGGGGTTCGGCCGCTCCGCGGTGAAGGTCTCCCACACCCCCGACACGGTCAGGAGCTTCTGCACCTGCTCGGTGGGCTTGGCGCCCTTGCGCAGCCAGTCGAGGGCGCGGTCGGCGTCGATGCTGACGCGCGACGGCTCCTCGCGGGGTCCGTAGTGGCCGATCGTCTCGATGATCCGGCCGTCGCGAGGCGACCGCGCGTCGGCGACCACGACGCGGTAGGTGGGCTGCTTCTTCTTGCCCACACGCATGAGGCGGATCTTGACGGCCACGAACACCCTTTCGGCAGAGACGAACGCCTCAGGCTACCGGTCCCACCCTTCCCCCACCCAACAGTCCCCTCACCCCACCCTCTTCACGCCGACCCGCACCTGCGACGCCGAGGGGACGGACGCCGGGGGAGGCCCGCCGGAGCCACGAGCACGAGGGTCGGAACGCCGGTGGTCGTCCGCCGGAGCGTGGAGCGAGCGAAGCGAGCGTGGAGCGGAGAAGGACGACTGCCGGTGGTCCGGACCGGACCGAACGGAGAGACGAGAGTCGCCGGACTACAGCTTCAGGCCGCCCGGGCCACCGAGGGCGCTGGGGTCGAAGCCGGGCGGGAGGCCCGTGAGCTTGCGCTTGCCCTTCTTGTTGACCCGGGAGAACTGCTTCATCATCTGCGAGACCTGCTTGAACTGCTTCAGGAGCTGGTTCACGTCCTGGGTGGTGGTCCCGCTGCCCTGGGCGATGCGGATGCGCCGCGAGCCGTTGATGACGGTGGGGTTGGACCGCTCCTCCATCGTCATCGAGCAGATGATGGCCTCGATCCTGGCGAGCTCGCCCTCGTCGACGTCGGCGTTGCGCAGCTCCTTGGGCACGCCCGGGAGCATGGCGACGAGGTTCTGGAGCGGGCCCATCTTGCGCATCTGGCGCATCTGCTCGAGGAAGTCCTGGAGGGTGAACTCGCCCTGACGCAGCTTCTCGGTCGCGACGGCGGCCTGTTCGGCATCGAAGGCCTGCTCGGCCTTCTCGATGAGGGTGAGGACGTCGCCCATGCCGAGGATCCGGCTGGCCATGCGGTCGGGGTAGAAGGGCTCGAAGTCCTCGAGCTTCTCCCCCACACCGGCGAACATGATCGGCCGACCGGTGACCTCCTTGACCGACAGCGCGGCACCACCGCGCGCGTCGCCGTCGAGCTTGGTGAGGACGATGCCGGTGAGGTCGACGGTCTCCGCGAACGCCTCGGCGACGTTCACCGCCTCCTGGCCGGTCATCGCGTCGACGACGAGCAGCGAGTCGTCGGGGTTCACGGCGTCGCGGATGGCGCGCAGCTCGTCCATCAGCTCGACGTCGATCTGGAGCCGGCCGGCGGTGTCGACGATGACGAAGTTGCGACCGAGCCGGATCGCCTCGTCGATGCCGTTGCGGGCGACCTCGACGGGATCGGAGCCGGTGGACGAGACCGGGACGCCGACCCGCTCGCCGAGCACCTTCAGCTGCTCGACGGCCGCGGGCCGCTGGAGGTCGGCGCCGACGAGCAGGGGACGCTTGCCGTCGCGCTCGAGCCACCGGGCGAGCTTCGCGGCGGCGGTCGTCTTGCCGGACCCCTGGAGGCCGGCGAGGAGCACGACGGTCGGCGGCTTCGGGTTGACCGAGAGCTTGCGGGCGTCGCCGCCGAGGGTGGCGACGAGCTCCTCGTGGACGATCTTGATGACCTGCTGCGCCGGGCTGAGGCTCTTGGCGACCTCGGCGCCGTTGGCCCGCTCCTTGATCCGCGCGATCAACGCCTTCACCACCCGGACGTTGACGTCGGCCTCGAGCAGCGCCAGGCGGATCTCGCGCGCGATCTCGTCGATGTCCTTCTCGGTGAGCTTCCCGCGGCTGCGCAGCCGGGTGAAGATCCCTTCGAAGCGGTCGGAAAGGGAGTCGAACATCGCGCCTTCGCCGCTACTCGACGAGCGCGGCGGCGAACTCCGCCGGGTCGAAGGGCACGAGGTCGTCGGCGCCTTCGCCGAGGCCGACCAGCTTCACCGGCACCTGGAACTCGTCCTCGATGGCGAGGACCACCCCACCCTTGGCGGTGCCGTCGAGCTTGGTGAGGACCACACCGGTGATGTCGACCGCACCGGCGAACTCGCGCGCCTGGGTGAGCCCGTTCTGGCCGGTGCTGGCGTCGAGGACGAGCAGCACCTCCTGCAGCGCGCCCGGGGTGCGCTCGACGATGCGCTTGAGCTTCTCGAGCTCGCGCATCAGGTTGACCTTGGTGTGCAGTCGCCCCGCGGTGTCGACGATCACGACGTCGGTGCGGCGGGCGGTGGCGGCGTCCATCGCGTCGAAGACGACCGCGCCAGGGTCGCCGCCGTCCTGGCCGCGCACGAGGGCACAGCCGAGGCGGTCGGCCCACTTGGCCAGCTGGTCGGCGGCCGCGGCCCGGAAGGTGTCGGCCGCGGCGAGGAGCACCTTGTTGCCGTCGGCGATCTCCCGCTTGGCGATCTTGGCGGTGGTGGTGGTCTTGCCCACGCCGTTGACGCCGACCATGAGCCACACGGTCGGGCCCTCCGCCGCGTGGTGGAGCGACCGGTCGGTGGCGGTTGCCTCGAGCCGCTCGGTGATCTCGGCCCGCAGCAGGTCGGGCAGGGCGTCGGCGTCGGCGTCGGCCCCCGCGGCCGCGGCCCGGGCCTTCACACCGTCGACGACCGACTGGGTGGTGGTCATCCCCACGTCGGCCAGGAGCAGGGCCTCCTCGAGCTCGTCCCAGGCGGCGGCGTCGATCTTGCCGCCGCGCCGCAGCACCCCGAGCAGGCCGGCGAAGGAGGCCCGGGTCTTCCCGATGCGGTCGCGAAGGCGCGGCGGCTCGTCCGGGGGTGCCTCCTCGACGACCTCGATCGACTCGATCTCCTCGACCAGCTCGGGCGGAACCTCGGTGGTCGCCGCTGCGGGCGCCGCCTCGGCGAGCGGCGGAGGGGTCGAGGGGCGCGACGGGGCCGCGGTGGCGCCGCCATCCCGGCTCGCCTCCCGGCTGCGGACGATGCGGGGCAGGACCAGCAGGAACGCCGCGAGGACGAAGATCCCGATGAGGACGATGGGGGCGAGGGATTCCGACACGAGGACCCGAGGCTACCGGTCACCCTCGTCGGGGTCCGTGGCGTCGGGGGGTGTCGGTGCGGGTCCGTCGGGCCCGTCGTCGTCGCTCCGCCGGGCGCCGGGTTCACCGGCGGACGGCTCGCGCTGGGATCGGTTGCCCACCTTGCGCACCTCACCGTTGCCGACGTACCAGGCCACCCCGCGGCCGTCCCGGATGCGGGTCATCCGCAGGGTGACCCACTCGACCTCGCCGACGATCCCGTCGACCTCGATCTCGTCGCCCACCCCGTACTGGTCCTCGAGCACGATGAACATCCCGGCGAGGTAGTCGCGCACCATCGTCTGGGTGCCGAAGCCGATCGCGATCCCGGCCACCCCGGCCGCGGCGAGGATCGGCCCGATGTCGACGCCGAGCTCGCCGAGCACGATCAGCGCCGCCACCGTCCACACCACGGTCGAGACGACGTTGCGCAGCACCGAGCTGATCGTCGCGGCCCGCTGGGTCCGCCGCAGCTGGGCGTTCTCCGAGAGGGGGATCGGCGCGGTCGCGCCCAGGATCGACACCGTGCCCTGGTCGCGCACCCGCTGCACCGTTCGCTGCACCGCACGATTGAGCAGCCGCGTCACGATCCACGCGGCCAGCAGCACGAACACGATGCGGATCGGCACCGAGAGGGCGTCGGCGACATCGGCCGCGGTCTCGCTGCCCGTCAGCTCGAAGACCCGCTCACAGACCCAGCTCTGCTCCCCTTCCGGTCCACACGCCTCCGCCGTGTCGGCGGCAGACGCGGCGAGGATCGGAACGAAGTCCACGGGCTACACCGGTGCGAACACGTCGTGGGCGCGCTGGCTCACGACGCGCGAGGAGCCGCCGGGAGGCATCGACACGCCGTAGAGCACGTCGGCCGCCTCCATGGTGCGCTTCTGGTGCGACACGATCACCAGCTGCGCCTCGCCGCGGAACTCGTGCACGAGGTCGAGGAACCGGTGCAGGTTGACGTCGTCGAGCGCGGCTTCCACCTCGTCGAGGAGGTAGAAGGGCGAGGGCCGGGCCCGGAACACCGAGAAGAGGTACGCCAGCGCGGTCAACGCCCGCTCGCCACCCGAGAGCAACGACAGGCGGCGGATGTTCTTCCCCGACGGCCGGGCCTCGATCTCCACGCCGGTGTTGAGGAGGTCGTCGGGGTCGACGAGCGTGAGCCGGCCGGAGCCGCCCGGGAACAGCGTGGTGAACAGCGCGGTGAAGTTGGCCGACACGTCGTGGTACGCCTGCTCGAAGACGGTGACGATCTCCCGGTCGACGGCCCGGATCACGCGTGACAGCTCGCGTCGGGTGCTCTTCACGTCGTCGAGCTGCTCCTGCAGGAAGCGGTGCCGCTCCTCGAGCGCGGTGTACTCCTCGAGCGCCAGCGGGTTGATCGGCCCCATGAGGCGCAGGTCGCGCTCGAGCTCCCGCGCCCGTCCGGCGAGCGTGGTGCCGTCGGGCACGGTCGGGGCCGGCGCGTCGAGGGCGCCGTGCGGCTCGACGTCGTACTCGGAGCGCAGGGTCTGGATCGCGTTCTCGAGTCGGATCCTGGCCTCACCGTCCTCGATCTCGGCGCGGGTCATGCGCTCACGCACCTCGGAGAGCTCGCGCTCGAGCACCCCGCGCTCCTTGCGGAGCCGGTCGAGCTGGTCGGCCGAGGCCCGGGCGGCCTGCGCGTGCCGGCGGCGCTCCTCGCGGAGCCGCTCGAGCAGCCCGTCGGTGCGGGCGCTGAGGTCGTCGAGCCGAACGGCGTAGCCGCGGTAGCCCTCGTCGCGCGCCAGGAGGATCCGCCGGTGGCGCTCGGCCTGGGCCTGGGCCTCGGGGTCGC
>Ga0194131_10011512_pt1 | contig 10541 bp, 10 predicted proteins | sample TA2KigO120mmetaG_FD_148631 | JGI IMG/M metagenome (GOLD analysis project Ga0194131, IMG submission 148631) | Freshwater microbial communities from Lake Tanganyika, Tanzania - TA2015053 Kigoma Offshore 120m | ecosystem: Environmental > Aquatic > Freshwater > Lake | place: Tanzania: Lake... | reverse complement strand
CCTGGCGCAGCTCGGCGCTGAGCGCGGCACCCTCGGGCAGATCCGAGATCACGATCGGCGTGGCGAACAGCGGGACGATCTCGGAATGCATGGCTTCAGTCTACACCCGAACGGCAGCCGTGGGATCGAGCGGCCAGCGCGGCCGCGGCTTGAAGTCCAGCGCATCGACGAGGCCAAGCCGCAGCCGCTCGATGCCGGCCCAGGCGATCATGGCACCGTTGTCGGTGCAGAGCGCGACCGGCGGCGCCACCAAGCCGGCACCATGTTGGCGTGCCGTCTCATCGAGCCGGCGGCGCAGATAGAGATTGGCGGCGACGCCGCCCGCCACCACCAGCGTGGACGGCGGCGCGGCGCGCAAGGCGTTGGCACAGCGGTCGGCAAGCACGTCGCCCACGGTGCGCTGGAACGAGGCGCAGAGATCGGCGCGCGCTCGCTCGTCGCCGGCGTCGAGCTTCTCGACTGCCAGGCGCACCGCGGTCTTGAGGCCGGAGAAGGAGAAGTCGCAGCCGGGCTTGCGCCACATCGGCCGCGGCAGGTCGAAGCGCCGGTCGTCACCGTCCTTGGCGAGCCGCTCGATCGCCGGCCCGCCGGGAAAGCCCAGCCCCAGGAGCTTGGCGGCCTTGTCGAAACACTCGCCGACCGCGTCGTCGATGGTCGTGCCGAGCCGCGTGAAGTCGCCCGGTCCGCGCACCGTCAGGAGCTGGCAATGGCCGCCGGAGACCAGCAGCAGCAGATAGGGAAAGTCGACCGGTTCGGTGAGGCGCACCGACAGGGCATGGCCCTCGAGATGGTTGACGGCGAGGAACGGCTTGCGCCGGGCAAAGGCCAGGCCCTTGGCGGCCATGACGCCAACCATCACGCCGCCGATCAGGCCGGGCCCGCCGGTGGCGGCGATGGCGTCGAGATCGCCGAGCGCCAGGCCGGCCGTCGCCAGCGCCTCCTCGACCAGCCCGTCGAGGCGTTCGAGATGGGCGCGGGCGGCGATCTCGGGCACCACGCCGCCGAAGCGGCGGTGCTCGGTCTGCTGGCTGTAGACGACGTTGGCGAGGATCGTGCCCTGCGGTCGCGTGCCGGCCGGCGCCTCGACGATCGCCACGGCCGTTTCGTCGCAGCTCGTTTCGATTCCCAGGACGCGCATGCCAGTGTTGTAGCGTCGGCGATCCACCTAAGCTAGAGCAGCGCCATGGCGGCTCTCCTGAGACTAGGCACACGCGGCAGCAAGCTTGCCCTCACCCAGGCCGGCCTGGTGCGCGACGCCTTGGCGCGCGCCGTGCCCGAGCTCGCCGCCAGCGACGCGGTCGAGGTCGTGGTCATCAAGACGACCGGCGATGTCATCCAGGACCGCCCGTTGTCCGAAGCCGGCGGCAAGGGCCTGTTCGTCAAGGAAATCGAGGAAGCGCTGATCGAACGGCGGATCGACGTGGCGGTGCACAGCATGAAGGACATGCCGACCACGCAGCCGGCCGGGCTCGCGATCGCCGCCTTCCTGCCGCGCGAGGATGCACGTGACGTGCTGATCGCCGCCAATGCCACGCGCATCGCCGACCTGAAGCCGGGCGCGGTGGTCGGCACGTCGGCGTTGCGCCGGCGTGCGCAGCTCCTGCATCGCCGCCCCGACCTGAAGGTCGTCGACCTGCGCGGCAACGTCGACACCCGGCTGGCGAAGTGCCGAGCCGGCCAAGTCGAGGCGACGCTGCTGGCATTGGCGGGGCTGAAGAGGTTGGGGCTTGCCGATGTCGGCGCCGCGGTGCCCGAGGACGAGATGCTGCCGGCGATCGGCCAGGGCGCCGTCTGCATGGAATGTCGCGCCGACGACACGACGACGCGGGCCTGGCTGGCCGCGGTCGACCATATGCCGACCGCAAGACGCGTCGCCGCCGAGCACGCGCTGCTTGCCGTGCTCGACGGCTCGTGCCGCACGCCGATCGCCGGTCACGCGGTTCTCACGGCAGACGGGCTGCATTTGCGCGGCCTGATCGCCAAGACCGACGGATCGCAAGTGATCGAGGGCGAACGGCGGGGCACGATCGCCGAGGCCACGGCCATGGGCCGCGATCTCGGCGGGGAGCTGAAGCGTCGCGGCGGCCCGAGCTTTCTCTCGACCTGACGGCATCACGCTCCTAGAGTCGGCGGCATGCGTTCCCTCCTGGCCTTGTGCGGTGCGGCGATCCTGCTCGCCGCCTGCGAGACGGCGCCGGTCACCGGACGCTCGCAGGTCATGCTGGTGAGCGACAGCGAGGAACGCCAGATGGGCCTGCAGGCCTATCGCGAAGTGCTGTCGCGCGAGCACCTGTCGCAGGACGCCCAGGCCAGCGAGCTGGTCGAGAAGGTCGGCCGGCGCATCGCGGCGGCGGCCGAGCGGCCGCCGGGCGAGCTGTGGCGCGCGCCGAACTATCGCTGGGAGTTCAAGACGGTCGACAAGAACGAGCCCAACGCTTTCTGCCTGCCCGGCGGCAAGGTCGTGGTCTATACCGGCCTGCTGCCGATCACCCGCAGCGAGACCGGGCTTGCCGTCGTGATCGGCCACGAGGTGGCGCATGCGCTGGCCCGTCATGGCGCCGAACGCATGAGCGACCAGATGGTGACGCAGCTCGGCGCGACCGCCGCCGCCGTGGCGCTGTCGGCCACGGTCAGTGGCCGCAGCCGTACCTATTTGCCGACCATGATGGCCGCCCTGGGTGCCGGCGCGACGGTCGGCTATTTGCTGCCGATGTCGCGCGCCCAGGAATCGGAGGCCGACCGCATCGGCCTGATCCTGATGGCGATGGCGGGCTACGATCCGCGCGAGGCGGTGGCGCTGTGGGAACGCATGCGCGCCGCCAGTGGCGGACGCCGCCAGGCGGAGTGGCTGAGTACGCATCCGGCCGACACCACGCGCATCGCCGACATCCGGCACTGGCTGCCGGAAGCAATGAGATACTATCGCCCGCGATGACCGCGACTCTCGAATACGACGCCACCGGCCTGCTCTGCCCGCTGCCCGTGCTGCGCGCCAACCGCAAGCTGCGCGAGCTGCCGGTCGGCGGCCTGTTGACGATACGCGCCACCGATCCCGCCGCCGAGCAGGATTTCCCCGCCTATTGCAAGCAGACCGGCCACGAGCTGGTGTCGAGCCGGCGCGACGGCGAGGTCTTCGTGTTCGTCATCCGCAAGAATTCACTACAAGAGTAGGCAAATGCCCAAATCGACTTTCAGGACCATCGATTCCATCGACGTGGCCGGCAAGCGCGTGCTGGTGCGCGTCGATCTCAACGTGCCGATGAGAGGCGGCCAGGTGAGCGACGCCACGCGCATCGAGCGCGCCGCGCCGACGCTCGCCGAACTGGCGGCCAAGAGCGCCAAGGTGATCGTGCTCAGCCATTTCGGCCGGCCCGACGGCAAGCGCGTGCCTGAAATGTCGCTGAGGCCCCTGGTCGAGCCGCTGGCCAAGGCGCTGGGCAAGCCGGTGGCTTTCGCCGACGATTGCATCGGCCCCGCCGCCGAGGACGCCGTGCGCGTCCTGAAGCCGGGCGAGGTGCTGCTGCTGGAGAATCTGCGCTTCCACAAGGAAGAGGAAAAGAACGATCCGGGCTTCGTCGACAAGCTCTCGGTGCTGGGCGACGCCTACGTCAACGACGCCTTCTCGGCCGCCCATCGCGCGCATGCCTCGACCGAAGGCCTCGCGCATCGGCTGCCGGCGGCCGCCGGCCGATTGATGCAGGCCGAGCTCGAAGCGCTCGACAAGGCGCTGGGCAATCCGGCACGGCCGGTCTGCGCCGTCGTCGGCGGCGCCAAGGTTTCGACCAAGCTCGATCTTCTCGGCAACCTGGTCGGCAAGGTCGACAAGCTGATCATCGGCGGCGGCATGGCCAACACCTTCCTGCAGGCGCAGGGGATCAAGGTCGGCAAGTCGCTGTCGGAGAAGGATCTCGGCAAGACCGCGCTCGAGATCCTCGACAAGGCGCGCGCCGCCGGCTGCGAAATCCTGCTGCCGACCGACCTGGTCGTGGCGGGCGAATTCAAAGCCGCCGCGCCGCACAAAGTGGTCGGCGCCAGCGCCTGCCCCGATGACCAGATGATCCTGGATGTCGGCCCCGAGTCGATCGCCCGCTACGCCGACGAAGTCGCCAAGTGCGCGACCGTGGTCTGGAATGGGCCGCTCGGCGCCTTCGAGCTGAAACCGTTCGACGGCGGCACGATGGCGCTGGCGCACACCGTGGCCGAGCGGACCAGCGCCAAGAAGCTGCTGTCGGTGGCGGGCGGCGGCGACACGGTGGCGGCACTGGCCGCAGCCGGCGTCGAGGAGAAGTTCTCCTACGTCTCGACCGCGGGCGGCGCCTTCCTGGAGTGGATGGAAGGCAAGACCTTGCCGGGCGTTGCCGCGCTGATCCGGGCGGCGTAGGACATCCGGGCGATGAGCCAGCCGCCCGCCACCGAACGCCCGCGCCTGCCGTGGGATCCGCCCGAGCATTTCGAAAAGCGGATTCCCGACGGCGACAATCGCGAGCGTCTGGTGTGCGCGCGTTGCGAGTTCATCCACTATCAGAACCCCAAGATCGTGGCCGGTGCGGTCTGCACCTGGGGCGACAGGATCCTGCTCGCCAAGCGCGCCATCGAGCCGCGCAAGGGCTTCTGGACCCTGCCGGCGGGCTACATGGAGCTGGGCGAGACGACCGAGCAGGCCGCGCAACGCGAGGCGCGCGAGGAAGCCTGCGCCACCATCGAGATCGACCGGCTGCTCGCCATGTACAGCGTGGCGCGCATCGGCCAGGTGCAGATCATGTACCGCGCGCGGCTCGTCAGCGCCGACGTGGCGCCGGGCCCCGAGAGCGAGGACGTGGCGCTGGTCGAGTGGGCCGATATCCCGTGGGATCAGCTGGCCTTTCCGACCGTGGTCTGGGCGCTCGCCCACTTCCACGATTCGCGTGGCAAGAACGACTTCTCCGCTTACTCCAATCCGACAGGCGAACTTGCCCGCGTGTGGCCGCCGCGCAAGCCGGCCGGAGTCTGACGACCGGGCGTTCGTTGCCGACCCCTCTGGCCGTTTATAGCATCGCGTAGACGTCCGACGAACGGGCGCGTGCGGAGGGAACGATGCTGACTGTTGCCAACAACGAAATGTTGACGCGCGTTGGGCCGGGCACGCCGATGGGCAACCTGATGCGCGAGTACTGGGTACCGGCCTTGCTGTCCTCGGAGTTGAAATCCGACGGCGAGCCGTTGCGGCTGCTGCTGCTGGGCGAGCAGTTGATCGCCTTCCGCGACACCCAGGGCCGCGTCGGCATCATGGAGCATCGCTGCCCGCATCGCTGCGCCTCGCTGTTCTTCGGCCGCAACGAGGAAGGCGGCTTGCGCTGCGTCTATCACGGCTGGAAGTTCGACGTCGAAGGCAACTGCACCGACATGCCGAACGTGCCGCCGGCGCAGGACTTCAAGCATCGCATCAAGGCCAAGGCCTACACGGTGGTGGAGCGCGCCGGCATCATCTGGACCTACATGGGTTCGCGCAAGGAAGCGCCGCCGCTGCCCAACATCGAGATCCTGATGCTGCCCGAGGAAGAGCGCTTCACGCGCGTCCACCAGCGCGAGTGCAACTGGTTCCAGTCGCTGGAGGGCGACATCGACACTTCACATTTCGGCTTTCTCCATGTCGGCGGGCTGAAGATGGAGGACGTCGATCCCAACACCATCCATCGCTGGGGCGTCGGCGATCGCGCGCCCGACTACAAGGCGACCGAGACCGAGTGGGGCACCATGTACGCCGCCTACCGGCCGGCCGATCCTGGCAGCTACTACTACCGCTTCGCCCATTTCATGTTCCCGTTCATCACGCTCACGCCCAACGGCTCGTTCGAGGACCAGGTCGCGTGCACGCTGAACGTGCCGATGGATGACACCCACACCATGACCTACAACCTCGCCTGGAAGAAGAAGACGCGGCCGTTGGAGACGCTGAAGAACGGCGACTGGATTCCCGGCCTCGCGCCCGACATGCAGTTCCTGCCCAACACCAACGACTGGTACGGCCGCCATCGCCTGGTGGCGCGGCGCGACAACGACTACTTCATCGATCGCGACATGCAGAAGAACGTCAACTACACCGGCATCCAGGGCATCGGCCGCCAGGACCAGGCCGCGGTCGAGTGCATGGGCGAGATCGTCGATCGCTCGCTCGAGCACCTGGCGCCGTCCGACCGCATGATCGCCATCACCCGCAAGCGCCTGCTGCAGGCGGCGCAGGAGCTGGCGAGCGACAAGAAGGTGCCGGCAACCGTCGACAACCCCGACATCTATCTCGGGGCGCGCGGCGGCGCCTTCGTCGCGCCGGCCGCCCTGGATTGGCTCGACGCCTACGCCGAGAAGCTGCAGACGGCGCAGAGCCCGTTGGGACTGCTGAACCGCAACCGACTCCCCCTGGCGGCCGAGTAGTCGAGCGACACGGTCGCGCCGCTGGTTGGGAGGAGGCGCGAGGATGGGATCGGCCACGCTGCAAGGACGCTCCGAGCGGGCGACGATCGCCGCCCTGCGCGCGGGCAGGGCGTCGCTCGGCGATCTGTGGCGCTACGGCCGGCCGGCCGGCATGACGGCGCTGATCCTGCTGCTGTGCTTCCTGTCGCTCTATCCCATGGTGATGCTGCTGTACGGCAGCCTGCATTCGACGCCGCCCGGCATACCGGGCACCTTCAATCTCGACGGCTACCTCGGCATCGCGACCACAGAGAATGTGGTCGTGCTGGCCAACACCATCGGTCTGTCGTTCGTCAAGACGATACTCGCGCTGGCGCTCGCCGTGCTGCTCGCGTGGATCGTGGCGCGCACCGACACGCCGGGGCGCGGCGTGCTGGAAGTGTTGATCACCCTGCCGTTCTTCATCCCGCCGATCCTGACGGCGACCGCCTGGGCGATGCTGGGCAACGCCCAGGTCGGCACCATCAACCTTGCCTGGCGCTGGCTCTCCGGCAGCGACACGACGCTGGTCGACGTCTACTCCTACGGCGGCGTCGTCTGGCACATGATGCAGTACTCGACGCCGTTCATCTTCCTGTTCGTCGTCGATGCCTTCCGCGCCATGGACCCGGCACTCGAGGAGTCGAGCCGCATGTCCGGGGCGACGCGCTGGCAGACTTTCTGGCGCGTCACTTTCGCCCTGATGCTGCCGGTCACCACCAGCGCCTTCATCCTGAGCTTCATTCGCGGCGTGGAGTCCTTCGAATCGGCGGTGTTCTTCGGCACGCCGGTCGGCATCGAGGTGATCACCACCACGATCTACCATTCGATCACCCAACGCGCGCAGCCCGACTACCAGTCGGCCACGGCGTTGAGTTTCGCGGCCCTCGCGTTGATGTTCCTGCTGCTGGTGATGCAGAACCGGCTGCTGCGCGGCCGCAGCTTCACCACCGTCACCGGCAAGGGCTATTCGCCCAACATCACGCGGCTGGGCCGGCTGCGCTGGGTGACGTTCGGCGTCTGCATCCTGTTCTTCGTGCTCACCGTGGCGCTGCCGATCGGCCAGCTCCTGCTCAGCTCGTTCTTCAAGTTCTTCGGCTTCTATCAAGCCGACATGCTGACCTTCGACCACTACCGCAGCGTCTGGGAGAATTCGAGCTTCTGGCGCGCCTTCCGCAACACCATGCTGCTCGGCGTCGCCGGCGCCACGGCGACCATGGCGCTGGGCGGCATCGTGGCCTATGTCACGACGCGCACGCGCTGGCGCGGCCGGCGGCTGATCGACATCCTCGCCTGGCTGCCCTGGATGATGCCCGGCATGGTGCTCGGCATCGGCTTCCTGTGGGGCTTCGCCATCCTGCCGCACCAGATCCCGATCTACGGCACGCTGTGGGCGCTGCTGCTGGCTTATGTCGCGCTCGGTACGCCGGTCGCGGTGCGCGTCACCTCGGCCGCCTACCAGCAGATCGCCACCGACATCGAAGAATGCAGCCGCGTGCACGGTGCGGGTTGGTGGCAGACGCTTGGCCGCATCCTGATCGCGCTCGCCTGGCCCGCCTTCGCCGTCGGCTGGGTGCTGATCTTCTTCGGCATCATGCGCGAGCTCAGCGCCTCGATCCTGCTTTATGCGCCGGGCACCGAGGTGCTGTCGGTGGTCATGCTGAAGATGTGGGTCGGCGGCAAGCCCGAGGAAGTGAGCGTCGTCGGGCTGGTCATGCTGGTGCTGGTCCTGCTGTTCCGTTGGGTTCAGCTCAAGGTCATCAAGAAGCGCATCAGCACGCTCTAGGGATGGGAGGGATGGCATCATGTTGAGAAGAAGCGTTCTCGGCCTGCTCGCCGCAGGTTCGGTCGGCCCCGCCTGGGCGCAGGGCGACGACTGGGCCAAGGTGGTCGACGCCGCCAAGAAGGAGGGCAAGCTCGTCATGTACACCGCGTCGATCGGCTCGGTGTTCCACAAGGCGGTCATCAAGTCGTTCGAGCAGAAGTACGGCATTGCCGTCGAGCTGCTCGAGGCGCGCGCCAGCGAGGTGCGCGAGCGCGTCCGCGTCGAGCAGTCGGCCGGCCGCTTCCTGGGCGATGTCCATCACAACGGCAGCACGACCACCTGGCTGATGAACCGCGACGGCAATTTCCAGCCGTACGGGTCGGTGCCCAACACCAAGAACATCATAGCGCCGTTCTCGGCCAGCAACGTCGTGATCCCGGCCGAGGTCATCAGCTATTGCCTGATGGTCAACCGCAACCTGGTGAAGCCGGCGGACGAGCCGAAATCGTGGAAGGACATCCTCGATCCGAAATGGTCGGGCAAGATCCTGTCCGACGACTACCGTGCGCTGGGCGGCGGCGCGGTGTTCTTCGTCGTGATGTACGACACCTTCGGCAAGGAGTTCCACGAGCAGCTGGCGGCGCAGAAGCCGGTATTCTCGCGCGATCTGGCCAACAGCGAGCGCCGCGTGGCACGCGGCGAGTTCCCGCTGTACCTGCCCTTTTCGCTGCAGAACTACAACAACCTCAAAGGCCTGCCGATCAAGCCCATCGTGCCGGCCGAGGGCCGGCCTTACGTCCGCTTCGATCTGACGATGCTCAAGAACGCGCCGCATCCCAACGCGGCGCGGGTGTTCATGAACCACTATCTCGAGCCCGAGTCTCAGCTCGTCTTCGCCAATGCGGGCTACGCGCCCGTGGTCGGGGGTGTGGTCGAGAAGACCCTCGAGGAAATCCGCGGGCTGCTGGCGACCAAGGCGATGGGCACGACCACGCCCGAACGTCAGGACGCCATGCTCGAGCTCGCCAAGCAGATCTACAAGTAGCGGACCGGGCGGTGCCCAGCGTCTCCCTGCACGAGGTCGGCCGGCACTTCGCCGAGGTCAAGGCGGTCGACGGCATCGACCTCGCCGTCGAGCACGGCGAGTTCGTGACGCTGCTCGGCCCCTCGGGCTGCGGCAAGACCACGACCTTGCGCATGGTGGCCGGTCTCGAGCGCAACGACACCGGCACGATCGTGATCGGCGGGCGGGTGGTGAGCGATGCCGCCGCCGGGCTGTTCGTACCGCCCGACCTGCGCAAGCTCGGCATGGTGTTCCAGTCCTACGCCATATGGCCGCACATGACGGTGTTCGACAACGTCGCCTACCCGCTGAGCGTGCGCCGCGTCGCCAAGCGCGAGATCGGCGAGCGCGTGGCGGCGGCGCTGCGGCTGGTCGAGATGGAGGCGTTCGCCGATCGGCCGGCGCCGGCGTTGTCGGGCGGCCAGCAGCAACGCGTGGCGATCGCCCGCGCTTTGGTGTTCGAGCCGGAGGTTCTGCTGCTCGACGAGCCGCTCAGCAATCTCGACGCCCGCCTGCGCAGCCAGATGGGCGACGAGTTCCGCGCCCTGCAGCGCCGGCTCAAGATCACGACGCTCTACGTCACCCACGACCAGGAAGAGGCGATGGCGCTGTCCGACCGCATCGTGGTCATGCAGCGCGGCCGCATCCTGCAGGCCGGCGCGCCCGAGACCGTCTATCGCCGGCCGGCCAGCCGCGAGGTCGCGGCCTTCTTCGGCACACCCAACTTCATCGCCGCCACGGTGACGGCCTGCCGTCCGGCCGGCGACGGCGACTATTTTCTGACCGTGGATGGCGCGAGCGGCCGTGGCGACTGCCGCGCCGACCAGGCCTTCCCGCCGGGCGAGGCGATTTCCGTGATGATCCGGCCCGAGGATGTCGCGCTGGCCGCGCCGGGAGCGACCGTCACGAACGGACATCTCGCTTGGTCCGGGACGGTGACCGACGGCGTGTTCCGCGGCCCGCGCCGCACGCTCACGGTCCAAGCCGCGGACCTACGGCTGGCGGTCGAATGCCCGGCGACCCGGGCCGCATCGATCGGCGAGTCGGTCACCCTGCTGGTCGACGCCGACCATGCCTGGGCGTTGAAGACGTGAAGCCAAGAGTGCGGTGATCGGCGGCCGACTCGTCGAGCGCCGGTTCGGTCGAATCGCCGGTGAGCCAAGAAGAGTTCGCGAGGAACAACGCCCATCATGCCGGCTGCAACACCCAGCACCGCTGCGCGCGAATGAGATGAAAGGAACCGCATGCGGTTCCTTTTCATCTCATTCCGCTCTAGTGTCCTGATTC
>Ga0194131_10011505_pt1 | contig 10545 bp, 5 predicted proteins | sample TA2KigO120mmetaG_FD_148631 | JGI IMG/M metagenome (GOLD analysis project Ga0194131, IMG submission 148631) | Freshwater microbial communities from Lake Tanganyika, Tanzania - TA2015053 Kigoma Offshore 120m | ecosystem: Environmental > Aquatic > Freshwater > Lake | place: Tanzania: Lake... | reverse complement strand
ACGGCGCTACGAGCGGAGAAAATGACTCAGAGGGACATCTGGAGCCTAGTTGGCAAGATCATTCACTACTGCCCACTCATCCAGTCAGGCAGATTCAACATTGTCCACCTGATCAAGCTGAACAGCGCCTCCTCGGTCAAGAGCCACAAATCAGACATACCGCCAGAAGCAAAAAGGCAATTGTGGTTCTGGAGAACCATCCTGCTGGCCACAAATGGGGGCGCCAGCATACCAGTATTGCCCGAGGTAACACCGGCATGGGCGATTGAATTTTACACAGACGCCGCCGGCGGCAGCAGGCACAGCCCCGGGCTGGGATGCGGCGGCGTCTCCCCCGGCTGGTGGTTCTTCCTACACTGGGGCAAAGAGATAAACGGCGAGACCGTATTCGAAGGGAGGCGGCTAGGCCAGAAGCTGTCGGCCCTCGAGCTGGTCGGCCCGCTAGTCTGTGTCAGCAGCAACATTGAAAAAATACGGAACAGGCCAATCCGAATTTTCGTCGACAACTCCGGATCAGTGAACATTTGGCGCAAAGGATACAGCACCTCGTGCTCGCTGTGCACAACACTGGTGACAGCCATCGCGGACGTGGCGGCCAGCATCGGGTGCAGAGTGGCCATCGAAAAAGTCCCCCGATGCTCAACAATGGGCGCAACGATGGCCGACGCCCTCTCCAAGTCCGCGTTCAAGAGGTTCAGGGAGGCGGACGCGCTGAACAGCTGGGCACTACCGCCCGAACCCCAGCGGATACCCACAGCGATACTTAAGTGGGTGGAACACCCCAGGGCTGACCCCGACCTCGGCAGCAAGATCCTGTGCGACCTCCGCCAGGCGCACCTGGTCCTGGGCTACAATTGTTAAGAACACGTTGCTCAGTTGTAACTACGTCGAAGAATATTGTAATAAATATTGCACACATCTTGCGTACAATATTTTTAGGAGTATAAGGAATATGAGGATTCGGCGGTGCCAGGTATGGGGGACAGGAGATTGACCGGCATGCCTAATTGCCGGACATTACCAGTATGAGTATCCATCCTGTCTCTCATACCTCCAACCCATAGCCGGTACCGGTCCCCAGAAACGGTAATACCTGTCTGGGGATACCGGTACCGTATATCCCCTTACCATTAACTATCCTCCGGTTTGCAAGCCAGTTTTCAGGACCCCATGTGTATTTAAGCGCCAAACCCAGGCGGTTACAATAGCGTGGGTGTCCGAATCTGGCGCGACTCGAATTAGGAATAGTTAAGGTCGTCATTAGTTTACGCGCAAAGACGAGAATGCCGCGCAAAACACAAACTGGCGCGTAAACAAACAAAAACCAGCACTTTATCCTTGATCACCGACCAGCGCACACAAATCTCCGTTATAAGTTATAAGTGTTACACGAACAAGTCATAAGTGTTACACAGAAGTTATAAGTGAAAAACCAGCCACAATGGCCGAGCTGGACCCCAGCTGTTTCATCGGGGACAGGCTCCTCGACACCGACATAGTAAGGTGTGAGGTGCAAAACAAGGGAGAGGCAGTAGATGCCCTGCTCACCGATGCAGGCTGGAACGGAGGGCCAGCGGCATGCATCCTGCTCACCCTGGGCCAGGACAACACGACGATCGTGCAAGGAGAGTTGGTGACCAGGGGCATGGAGGAGAAGGAGGTCGAGTGGCCGGCGAACACCATCTGGCCGGCTGCCGACAAGAGGGTCAAGACAACGGTCACCATGCCGGCAATGGACAGCTTCCTGTTCCTCGACGGGGGGCTCACCTCCGACTTCATCAACGACGAGGAGGTCATCCACTTCAACAGGCTGCACCGCAAGGACCAGACACCGGAAACGATCACGGACGCGAACAGGCAGGCGAGGGGCATAGGGAGGTTCTGCCTCAGAATGCTGTGCAGCATCAAGTCGTCAACACACGCGGAGGTGAAACTAAGGTACACGGTGTACCTGTACCCGGATACCAGAGAGAACATGATGGCCATCTCGGAGTGTGCGACCAGACCGGAGTGGCCAGGAATGAAGCTCACGGAGGGGGAGCTGATCATGCTGCCCCCACCAACCGCACCGTGGGGGTGCCCAGTTCTGCCGGCGCTACTGCCAGCCCAGCCGCTGGAGGAGATCCCCAGGGTGCCCAGCAGCAGCGCCATGCGGGAGGCGATCGCCGCCATCATGCGCCGGTGCGGCATACCGGAAGGTTCGAGATCTGGAGCCAAGGTCCGCGAGAAGTGGGAGAAGATTGCCAGAAACCCGGCATCACTCACCAGCAAGCTGCCACCGACGGTCTGGCCAGGTCCAAGAATGCTGGCGGCGACATCAGCAGGCAACGAACCGCCAGTATCAGGTACCATTCAACATATTATGCATATATTTGTAACACAGGTACAGGATTCACTCACTATTGGTTTTGCGGACGCAGACCAGAGCCGAACTGGATCCGGGACCGGACACACCCAACCGGGACACCGGAGATCCGACAACCGATATCCGGATCACAAACTCACGGGTCTTGCGGATGCAGACCAGAGCCGACCACAAACCCGGAGCCGGAACGGTAGCACCACAAGAAATGAAAACACCGGTACCGATCGCGCAGAACCGGATCGCAAACTTATTGAATTTGCGGGAGCAGACCGGACCAAACCGAATACCGGACCGACAAGGAACACACTTCGGAACCAGCCGATCCGTACCGGAGCTGTACCGACACCAACACAGCCGCATAACTGGCAAACAGGTAAACAGGCTAACGGTACCGGAAAAAGACCCCAATGGCCCAATGGCCAGGATTAGGAAAAGATGGCATGAAGGTAATTGCCCAATGCGCTTCGCGGATGCGAGCAAAAGAAGCCTGGCGGACACCGGCCAAACCTGAGAACAGGTAAGAAGCACTTCACAGACGTGGGTGAGAACAAAATTTGAAGGTAAGGCATTGCAACGGTCAACGTGGACGCGAACCGTTCGGCCTTAGCAGAAAAGTACATGTGCCCTGACGGCACAACAGGAGCTTGGCGGAGGCCAGCACCACACAACGAGGCCACAAGCAGGCAAGTGGGGCACCACAAAAAACACATTAGGAGTTAAGCCAGGCAAGTTACACCATTAATTTGAACTTCCACATAGGTAGGAGCTACAAGCCGCGCAGGCTGGCGGGCTCAGAGAAATTTGGTGGGACAGGCAACATGAGCCAAACCACACTAGATAGCATCACCATACCAGAACAAGCCAAGAAGGACCTAATAACATGGATGAATTTCAGCAAGTCAGACAGCACGTGGAGCGCCTACAGAACAGTAGAAAGAATGCTGAAGAGATGTGAGATAGAGAGGGGAATGAGATTTAAGTGGCCCCTGGGGAAGGAGGAAGTGTTGATATTCATCCACTGGCTAATAACAGTGAGGAAGCTGAAATCAAATACGGTAAACCACTACCTGGCAGGACTCAGAAACGCACATATTAGGAGAGGTTTGGAGCCACCAGAACTGAGGTCAGTATTTGTACAGCAAATACTGAAAGGCAGAGCAAACATGGAGGCGAAACTGCAGGTAGGGGGGAAGAAGAGGAGAGCGGTGACAGTGAAAGTAATGAAAAAAATCAAGACAGCACTCTGCCAGGCTTCATGGGGAAAGCGGGAGAGGCTGCTAATATGGGCAGTAAGTACCATAGCCTTCTTTGGAGCCTTTCGCATACACGAACTGCTGTGCAAGCATGAATCGACTTTTGACCCAGAGCAAGCACTGTTGTGGGAAGACATGACTGTGACAGGACCCATGGGCAACAGAACACTCTCCGTCAAACTGAAATGCCCCAAGGAGAGACAGGCAGGTAGGCCTACAGTAGTGGACATACTCGAAGTAGGGGGGCCACTGTGCCCCATTAAGGCCTACAAGAGGTGGGAGTCAAGAGAAGTGCACAGGAGGGGGGAACCCATGTTCCACTGGCCAGATGGCACACCATTGACAGGTAGACGCTTCAATGTAGAAGTCAAAAGGCTACTGGGCAGCGAGGCAACCACAGCGGAAGGGGTGATTTCATCACACTCGTTCCGAAGCGCTCTACCCACAATCCTGGCCGAAATAGGCCACAGCGAAGACGACCTGAAAAGAATAGGGAGATGGAGTTCAAGAGCATACAATGCCTACATAAAAGGACCAAGAACACAACGGCTGGCGATGGCCAAGAAAATTGCAGAAATGTTCTGACCAGATAGCAACAGAAACCTTGACAACCCGGAGAAAAAATGGACAGAAAGGGGCATCAGGTACGAAATATCCCTGACTAAACACACACTACCAGGTATAGTAAAGGTAGACAGGGAGCACCAGGGGGCAGCGAAAGTAAAAACATCCAGAGCCACAGCCAGGTAAAACAGAAAGGCACAGGTGCAGACACAGTCCAGCAAGGAGCGGGACAGGTAAGAAGGACAGGGGGCCCTACCGGTTACAGGTAACCGGTACCAGCAAACTTACATAGTGGTACCAACCAGATTCTTATGAAGTTAATTGGTTTTCGGTTACGAGGTTATTTGTTTTTTCTTTTTAGACAGACAGCGCCGCAGCAGCAGGCGAACAATCCGACAAGAGGCTGAGGAATCGGAGGACAGCCAACCAGACGAGTACTCCTCCGACCTCACGCTAGAGGAGGAGGTCGAGGAGGACGACCAAGGGGAGGAACCCCCACCAGAGGAGAGGAGGTCAAGTAGGAGCTTACACCAGCAGAAGAGCAAGAAGGCGACTTCCTCCCAGACTAGCTCAGCTGGGACTAAGAGGAAGCCAGGTAATAATAACACTAATTAGCCATGATAACAGCAACCACCGGAACCGGAACCAATCAACCAACGGTAAGCAGCGCGGATTGTGAGCCGCCAGGACGACCAGGGGCAGCAGACAAGGTAATGCGAAACAGATGACACGGTACGAAGGCCACGGGTCAGCAACACCGAAAAACAAGGGGTCGGTTATAGTAAAGCTCCCGCCTACCGGTTTTTTCTTACCACAGGGGCCAGCACCAAGCGGCAGGCGCCGGCCAAGAGGAAGAAGGCCAGCAAGAGACGCTCGCCTTCAACGGCAACAAGTGGCGCATCAGAGGACGAAAGTGAGGAGACGACGGACCAGACACCGACCAAGAAGAAAGGTACCGTACATCATTAGGTACAAATGACATACTCCGTAACCGGTACCACACACAAGAGGGGGCCAGCAATAGGCAGAAGGCGATACCGGGTAAATGCTACCAGTAGCAGGGGCACTGGTACCAGAGGGGAGAAACTCCGGTAACGACAGATCAAGGGGTCTATAAAAGCCGGGACCGATATTCGAATGGTTCATGGGAACCGAGGGAAAAAAACCGAGGCCGGCACGCCCGATACCGGTACCGGAGGGATGGCAAGGGAGCAAGCACAGCAAGGAAAGAAAGGTCCTAAAGGCAGACCGGATCCGGTTCCGAAGGGGGCTGGTAACAAACACGGCAGGTACAGGTGAGCAAAGGTACCGGCACCAGGGACCAAGGAAACGTGGTACCGGTACACTCGACATGACTGCAGAGGGGATGGTACAGGGATCCGGCAACAATGAACAGCCCCGGTACCGACACCGGACACCGAGCTCTGTTGACCGACACCGGATCCGGACAGCAGTTGACAAAAGGCGGGATCCAATAAGCATTTAGGGTACCAGACCCGGGAAAAAGGATACCAGAACGGGAACCCGAAACCGAGAAATGATGATACCGACACCGGTACCCAGAAGCTATTAGGAACCGGGTACCAGTTCTGAGCGAAACCGGTACCGGTACGGGAGCCCGGTACCGATACCGGAACCCACATACCGGTAAAATAAGATACCGACACCGGAACCAGGTAGAAACCAGAGGCCAGGTACCGAACTCAGTTGTAACGATACCGAACCACGATATCGATAAACTGAGGCAGTAGAAAGGTACCGCAGTGGGAAAGGTACCGGTACCCGGCAGAGCCAGAAAACAGGCCAGGTACCGAACTCAGTTGCACCGATACCAAACCCTGACATTGGAGCGATACCGGTACCGGTACGGGAGTCCGGTACCGGTACCGGAACCCACAGGCTATTAGAAACCGGGTACCAGTCTGAGCGAAACCGGTACCGGTACGGGAGCCCGGTACCGGTACAGGAACCCACATACCGGTAAACTACGATACCGGTACCGGAACCGGGAAGCAATCAGAGGCCAGGTACCAAACTCAGTTGTAACGATACCGAACCACGATATCGATAAACTGAGGCAGTAGAAAGATATCGCAGTGGCAAAGGTACCGGTACCCGGCAGAGCCAGAAACCAACCGGTACCGGGACCGGGCAAAATAACAGGAGCCGGAAACAGGATTCCCAGGAAACGGAGGCCCTAACCGGCAGGGACCAGGTACCTATGTTATAAAGAGAACGTCCTGCTAGATACCGGTACAGTGGTATGGACTTTACCCGGGAAAAAGGGGCAAAAAATTTCAGACAACACATGATATTTGGATTTAAAGGGAATACCGGTAACCATAATTATCTCGCAGGCAAGAAAAGGAAGACCAAGGCGGCCAGGGACAGCAGCAGCAGCCTTGCGTCGACCACCAGCTCCAGCAAGGAGAGCAGCTCCACGGAGGAAGAGCGGCAGAAGAGAACGAAGAAGAAGAAGAAACAGAGGAGGAAAGCTGCAGGCGGCGACATCGACAAGGAGGTGCTCTGGGAGCTGGTCAATGACATGTGGCCGCTGGAGCAAAGGCCGGCACACCTGCAAGACAAGAATGTCTGCCACGCGCTGGGCCTGAAAGCCATAAACGAGTACAAGACCCACTACAACAAGGAGGCGGAGGAGAAGGGCATAGCCGCGGCAGCCTACGGGAAGGACCCGCGACCCCGAGTGAAGAAATTCAAAGGAGGGAGAGACGATGGCATGAAGAAGCTGCTGCCCAGCAGATTCGAGGTCGGGCCACTGCTTTGCGCGCCCAAAAAGTACTGGGAGAAGGTGCCACTGAAACGCGCCCTGTACCGACACCTGCCGCTGGCTCACCTGGGGCTGGAGAGCCACATAAGCGAGAAGGTCATCCTGTCTATGCACGACAGACGGAACGTGATAAAGCTCGAGATGTTCTGTAAGACCAATGCCGGCCGAGACAAAACAGAGAAGGCGGACTGGACAATGCCGGGCGAGATTAGACAGCTGCAGGAGGCACTGCTGGCATACACGGCGGTGACGAACACGTTGTGGCCCATGGACTACTCCCCTACAGTGATCTCAAAGGTAAACAATCCGCCGACCACAATAAGAGGGGACCAAAATACACTGCGGCCGAAAAACCGGACTTCAGAAAAAAAAAGTAGAATTTTTCTTTTAGACCATGGCAACAGCTTGATTGATTTGCCTCCCATACCATCATGATACTTACCTCTCTAAGAACTCCGGTGGTTGGGCGTCTTTTGTCGGTCGATCTTACCTCTACACCATGTCATTGTACACTCGAACTACCTAAGAGTTTGATTAGAAAAAGAACATGGGATTAGGAAAAAATAACGTTACAGGTATTTTAAAACACAAGAAAGATCGGCGCCACTACATACATCCGGGCAGGGAAATGAACAGCTTTGGGCCAAGAGGAGCATAACTTACCCTTCCCTCTGATCTTGCAGGTGCTGATCGAGAACAAGTGGGGAGAGCTGGCCGGCAACGACGACAAGGCAAGGGTCAACCTGGTCGTCAGATTCTTCAATGAGATCGCCAAGGAGAACAGCGGCAGGGCGGTAAGGGGCGAGGTGCCCCTGAACTACGAGGAGGCCAAGAGCAGGTGGGCCAGGGTAGCAGAGGAGGTCTTCCCCAACCTCACGGTGTTGGGACTGCTGGCGGCCAACCACAGGTCTACGGACGGAGACGCTGGAAGAGGCAGAGGAGGCCGGGGGGGCAAGACAAGAGGGGGCAGGGGCGGCCCGGGAAGCGGCAGCGCGGCCGCCACAGTTGTGAGACAGGCGGCGATGTTTGGTGGGTTGCAGGTATGCTACCCCTACAACTCGTCCACCTGCACCCGCCCAACAGCAAAGCCAAACGTCTGCAAGGACACGAAGGGGAACCACTTCGCGCACGCCTGCAACTGGCAGGACAAGAGTACCGGGAAGTTCTGCCTGCAGCCTCACCCTAGGCATAGTAACCACTAGATACAGTTTTCGCCCTTATAACCACAACCAATTGTGATATGTGTCTAAGTTTTATCCACCTGGCGCAATATAACAAATATATATTCGCATTCCAATCAGTTACTCACTCCAGGGGGTAGTAAAATAAAATTTAGCGGGAAATTACGTTTATATGCAAAGAAATTATTACCTTTTCCAATCCAGAAAAATTTTTTCTTTTCGTTCAACAGAATGATGGGAAGATCGGTAGTACTAAAGTAAAAGAAAAATTTCTTTTTCCTTGCTCTTCTTTGGGGGTTCATTCACAGAGCAAATGTCATCTCCAAATATTAGCAGAAATTTCTATGGGAAATGTGGTCACTATCTTCGGTTCTCAAAGAGGAAAAATATATAATTCCGTTCATAGAAATGTTGGGGTAAACACACGGCGGAAAAATATTTATACAGTCTGATCTCATACGATTAGCAAACGGTCATTGCAGAAAGCTCGATGGGTGAAAATGGCCGCACACTGGTCGACAGGGGAAATAGAGTTAGGCCATCAAAGAACAACAGTTAACAAGTCTAAACACATTTTAACCCTATGCCACATGGAGCCAACTTGTTTAAATTTACCGAAAATTTTTTTTGGGTCTTTCGTTAGAACAAAAACAACAACTCTCAAAAACTTGTTTCACAGAAAGGCGAAATATGAGATATGTGCCTGTTACCTGAGTTGGAAAGCACCCACACGGTTGGCGCCATGTGGGCTAGGGTTAAAACATGTTTGGAAAAGAAAACACGAACTGATTGGGTTAATCGCACGCAAAATATGGTTGATTTACGCGCAATTATACGAATGCAAGGTATTACTCGACGACATGCGCATGCCGAAGACGCAGAATAGAGCTACTAAAAGGGAATAACGACAAATGTGACAAACGCAAAGTGGCAAAGACCGGCCCTTGAATATTGAACGAGCAGAACAGAGCTGGCTTAGGAAGGAAAAACAAGTGAAAAGTTAACTAATTTCTCTTCTTTCATTGTTTTCAAGGACAGGTCTTGGCTTAATTTGACATAACAGAGTAGACCGGGAAACTCAGGGGGAAGCGGAAGGGGAAATGGGGAGGGGGGGAGGGGGGGAGATCGCACCGCAATTTAACGATGACATTACGACATTGCAACCATATTACAGATTGGGTCCTCCGCAGCATGGAGTTCTGGAGACAAAGACTGCTGGCAACAATAAACCAACAGCTACCGGAGCCGGAGCAGAAGGCGTTCAACCCAAAGTTCAACCTACCCAAGCTGGCAAACTACCGCGAGGATCCGGGACCAGAATTTTGGGAAAAATTTCCTAAATCCAAAACAATACCGGGAAAATCACTAGTATCCCCGGTAGAGCTCTTCAAACTCGCTAGGAAATACGGACTAGACGCATCACAAGAAGTCGAGGCAGCCCTTAGGGACCTGCGAGAAGGCGCAAGAATTGGCTGTCGGGGCGAAGCTAGGCAGCCCACGATTAGTAGTAATGCGGAAAGCTGCTTCGATTTCCCGGAGGAAATAACAGACTCGGTGGCCACGATGGTGGCTAGAAGGATTGCAGCCGGACCCTTCGAAAAGGACGAAGTACCCGCATCGGCAAAAATAAACGGCATGATGTGCAGGATCAAACCCAATGGCTCATGCCGGATCATATTAAACCTGTCGGCGCCAATCGGTTTGTCGGTCAACGACGGAATCGACTCTGATGAGTTCCCAACCCTTATGTCGTCAACCGGAAAGTGGGTGGAATGTCTAAATAGGGCGGGCAGGGGTTGCCTAATGGCCAAGATGGACTGGGAGATTGCCTACAAGCACATCCACGTACACCCAGACGACCTGAACCTACAGTGGTTCCATTGGCTGGGTCGGTACTTCGTAGAACTGTCGCTTATATTCGGCTCGGCCTCCAGCCCGGGCATATACGACAGACTAGCGAAAATAGTACTGCAGATAGCCATCCGCTCATCTGGTTTTAACAAGAAGCAGGTCTGCCAATATCTGGACGACGTCTGCGCGGCCGCGCAACCGTCGGCCCGACCTGGAGTAGCCGACTTTCGGAACGCATACATGGAAGTAGCACGGCAGGTCGGAATAAAAATGTCGCCGGAAGACGACCCGGAAAAGGCGTTCGGGCCCAGAACCCAAGGCACGGTACTGGGAGTCGCCTACAACACGATAGACTGGACCTGGGCCATACCCACAGAAAAGCTGGCCAGACTAGTACAGCAGATAGACACGGCGCTGCGAGCGGAGAAAATGACTCAGAGGGACATCTGGAGCCTAGTTGGCAAGATCATTCACTACTGCCCACTCATCCAGTCAGGCAGATTCAACATTGTCCACCTGATCAAGCTGAACAGCGCCTCCTCG
>Ga0194131_10011502_pt1 | contig 10552 bp, 9 predicted proteins | sample TA2KigO120mmetaG_FD_148631 | JGI IMG/M metagenome (GOLD analysis project Ga0194131, IMG submission 148631) | Freshwater microbial communities from Lake Tanganyika, Tanzania - TA2015053 Kigoma Offshore 120m | ecosystem: Environmental > Aquatic > Freshwater > Lake | place: Tanzania: Lake... | reverse complement strand
CGTCACCTTGTCGGGGGGGCAGAAACAGCGCACGGCGCTTGCACGCGCGGTGATCCGACAACCCCGTATCCTGATCCTCGACGATGCGATGGCAAGCGTAGACACCCATACCGAAAACGAAATACACCACAGACTCCGAGGCGTCATGGCGGAGCGTACCACGATCCTCATCGCGCATCGCATCTCCACAGTCCGTGACGCCGACCATATCGTAGTACTCGAAGACGGACACATCGCCGAACAAGGAAAACATGTGGAACTCGTGGAAAAAGACGGGCTTTATGCGGAGATGTTTCGCCATCAGCAACTGAGCGATGAACTAAATCGTTTGTAATACCCCAAACTCCCGCCGACCGTCCATGCGAGACGTCAAAGGCTGGATACGTGAACTATCAGGAAGAAGAAATTACTGAACGCCCGATCAACGCCCGGCTTATCTGGCGACTGCTGGGGTATTTGCGTCCCTATGCCAGATGGGTTACGTTGGCGGTTGTGCTTATCCTGGCAACCACCGCGGCCCGTCAGGCTACACCTTATCTTACCAAAATCGCGGTGGACGAGCACATCCTGACCGGCGATCTTGCCGGGTTGCACCCGCTTGTCCTGCTGTTTGCCGGAATACTTGTCTTTCAGTCGATTACCAGCTATTTCGAGCGATATTTGACTCGGTTGACCGCGCAGTGGGCCATGTACGACGTGCGGACCGAAATCTTCGGCCACATCCAGAAACTGCCTCCCAAATTTTTCGACCGCATGCCCGTAGGCCGACTGATGACGCGCAATACAAGCGATGTAGACGCGCTCAACGAACTGTTTTCGGACGGTATCGTTTCCACGTTTAGCGATCTGTTTACAGTGTTTACCATTCTGGTCTACATGTACTATATGAACGCCGAGATGGCGTTTGTGATGTTTGGCGCGATGCCGGTCATGTTTGTCACGGCATTTTACTTCAACCAGCGCCTGTTGCGGGCGTTTCAGGTGGCACGAAGCCGTCTTTCGCGGCGCAACGCCTTTCTAAATGAAAACATCTCCGGTATGCCGGTCGTCCAGCTTTTCAACCGGGAACGCCGACATTTGGACAAATTCGATCAAGTCAACCGCAGCTATCTCGATGCCAATCTCAAGTCCACGTACTATTTTACACTTTCGTATCCGCTGCTCGAGTTTATCGGCGCGGGTACCACCGCCTTTATCCTCTGGTACGGAGGGGGAGACGTCATTCGGGGTGCGCTCGGCTGGGGGATTCTGGTTGCCATGCTCCAGTATATCCCCCGGTTTTTTCATCCTGTTATGGACATATCGGACCGATATGGTACGATGCAGACCGCCATGGCGTCAGCGGAGCGTATTTTCGATCTTATCGACACCGAACCGGAAACCGAAGGCGGCCCTGTCGCGCGCGACAAGGTGGAAGGAAGGATCGAATTTCGCAATGTATGGTTTGCCTATCAGCACGAAGACTGGGTGTTGCGCGACGTATCGTTTGTCATCGAGCCGGGGTGTAGCGTGGCGATCGTCGGTGCGACAGGTTCGGGAAAGACGACCATTGTTAGCCTGATCGCTCGGTTTTACGAGCCGCAAAAAGGTGAAATCCTCATCGACGGGATCGACCAGCGCCAGTGGAACGTGGAAGCCCTGCGCCGACGCATCGGCGTTGTCCAGCAGGATGTGTTTCTTTTTTCGGGTACGATTGCGGACAATATCCGGCTGGGTGAGATCGCCATTACCGACGAGCAGGTACGCCGTGCCGGACACGATGTCAACGCGGATCGGTTTGTCGATCGGTTTTCTGACGGGTACGGTCACTTACTTGGCGAACGCGGCGGTACACTCTCGTCGGGGCAAAGACAACTGATTGCTTTTGCCCGCGCGCTGGCCTTTGAACCGGACATTCTGGTGCTTGACGAGGCGACGGCCAATGTGGATACGGAAACCGAGGTATGGATTCAAGAGGCGGTTGAGCGGCTCATGCACAGCCGTACCAGCATCGTCATCGCACATCGTCTTTCCACGGTGCGAAACGCCGATCACATCTTTGTCATGCACAAAGGCGAACTTCGTGAAAACGGAACCCACGAATCCCTACTTCGCTTCGACGGCATTTACCGTCGTCTCCATGACCTTCAGTATCTCGATCATACCTGATCTCGATTTGCCCATTTCTGAAGAGACCTGACCCCGTAGCGTCAAAAGCCCATCTGTCACTCCACCACCGGCCATCGATGCGGAATCCGATAGCCCATCCGTTCGTAGAGGGCGCGAGCCGATCGGTCGATGTCTCGGTATTCGGAGGTCTCGTTTACCCGGGTGGCGCGCCCGTTTTCCAGACAGATGTTGCCGTCCACGATGACGGTATCGACGGACACGGATTGCGCGCTGTAGATCAAGCTGTTTACCGGATCGAGACCGGGATGCCATTCGGGACGGGATTTCGAATGGATGACAAGGTCGGCCATTTTACCGGGTTCCAGAGAGCCTGTCCGGTCTGCGATGCCAAGTGCCCGCGCGCCGTTTATAGTAGCCATCTCGATGACCTGTTCGGCGGAGATGACAGGCATCCGACCACGCGCTTCTCGATGAATCGTGGCGGTCAGATACGCCTGTCGTCCTATATCAAAAAAGTCCGAATAGTTCCCGGAGTCCGATCCGAGCGCGACATTGACACCCGCATCGACCATCTCCGGAAAGTGACCGACATGGGATACCCCCATGGCCACACGGGTAGAGGCGGCAGGACAGTGTATCACATTCGTTCCGGTGCGCAATAGAATTTCGATTTCGGAAGGGTCGGTATGGATCATGTGTACAAGCTGGGTTTGGTCGTCAAGCACACCAAGACGTTCGAGATGCGCCGATGCGGTAGCGCCGCCGGCGTGTCTGCGATACGCTTGGGTATCGGCTGAGCCGAAGGATTGGTGCAGGTCGAGGGTGACGCCGGCGTTTCGTGCAATGGCTTTTGCACCGGCGACGAGCGCATCGGAGCAGTAGCCCATACCCGCAAGGCTTACACCGCTCCACACCCGACTGTCTTCGGTAAAGGGCAATGCCGCGACCAGCCGTTCGAGCCGTTGCAGACACATTCGGGTGTCGCCGATCGCCACTTCCGGGTACGGCGGGATGTCCCAGCAGACTTCGCCCACCATGGCGCGAAGCCCCACCCGGCGCGCTACAAAGGCGTTGAGTTCGCCCTGAAACCGTCCCCCGTTGTCGGCAAAGGCCGTCGTCCCGTTGCGAAGCATCTCCAGACACGCCAGCATAGCCGAGCAGGCCGCGTCTTCTTCGTTCATGTGCGTCCAATACGGAAACCACTGTTCGTGTTCGCGTTCTTCGGGCCATATGTCAGGGATCGTTCCACGTCCCAGGTGTTGCGAGAGATGAACGTGGCAGTCGATAAATCCGGGGTGCACCACGCCCCCATCGGCGTCGATGGTGCGGGTGGCGGTATAGAGGCGCTCGATTTCGGCGGAAGGGCCTACCGCCTCGATACGGTTGCCCTTTATAGCGATCGCGCCGTTGGCAAAGATGCGACGGTCGGCGTCTACCGTAAGCACGACACCACGGACGATAAGCAGATCAACACGCGGAATCGACACGATCGTCTACCCCTTTAGCGCCATGACAAGCGCTTTTACATACCCGACCGCATAGGCGGATGCGATCTTGCTATGCCGGTCGTCGGTGTCGTAGTGCGGCAAATGGTCAATCTGAAGCCCACCGTCGTATCCGGTTTCCCGGAGCGTTTTGAGTACGGTAAACATGTTCATGTCACCATCGTCGAGCGCCATTTCCTGATAGCCGCCGGCACTGGGGATCGTTCCCCGCACGTTGCGGAAGTGGGTGTGAAAGATTTTGCCTTTTCGTCCCCACGTTCGTATGTCGTCAAGAATCGAAGTACCCGACTCGTAACGGGTTCCGATACAGAACAGCAGTCCGTTATGGTCACTCGGAACGGCGTCCATGAGACCGAACCATTTGCGGGGCGAAACGTCGGTGTCGGGCAGGGGAGGATCGGATGGATGCGTAATCAGCCGAACCCCCACACGCTCGGCCACCGGAACCAGTTCTCCGTACAGCGCAACGCTGCGTTCCCAGTGGGTTTCCAGCGGCACGGGGTCCGTATACCCTTCTGCCGCAATTTTTTTGCGCATAAGCGTCATATCGAACCCGTGCATGGTATATCCGCCGCGATGGACAAACGCGTACCCACCCCGGTAACCGGGGTTGTCCAGATGGATCGGCATGGACATAAATGGGATGCCGACGACACCGAAGACTTCGAGCGTTTTTTTAAGACGGTCCACATCCTCCTCGCCGCCGGGTTCGCCTTTCAAGTATCGGACCGGTGTCTGGGGTGCAACACGATATACCCGCAGACCTGCCGCCCGGATGCGGTCCAACAGCCGCCCAAGCGCTTCCCGGTCGGGATAGCCCTGTTCGACCACACCCGGCAGGTTGAACGGATCGTGGATGTCGAAACCGTCCGCTCCGATCTGTTGTGCAAAACGGATATATTCGTCGGAAAGATCCTGTTCTCTGAGAAGCACTTTCATAGCAGTATCCTTCGAAGAAAATGAGACACAAAAGCGGATGTTACCTGTTTACCCGCGCGTAATAAAGTCCGTTCGAACCTGCGTTCATACCGTACAGGTCTATATACCGGGTAAGGTCCGAGCCGTTACGCGGAGCGGGGATAAAAAAGTAGTCGATCGGGCGTTTTAGTGGGATACAAACGGGGGTATCGCCGATCCATGGATATATCTGCATGAGATACATCCCTTTTCCTGCCTGACAATAGACAGCTCGCAGCGTGGCGTCCGGTCCTGCATGAAACGCCGCACCGGTGTATATGATACCCGATTCCGCGGTGTCTGTTTTGTCTTTGACATGCGAGGTCAGCGTATGCGAGCGGATGATGTTTCCATTTTTGATCATGCGGTATTCAAGCGTGCTGACGATTGGCGTGCCGGGGAAGAAGCGATCCCGCATAAAATCGTGCCAGATGTTTTTGGCGGTAAACAGGATATGCACCGAGCCGTCGGCATCGATCCAAAGGTCTGAGTTTCGGATATGCCCGGCGGTGTTTTCATGCGAGGCGATTTCCAGCGGGGTATGAAACGGAATGGAGCGAAGATCGGGGGTCCACGTATAAAAAAGACTCCGGAAGTCGTAATCCCATGCGTTTCCGGTCATCTGTCTTTTGTAGGATCGCCAGTCTTCGCGGGTTTCTACGATGTCGCCGACGGCGAGTACATGCGCACTGTAACCGCGAAGTCCGACCTGCGGGTAGCAGGCCCGAATGGGAAAGGTCAAAAAACCCTGATGAGGCCAAGCGCCAGAGGGGTCCATAAAACTCCATGCGTAGCCTTGGTGGGCGTCGATATGAAGCAGGAGTACCGTCTGAGCGTCGGGGTCGGTTCCGATGCCGCGATAGGAGTGTTCGCAAAAGCTGTCGTAGACCTTGTCCCACACAGGGTGGTGTACGACGGGAGAACGTGCCGGATCGTCTGCGGGCCATTCGAGGAGATAGGGGGAGCATTTCCCGCCGCCGCTGGCGATAGTACGGTCGATCAGCGGGTTGACTGATAAGAGAAGACGCTCGCCGCAACGGACAAGCGGGCAGGGTTCGCGTTCATCGTAATGGTCGCCGTTGCGGATCGTACGCCATCCGTCGATCCGCCGATGCCACAGTTGCCACCGGGTTTTGCACAGACGTCCGAGTGCCGGATCGGTCTGGGGAATGGTGACAAAAAATTCTTCACCGCGCCGCACGACGGTCGGGGAACCATAACACCAGAGCGGGCCGGAACCGTTGTCGGGCGGGATAATGTCGGTAATATGTTCTTCGGCCTCAACGACGGGCGGTGCGGTCATCGGCAGTAATCTTTACTCCTTCAGATGACGGTCAAACCATGCGATGGCTTTTTCTTGAATATCGGCGTCGTAGCAGTGGGGTTTGGGTGGATTGTAAAACGTAAACCGTTCCGGACAGCCTGCCCATGCGTATCCGGCCTGAATCTGGCGGGCGGCTTCGATCTGCGCTTCCGGTGGAAAGAGATGGTCTTCGCTTCCTACCACGACAAGGCTCGCGCCGGGCGCGGCTATGACGGCGAGGTCCGGCACGTCGATGCGGTTCCATACACCGGGCAAAAGACAAAACGTGCCCACTGCGCCATGTAGGTTGTAAACCTGCTGATAGTCGCCCGTAGTCATCCAACCCACGCTTACCGAAGCCTTGATGCGGCGGTCCAGGCCGGCAAGGATGTTGGTCCGCCATCCGCCGCCGGACAGTCCGGTGCATCCGATACGTTGCGGATCGACTTCGCGGCGTGTACGCAGATAGTCCACACAACGGCTGTCGTCCCAGAAATTGAGCCCCATCCACGTGGTGCCGGCCCAGTTTAACTGACGCACACCCAAATAGAGTTGTTCCTGTACCAACCGGTGTATTTCGTCAAAGTCCTCGGAGAACAGGGAAAAGGGATCGTAGGAATCGGGAATGCCGTTAAAGCCTCTGGGCGCGCGCTCCCCAAAATGATGCGCGTCGATCGACAGAACGGCGTAACCCTGACGCACAAACACCTCGGCGAGATAGTTTCCGCTATGATAAACCACTCGATGTTCTTCGAGCGCTGGGTGGTCGCGGTCGGTACGGACGATGCGCTCTTTTCCGAAAAGCATGGGGCCGCCCCATTCGTCCATAAGGATGATGGCAGGGGCGGGTGCGTAAAGCCCGGTGGGTTAGAGAAAATAGCCTGCCACCCGTATCCATGGAGTCGTGTTGAACAATACCAACTCTTGGATGTAGTCTTCTCTTTCTTCCCGATCAAGGATTTCAGCGCGCAGATCGAGCGGTCCGGGGTCGTAATGAAGCCCCGTCAAAAGACAGCCTCTGGCTTGTTCCGCCCAGATGTCGAAAGATTCGGAGGGGTGTTCTTTGTGCCATTGCTCGGCGTTCAGATCGAGCGGGCGGTGTTCCCGAATACCGCGGACGACCGCTTCGAGGTTTCCGTAATGCGACAGTGGGTCGCGTGTCATGGGAAGAAGATCGTGAGAAACACGCATCGTAGACGTCCTGTTTTGCCGGAAGGAGGGTTAAGGGTTTGCAGATATGTTATGCGAACGGCAAAAACATGGCAACGGAAATATTTCCACAGGGCTATACCCATCAGGAGCCATATCACCGTGTTGCGAAGCTCGCCCGAATAGACATCGGTCGTAAATGCAAACGCGATAACGGCGTAGGAGAAAGGGACAAAAAACAACAGGTTCAGAAAAGCGAAGAGACCTTCATTTCTTCTCCAGTGGGATGGAAACCCCATCAGCTTGCTGTGGGGAGGAATGCCCTAAAGGGTTGACAGTGAGAAACCCACTGACCAATAACGACCTGTTTTGTGTGTTATGGATATGAAACTTACTATCTCCCTGAAACTTCTTCCTACGCCTTCTCAAGCGCAATTTCTCTGTGTGTCGTGCGGTCACGCTGGACTTGCCGACAGCATCGCTGCGGAGAACATCCGCAGGGCCGCTATCAACCGGCCATCGTGGACAACGCCTTTGGTGTTGAACTACAAACCCTGTTGCTTGTTACGGGGAAGTTGATAAATCGTGTAATCCCCTACTTGGCGCCCCGCCTTCATGTTTGAATACACATAGGATGCCAACTTGGTGGGGAATAGAAGATCAGGATCTGAACGGTCATATACCAACACCTGCCGGATACACCCGTTTTCTATGGCTTGTATGGTCTGTTAGGTTCCATGTAGACCCAGCGATGTTCTCATGGGTATGTCAAACGGGGTAGGGGTTTTGAGTCCGGTCAGAAGATAATAGAATCCAGTAAAGGCTCCAAGAATAAAGGGGTGGTCGTCCGTCGCATAACGCCGTATGTCTTCGGCTGTTCGCCGGACCTTTTCATGCCATGCATGGTGCGCCAGAATCCCGCGGTAATGCGGAAGATCTGCCAACCGATAATGATCCGACAGAAGCCAATGCATGCCGTCTCTGGCCATATAAACACTCCACAGAAAAACCCACACGGCGACTCCGGCATGGACATACCGTGTCCATGCGGCAAACACAGTGGCGAAAGACCGCCACGCATACAAAAGCCCGATCATGGCGGGGGGAAGCGCCATGGCAAGGTGGATATAATCAAAGCGTGGATAGGCGCATAGAAAACCGGCGATCAAGAATCCCCAAAGCGGCCAGATATGCCGATTTGATCTTAACATCCTCCATGAAAAGACCAACGCCATGCCGGCGGCTATGGGGAAAAAGGACATGGCTTCCCGGCCTATTTGGCGCACTATATCCACGGCGCCGGGATCGGATATCATCTTCAAAAGACGCCAAAAGCCCCCCCAGTAGGATATGCCCCCATAAGTTAGATAGGATGTTTTGTTTAGAAAACCGTAGTCAAGAAACTGAGGCCATCCACCGGTAAACCATACCGGCAGGAGCAGGGCTGTCGTGGTGAGACAGAAAACGCTGCCAAGCAGGGCAATGGGTCCCAAACTGCGACGCGGATCGGCGGCAACAACCACAAACCCCGTCAGGGCAAGGGCGATCGCCCCTATATTCTGTTTCGAGGCAAAAGACAGCGCGGCGATTGCACCGGCGGAGGCAAGAAGAAGGAGGGAACGCCATTTCCGTTCCCTCCCTTCCGATGGAAGCACCGGGGGCGGTGGGTATTCTTCTTTCCATTTCAGGATGAGGCTAAACGCGCATAAAAAAAACAGAAAAGCCAACGGGGAATAGGGAGCGCCTAAGCCTATTTCTCCTGGAGGCGCATATCCACACAACGAAATGACCGGTAGCCCTTGCGCCTTTTTTCCGATGTCTACCAGCCGAGCGATCCGGAGACAGACGGCCACCGTAAGGAGAAAACATACGACCGTCAGCATTCGCATCGCCAGCATCTCGACACCGAACGCCCCGATCCAGACCACGGTGAGATAGGCGGGCAGCGGAGTGACGTTGAGATAGACATCGCGGTACAGCGTTTCACCTTCGAGCATCCGTTGAATGACACGAAGATACCAAGTCTCGTCTACCAGAAAGCCCCTGCATATAGCATGGTAAATCCCTAAAATCGAAAGCACCGCCCATCCGGCCACACGAAGATGGCTGGTTGCGCTTGCCCGCTCCCATAGCTTCCGTACTGCGAACCATCCATCCGAGATCGTATTTTTCATGAAGGGTACGACATGGAAGCGACGTTTAGACACGGTCGCCCCGGAAAAGCTGAAAGGGGAGGGCAAAACGCCAGAGTGGAAAACCTTCGAGCTGTCGTTCGATGCCATGCAGGGCAGGATGATTGGAGAGAACCGGTGGAAAAAACCGAATCGGCGCATGGAAAATCTCGAAAGACCTGCCTTGTGCATGGTCTTTTCGAGTATAGGGGGGCGCATACGGGTAAGCCCTTTTTCGGCACGCCACTTCATCCGAGGAGTCAGCGCGACCTGAGCGTAGTAAAGGGGGTTGAACGGGTTGGGTTCGAGAAATACCATGCGCCCCCCCGGTTTGAGTAGCCGCGCCGCGCCAGCCATTCCTTTTTCCAGATCGAAGAGATGGTGCAGCACAAAAAACCCCACCAGCACGTCGAACTGTTCTTCCAGATGTGCAGGCGGGGTTTCGATATCACCGCAGTACAGCGGAATGTCGTACGATCCGGCCAAGACCGATTTTAGATAGGCCAGCAGTTTGGGTGAAAGATCGAACCCTTCCGGGCGTATGCCCCGTCCGGCCAACCCTGCGGTATATCGCGCCCCATACCGCAACCCACTTCGAGAAGCCGCTCGCCGGGCGTATACGCGGCCATATCGAGCGTTTCTTCGATATGCCTGCGGATATAGGGGGTATCGCCCGGAATCATGGTATGTTTTGTTGCAGGATCGAAATATTCTATCTGCCACGCATTGTATTGATCCGTGCTCATGTCGAAAATCGCTCCGATCGGTTGTTTTTCAGACGGTCATATTTCCATGCAAGCACCCATTTACCGGCGTTCCACCCTACCCGAAGCCGTTTTCCTAAGGTGTAGGCGGAGGTTCCCTTTTCTCGCATCGCTCGCGGAACGGGAATGGAAACGGTCGGCAGACCGGTACAGGCGATCATGGCGACGACATACGGATTTTGGGTGTCAAACGCCAGCAGACGTTTTATCATGTTCCGGCCGATCAGCACAAAAAGTCCGGCGTCTCGGGGAATTCCGCAAACAAGACGTAAACCGGTTTTAAAGATATAGGAACTCAATCGTCGTGGAAAAGATTCGTATTTTCCCCTTCTGCGTGCAAAAACAGCCGCGCAACCGGTTTCCTGTATCGTCCTCCACAGCGCGGGGATGGCTTCCGGCGGATCTTGAAGGTCTGCGTCCATGATCAGCGCAAACCGTCCGCTCGCCCGAGTTAACCCAGTTAGCACGGCACGATTCTGACCGATGTTTTCATTTAGCTCGACAATTTCCACTGCCGTATGTTTCCGGGCAATTTCGCATAGCACCTCTTGAGAGCGATCCGGTGAGGCGTCGTTGACAAATACGATCTCAAAC
>Ga0194131_10011498_pt1 | contig 10557 bp, 14 predicted proteins | sample TA2KigO120mmetaG_FD_148631 | JGI IMG/M metagenome (GOLD analysis project Ga0194131, IMG submission 148631) | Freshwater microbial communities from Lake Tanganyika, Tanzania - TA2015053 Kigoma Offshore 120m | ecosystem: Environmental > Aquatic > Freshwater > Lake | place: Tanzania: Lake... | reverse complement strand
CGTCGTGAACCCGTGTGCAGCATGAGCCACGCGCCGTCGTCGCCGTCAGCCTGGAGCTCGATGAAGTGATTGCCGGAGCCGAGCGTCCCGAGCTGGAGATCGGCCCTGGCCGCGATGGACATGCGCCGTCCGCGGTCCATCGATCCTGGGAGCGGACCATCCACCCATTCCAGCAGCGTCTCGCTGCCCTGCGCGCTTTCGTGACTTCCTTCCATGCCCCCGGCCGACCGCGGAATACCGACCGGAACCCGCTCGTAGATCTCCTCGAGCACCTCTCGCAGATGTGGCCGGAGATCCGCGAGGGATGTGGTTCGGTCCCGGATCCATGACGCTGACCCGCGGCAACGCCGCGATCATCGACCGCAGCCCCGAGCTACATCTGTTCGTCCGCGATCACGAGAGAAATCGATACGAAGGACCCTTCGCATGCGTCGACGTCGAGCAGGTGCAAGCCCTCAACAAGGGCACGCGGGAGGCAGCCCTCGTGTTCGTTCTGCAGCGCGTCACGGCGACCGAGGCAGGCGAGTTTTCGGCCGTTGAGCCCGGAGCGACCTCGCGACGACCCGTTGTCAGGCAGCCGATCAAGGCAGGCGAAATGCCGACTGTCTCCGCAGCAGGGCTTCCTGCCGATCCTGAGCAGCGACGTCTGCGACTTGAGAAGGCCCTCCAGTCACACAGGGAGATCGTCGAGACGCTTGCCGACGTCTTCGCCCGTTCGGGGGCCGCGTGCTCCGAGGATAGCAACAGCTACGACCTCCTCGTGGAGTGGCCGGACGGAACAGCCTTGCTCGTCGAAGCGAAGTCACTGAACGGCCCTCTCGGTCAGCGGGTTAGGCTGGCGATTGGTCAGCTCTTCGAATACCGGTACCGCGTTCGCTCAGACCTCGGCGTAACGCCGCAACTTGCCATAGCGACGAACAGGCAGATCGCCGACCCGTGGTTGGTGGAGTACCTCACAAGGGAACTCGGCATGATGCTGATTACGGTCGTTCCGGCGGGAGTCTTCGCGACAGGTGACTGGGCGGAGTCGCTGACTCGCCGCGTGCCCGCGCTCGTCACCCAGTCGCACCGATGGCCTCTTTGAGAACGACGAGCCACGTAGACTGGCCGCGCCCATGCCTGTGCCGGACTTTCAGACCTTCATGCTTCCGCTGCTTCGCGCCGCCGCCGACGGCCAGCCGCACCGAATGCGCGACCTGGTTCCTATCGTGGCGGACGAGCTCGGCCTCAGCGAGGAAGACCGGACGCTGCGCCTCCCGAGCGGGAACCAGACAACTGCGGAGAACCGCACATACTGGGCCGGCATCTACCTACGCCGAGCGGAACTGCTGACGTCGCCTGCTCGGGGCGCAATAGTCATCTCGGAAGAAGGTGCGCGCGTCCTCGCCACGAACCCCGCGCGTATCGACAAGACGTTCCTGAGCAGGTATCCCGCGTTCGTTCAATGGTTTTCCGGAGCGAGACAGGGCCTTCCGGCGGCTCCTGGTGCACCGGTGCCGGCGCTAGCGGTCGCGGGAGAAGGTTCGCCGGAAGATCGGATCGCGGACGGGTGGCAGGAACTTCGTAACCTCCTCGGGCGTGACCTGCTAGACGTTCTGAAGAGAGTCAGTCCGCGGTTCTTCGAACGCCTAGTCATCGACCTGCTTCTCAAGATGGGCTATGGAGGCTCGCGCGCGGACGCCAGTCGGCTAGTCGGCAAGCCTGGTGACGAAGGGATCGATGGGACTATCTCGGAAGACAAGCTGGGCCTTGATGTGGTCTACGTCCAGGCGAAACGTTGGGAAGGTGCCGTAGGCCGACCGGTGGTTCAAGCGTTTGCCGGCAGCTTGCAGGGGTTCCGTGCGCAGAAGGGTGTCTTCATCACGACGTCGCACTTCACCGCTGATGCGCGCGAATACGCTGGCCAGATCCAGAACAAGATCGTCCTAATTGACGGCGCGCGGCTCGTGGACTTGATGATCGAGCACAATGTCGGGGTCGAGACCGCGCGAACGTTTGAGTTGAAGAAGATCGACCACGACTACTTCGACGACGAGGCCGGGCCCGAGTAGTCCAGCCGCGAGTCGCGCACGGACTCGAGTTTTCAATGAGACCTCTGTCGCTACCAGGCCAGCGTGCGAGTCAACGCTCTGGCCCGGGAGCGGTCCGCATTCCACGACCTCGGCGCTCCCCCTACCACCAGGTATCCCACAGGAGCATGACCGAGTTACTGCCGCTCTTGCCCCAGCGGGTAGTACCGTTCCGCGGACTTAAGCAGCGCTACACGTCAACAGCCACTACTACAGCCACGGGCACGCATCGCCGTGAACCAGCCCTGACGAGCGCGCACACCTGCGCGCCTGTTCCTGCGATCCGCGCACGATCGCGTACGGTCACGCACAGGCGTTTGCGAACTGAAGAACCATGTGTCGCCGGTCCAAGTCCGGCCCTCGGCACAGACGGGGTCTTCTGGTACGTGGCCGTTCGGTAGCCCTCGCGCCTCGTCCGTGCGGCAGTTCCGCGCGTGAGGATGAAGGGGCAGCTGAAGGTCAGGACGCCGGCCGAGCACACCGCCGAGGTGGATGCGCGGCGGCGGCCGGACGTCGCGGCGCTCGATGCGCTCATCCGCAGGCACGCGCCGAAGCTCAAGCCGGTGATCATGGATGGCATGCTCGGCTACGGGCCGTTCCACTACCGGTATGCGAGCGGTCGCGAGGGAGACGCCTGCACGCTCGCGATCGCGAGCAACGCCTCCTACATCTCGCGGTGCTGCTTCGCCGCAGACGCGAAGGGTTACGTTGCGGAGCGGTACGCGGAGCGTCTGCCGAAGGCCAGCATCGGCAGGACGTGCGTGCGGTTCAAGCGGCTCACCGACCTCGACGAGAAGGCGCTCGTCGCGCTCATCAAGGAGACCGCGAGGATGGGCCTCGCGACCTAGCGTCCGCGGCCGAGCCGCGAACGCGCTAGTACCCTCGGACCATGACCGGACCGAACACCGCCGGGCCGCGCATCGGATCGGGCCTCTCGAGGGCAGCGCGCGGGACCCTTGCGGGCGAGTCGGCGGTCGCTGACGCGCTCGACGCGCTCGGTGGCGCGCGCGCGGACATGCTCTTCCTCTTCATCGCCCCTCAGTTCGAAGCGGACGTCCCGCGGATCGTCGAGCGGGCCGCCGAGCGCGCGGAGGACGCGGTCATCGTGGGCTGCACCGCGGGCGGCGTGATCGGCGCGACGGCGGAGGTCGAGGACGCGCCCGCGGTCGCGGCGTGGGCGGCGTCGCTTCCCGGAGCGGGTGTGGCGCCGTTCCGCCTCACCTTCGAGCAGGACGGCGGGCACGGGATCATCGACGGGCTCGACGAGATGCCGTCGGCGCAGCGCGGCGACGTCGTGGTGATGCTCAGCGACCCGTTCTCGTTCCCCGCGGACCTGCTCCTCGGGCACCTGAACGAGCACGCCCCGGGCGTGCCGGTGATCGGCGGTCAGGCCTCGGGTGGCCTCGAGGCCGGCCGGAACGTGCTCATCGCGAACGGCGAGATCGTCCGCGACGGGGCCGCGGGCGTGATCCTCACCGGCGGCTCGAACGCCTCATGGACGGTGTCGCAGGGCTGCCGGCCGGTCGGGGAGACGTACGCCGTGACGCGGGCCGAGCGCAACGTCGTCCACGAGCTCGGCGGCCTGCCGGCGATGCGGCGGCTCGAGGAGGTGTACGCGGCGGCGGACCAGCGCGACCAGCTGCTCATGCGCCGCGGCCTGCACGTCGGCATCGCCGTCACCGAGCTGAAGCCGTCGCTCGGGCGCGGCGACTTCCTCATCCGGAACGTCATGGGGATCGAGCCGAGGACCGGCGCGCTCGCGATCACCGACATGGTCGAGGTGGGGCAGACGGTCCAGTTCCAGGTGCGCGACGCGGACTCGGCGCGCGAGGACCTTCGCCTGCTCCTCGAGCGCGAGCGCCAGAGCAACGAGCGGCGCGTGGCCGGCGCGCTGCTCTTCTCCTGCAACGGCCGCGGCCAGGCGCTCTTCGGTCAGCCCGACCACGACATCGGCGCCGTGCACCGCGCCTTCGGCCGAGTGCCCGTCGCCGGGTTCTTCGCCGCGGGCGAGCTCGGGCCGGTCGCGGGGCGCAACTTCCTCCACGGCTTCACCGCGTCGCTCCTGTTCGTCCGGTCGCGCTAGCGCCCTCTCTTGCCGCGACGGTCCGTGCTGCGGTCGTTCGTCTTCGGCGTCGGCGCGGCGGTGCGCTGGTTCACGCCGCACACCGCCAGGCCGAGGCGACCGGTCTTCCCCGACCGCGCCAGGCCATGAGGTCGGCCTGCCACTCCGGCCGCTCGGCGACGGCGTTGATGCATCCGCTGCCGAACACGCCGGCGTCCGTCCGTGCCGGCTCCGTGCCCGCGATGTATCGCTCCGTGGTGCGCCACGACGCCGGGCACCCAGGCCCGGGCAGCAAGCCCGACCCCACGCCGCCGCAGAGGCCGGGCCGCACGCAGACCGCGCGCTCCACGATGCCCTCGGGCCGCGTGTACCACTCCGGCGTCAGCTGGAGGTGCCCGATGGCGGCCTTCATGAACTCGCGCCACAGCACGCCGGGCCCCATCGCCGACGAGACCCCTCCTGCATCTCCGAGTTGTCGGAGTTGCCCATCCACACAGCCGTGAGGAGCTGGGGGACGTAGCCCGCGGCGAGCACGTCGCGCAGGTCGTCCGCCGTTCCCGTCTTCAGGGCGGCGGTGCGGACGATGTGCGTCCGCGAGCCGAAGATCGACGAGGTCGCGGGGCCGGTCGTGTCCTTCAGCATGTCCCTCATCAGCCAAGCCATCTGCGGCGCGATCGCCGCGGTGCCGGCGGCCCGCGCGCTGCCGTGGACGACGCGGCCGTGGCGGTCCTCCACGCGCGCGATGAGCGTGGGCCGGACGCGTACGCCCATGTTCGCGACGGCCTGGTACGCGCCGGCGAGCTCGCGGACACCGACGAGCGACGCGACCTTCACGGCCGGTACGTTCATCGACTCGCGTATCGCCTGGCGCATCGTCACGGGGCGTTCTCGGGACCCGCGCCGTATCCCGTCGGTGACGCGTTCTTGCGGCCGGTACGGAGGCTGACCCGGCGGCGCGAAGTTCGTCGAGACGTCCCACAGGATCGACGACGGCGTGAACCCGCGGCGCGACGCCGCGAGATAGGTGAAGAGCTTGAACGTGGAGCCCCCCTGCCGCTCGCCGAGGCCCGCGACGTCGAACTGGCCGCGCACCTTCGGGTCCTGGTCGCCGTGATCGACGCTGCCGACGTACGCGAGGACGTGCCCGGTGCGCGGGTCGAGCGCGATGAGCGACGCGTTGCGCACGTTCGACCCGGCGAGCGCCTCGACGCGCTCGCGCACCATCTGCTCGGCGATCGCCTGCAGCTTCGGATCGATCGCTGTCGTGACGCGGTAGCCGCCCACGTGACGGCGCGCTCGCTGCCGAGGATCCCGGTCAGCTCGTCGCGGACGCGGTAGACCACGTGCGGCAGGGCGAGGGGCGTCACCGCGGGCTTCACGGCGATCGGCTCGCTGTCCGCCTGCGCCGCGCGGTCCGCGCTGATGAAGCCCGCCTGGACCATCGCCGCGAGCACGTCGGCGCTCCGGGCCTTCGCGCCGGCCAGGTTCGTCACCGGGTCGTACACCGTCGGCCGCTGCGGGAGCCCCGCGAGGAGCGCGGCCCGCCCGAGCGCGAGCGTCCAGAGGTCGCTGACGCCGAAGTACGCCTTCGCCGCGGTCTTCACGCCGTACGAGCGGTTCCCGTAGCAGACCTGCTCGAGGTACATCCCGAGGATGCGCCCCTTCTGCTGCGTGATCGTCGAGCCGCCCTGCGCCACGCGGCCTTCGCGCCAGCTCGTGACGAACGCGCGGAGGGTCGCGCCCGGCTCGACGCCGGGGCTCGTCCAGGACGCGCGGTCCTCGATGGCGATCGTCGCCTGCTGGAGGACCGGCGGGACCTCGTCGAGGCTCACGCGCTCGCGGCGCTGCTCCTCGAACGTGGAGAGGAGCCTGCCGTCCCGGTCGAGGACGAACGTGGAGTAGGGGACCTTGGCGTCGTTCAAGCCGCGTGCCGGGTCGGGGAGGCCGGCGATCGCCCGCGCGGACTTCTGGCGTGGTCCGTCGCCTATAATCGACCTCCACGCGGGAGTAGCTCAGCCTGGTAGAGCGCTACCTTGCCAAGGTAGATGTCGCGGGTCCGAATCCCGTCTCCCGCTCAGTCGCGCCGCCCCGAGAGGGGCGGCGTTCTTGCTCCCTAGCGCCGCCGCTCGCGGCTCGCCTTGCCGCTGAAGCCCTCCGGATAGCGCGCCTCGAGCTTCTTCACGTTCGCGGTCGCGACCTCCTCCAGGCTCGAGCCGAGGGTGCGCGCGGCGAACGCGAGGTACCAGAGGATGTCGCCGAGCTCCTCGAGCGCGCGCGCGCGGTCGAGGTCGTGGCCGTGGAACACGTGCTTCTTCACGAGGTCCGCCACCTCGCCGGCCTCCCCGGCGAGGCCCACCGCGCCGAGCAGGAGTCTGTCGCGCTCGCCGAGGTCGCTCCCGACGGTGCGGTGCGCCGCGCGGTCGTACTCCGCCATCTCCATGGCCGCCCTCCCTAGCGCAGATCCGCGGACGCGTACACGTGGCGGATGGCGAAGCGGTACGAGACGCGCTCCTGCGTACGGAACCGGTCCATCGCCCGCCGCGCCGACTCCTCGCCGTCGTAGCGCACCGCGAGCCGGTGGATCTCGGCGAGCGCGGCCTCGCCGGTGGCCGTCTCGCGCGCGACGCCGCTCACCCGGACGAACCGGTAGTCCTCGAACACGAGGAGCGACACGCGCCCGTCGCGGACGAGGTCGTACGTCTTCCGGCGCTCACGCGCGGTGTTGAACATGATCTCGTCGCCGTCGAGCGCGTACCACATGACCGTGAGGTGCGGCGTGCCGTCCGGGTTCACGGTGGCGAGGGCGCCGAAGCGCGGCGCGCCGAGGAACTCGCGCTGCTTGTCGTTCAGCACGCCCATCTGCGGGTCGATCATAGGTAGAGTGCGCGGGCGTGACGCTCCCGCTCCGCTTCGCCGCGGCCGCCTTCGTCCTGGCCATCGTCATGCTCGGCCTGCTCTTCGCGCGCCAGGCGTTCGAGGGCGGGACGGCGCTCCGTCCGAGCCCGAGCGTCGTCCTTGCGGTGCGCGACCTCGCGCGGCTCGAGTCGGTCGAGTACCACGTCGAGCGCGTCATCGACCTGCGCGACCGGCAGAGCCTCCTCTTCGGTCTCGTGCGCACGCGGGACGCGATCCTCTTCGTCGCCGTCGGCAGGTGAGCGCCGGCGTCGACCCGCAGGAGCTCGGGGAGACGGACGTCGTCGTGGACCGCGAGAAGGGCACCGCCCGGATCACGCTGCCGCCCGCGCGGACCCACGCCGTGCGCCTCGACAGCGGGATCCCGCAGCGGGCGCGCTCGAACGCGGAGCACACCGTGGCTGCGCTCGTGCGCTCGCTCGGCTACACGAGCGTGATCGTCCCCTCGCGCACGGAAGGTCAGTGAGCCGCCCGGACGACGATCGGGCGGGCGGGATCACCCTCGCATCGGCGCGTCACGCGACCGGCCCGCCCCCTTCCCCGCATCGTGGTCGGAAGGGTCCGCGCCCTCGCGCTGCTGCTTATCGCGACCGCCGCGTGCGGCGGGGTCGAGCGCACGGCCGGCCCCGAGCGCGACCGCGATCGAGCGCGTGAGCGCCGCCGCCCGCGACCAGGCGCCCGCGGCGGGCGACCGTGCGGCCGCTCCCGCGTTCGTCCCGGCCGCCGAGACGCACGCGACGTACGGGGCGACGACCGCGCCGGCGGCGATGGTCGAGGGCGGCGAGGCGCCGGTCGACGTCACGGTGCGGAACACAGGCGCGACCGCTGGTACGACGCCGACGGCAAGGTCGTGGTCTGGGACGGCGCGCGCGGCGCGCTCCCGCGCGACCTCGGTCCGGGGGAGGCCGCGACGGTCCTCGTGAGCGTGCGTGCGCCGCGCGCGAGCGGGACGTTCTTCCTCGACTTCGACGTCGTCCAGGAGACGAAGGGCTGGTTCAGCTCGCGCGGCGTCGAGATGAAGGCGCAGCGCGTCGTCGCGTCCGACGCGTGACGTTCCACGGCAGGGGCTGGGGGCACGGCATCGGGCTCTCGCAGCGGGGCGCCCAGGCGCATGCGCAGGGCGCGGCGGGCGCGCGCAAGACCGGGGAGCAGGTCGCGCGGCGCTGCTACCCGGGCGCGGAGCTCGCCGCGCATCCCGCCTCCCTCCCGATCCGCGTCCTCCTCTCGGCGCCGTCGACGGGCTGCGTCGGCCGCACGATCGCCGACCGCGCGCGCATGTGGTCCGCGGGCGGCATGTGGCTCGTCGACGCCGACGACCCCACGAACGTGTACGCCGACGTCGGCCCGTGCTGCTCGCCGACCTTCCTCGCGGCGCGCGCGACGCTCGTCGTGACCTCGGACGGCGATGGGCGGACGCTCGTCCAGGGTCCCGGCTCCGTGACGCTCGTGCCGAAGCAGTGGTGGGACCCGATCGCCGTCCAGCAGAAGGACCTCGCGCACCGCGGCGCCATCCTCGTCGGCACGCGTGACGGCGGCTCCCTGCGGGTCGTGAACTACGCGTCGTCCGACGACTACATGACGGGCGCGCTGCCCGGCGAGATGCCGAGCCACTGGGAGTTCGAGGCGCTCCGCGCGCAGGCGATCACGGCCCGCACGTACGCCGCGTGGCGCCAGTCGACCGCGGGCGACCGCACCTGGGACGTGCGCGACGACACGGCCGACCAGTGCTACGGCGGCCGCACCTTCGAGAGCGCGCGCACGACCGCGGCGGCCGGGTCGACGGCCGCGACGGTCCTCACGTACGACGGCAAGCCCATCCGCGCGCCGCACTCGTCGTCGCACGGCGGCCTGAGCGAGAACGTCGGCTGCCTCCTCGACGCGAAGGAGGTCGGGATCACCTGGGCGCGCGAGGAGGGCTGGCCGTACCTCGCGCCCGCGCACGATCCGGCGGGGGCGCTCGCGCGGGACATCCGCGGGCCGAACCCGTTCGCATCCTGGACCGCCCACTTCACCGGCGCGGAGATCCGGGAGCGCATCCGCCGAGATCACGGCTTCGACATCGGGAGCAATGTCTCGCTGGAGCTCGACCTCAGCCCCGGCGGCCGGCCGATCTCGGTCCGCGTCCGCGGCACCGACGGCTGGGTGGACCTGAAGGGCGACCGGTTCCTGCGCACGACGCTCGGCCTGAAGAGCACCCTCGACCGGACGACGCCCTTCTAACCGCGATCCAACGACGCTCTGACGCGCCATCGGCGAACATCCGCATGCGATGTGGGTGGTGACGGTGCGGCCACTGTACGTCCTCGCGGGCATCGTCGCGCTCGCGGCCTTCCTGCGCCTGTGGCGGCTCGACGAGGTCGGCTTCGGGAACCTCTACTACGCCGCCACCGTCCGGAGCATGCTGACGAGCCCGTCGAACCTCCTCTTCGGCGCGTTCGACCCGGGCGGGTTCGTCACCGTCGACAAGCCGCCGGTCGGATTCTGGGTGCAGGCCGCGTTCGTGGCGCTCTTCGGCTGGAGCGGCCTCGCGCTGCAGCTCCCGCAGGCGATCGCCGGGACGATGGCGGTGCCGCTCCTGTACGTGCTCGTCGCGCGGACGTTCGGGACGGCCGCCGGCCTCATCGCGGCCTTCGCCCTCGCCATCACGCCGGTGAGCGTGGCGGTCGACCGCAACAACACGATCGACGCGCAGCTCGCGCTCATCGTGCTCGCGGCCGCGTACGCGGTCGTGCGCGCCGCCGAGCGCGGCGACCCGCGCTGGCTCGCGCTCGCCGGGGCGTTGGTCGGCCTCGGGTTCAACGTGAAGATGTCGCAGGCGTACCTCGCGGTGCCCGCCTTCGGCCTGGCGTATCTCGCGGCCGCGCGCACGGGGATCGTGCGGCGCGTGGCCCACCTCGCGGTCTTCGGGGCGGTCACGCTCGCGGTGTCCTTCGCGTGGATCGCCGTGGCCGACCTCACGCCGCGCGGTGCGCGGCCGTACATCGGCAGCAGCACCAACGACTCGGCGCTGCAGCTCGCCCTCGGCCACAACGGCGCGGCGCGCCTCGGGCCGCTCGCGCTCGACCTCGGGGCGGGGCAGCCGCGCCCGCCCGGCCAGCCGGTCCCGGCCAAGGCCCTCCCCGCGGGTCCGCAGCCCGGCCAGCCGGTCCCACCGGGGCCGGGCCCGCAGAACGAGGTGGGCGAGCACGGGATCCTTCGTCTCTTCAACCGCCAGCTCGCGGGGCAGGTGAGCTGGACGATCCCGCTCGCGCTCCTCGGTACGGCCGTGGCGTGGTGGCGGGAGGGGCGGCGCTGGCCGGTGACCGACCGGCAGCGCGACGTCCTGCTGTGGACGGCGTGGCTCGTCCCGGCCGCGCTCTTCCTCAGCTTCGGCGGGATCATCCACCGCTACTACCTCGTCATGCTCGCGCCGCCCGTCGCAGCGCTCACCGGGATCGCGGTCGTCGGCGTCGCCGGCCTGTCCGGCCGCGCGCGCGTCGCCGCGGGCAGCGTGGCGATCGCGGCGACCGCCGC
>Ga0194131_10011497_pt1 | contig 10558 bp, 9 predicted proteins | sample TA2KigO120mmetaG_FD_148631 | JGI IMG/M metagenome (GOLD analysis project Ga0194131, IMG submission 148631) | Freshwater microbial communities from Lake Tanganyika, Tanzania - TA2015053 Kigoma Offshore 120m | ecosystem: Environmental > Aquatic > Freshwater > Lake | place: Tanzania: Lake... | reverse complement strand
GCGCCGCTGGACACGCACCGGGGGTGCGGCGGACACGGTGCTTGCATGCACAAGAGGCCCTGCGGGGCCTCTTGCTGTTTGGCCAGTCCAAACGGGTGCTGACCTTGAGCAGACCCGGCCCCCCCCTGTTGCCCGCCAAGCGCACGCACAAGATCCCCGCCTCCATCTGGCCGGCGGGCGGGCGTGCCCAGCCTGAGCGCAGGGCGCGGTGGGCGCTCGGCTGGGCTGCTGCCGATTTCAGGCGCCCGGGGAGGCCCTGCTCATGCGGCCGCCAGATCCCCGGCGGGCGTTTGCAGCAAGGTGGCCGCCGGCGCCAGCGCCAGGCGGTGGTGGGTGTCGGCACGCGGCAGCAGGCGCTCAAAGTAGAACTGCGCGGTCTCGATCTTGGCGCGGTAAAAAGCCTCGGATTCGGGGCCCTGGCCACGCTGGAGCGCGGCATCGGCCACGAAGGCCATCTGCGCCCAGTGGTGGCCCATCATGACAAAGCCTGAATACATCAGGTAGTCATAGGCGGCCGCGCCGACCTGCTCCTTGTCGCGGCGCGCGCGCAGCATCAGGCGCAGGCTCAGCACATGCCATTGCGTGGCGCGCCAGGCCAATGCGCGGGCCATGCGGCCAAGCGGGCCACGGGCCAGCAGGCGCGGCCGGGCCAGACTGAGGATCTGGCGGCTGAAGTCGCGCACGCACTGGCCACGGGTTTGCAGCAGCACCTTGCGGCCCAGCAGGTCCAGCGCTTGGATGCCGGTGGTGCCTTCGTAGAGGGTGGCGATGCGGGCATCGCGCGCGATCTGTTCCATCCCATGCTCGCGGATGTAGCCATGGCCGCCCAAGACCTGCATGCCCAGGTTGGCCGCTTCCAGCCCCATCTCGGTCAGAAAGCCCTTGAGGATGGGGGTGAAAAAGCCCAAATCGCTGTCGTGCTGCTGGTAGGCCGCTTCGTCACCCGACCAGGCGGCGGCAAACAGCTTGTCGGCCCGTTGGGCGGCGGCGTAGATCATGGCGCGGCCACCTTCGGCCACGGCCTTTTGCGTGAGCAGCATGCGCCGCACATCGGCATGCCAGACCAGGGCGTCGGCCACCTGATCGGGCTCTTTCTTGCCCGACAGGGCGCGCATGGAACGGCGCTCTTTGGCATAGGCCAGCGCGCCCTGAAAGGACAGCTCGGCGTGCGCCACACCCTGGATCGCGGTGCCGATGCGCGCCGTGTTCATGAAGGTGAACATGGCCTCAAGCCCTTTGTTCGGTTCGCCGATCAGGGTGCCGATGGCGCCGTCGAAATTGAGCACCGCCGTGGCGCTGGCGCTGATGCCCATCTTGTGCTCGATCGAGCCGCAATGCACCGGGTTGCGCGCGCCCAGGCTGCCGTCGGCATTGAGCAGGTGCTTGGACACCAGGAACAGGGAAATGCCCCGCGTGCCGGCCGGGGCGTCGGGCAGGCGGGCCAGCACGATGTGCACGATGTTGTCGGTCAGGTCGTGCTCGCCGCTGGAGATGAATATCTTGGTGCCGGTCAGCGCGTAACGCCCATCGCCCAGCGCGCGGGCCTGGGTGCGCACCTGCGCCAGATCGGAGCCGCATTGCGGTTCGGTCAGGCACATGGTGCCGGTCCACTCGCCCGAGACCAGGCGCGGCAGGTATTGCGCCTTGACCGCATCGCTGCCGTATTGCAGCAGGGTGTTGATGCAGCCGATGCTCAGGCCCGGGTACATGTTGAAGGCCCAGTTGGCGGTGCCCATCATCTCGCTCTTGAGCAGGTTCAGCGACATGGGCAGGCCCTGGCCGCCGTACGCGGACGGGAAGGACAGGCCCTGCCAGCCGCCCTGCACAAACTGGTCGTACGCGTCCTTGAAGCCGGCGGGCGTGCGCACCGTGCCGGCGTCAAAGTGGCAGCCTTCTTCGCCAGCGCTCACATACAGCGGGGCCAGCACCTCTTCGCAATAGCTGGCGGCGGCATCGAGGATGGCGTCCACCGTCTCGGGCGTGGCCTCCTCGCCGCTGCCGATCTGGCGGTAGTGCTGCGGGTAGTCCATCACCTCGTTCATCACAAAGCGCATGTCGCGCAGGGGGGCTTTGTAGTGGAGCATCGTCATGCCTCCACAATCGCGACGACGCCCTGGCCGCCCGCGGCGCAGATCGAGATCAGGCCACGGCCATGGCCTTTTTGCGCCAGCAGCTTGGCCAGCGTGGCGATGATGCGCCCGCCGGTGGCCGCAAAAGGGTGACCGGCGGCGAGCGAGCTGCCCAGCACATTGAGCTTGCTGCGGTCAATGGCGCCCAGCGGCGCAGACAGGCCCAGCTTGTCGCGGCAAAACGCCGGGCTTTCCCAGGCCTGCAGGGTGCACAGCACCTGTGCGGCAAAGGCTTCGTGGATTTCGTAGAAGTCAAAGTCCTGCAGCGTCAGGCCGGCGCGCTGCAGCATGCGCGGCACGGCGTAGGCCGGCGCCATGAGCAGGCCTTCTTTTTTCGCGGGGTCGGCGTTGAAAAAGTCCACCGCCGCGACTTCGCTGAAGCTCAGGTAGGCCAGCACCGGCAGGCCACGGGCCGCGGCCCAGGCCTCGCTGGCCAGCAGCACGGCCGAGGCGCCGTCGGTCAGCGGGGTGGAATTGCCCGCGGTGAGCGTGCCCTCGCCGGGCGCGACCTGGCGGTCAAACACCGGCTTGAGCTTGGCCAGCTGTTCGGCCGTGAGGCCACGGCGCAGGTTGTTGTCTTCGCGCAGGCCCTGGAAGGGCGTCATCAGGTCGACAAAAAAACCGCTGTCGTAGGCCTGCGCCAGTTTGTGGTGGCTCTCCAGCGCCAGCGCGTCCTGGGCCTCGCGGGCAATGTCCCACTGGCGGGCCATCAGCTGGGCATGTTCGCCCATGGACAGGCCGGTGCGGGGCTCGCCGTTGCGCGGCAGCACCGGTTTGAAAAACTGGCTGGGGCGGATGCGCAGCGCGCTGCGCAGGCGCTGCCCACCGGTGCGCGCCCGCGAGAGGTCCAGTAGCGTGCGGCGCAGTTTTTCGTTGAGCGCGATGGGCGCATCGGAGGTGGTGTCCACCCCGCCGGCAATGCCGCTGTCGATCTGGCCAACGGCGATCTTGTGTGCCACCAGCATGGCGGCCTCCAGCCCTGTGCCGCAGGCCTGCTGCAGGTCAAAGGCGGGTGTCTCGGGCGAGAGCGTGGTCGAGAGCACGGCCTCGCGCACCAGGTTGAAGTCGCGCGAATGCTTCATGACCGCGCCGGCGGCCACATCGCCCAGGCGTTGGCCGTGCAGGCCAAAGCGGTCGACCAGGCCTTGCAGCGTGGTGGTGAGCATGTCGAGGTTGGAGGCACGCACATAGGCGGTGTTGGAGCGGGCAAACGGGATGCGGTTGCCGCCCACGATGGCGACGCGGCGAAGGGTGTTGGGGTTCATGGCTGTGGGGTGTGGGGGTGGGGGATCAGGCGGGCACGCAGGTGTGGCATCTGGCCGGCGGCGTCGCGCACTTCAAACAACTGGGCCTTGTCGGGCAAACCGGCCTGCCACACGGTGGCCTGCGCGGGCAGCAGCAGGGGGCGTTTGAAGACGGTGCGCAGCGTGGCCTGTGGGCACACGCCATCGGGCAGCAGCAGGGCCAGTGCGCGGGCCTGCGTCCACAGGCCGTGCGCGATGGCGCGCCGAAAGCCCAGCAGACGCGCCGTCACCGGCCACAGGTGGATGGGGTTGTAGTCACCCGAGACCGCGGCGTAGCGGCGGCCGATGTCTGCGGGCGCATCAAACCCGCCAAGGCGGGCCAGGGCTTGCCCGTCGTGCACATCGGCGCCCAGGGGTGGCCCCACTGGCGAAGGCACACCCACGCGCAGCAGCGTCTGGGTGGCTTGCCAGGCGCACACACCGTCGTCCTCGCGCAAGACACGCAGGTGCAGCGTGAAGGCCTGCCCTTTTTCATGCGCCAGCAACTCGCCCGTCTGCAACTCCACCCGCACGGCATCGCCGGCGGCGAGCGGCGCGTGCTGGGTGATGGCGTTGGCCAGGTGCACCGTGCCCATGGCTGGCCAGGGACAGGCCTCGGACGTCAAGTGATGCATGACCAGCTCAAAGGTCAGCATCTGCGGGTAAGTCAGCGGCACCTGCGCGGCCGGGGCCAAGCCGCAAACCGCTGCATAGCGGGCGATGTGCTGCGCATCGAGCACCACACGGGGCAAGGCCAGCGAGACGGGTGTGAGCGCGCGCACCGGTCCCGGGCGCTTGGTGCTGGTGGCCAGGGCGCGGGCCAGGCTGGCCAGGCGGCTGGCGGCTTGGATGTCGGTCATGGTCAATTCCTTTGTCAGGCCCCGATCAGGCTTTGCCCGCACACGCGCAGCACCTGGCCATTGACGCCCTGGGACGCCGGGCTGAGCAGCCAGGCGATGGCCTCGGCCACGTCCACCGCTTGCCCGCCCTGCCCCATCGAGTTCATGCGCCGACCCGCTTCGCGGATGGCCAGCGGGATGGCCGCCGTCATCTGGGTTTCGATGAAGCCCGGTGCGACCGCGTTGATGGCCATGCCCTGCCCGGCCATGCGCGGCGCCAGACCCTGCACCAGGCCGATCACGCCGGCCTTGGAAAACGCGTAATTGGTCTGGCCCAGATTGCCCGCGATCCCCGAGATGGACGAGACGCACACCACGCGGGACTTGGCGCGCAGGGCGCCAGCGTCGAGCAGGGCCTGGGTGATGGCCTCGGGTGCCAGCAGGTTGACCTGCACCAGGGTGTGCCACAGGTGCGGGGCCATGCGGGCGATGGTCTTGTCGCGGGTGATGCCGGCGTTGTGCACCACGCCGTCCCAGCCGCCATCGGCCCTGGCGGCCTCGGCCAGCGTGGCGGCGGCGTCTTCGTGGGTGATGTCCAGCGCGATGGCCTGCGCCTGCAGGCGCTCGGCCACGGCGTGCAACGCGTCCTGCGACTGCGGCACGTCCACGCAGACGACGTGGGCGCCGTCACGGGCCAGCGTCTCGGCGATGGCCGCACCGATGCCTCGGGCCGCGCCGGTCACCATGATCTTGCGTCCGGCCAGCGGCTGCGCCCAGTCGCAAGGCGTGGGGCCGGCGTACGCGCCCAGGCGGATCACCTGGCCCGACACATAGGCGCTGCGCGGCGAGAGCAGAAAGCGCAGCGTGCCTTCGAGCCGGTGCTCGGCCCCGTCGGCCACCAGCACGGTCTGTGCGGTGATGCCGCGTTTGAGTTCCTTGCCCAGGGCGCGCACAAAGCCCTCGAGGGCGCGCTGCACCGCCGCCTGGCGCGGGTCGGTGCAGTCCTCGGGGGGGCGCCCGATCACCACCACACGGCCGCAGGCCTCAATGGCGCGTGCCGCCGCATGAAAGCACAGGTGCAGCGCCTCGCCCTGGGCGGCGTTGTGCAGGCCGGTGGCATCGAACACCACCGCCTTGAGCGGCCCCCCGCCGTGTTCACCGAATCCCCAGGGGCCACTCATCAGGCCGGCCTGGTTGGCCAGCGCCGTCCAGCCGGGCACGCTGGCATGCGCCACGCTGCGCGCCTGCATGGCGGCGAAGGCCTGTGACAGCACCGGCAAGAGCTGCGGCGTGCCGCCAGCGGCCACCAGCACCTCGCCCTCGACCACAGGCTGGCCAGGGACAAAACGCGCCAGGGGCACCGGTTTGGGCAGACCGAGCAGGTTGGCCACGCGGGCGCCAAAGGCGGAATTGGCAAAATTCATGTAGGCATCGGACATGGACAGGGACTCCTTGTTTGTGTACGATCGTACACCGAACCAAGCCCCCTGTCCATTGCCCATGTCCTGCAGCCCCTCTGACCATGAAAACACCCCCTTGAGCCGCCAAGAGCGCAAGGACCAGACACGCAAGACCCTGGTGCAGGCGGCCCTCAGGCTCATGGACGAAGGGCGCAGCTTCACCAGCCTGGGCATCCGCGAGATCGCCCGTGAAGCCGGCATGGTGCCCAACGGCTTTTACCGCCACTTTCGCAACACCGACGAACTCGGCCTGAGCCTGGTCGATGAAGTCGCCTTGACCCTGTGCCAACTGCTGCGTCAGGCCCGCCAGCCCGACAGCGCCGACACCAGCGTGGTGCGCAAGTCGGTGCGCGTGTACCACCAGTATGTGTGCGACAACCGCTTGCTGTTTCGTTTCATCTCCAGCGAACGCGCGGGCGGCAGCCGCATCCTGCGCATGGCCATCCGTCAGGCCGTGAGCCACTATGTCGAGGACATGGCCAGCGACATGCAGGCCATGCCGGCCTACCAGGCCATGGCCCTGCCCACGCTGCAAAGGGTTTGCAGTCTGATCGCCAACACCATGCTGGCGGCTGCCCCGGAAATCCTGGACCTGCCTGTCGATCAGCCGGCGCTGGCGCAGTCCATGGAGGACAACTTTGTCGAGCAATTGCAGCTGATCTTGCTGGGCGCGTCCGTGTGGCGATCGGCTTGAGGGGCGCGAACATGGGCGTGACCGGGCACGTCCAAGGGCCGGATGGCGGCGCCAGGGTCTAGGCTCTGACCAGCCTCTGGAACAGGCCCCCGGGCAGGCGCTCGATGTGCCCTGCCAGTTCCAGGTCGAGCAATTGGGCCTGCAGATGGGCCGTCTCCAGGCCACAGCGGGCCTGCAAGGCGTCCAGGCTGACGGGGTCGTGGGCCAGCAGCGCGAGCAGACCCGGCTCGGGCACGGCCGACGCCCGTGCCAGCAGGATCTGCGCGAAGGGGTCGGGCAGCCGCAGTTCTTCGAGCACGTCCTGCGCCGACTCGACCAGCTTGGCCCCCTGACGGATCAGGGTGTGGCAGCCCTTGCTTTGGGGCGAATGGATGGACCCCGGAACGGCGAACACCTCGTGCCCCTGTTCGAGCGCCAGGCGTGCGGTGATCAGCGAGCCCGATTCGGGGGCGGCCTCGACCACCAGCGTGCCTTGGGCCAGACCCGCGATGAGGCGGTTGCGGCGCGGGAAGTGGGCGTTCAGCGGCGGCGTGCCCAGCGCGTACTCGCTGAGGATCAGGCCGCGCTCGGTGATCTGGTGGGCCAGGGGCAGGTGCTGGCGCGGGTAGACCCGGTCGAGCCCGGTTCCGACCACGGCGATGGTGGCCAATTGCGCCGGGTCCGCGCCGGCCAGCGCGCCCTCGTGCGCGGCACCGTCCACACCCAAGGCCAGGCCCGAGACGATGGTCAACCCGGCCCCGGCCAGGCTGTGGGCAAAGGCCCGGGCATTGATCTGGCCTTGCGGCGTGGGGTTGCGGCTGCCGACGATGGCCAGGGCGCGGCTCGCGGGCAGATGCGGCAACCGGTCCACGCAGCCCATGGCGTAGAGCAGGCAGGGGGGGTCGGCGGTGTCGAGCAGGGCCGAGGGGTAGTCGGCATCGCCCAGCGTCACGATGGTACGCGCGGCGGGCGCGTCTTGCAGCCAGGTCCAGCTGGCTTCGGTGAGCGTGAGCACGTTCTGGGGCGTTTCGGTCATGGCCTGCGCCGTGCGGGGGCCCACCACCTGTCGCCAGGCGGCCTGCGTTTGCGCCCAGATGGCCTGCGGCGGTCCGAAGGCCGCCAGCAGCTTGCGTGCGGTGCTCGCACCGATGCCCGGCGTGTGCAGCAGGCGCAGCCAGGCGGCCAGTTCTTCGCGTTCACTCACCATGCGGATCTCCCTGATGGTCCTTGAGGACTCTGCGGGCCATTCTGGGTCAAAGCATGGCCGCGGGCAAGGTGACAATACGGGCATGGTGATCTGCATCCTTGACAACGACCAACTGGAGCCGGCCCTGGCGGCGCGCTGGCATTCCTACGGGGCCATGACGGCCCAATGGTTGCGCGCCTCGGGCTGGACGGGCGACATCGACATCCATGCCACACGCCAGGGGACTTACCCCGCTGACATGGGCCGCTATGCGGCGGTGGTGTTGACCGGCAGCCGCGCCGACGCTTTTGGCGCTGAACCCTGGGTGGTCCGGCTGCGCGAGCAGGTGGGGGATCTGCTGGCGCAGGGCCAGCGCCTGGTGGGGATTTGCTTTGGGCACCAGCTGATCGCCCATGTGCTGGGCGCGCCGGTGGCGCGCGCGCCCCAGGGCTGGGGTCTGGGGCGCATGGACTACGACTGGCTGGGGCCGCAGGGCGTGGCCGATGCGCAGGGGCGTCTGGCCTTGCTGGCCAGCCACCAGGACCAGGTGCTGGCCTTGCCAGCCGGGGCCACGCTGCTGGCGCGCAGCCCGCACTGCCCGGTGGCGGCCTATGCCCTGGGCTCGCAGGTGCTGTGTGTGCAGCCACATCCGGAATTCGACGTCGATTACGCCGCCTGCCTGATCGAGGCGCGGCGCGCCCGCCTGACACCCGAAGGGGTGGCCGAGCGCCTGGCCAGCTTGCAGGGCGGGCACGATGGCCTGGCGTTTGGGCGTTTCATCGTGCGCTTCATCGGGCAGGGCGTGTGAAGCGCAACCGCGCTTGAGCGCGCCCCGTCCAGCGGCCAGGCCGGCGCGTGCGGGCGGCCCGGCTTGCCAGGGCTGAGGGACGGGTTGCCGGCACCGCGCGCCGGGTCGGTGCGGTTTTTCCGCCCAAGGCCTGCGAAAATGCCGGGATGGCTCTTCTTCCCATCCTCCGTTATCCCGACCCGCGCCTGCACACCGTGGCCCAGCCCGTGCAGAGTTTTGACGCGCGGCTGCAGCAAACCATCGCCGACATGTTCGAAACCATGTACGAGGCCAAGGGCATCGGACTGGCCGCCACGCAGATCGATGTGCACCAGCGCCTGATCGTGATCGACGTCTCCGAAGAACGGGATCAGCCCCTGGTGCTGATCAACCCCGAGATCACCTGGACCAGCGCGGTGCGCGTCAAGGGCGACGAAGGCTGCCTGTCGGTGCCCGGCATCTATGACGGTGTCGAGCGTGCCAGTGCGGTCCATGTCAGTGCCCTCGATCGCCAGGGCAAGGCACAACACATCGAGGCCGAGGGTTTGCTGGCCGTGTGCATCCAGCACGAGATGGACCACCTGCGTGGCAAGGTCTTTGTCGAATACCTGTCCATCCTCAAGCAAGGCCGCATCAAGACCAAGCTGGCCAAGGCCCTGCGCGACGAGCGGCGTTGAAGGGCGTGCTGTGAAACTGGTTTTTGCGGGCACCCCCGAATTCGCGCGCGAAGCCCTGGCGGCCTTGCACGCTGCGGGCCATGAGATCGCCCTGGTGCTGACCCAGCCCGACCGCCCGGCGGGGCGTGGCATGAAGCTGCAGGCCTCGCCCGTCAAGCAATGGGCCCTGGGGCACGGTGTGCCGGTGGCGCAACCGCGCAGCCTGCGCCTCGATGGCCGATACCCCGACGAAGCGGCTGCGGCACGCGAGACCTTGCTGGCCGTGGGCGCCGAATGCATGGTGGTCGCGGCCTATGGCCTGATCCTGCCGCAGTGGACGCTGGATCTGATGGGCAACACCGGATCGCCCCAGGGCGAGAACGCCCCGGCGGCGGGCGTGCCCATTCGCCGTGGCTGCCTGAATATCCACGCCTCCATCTTGCCGCGCTGGCGTGGGGCGGCGCCGATCCACCGCGCGATCGAGGCCGGCGATGCCCAGACCGGCATCACCATCATGCAGATGGACGCCGGTCTGGACACGGGCGATATCTTGCTGCTCAAGACGATGCCCATCGCCTCCGATGCCACCACCGCCACGCTGCACGCGCAGTTGGCTGCCCTGGGCGGCGCGTGCATCGTGCAGGCCCTGGCTGCGCCCGATGCGCTCAGGTGCACGCCGCAGCCGCTCGAAGGCGTGACGTATGCGCACAAGATCGACAAGAGCGAGGCCGCGCTCGACTGGTCGCTCGATGCCGGCTTGCTGGCGCGCCGCATCCGCGCCTTCGATCCTTTTCCCGGCATGACGGTGCCGCTCACCCACAACGGCCAGACCGAGACCCTCAAGCTCTGGGCGGCGACGGCCGAGCCGTGTGCACGGGCGCTGGCGCCCGGCACCGTGGTCAGCGCCGACGCCTCGGGTGTGCGCGTGGCCTGTGGCCAGGGCCAGCTGTGCCTGACGCAACTGCAGCGCGCGGGTGGCAAGCGCCTGAGCGCGGCCGACTTTTTGCGCGGCTGCCCCCTGCAGGCCGGCCAGAGCCTGAAGGCGGCCTGATGTTTTTTGCGTCGCGCCTGTACCGCCATCCCGCGATGCGCACGGGCATGCGCGATGTCTTGCCGCAGTCGCCCGGCATCGCCGCCTGGGGGTTGATGACGGGCGTGGCCATGGTCAAGTCGGGCATGAGCGTGTTCGAGGCGGTGGTCATGACGGTCGCGGTGTACGCAGGCAGCTCGCAGCTGGCGGCGACCCCGCTGATCGTCGCAGGCGCGCCGGTCTGGGTGATTCTGGCCACGGGCTTTTGCGTGAACCTGCGCTTTGTGGTGTTCAGCCTGCACCTGCGGCCCTTTCTGATGCACCTGCCGCTGTGGCAGCGCCTGGTGCACGGCTACCTGACCACCGACATCAACTACGTGCTGTTCACGCGCAAGTACCCGCACCCGGGCCAGACGCCGGCCGAGCGACTCGAACAGGAAGCCTATCTGGCCGGCAACGATGCCATCAACTGGATCAGCTGGATGGCGGCCAGCCTGGCCGGCGTGGCGCTGGCC
>Ga0194131_10011496_pt1 | contig 10558 bp, 2 predicted proteins | sample TA2KigO120mmetaG_FD_148631 | JGI IMG/M metagenome (GOLD analysis project Ga0194131, IMG submission 148631) | Freshwater microbial communities from Lake Tanganyika, Tanzania - TA2015053 Kigoma Offshore 120m | ecosystem: Environmental > Aquatic > Freshwater > Lake | place: Tanzania: Lake... | reverse complement strand
CATGACCAACGCCACGGGCGGCGGCCGGAGCTGGACGCTCGCCTACGACGAGGACAACCGCACCACCGCCATCCGGTTCACGGGCACCAACACCGTGACCATCACCAACCGCTACGACGCCTTTGGGCGGCGCGTGGCGCGGACGCTGGACGGCGTGGAGACCCGCCATGTGCTGGACCTGGCCGGGAAGATGGAGCGCATCCTGTGCGACGTGGACGCGGCGGGCGCGGTGACCGCCTGGTATGTGCATGGCCCCGACCTCGCCTTCCGGGTGGACGCCACCAACGGCCTGACCTGCTACCACGCCGATGCCATGGCAAACATCATCGCGGTGAGCGGCACGAAGCGCAGCAACTTGACGCAATACGCCTACAGCCCCTACGGCCGGCTGCTCGGAGAATCCAACTCTCAACCCTCAACCCTCACCTCTCAACCCTACAAGTTCGTTGGCTCGCAAGGCGTGATGGAGGAACTGCCCGGCCTCTACTTTATGCGTGCCCGCTACTACCTCGCGGAGGAGGGGGTGTTTCTTTCGACCGATCCGGTGAAGAAAATTGGGCCGGGGTGGAAACCCCACGCATACGGCTACGCATCCGCAAACCCCACACTCTTTGCGGACCCAAACGGTCGTGAACCCATCACAATTGCGACCATCATACTCGGTGTGTGGGTGTATGAGCAGCTCTACGTTCGTCCGGCTAATGTAGGGTTATCCGTGGTTGAAGCCGGCACTGAAGCATACTCAACAGGGACGACAGACCTGAATGAGTATGGAGAAGCCATCGGACTTGAGGCAACCAAAGAACTATACGGAGTTGTCCATCCTGTGGGTGCCTTTGCGTTCTCGGTTGGCACTAGTGAGAACCCGGTTCTGACGGCCATCTCAAAGGGGGCAGACTATGTGCCGTTCGGACCATCCATCAAAGCTGGAGTGAAGCTCGGGAACATCTACGGTAACGTGAAGGAGGGCAATTCTCGCCGTGCAGAAACAATTTCGCTACCTACGAGTGTCGTAAGGGAGACTCATGGCAGTTCAACGGAAACTAGCGCTCCCCTTCCTGAGCGCTACGCCAACGCTGCCGCCTACGCCGAGTCAGTCGGAGTGAACTACTCGTCCTCCAGCAAGGAGATTAAGGCCATCTACGAACGTGGGCAGAAGGCTCGAAACAACCTGATTGATTCGCTCGCCCAAGGCAAGCGCGCCAACGAAAGCCAAAGTGCATACATGGACCGGTTGGTTACGCAGATGAACAAAGACCTTGGCCTGACAACGACGCCCAAGGCCAAGGAACAGCCGAAAAAGAAGGAACAGCCGAAAAAGAAAAAATGACCCGCCGCCTCCCAACCTGGCTGCGAACGCCGCTGGCCCTGCTGGCACGTGTGCTATGTGTTTGCGCGCCCGCGTTGCCGCTGGCGGGACAAACTTTCACCGAGATGACAGGCGTGAGCCTCCCGGATGCCGGGAGCCGTGCCATCTGGGTGGACTATGACCGGGATGGCCGACCTGACTTATTTCTGTCCAGATACAGGACCGGATCAGACGGCGGCACTGAGAACGCTCTCCTTAAGAACAACGGCAATGGCACATTTTCCCAAGTCGCAACCGGCAACCTGTTGACTGACACCGGCAAGTGGGTCGGAGCTAGCTGGGGAGATTTCGACAATGACGGCTTCGACGACCTCATCGTTGCGAATCGGGACAGCTTGAGCCGCGCCTACCGCAACAACGGCAACTCAAGTTTCACCCGGCTCGGGAGCGTCCTCGCGGAGACGGGGATTGGCATCGATGCCCACTGGATTGACTTTGACCAGGATGGCTTTTTGGATGCGTTCGTCACGCGGTCTTTGCAACAGAATCTCCTCTACCGCAACAACCGGGACGGAACTTTCACCGGAGTCGGTTCACTTCCCTTTCTCCTTACCACTGACGATCACGGCGTGGCTGCGTGGGCGGACTACGACGGTGACGGCGACTTGGATCTCTTCATCGCAGCTGGCGCTGCGGGGGTCCAAGTCTATCGCAATGATGGAGCAGGGAGTTACATGCCCGTCACCGTAAGCGGCATTTCGGGGGTTGCCTACGTCAATCAGTTCGCGTGGGGCGACTACGACAATGACGGCGATCTCGACCTGTTTGTATGCACCCACAACCGAGGGAACCGGCTGTTCCAAAACACTGGAAATGGGACGTTCAGCGAGGTGACTGGTAGCGCCGTCGCGGAAACCGGACCTTCCAACCACGCCAACTGGGTGGACATGGACAACGATGGCGACCTGGATCTGTTCGTCCTGAATGATCGTGCGAACAGCTTCCTGTATCGGAATGACGGAAATGGAGCTTTCACAAAAATCACTTCTAGTGCGCTCACGAGCAATAGCAGCCGAGACTACCGGCACGCGGGATGGGGCGATTACAACGGCGACGGGGCGCTCGACGCTGTGCTTACGTCAGAACGGTTCATCGGAGGTGGAGTGACGCGGTTGTATCGCAACGATGTGACCACGAACAACTGGTGCACCGTCCGTTTGGTCGGTATGCCCTCCACCAAATCGGGGATCGGCGCTAAAGTCAGGCTGCAGGCCTCCATCGGGGGAACGCTCGTGTGGCAAATGCGCCAGATTGGAGGCGGTAGCGGTTCTGGCGGAAGCGACGGTCTGGTTGCTCATTTCGGCTTGGGTGGGGCGACCAGCATCAGTTCGCTTCGGGTTGAATGGCCTTCTGGTTCGGTGCAGGAGCTCTCCAGCCAAGTAGTGAACACGAACTTCGTTATCACGGAGTTGGGGCACCCGCGCATTATCACGCAGCCACTGAGCCAGGCCGTGTATGCGGGGACGAACGTCAGCTTTAGCGTCGTTGGTGCTGGTCCGGGTCCGCTCACCTATCAGTGGAGATTTGCCGGAACGAATCTCGCCGGGCAGACCAGTTCCACGCTCTCTTTGAACAATGTCCAACCGCCGAACGCTGGCACCTTCTCCGTGGTGGTCTCGAACCCATACGGCTCGGTGACAAGTGCTGACGCCGCGTTGGTTGTAAATGATAACGACTCCGACCGCGATGGCATGCCTGATTTCTGGGAAGTTCAGTATGGCCTCAACCCTTTCGACGCGTCGGATGCGTTTCTGGACAAGGATGGCGATGGGGTTCTAAACCTCTTCGAGTATCGGCTCGGTCTGCGTCCAGATCTGCCAGACACGGACGGCGACGGACTATCCGACTTCGTGGAACTGTTCGTTTACGGCACGGACCCAACGAAACGAGATTCCGACGGAGATGGCGTGGACGATGGTGTTGAAATCGCCATGGGCACTGACCCGACGACCGCAGGAAACCGGTTCTACTACGACAAGAACGACCGGTTGACCGGGGCGGAGTATGCAAATGGCCTCTCCATCGCCTACACCTACGATGGGAACGGCAACCTCGTGCGGCAGTCGCACTTCCTACGCTCGCAGAACACGAACGGGCTGCCGCTGGCGTGGCGGTTCCTAAACGGGTTGTCTCCCACCAATTCGACCGGGGCCAACGACCTGTTTGCGGATCCCGACGGCGACGGGTGGTCGAACTACCAGGAATGGCGGGCCGGCACCAGCCCCACCAGCGCCGCCAGCCGCCCGGACATCTACGGCCTGCCGGGCACCAACCTGCTGTCGCAGACGTGGCCGTTCGCGGTGAGCAATTTCGTCATCGCCACCGGCCAACTCGACGGGTTCGGCGCGGACGAGGTCGTCATCGGTGCCGACGGCAATCCCGGCGGCACGACGAACTTTTTGTTGGTCCTCACCCAGACTGCAACTGGGTGGACGACGCAGCGCGTGGACATTGGGGTTTATGGCGTCACCTCACTCGCCATCGGCCAACCGACCAACCGGGAGGTGCCCGCCATCTACGCCGGCCTGCGCAGTGCGACGGCCACGGGTGGTGTGCTGGAGGTGCGCTTCTACGGTGGCACATGGCAGACCAATCTCATCGCCGGTTCCACCAACAGCGAGGCAACAGTCTTGGGCGTGGTTGAAGGACGGAACATCCCGGCCACGCTGGGCAGCACGAATGGACCTGCGGGTTCCTTGCACAGCCTCACCTTCTCAAATGGGTGGAGGTTCGAATTGTTAAGCTCACGGGTCGGAAACGGGGGGGTGGGCACCTTGTTTGGCACTCAGAGCGCACGGTCCATGAACGGTGGAGGGATTGAAGTAATCGCTGGTGGACTGCCGCCGAGTGGATGGGTCAATCGCCCAGGCACCTTGTCCTACTATTATCACCAAACCACGCCGAAGACTTGGAACGCGGCCCAGACGGAAGCGCAGACCTTTGGTGCGAATCTGGTGACCCTCAATGATGACGTTGAGGACATTTGGACGACGACGACCTTTCCGCGGGACCAAAACCAAGTCTATTTCTGGATTGGGCTGTTCTGTCCAGACGGCCTCAACCATGGGGATAAATCCAATTACCGGTGGGTTAGCGGTGCGCCAGTCACCTACACCAACTGGCACAATAATCAGCCGAACGGCGGTGGCCGCGTGATGGTTGAGTGGGACAACACCATCAAGTGGTCGGACGATGACGAAGTCAGCCTGCGCAGGGCGCTTTATGAGTGGGATGGTGGTTTGACCTCGTTGTTCAGCGAGCCAGTCACGAACTCGGCCCTGACTCTTCGTGGCCGCCAGCTCTCCAGTGGATTATTTCGCAGTGGAGCAGCCCGCACCCTAACACAGGTAGCCGTGGACGACCGCAACGCGAACGGCCGGGTGGATGCAGGGGACGACTTCATCATGGCGGAGTATCTGCCCAGTGGAACCAACGCGGTCTTGGTTGGGTCACAGCGCGTTCCCATCGGCAGCGGGGCTGCGCAGAGCATCGCGCAAGGCACTTGGCGGACCTCGGACTCGACAAACGCGCTGCTCGTCACCGGCGAACCGGACGGTTCGCTCTACGTCTGGCGGGCCACGAACAGCGCCCTCACCCCGCTCACCCGCCAGTTGTTTAGCTCGCAGCACGTCGGCAAGGCATGGCACGCTCTGGCCGGTGTGAAGACTCCGGAGGCGGGGGAAGGTCTGGTCGGTCTGCAAGTTGATCCCGCAAATCCGAACCAGTGCAACGTCATCTTCTGGTCTCCACAGACCGAACTGTGGCCACCTTCCAGCGTGCCGAACACCGCCCCGGTGGCAACCCTGCTGAGCACCGTCACCAGCGGCGGCAACGTGGCGCGGCTCCGCGTGCGGGCCTGGGACGCCGAGGGGAACGCGAGCCGGATTCAGTTGCAGTATTCGAGCAACGGCCTGTCCGGCTGGGTGGACGCCACCAACTTTCCCGCAATTTTGGCAGCGCCTCCCACGGGTGCGGAGCACGAGCTGCTCTGGAACGTGACCGGCACGCCGGGGCTCACCGCCGGGGTCGCCACGAACGTGTTCCTGCGCGTGCGCCCAGTGGAAGTGGCGCAGCTCACCGGGGAGTGGTCACCGGCGATGGCCTACTCGTTGACCGGAGCCGCCGCGCCCAGCCCGCAGCCTGATTCACTCGCGGCCTTCGAGGATTCCCCGGCCAACTTCCTGTTCTCCGTGCTGACGGCAAATGACGGAGCGGGCGTGACCGTGTCTGGCGTGACACCGACAAGTGCGCAAGGCGGAACCGTCACGCTGGAGGCCGCCAGCGTTCGCTACATGCCGCCCACCAATTTCTTCGGGACGGACTCCTTCACCTACACGGTCACCAACGCGCTCGGCGTGCCAGGCGTCGCCGTGGTGACGGTGAATGTGACAGCCGTGAATGATGCGCCGACGCTCGACACAATCGCATCGGTGGCAATCAACGAGGACGCTGGCAGCAAGACCATCTTGCTAACCGGCATCGGCGCTGGCCCCGCGAACGAAATACAGTCAGTCACGAATGTCACGGCAACATCGAGCAACCCCAGCCTCATCCCACACCCGGTGGTGACCTACGCCAGTCCGGGAGCGTCCGGCAGCTTGAGTTTCACGCCCGTGCCCAACGCCAACGGCGCCGCGACCATCACCGTGACCGTGACGGACAGCGGCGATTTCACCAACGGTGGCACGAACCGGTTCAGCCGGTCGTTCCTCGTGACGGTCAACCCGGTGAACGATGCGCCGCAAATCACCCTGCCGCCGCCGGTCGTCATCGCGCAGGGCACTTCCGTCCGCTTCGTCGGCACGAACGCGATCACGGTGAGCGATGATTCCGGGGCGAACCCGGTCCAGTTGCAACTGACGGCGACGAACGGGTCGCTCAGCTTCAGCGACACCAACGGCCTCGGCTTCATCACCGGCACCAACGGCGCGACCAACCTGACCGTGCAAGGGACGCTCACGGTGCTGAATGCGGCGCTGACAAATCTGACCTGGCAGCCCGGCTCAAACTTCTTCGGCGCGGATGCACTGAAACTGGTCGTGAACGACTTGGGCAACACGGGCAGCGGTGGGCCGTTGGCGACCACCCACACGCTGCTCCTGTTCGTCGCAGAGGAGCCGGATTTCGCACCCGTGATTGCCACCCAGCCTGTCGGGCGGACGGTTCCGGCACGCTCGGACGTGACGTTCGCCGTCGTCGCGGTGAGCACTGCGCCACTGGCGTATCAGTGGCGGTTCAATGGCACCAACTTGCCGGGCCAAACCGGACCGGCATTGAACTTGGTGGCGGTCAATACCAACCAGACGGGCAGCTACTCAGTGGTGATCACGAACGTGGTGGGCGCGGTGACGAGCGCGCCGGCGGCGCTGGTGGTCAACCGGCTCGCGCCGGGGCTGGCGTGGGGCACGCCGGCCGCGATCACTTACGGCACGGCGCTGGGCGGCGGCCAGCTCAACGCGACGGTGCAGGCGGCGGGTGCGTTCGCCTACACGCCCACCGGTGGCACGGTGCTGGCGGCGGGCAGCCAGCCGTTGCAGGTGAGCTTCACGGCAGCGGATCCAGCGGTTTACAGCAACGACACGCGCACGGTGACGCTGGCGGTCAACAAGGCTTCACTGGTGGTGCGGGCCGAGGACAAGAGTCGGGAGTATGGGCAGGGCAACCCGGTGCTCACGGCCAGTTACAGCGGCTTCGTGAACGGGGACAGCGCCTCAGTTCTGACGGCTGTCCCGACGTTCAGCACGACGGCGACGCCAAGCAGTCCGCCCGGAACCTATCCGATCACGGCGAGCGGCGGTTCGGTGGCCAACTACACCTTCAGCTATGTGCCGGGGGTGCTGACCATTTTCGCCAACGCGCCGGTGATCACGCAGCCGCCGACCAACCTGACGGTGGTGGCGGGGAGCAACGCCAGCTTCACGGTGACGGCGACTGGCACGGCTCCGCTGACGTATCAGTGGCGCTTCAACGGGACCAACCTCGCCGGGGCGACGAGTGCAACGCTGTCCTTGACGGGCGTGACGCCGGCCCAAGCAGGGGCCTACACCGTGATGGTCTCCAACCTCGTTGGCATGGCCGCCAGTGGCGCCGCGACGCTAACGGTGCTGGTGCCGCCGACCATTTCGACGCAGCCAGTGGGGCAGACCGTCGGGGCGGGATCGGCCGCAGCTTTCGGAGTCACGGCCTCCAGCACCAGCCCGCTGGCGTATCAGTGGCTCCATGCGGGAACCAACCTGCCGAACGCGACCAATGCGGTGCTGACGTTGACGAACGTCCAGGCGCAACACGGCGGGGTGTATCGGGTGCTCGTCACGAATATCGCGGGTTCAGCGCCAAGCGCGACGGTCACCCTGACAGTGCTGCCCGCCCCCGTAACCAACTCGCCGCCAGATGTCGCCAGCATCGCAGATCAGACCGTGGTTGAAGGGACCCTGCTGACGTTTACCAACTCCGCGACGGATGTGGATGTCCCGGCGCAGACACTGACTTTCAGTCTGGTCGGTGCTCCGGTCGGAGCGGCCATCAACCCAACCAGCGGAGTATTCACCTGGACGCCCACCGAGACGCAGGGGCCGAGCACCAACGACATCACGGTGCTGGTCACCGACAATGGCACGCCGCGGATGGTCGGCCTGCGGAGCTTCCGAGTGATCGTGCTGGAGACAAACAGCGCCCCGGTGCTCTCCCTGTCAAGCACGCAGGTCGTGGAGGGAACCACGCTGGTGCTGTCCGGCTACGCCGCCGACGCGGATTGGCCACCGAACCGCCTGACCTACACGTTGCTATCCGCCGCACCGATCGGTTTGACCCTGAACCCGACGAACGGGCTGCTGGTCTGGGCACCGACCGAGGCGCAGGGCGGCAGCTACAATCTAACTCTGCGCGTCTCGGACGATGGCAATCCAAGCCTGAGCGCCACCCAAACCATTACGGTGATGGTCACGGAATCTAACACCCCGCCGGTGCTGGGCTTCATTGCCAATCAGGTCGCCTACCCAGGCGAAAACGTCGTCATCCCGATCACGGCGGTGGATGTGGATCTCCCCACCAACCTACTCACCTTCACCCTGTTGAGTTTTCCGACGCACGCGGTCTTCACGAACAACACGTTCGTCTGGCAGCCGAGGGCCGATCAGGCGGGCGCCACCCATCAAGTGATGGTGAAGGTCACTGACGACGGTCTGCCTCCCTTAAGCGCCACGCTGACATTCCAGATCACGGTCAACCGGTTGGCGCGGTTGAGCGCGCAATCCATCGGGGGCGGCAGCGTGCGGATTGACGCAGATGTGCGATCGGGCGGCCGTTACACGCTGGAGGTATCCACCAACTTGCTCGACTGGCAGCCGGTGATGACCACGAACGCCGCTGGCACCAACTTCAACGCGATTGAGAGCACGACCACCGGCCCACGCCGCTACTACCGTATCCGCGAGCAGCGGCAGTTCTGATGCGCCGCCTTCCGGCAGTCCCCCTGGTGAACAACTTCCAAGACTATCCCCGCTTTTGAGGCTATGATTTCGCAAGTGTCGCGAGAAAAGGTGGTCGGGGATCTCGACGAGTGGTTTGGGCTGCGGCTCGCGCTGGGCGGGTTGGAATGAAAACCGGCCAGGGTTTCATACGCTCGGGGACACGGTTTGGCCTCCAGCCGCGCCGAGATCGCGCTGGAGCTCGACGCGCTGAACTCTTGCCCGCAGAGTTTCTGCCTGATCGCCGCCACCTTGCGCGTGCTCACTCCTTGCACATACATCAGTGCGAGCGTCCCCACGAGCGCCTTCTCGCTGCGCTGATACTGCACTGGTAACCGATGAGACCAACCAACCGAGTGCCAGCAGAGTTGCCAGCAATCGTGCAGGTTTGGAGTCGTAGCCGGGCTCGCGTAGATTGCGCTTGAACACAATGCGTTCGTCCCTGATTCTACAGGGGAAATTGAGTGCCAAGGCATTGATTCTGAACGCCTGGCCGAAGGAGACGGACGCTGAGCTTGATCGTTAAGGGTTGCCGCCAAGTCACCGTCGGCAGTTTGAGTTTCTCCTTTAGCCGCCCCCTATCACCAGACACCCTCGCGGCGTGGAATTGAGTCACGCAGACCAGCTGGCCATGCAGCGGGCGCAAGGCTGGCTGGAACTGAAACTGCCCTTGGAGGCCAACGAGGAACTGGACGAGGTTCAGCCACAGCTCCGCGCCCATCCCGCAGTGCTCAAGCTGCGGTATCAAGTCTATGCCGATGCAAAGCAGTGGCCGATGGCCTACGAGATCGCCAACACTTTGAACCGGGAGCTTCCCTAGGACGAATTCGGTGGTGTCCATGCTGCGGTAGCGCTCTATCGCATGGGCAAGACCCGAGAGGCTAAGGAGCTTTCGTTAGACGTGGCGGAGCGATTCCCCAAGGACTGGTCAGTTCGTTACAATCTGGCCTGTTACTGCGCCCAGTTAATGGAGTTCGACGCGGCGCAGGGATGGTTCAAGGCGGCGATGGAGCTCAACGAGATGCCGGTCAAGCGCATGGCCGTTGATGATCCCGACTTGGAACCGCTGTGGCAGGCGATGCGGGACACCAGTTGGAAGCGGTCAGAATGACCTCGCTTACTGGCTTACTGCCAGTCCGAGTGCATGGAGGTTGCGAAACCGTAGGTGCTGCCATGCTGGAATCAATGCAAAGCCGGAGGGCGAACCGAGCACATGGGGAAGGGTTCTTTTGCCCAAAAATTCTCCCCGCCAAATCCATTGCATCAGCTTCCCCTACCAGCATTCGACTCCCCCCCCCGGCCCCCCCTGCGTGTGACACGAATCAGACACAGGATCCCCCCCGAATCTGTTCTGACACAAAATGTCACAAGTACCGGACGCGTGACACAGACGGACACAGGTTTTCGCGTCTCTTATTGCCGCACACTGCAACAAAACTATTGACCTGATGGTAGAATATGTGTTTCTGTGATTGCAATGAATGACATGAGCGTTGCAACAAGCGGCTCAGATATTCGCGGCGAGAACTGCCAAAAATTAGGTTCAATTCCTGGCGGGGGCACCAGCGGTCAGATTTTCTGTTTCGGCATTTGAGCCAGCCGCTCCCACGCTGCCTTGACCACCCAGCCTTCGCTCGCCAGCGCCGCCTTCGCTGTCTCGTAGTCGGCACCGGTCAACTCGCGCACGATGCGCACGGCGCGATCGCGCAGCTTCACGTTCGAG
>Ga0194131_10011492_pt1 | contig 10560 bp, 10 predicted proteins | sample TA2KigO120mmetaG_FD_148631 | JGI IMG/M metagenome (GOLD analysis project Ga0194131, IMG submission 148631) | Freshwater microbial communities from Lake Tanganyika, Tanzania - TA2015053 Kigoma Offshore 120m | ecosystem: Environmental > Aquatic > Freshwater > Lake | place: Tanzania: Lake... | reverse complement strand
CCAACCACGCGGTGAACAACAACAAGATCACCGTGTTCGGCGGGGAGCAGCAGCGGCCCAACCTGCACATCCAGGACATGTGCGACCTCTACAAGCTGCTGCTTGAGCTGCCGGATGAGAAGATTGCCGGCGAGACGTTCAACGCCGGCTATCAGAATCAGAGCATCATGGACATCGCCAGGATCGTCAAAAAAGTCGTGCAGGAGGAGTTTCCGGAGAAGGGGGACATCCCTATCGTCACGACGCCCTCGAACGACACGCGGTCCTACCGCATCACCTCCGACAAGATCGCGGCCAGGCTGGGATTCAAACCAAAGCGGACCATCGAGGACGCCGCCCGGGATCTCTGCAAGGCGTTCAAGGAGGGCAAGCTGCCGAACAGCATGACTGACGACAAGTACCACAACGTGAAAGTGTTGAAACGGACCCGGGCATCATGAAATCCGGACAGCCGCTGGCCGTCGTCACCGGCGGCGCAGGGTTCATCGGCAGCCACATGGTGGACCTGCTGGTCGGGCGGGGTTTCCGCGTCCACGTGATCGACAACATGGTTGGCGGGCGGGCCGCGAATCTGGCGCAGCACAAAAGCAATTCCGGCGTCGTGCTGGACGAGCGCGATATCCGTGCACTCGCGCCGGACGACAAGCTGTTCGCCGATGCGCGGTTCGTGTTCCACTTCGCCGGGATCGGCGACATCGTCCCCTCGATCGAACAGCCGGCAGAGTATATGTCGGCCAACGTGCAGGGGACTGTGCACGTGCTGGAGGCGGCGCGGCACGCGGGGGTGCGGAAGATCGTCTATGCAGCGTCGTCGTCCTGTTACGGGCTGGCCGCCGTGCCGACCCGTGAAGATCACCCGATCGCGCCGCAGTATCCCTACGCGCTGAGCAAGTACCTGGGGGAGGTCGCGGTCTTTCACTGGCAGAAGGTCTATCGTCTGCCGGCGAATTCCATCCGCATCTTCAACGCCTACGGGACGCGCTCGCGGACCTCCGGGGCGTACGGAGCCGTCTTCGGCGTCTTCCTGAGGCAGAAGCTGGCCGGCAAGCCCTTCACGGTGGTCGGCGACGGCACGCAAAAGCGGGACTTTCTGTACGTGACCGATGTGGCGGCCGGCTTCCTCGCCGCGGCGGAAACCGACAAGGTCGGAGAGGTCTGGAACCTCGGGGCCGGCAATCCACAGTCGGTGAACCGGCTGGTTGAGCTGCTGGGTGGCGAGGTGGTGCACCTGCCGAAGCGGCCCGGCGAGCCCGACTGCACGTGGGCCGACATCGGCAAGATCACGCGGGACCTCCGGTGGAAGCCGGCCGTCTCGTTCGAGGAGGGCGTCCGCCGGATCGTCGCCGACATCAACTACTGGCGCGACGCCCCGTTGTGGGACCCGCAGTCCATCGCGGACGCGACGAAAACCTGGTTCCAATTTCTGGGAAAACAGTGAAACTTTTGTGCGGGATGGTCAAAAAGGCCGTCCGGCGCGGCCGCAGCGAGCGAGGGACCGAGGCGTACGTTTTTCGGTACGTTGAGGTTCCGAGCGATGCGAGAACAAAGCCGGAGGCCTTTTTCAACATCCTGCTGGGGAGCAAGTAGGTCGCTATGATTCCATCACTAAGTGAGCAATATAAGCACAAGATCAAGACCGTCGAAGAAATTCGCCAGGTCGTGGGTCCGCGGCCTCGACAAAAGAAAGTGATCATGTGCCACGGCGTGTTCGACGTGGTGCATCCGGGGCACCTGCGGCATTTGATTTATGCCAAGAGCAAGGCCGACATTCTGGTGGCCAGCCTCACGGCGGACGCGCATATCAGCAAGGGCCATCACCGGCCCCATGTGCCCCAGGACTTGCGCGCGCTGAATCTCGCCGCGTTCGAGGTTGTGGATTATGTAATCATCGACGTCAACGCCACGCCGATCAAAAATATCAGCAAACTGCAGCCGGATTTCTTCGCCAAGGGCTACGAGTACACCGCCAGCGGCCTGCCGGCAAAGACCCATGAGGAGGCGGATGCCCTGTATGCGTATGGCGGCGAGATCATCTTCACACCCGGGGACATCGTGTACTCCTCGTCAAAGCTCATTGGCCTGGCCCCGCCGACGATTAAGCTTGAGAAGCTGCTGACGTTCATGGAATCTGAGAAGTTGACGTTCAATTCGTTAAGGGACTGTCTCGATCGCCTGAAGGGCAAACGGGTCCATGTCGTCGGCGACACCATTGTGGACAGCTATACCCAGACGGCGATGATCGGTGGCCAGACCAAGACGCCCACCATGAGCGTCCTGTACGAACGGCGCGACGACTACATCGGAGGGGCGGCAGTCGTCGCCGAGCATCTGCGGGCCGCTGGGGCGGAAGTCATTTTCTCCACGGTGCTGGGAGAGGATGGTCTGAAAGAATTTGTGCTGAACGGCCTGAAGAAATCGGGTGTCCAGTGTCGCCCGGTCATTGATTCGACGCGCTCAACCACCAACAAGAATGCCATTGTCGCAGGCGGGTACCGACTGCTCAAGATTGACACCCTGGACAACCGGTCCATATCCGACGACATCTTGGAAACGCTGGCCAAAGCCGTCTCCGAGACATCCTGTGACGCCGTGGTCTTCAGCGATTTCCGTCACGGGATCTTCAACCGCCGGACGATCCCGCGACTCATCTCGGCGATTCCCAAGGATGTGTACAGGGTGGCGGACAGCCAGGTGGCCAGCCGCTGGGGCAATATCACTGAATTCAAGAATTTCGATATGATCACGCCGAACGAGCGCGAGGCCCGCTTTGCGCTGGCCGATCAGGACTCCGGCATCCGTCCGCTGGCCTCAGCCTTGTATGACGAAGCAAAGTGCAAGACATTAATCCTCAAGCTGGGGGAGCGCGGTGTGCTGACCTGCCGCAGCAGCGACCACGAGTCGCTGGACTCCTTTGTCGTGGTGGACTCCTTCGTCGAGCGGCTGACGGACGCGGTAGGCGCGGGCGACGCGCTATTGGCCTACGCGACCCTGTCCAGGCTGGCGACGGGATCGGATGCGGTAGCGACGATTCTCGGATCCATGCGGCGGCCTGCGAGTGCGAGTACGATGCCAATATCCCCATCACTCCGGACGACGTGCGCCGCAAGATCGACGCCGTCGAACAGCAGGCCAAGTACTACTGAGCAGACACGGGATAAGGGGGGGGGGTAACGGGATATAGTAGGGGTAACGAGTCAGATTATCCTTTTACTCGGTAACCCGCTACCCCCCATATCCCGTTTACCCTAGCGCAGCGATACCTCTCCCATCATGAAAGCCATCGTCATCGGCCTTGGAGTCCAGGGATACAAGCGCCGCAAGTTTGCCGGCCAGGACTACGTCGCGTCGGTGGATCCGGTGAACAAGGAGGCGGAGTACCGCTCCGTCGAGGACGTGCCGCTGTCCAGCTACGACACGGCCCTCGTATGCATTCCCGATGAGCCCAAGGTTGAAGTACTGACCTATCTATTGAAGAACGGCAAGCATGTGCTGGTGGAGAAGCCGCTCTGGGCTGCGGATGATCGGCAGATCGGCACACTTCAGGAGCTCGCGCGTGCCAAGGGTGTGGTTTGCTACACGGCGTACAACCACCGCTTCGAGCCGCATTATGCCAGGATGCGCGATCTCATTGCCTCCGGCAAGCTGGGAGCGATCTACCGCTGTCGCATGTTTTACGGCAACGGCACCGCGCGGCTCGTGCGCGACTCGGCCTGGCGCGACCGGGGGGCGGGCGTTCTGCCGGACCTCGGCTCGCATCTGCTGGATACCGCCAGGTTCTGGTTCGGTGACCTCGGGGAGGACTTTCAGATCGTTTCAGCCAACTGCTTTGAAAACCGCGCGCCGGACCACGTGGTGATGGCGTCGAAAACGACCCGGCCCAGGCTGGAATTCGAAATGACGCTCCTGTCCTGGCGCAACCATTTCACCTGTGACATCTTGGCAGAGAAAGGAACGGCACATATTCGTTCACTCTGCAAGTGGGGACCGGCCGTCTTTACACATCGCGCGCGCGTCCTCCCGTCCGGGCGTCCACCGGAGGAATCAGTGACCCTTGTTCAGGATGATCCGACATGGGCGCTCGAATACGCCCACTTCAAAGCCTTGTGCGGGAAAGGAGCAGCCGCCGACCTATCCACCGACCTGTGGCTCAACCGTCTCTTGCGCCGGCTAGGGCAGGACGCGCAAAAGGAAGCGTCAGCATGAGCAAACCCGTGATCGGTTTTGCCGGCATGACGCACCTGGGCATCAACTCCGCTGCTGCTGCTGCTGCCCGGGGGTTTGAGACGGTCTGTTTCGACGCGGATGCCGCCCTCATCGCGCAACTGAAGTCAGGTAAGTTGCCTGTCGTGGAGCCGGGGTTGCCGGAACTGCTGGAGCAGAGCAAATCACGCATTGCGTACACGGCCGACGTCGCAGACTTGAAGCGTTGCGGCGTCGTCTATATTGCCGCGGATGTCCCGACCGATGACCGCGGGCAGAGCGACCTTTCGGGCATCCGGGCGTTGATTGACACCGTCGTCACGGGATTGGGAGGCAACGCGATTCTGGTGGTTCTCTGTCAGGTGCCGCCGGGCTTCACGCGCAGCCTCGCGCTGCCAAAGGAGCGGCTCTACTATCAGGTCGAGACGCTGATTTTCGGACGGGCGGTTGAGCGCGCCATGCACCCCGAACGATTTATCGTCGGCTGTGTCGAGCCGGACAAGCCGCTTCCGCAGGCTGCGCACACGTTTCTGTCGGCGTTCGGCTGCCCGATCCTGCCCATGCGGTATGAAAGCGCCGAACTGGCCAAGATTTCGATCAACTGCTGCCTCGTGGCGTCGGTCACCGTCGCGAATACGCTGGCCGAACTCTGCGAGCGGATCGGCGCCGACTGGTCTGAAATCGCCCCGGCTCTGAAGCTCGACAAGCGCATCGGTTCGCACGCCTATCTCGCGCCGGGCCTGGGGCTGGCCGGTGGCAATCTGGAGCGCGATCTTGCAACCGTGTGCTGGCTGGCGGACGCGCATGGAACCGATGCGGGCGCGGTGCGGGCCTGGATGGACGACAGCAGCCACCGCCGCGCTTGGCCGCTCCGCACGCTGCACGGTGAAGTACTGGCAGCGCATCCCAAAGCGGTCATCGGCGTGCTCGGCCTGGCGTACAAGGAAAACACCCACTCGACCAAGAACTCTCCATCGCTAGCCTTGATCGCACAGCTCAAACCGTGGCGGATACGAGTGTACGATCCGGTGGTGCCGGTATCGTCCGCCGCGCATCCAGATGTGACGGGATGTGCCTCTGCAGTGGAAGTCGCGCAAGGGGCGGATGCCCTTGTCATCATGACACCGTGGCCGGTGTTCCGGGACCTCAAGGCCGACCAGCTCGCCCGGGCGATGGCGGGTCGCGCCGTCATTGATCCGTTCCGTATCCTCGACGGAAAAACCGTGGCCTCGGCAGGACTGGACTATTTCACGCTCGGAGTCCCTCCGTTGAGGGACAAGAAGAGGTAAAGGGATAAGGGATACAGGGTAGAGAGGTAGCGGGTATCCCTCTACCCCTATTACCCCCTTACCCCTAGCAAGAGCCATGCTGAATCATCTGAACGAGAAACCAATCAATCCCGCCCGTGTCGTTGTCCTTGGTGCGCGTGGTTTCATAGGGCGCGCGCTGGTGGCGGCCTTGCAGCAAGCCGGCATCGCCGTGATGCCTGTGAGCAGCGCCGACCTTGACCTGACAGCCGAGGACGGCGGTGACCGGCTCGCCGCCATGTTGAAACCGGACGACGCGGTCGTGCTGCTGTCCGCCTTGACGCCCGACAAGGGACGGGGGTTGCAGCCGTTTCTCTCAAACATCCGCATGGCGGCGAGCCTCTGCCACGCGTTGGCCAAAGTCACGCCGTCGCACGTAGTATATTTCAGCTCAGATTCGGTCTATCCGATGCGTGTCGGTTTGATCAGCGAAGAGACGTGCGCCGAGCCCGAGGATCTCTACGGGATGATGCACCTGGCCCGCGAGATGATGATCAAGTCGGCGACCAAATCCCCGGTCTCCGTGCTGCGGACGACGCTGGTCTATGGAGCCGCCGACACACACAACTCCTATGGCCCGAACCGGTTGCGCCGCATGGCGCGGAAGGACGGCAGGATCGCGCTGTTCGGCCAGGGCGAAGAGACGCGCGATCACATTCCGGTCGACGATGTGGCGGGGCTCACCGTCCTGGCGCTCAGGCACCGCAGCGCGGGCACGCTGAATGTGGCGACGGGCTGCTCCGTTTCCTACGCCGAGTTGGCGAAAAAAGTCGCGGCGTTGTTCGATGGGCCGGTTGAGATTGTGGGCGCGGTGAGGCAATCCCCGATCACGCACCGGCACTTCGATGTCACGAACGTGCGGAAGGCGTTCCCGACCTTCGTGTTTACGCCGTTGGAGAAGGGGCTGGCGAAGGCGCATTGCGAGATGATGGAGCAGGGATGATGGCCGAAATCAATCTGCTACGAGACTATCCGCTGGGCAAGCGCAAAATGGAAAAACCGCGGTCGCTCGACCCCGCAAACCGGGAGACGGCGCAGAAATTCGGCGCCGAGTATTTCGACGGCAAGCGGGAGCAGGGGTATGGAGGGTATCGCTACGACGGCCGATGGGTGCCGATCGCGCGGGACATCGTGGCGCATTTCGACCTGAAGCCCGGGAACCGGGTGCTTGATGTCGGCTGCGCGAAAGGGTTTCTGGCCAAGGACCTGATGGCTGTGTGCCCGGGGCTGCAGGTCTACGGACTGGATATTTCCGAATATGCGATCCGCCACTGCGAGCCGGAAGCGCGAGGCCGTTTGGTCATGGGCACGGCCGACCGGCTGCCGTTCCGGGACCGCTCGTTCGACGTCGTGCTGTCCATCAATACGCTCCACAATCTGGAGCGGGACCGGTTGATCCAGGCTCTCCGTGAAATGGAACGCCTGGCGCCTACACGCGGGTATGTCCAGTTGGATGCGTATCGGAACGAAGCTGAACGGGACATTTTCATGGGATGGGTCTTGACGGCCAAAACGTTTCTCAAGCCCGATGAATGGATTGCGCTGTTCGCCGAGGCCGGTTACAAAGGAGACCATTACTGGACGATTCTCGATCCGGACCCGCAATGGAACGATTTTTCGTCCAATTTGATTCGCTCGTAGCATCGTTTCTTTGAAGGGGGGACCATGGGCAAGCGTTATGCAGTACTGGGTGGTGGCGGTTCGTTCGGCATTCATACTTCGAAATATCTTCTGGAACAGACGGATGCCGATCGGGTGATCGGTGTCGGGCGCAATCCGGCGAGGCCGGAGCCTTTCACGCTGAACGTCGGCAAGGGCGACAAGCGCTATTCCTATCACGCCTATCACGTCACGCACGAACTGGACCTGCTGCTGGAACTGCTCGATAGGGAAAAACCGCAAGTCATCGTCAACTATGCGGCGCAGGGAGAGGGGGCGGTGTCGTGGAAGCACTCCTGGCGCTTCTTTGAAACCAACTCCATGGCGCTGGCACGGCTGTCGGAAGAACTGATGACACGTCCGTGGCTTGAGCGGTTCATTCAGATCGGCACCTCGGAAATGTACGGCTCAGTGGAGCACGCCACGAAGGAAGATGAGCCGATCAAGCCGACCAGTCCCTACGCGGCGTCCAAGGTGGCCTTCGACCTGCACCTCATCGCGGTGCACAAGTTCCTCAAGTTCCCGATGAACATTATCCGGCCCTCGAACGCCTATTGCCCTGGCCAGTTGCTGCATCGCGTCGTCCCGAAGGCGGTGGTCTGCGGCTTGACGGGCAGGAAGCTGCCCCTGCAGGGCGGCGGCCGCGCTGAGAAATCCTACATCCACGCCCGAGACCTAGCCCGCGCCATTCATCTGGTGGCGGAGAAAGCCCCGCTGGGGACCATCTATAACGCCGGGCCCCCCAAACCGATCTCGATCCGTGCGCTGGTCGAAACCGTCGCCAAGGTGATGGGCATTCCGTTCGAGCAGCTCTGCGAAGTGACCGCCGACCGCCTTGGGCAGGATTCCCGTTACTGGCTGGATTCCTCAGCGATCAAGCGCGATCTGGGGTGGGAGCCGAAGATCGGCCTTGAAGAGGGGATCAATGACATGGTCGAGTGGGGCAGGCAGTACCTCGATCAATTGCGCAACTGGCCGACGGATTACACGTTGCGCGCATGAGGACGGGACGATGACCAGGGTCTCCCGAAAGAAATCGGCTGTCGCGAATCGTTGTGCACCGCCTGAGGTCGCGCGAAAGATGCTGTACGGAATCATGCGCGTCCGCATGATCGAAGAGCGGATTCGAGAACTCTATGTCGAACAGGAGATGCGGTGCCCCACCCATTTCAGCATCGGACAGGAGGCGGTGGCTATCGGCGTGTGCGCGCACCTGAAGTGCGAAGAGCTGATGACTTCGGCCCATCGCAGCCACGCGCATTATCTGGCCAAGGGAGGCAACCTGAAGGCCATGCTGGCGGAGTTGTACGGCAAGGCCACGGGGTGCGCGGCGGGCAAGGGCGGGTCCATGCACCTGATTGACCGCTCGGTGGGATTCCTGGGCGCCGTGCCGATCGTCGGCAGCACCATTCCGATCGGGGTCGGCGCGGCATTCAGCTCGGTGCTGCAGGGGAAGCCGCTCCTGACCGTCGTCTTTTTCGGCGATGCCGCAACCGAAACCGGCGTGTTCCACGAAAGCCTGAACATCGCGGCTCTCCACAAGCTGCCGGTGGTGATGGTCTGCGAGAACAATCTCTATTCGGTGCTGTCTCCCTTGAACGTACGCAAACCGGCAGACCGGGAGATCGTCCAGCTGGCCGAGGGGCACGGCGTGTTTCACCGGCAGGGCGACGGCAACAACGCCGACGAGGTCTATGCCCTGACCGGCGAGGCGGTCCGGCATGCCCGCGCCGGAAAAGGCCCGGCGTTTCTTGAATTCAAGACGTATCGCTGGTTCGAGCATTGCGGCCCGCTGAGCGATGAGCACCTGGGGTATCGCCCGAAGGGGGAACTCGAGGCGTGGAAGAAACGTGACCCGCTACAACTCTACACCGACAGGCTCCGCAAGGAAGGCGTGGTGAGCGCGACCGATCTGGAGTTGACGGAAAAGACAATCCGCGCCGAAATCGAAGAAGCGGTGGCCTTTGCCAAGGCCAGCCCATTCCCCGCGCGCGACCAACTCAACAAGCATCTCTATGCACCCTGAGAGGCGGAAAAAACCGGCATGAGCGAGCGACAGCTGAAATTCGTCCAGGCACTGGCTGAAGCGATGGACCTGTGCATGGCCAGGGATCCGAAGGTCGTGCTCATGGGACTCGGCGTTGCGGATGCGGCTGCCATCTTCGGATCTACAAAGGGACTCGCAGAGAAATACGGACCGAAGCGTGTGCTGGACATGCCAGTGTCGGAAAACGCTATTACAGGAGTTGTACTCGGTATGGCGCTCAACGGCCTGCGTCCGGTGATGACCCACATCCGGCTGGAGTTCGCCATGCTGGCCATCGATCAGATCGTCAACCAGGCGGCCAAGTGGCATTACATGTTTGGCGGCCAGGCGTCGGCACCGCTCGTCATCCGCATGGTGGTCGGCCGGGGTTGGGGGCAGGGGGCGCAACACTCGCAGAGCCTGCATGCCTGGTTTGCCCATGTGCCGGGCCTGAAAGTGGTCATGCCGGCGACGCCGCATGATGCCAAGGGGCTCCTGATCTCGGCCATCGAAGACAATAATCCAGTGGTGTGCATCGAGCATCGCTGGCTCTACGGGATTCACGGACCTGTTCCGGAGGGGTACTACCGGGTGCCATTGGGCCAGCCGAACATTCTGCGACGAGGGAAGCACGTGACGGTGGTTGCCGGTTCTTATATGACCCTGGAGGCGGTGCGGGCTGCAGGCGAATTGCTCAAAGAAGGCCTCGAAGTGGAGGTCATTGACCTCCGCACCCTTAATCCGTTCGATGAGACGTTGATCCTCGAGTCCGTCCGAAAAACGGGTAATCTGATCGTCGTGGACGCAGGCTGGCGCTCAGTCGGGTTTGCTGCCGAAGTATTGGCGCGTGTCGCCGAGCAGGTCCTAGGCGACTTAAAGGCCCCCCCCATCCGGTTGACCCTGCCGGATCTGTCGACACCGACAACGCGCGCCCTGACAAACTACTACTACCCGCTGGTGCATGACATCAAGGCGGCGGCGCGCCGGGTTGCCGGGCGTCCGGCCAGACCGGCGCCTGAGATTACTCCGGAAGCATTCCTAGACGTTCCGGACCCGAGCTTTACCGGACCGTTCTAACGCGGTATGTCCAACCGCTCCATCAAAACTAGGACCGCCGCCGAGGCGCTTCCTGCCGTAAGGCCGCCGGCGCCGCGCTTTGCCGACCCGCAAGAGCTGCACCGCAATCCGCTCGAAACCGTCACCCATGTCCATGCGCAATTTGACGGCTTTACCAAGGACTACTATGTCGTGGAGTTCGGCCCGCGGGCCGGCATCGTGGCGGTGTCGGAGGGGAAAATTCTGCTCACCGCGCAATATCGCTTCCTAATCAGGGGAATAGCTTGGGAAATTCCGGGCGGCAGGGTGGAT
>Ga0194131_10011483_pt1 | contig 10568 bp, 10 predicted proteins | sample TA2KigO120mmetaG_FD_148631 | JGI IMG/M metagenome (GOLD analysis project Ga0194131, IMG submission 148631) | Freshwater microbial communities from Lake Tanganyika, Tanzania - TA2015053 Kigoma Offshore 120m | ecosystem: Environmental > Aquatic > Freshwater > Lake | place: Tanzania: Lake... | reverse complement strand
TGAGGACCTGCTGGCCCCGCTCGGCGTGCCGCTTCACCTCGCCGGCGACTGCCTCGCACCCCGCTCCGCCGAGGAGGCCGTCTACGAGGGCTTCCTCGCCGGGCTCGCGATTTGACGCCAAGCCAGGGCCAAGCCGGGCACGATCAGCATCGGCCACTCGGGCAACGGCACCATCAACCACGTCGGCATTCTGCGCCTGCAGTCGGGCGAGGGCGTCACATTCAACATCGTGCCTTATCGCGGGTCGGGGCCGGGCCTGGCCGACCTGATGGCGGGCCAGATCGATCTCTACACCGATCAACTCACCACCTCGTGGCCGCACATCCGAGCGGGCAGGCTCAAGGCGCTGGTGGTGCTCAGTCCCGACCGCATCGCCCAGCTGCCGGAGGTACCCAGCGTGAAGGACATTGGCAGCCAGCCGTTCGATGCCAGCACGACGGCCGGCGTGCTGGCGCGCACCGAGACGCCGCCGGCGGCGCTTAACGTGCTGAACGCGGCGGTCGTGGCGGCGCTGAAGGACGAGGAGGTCGTAGCCAAGCCGGTCGACCTCGGCGCCCAGGTCCGGCCCTCGACGCGGGCGGAGTTCGGTTCGCATCTGAAGGACATGGATGCCGTCGTTAGCGAACTTGTGAAGTGGGGCCTGTTGAAGCGCGAGTGAAGAGGGCGCATATGGATTCCATGACGAACCTTCGCCTCAAGCCAGTCGCCGTTCTGGCCGCAGTGCTGGCGGCTGCGCTCGTCGGTGCTTGCAACCAGACTGTCAGCAGCGGCGCCTATCAGACCCGCGGCGGCGGCTGGGACAATTTCCGCGCCCAGGCGCCCGACGCCGCGCCGCGGCCCGCATCGTGACGCTGCGTCGCATCCTGGGCATCGTCGCGCTGCTGGCCGCCGCGTTTGTCGGTGCCTGCGACGGCATCCCCCAGGACGGCCGCTACCAGACTCACGACGGCGGGCGCAGCAACACCCGCGCCTGATCGCTCAGACGCCTTTCATGACGGCCCACAAATCGGCTTTGCGCTCGAAGCCGATACCGGGCGAATCGGGCAGTCCGACACGGCCGTCGACGACCGGACAGTCGTCGGCGAAGCCGCCAAACGGCGCGAAGACCTGCGGATAGGATTCGTTTCCGCCGCACTGCAGCCCGACCGCGATATTGAGCGCGAACTGATGGCCGCCGTGCGGCACACAGCGCCGCGGCGACCAGCCGTGCGCCTTCACCATGTCGAGGGTGCGCAGGTACTCGACCAGCCCGTAGGACAGAGCGGGATCGTACTGCAGGACGTCGCGGTCGGGCCTGAGCCCGCCGTGCCGCACGAGGTTGCGGGCATCCTGCATGGAGAACAGGTTCTCGCCGGTGGCGAGCGGCGGCGCGTACTGAGTGGCGAGCGCGCCGTGCGCCAGAAAATCGAGCGGATCGAGCGGCTCTTCGTACCAGCGCAGACCGTAGCCCTCGATCGCCTTGCCGAAAGCAAGCGCGGCGGGCAGGTCGAACTTGCCGTTGACGTCGACCGCCAGCCGCTCGCCTGAGCCGACGATCTTCAGCACCGCCTCGATGCGCTCGAGGTCGTCGGCGAGCGGCACGCCGCCCACCTTCATCTTCACGCAGGTGTAGCCGAGGTCGAGATAGTGCTTCATCTCGTCCCGCAGACCGTCGAGGTCCTTGCCGGGGTAGTAGTAGCCGCCCGCCGCGTAGACCCACGCCTTGTCGTCGTGCTTCCCGCCGTTGTAGCGGTCGGCCAGGAGCTTCCACAGCGGCTGGCGCTTGGCCTTGGCCAGCGCATCCCACAGCGCCATGTCGAGCACGCCCACCGCCACCGACCGTTCGCCGTGGCCGCCCGGCTTCTCGTTGGCCGTCATGGCGGCCCAGCATCTGGCAGGATCGATCAGCCCATCGGCATCGAGCAGCGACTCGGGCTTGGCCTGGCGAAGCCGCGGGATGAACCGTTCGCGCAGCAGGCCCTGCTGGGCGTAGCGGCCGTTGGAGTTGAAGCCGTAGCCGATCACCGGCTTGCCCTCGACCACCAGGTCGGTCTCGATCGCCACGACGCTCGCCGTCATCTGGCTGAAGTCGATGTAAGCGTTGGCGATGTTGGAGCGGATCGGCGAGACGATGTCGCGGATGGCGACGATGCGCATGGCGGCCTCTTTCAGGCGGTGGCGGCGTGGCGATTCCGGCGCATCAGGAGCCACCAGGCGATCAGCGCGGTCATGACGTTCCAGGCGATGCCGTTCAGGAAGGCGGCGCGGTAGGAGCCCGTCCAGTCGTACAGCACGCCGCCCATCCAGCCGCCCAGCGCCATGCCGATCAGGGTCAGCGAGATGGCGAGCCCGACGCGCGTCGCGGCTTCCTGCGGCGGGAAGTACTCGCGCACGATGATGGCGTAGGACGGAACGATGCCGCCCTGGAACAGGCCGAACAGCGCCGAAGCGACGTAGAGCGAGGTGAGCCCGTCGTCGATCAGGTAGAAGACGAGGGCGATGCACTGCAGGGTGGCGCCGATCAGCAGCGTCGTGATGCCGCCCACTTTGTCGGCGATCCAGCCCGAGGCGATGCGGCTCACCACGCCGAAGCCCAACATCAACGACAGCATCTCGGCGCCGCGCGCCATGCCGTAGCCGAGATCGGCGCAGTAGGCGACGATGTGGACCTGCGGCATCGACATGGCGACGCAGCAGCCGATGCCCATCACGGCGATCAGCGCCTGCAGGGCGTTGGGCGACAGCCCGAGCGCCTGCTGCGAATGGCGCACCGTCATGGCGAGGGCGGCCTCGGCGTGAGCGGGCAGGCGGCGGCGCAGCGTCAGCGCCAGGGGAATCATCGCCACCAGGCAGAAGAGGGCGGCTGCCCAGAACATGGTGCGCCAGCCGTGGTCGCGGATGATCCATCCGACGATCGGCGGCCAGATGGTGCCGGCGAAGTAGTTGCCGGAGGCGGCGATGGCGACGGCGACGCCGCGGCGCTTTTCGAACCAGTGCGAGACGTCGGCGACCAGCGGCGCGAATGTGGCGGCCGCGCTGAAGCCGATCAGTACCTGGGCGGCGGAGAACAGGATCAGCGAGGAGGTGAGCGGCGCCAGCGCATAGCCCAACGCCAGGCCGAGGGCGCTCAGGATCGAGATGATGACGATGCCGCGCTGGTCGACCAGCCGTCCCGCGATCACGCCACCGGCCATGAAGCCCAGCGTGTTCATGGTGTAGGCGAAGGAGATGTCGGCGCGGCTGATGCCGAAGTCGGCCTGCACCGCCGGAATCGCCACGGTGAGCGACCACATGCCGATGCCGCCGATCGTGCTCAGGGCGACGCTGGCGCCCAGCCGCCACCAGGCGTAACGCGAATCGATGCCGTGCATGGTCGGAGCGATCAGCCGCCGGCCACGCCCTGGGTGTTGACGTAGAGCGCATAGAGCGAATGGCTCGCTGTCATGAACAGCCGATTGCGCCAGCGGCCGCCGAAGCAGAGGTTGGCGCAGCGCTCCGGCAGACCGATGTGGCCGATCGGCTTGCCGGCCGGATCGAACACCCTGACGCCATCGAGCTCGGGCGTGCCCATGCCCCAGCCGCACCACAGATTGCCGTCGACATCGACGCGGAAGCCGTCGGGCGAGCCGCCCGGGCCGGCATCGATCAGCACGCCACCCTTGCCGAGTTTCTTGCCGTCGGCCGACACGTCGTAGGCCAGGATCTGGCGATGCGGCTCGGCGCGCGAGGCGACGACATAAAGCTTCTTCTCGTCGGGCGAGAAGGCGAGCCCGTTGGGGCCGGGAATGTCGTCGGCCATCACCGCGAGCTTGCCGGTCGCGGGATCGAGACGATAGACGGCGGGCTTGTTCTCGCTCTCGGCCTTGTGGCCCTCGTAGTAGCCCAAGATGCCGAACATCGGATCGGTGAACCACACCGAGCCGTCGGACTTCACGACCACGTCGTTGGGCGAGTTGAGTGGCTTGCTGTTGTGGGCATCGGCCAGCACGGTGATCGCCCCGTCATACTCGAAGCGCACGACCCGCCGCGCATCGTGCTCGCAGGCGATCAGCCGGCCTTGCCGGTCGCGAGTGTGGCCGTTGGCGTTGTTGGCGGGCTTGCGGAAGATCGTGACGTTGCCCGATTCCTCGTCCCAGCGCAGCACGCGATTGTTGGGGATGTCGCTCCACAGCAGATAGCGGCCGTCGCCGAAATAGACGGGCCCCTCCGCCCAGCGGCAGCCGGTGTACAGCCGCTCGACCGAAGCCAAGGGCAGGCGGTACTTGGCGAAGGCCGGATCGAGCACGCGCACGGCGGCATCGGGGTAACGTTCGTTGGGCTGCCACATCAGGGTTTCTCTCGCTTCGTTCTCGAGTGGAGAGACTACAACCTATATCCGCTCGTTCGCGACTCCTTGTTGTGCAAGATCGCTCTGCAAGCGCGGCGTTGTCCGGACCGCGGGCCTCCAGGCCCGCTCATGCTCAAATGACATTTCGCGTCGGTGTGGCACGAGGCGGGCCTGGAGGCCCGCGGTCCGATGAGCTAGTCGTCGCCGTCCACTCCGTAGACCACCTTCGCCTGCTCCTTGCTGACCAGGCCGAGCCGCAGGTCGCGCTCGATTTGCTTGCGGTCGCGCTGCTTGGGGTCGCCGAAGCCGCCGCCGCCGGGCATCTCGACCACCAGCCGATCGCCGGCTGGGATGGCTTGGAAGCCCTTGGCCTTGAGTTCCTGGCCAGAGGCCAGCGACAGCCGGCCGTTGCCGCCGGGCTGGCCGCCGTCGCGGCCGCGTGCCGGATGTTTTACGCGCTCGAAGGTGGCGAAGATGCCGAACGGCGCACCTTCGCGGTGCTCGACCTCCATCAACTGGCCGAGCCCGCCACGATGGCGGCCGGCGCCACCCGAGTCCGGCCGGTACTCCTTCTTCCAGATCACCAGCGGCGCGATCGTCTCGGTGATCTCGACCGGCACGTTGCGCACACCCGACGGGAAGGGCGTGGCCGACAGCCCGTCGAGCCCGGGCCGCGCACCGGCGCCGCCGGAATGGAAGGTCGTCACCATGAAGGGCCGGCTATTGCCGATCGTGCCGGTCATGCCGTGCCCGGCGCCGAGCTTGAGGTTCCAGAGATTGCTGGTGCCCTCGGCCGGCACGCGGCCGGGGATCACCTGATGCAGGGCGTCATAGCAGACGTCGGGCAGCATGTGGCCGATCGTGCTGCGCGCATTGACGGCCGCCGGGAACAGAGCGTTGACGATGGTGTTCTCGGGCGCCGTCACCAGGATCGAATCGAGCGTGCCGGCATTGTTGGGAATGGTCGGCGCCACCACGCACTTGATGCCGAAGGCGGTGTAAGCCTCGGTGTAGCACATCGGCGAGTTGATGCCGTAGATCGACGAACCCGAGGTGCCGGCATAGTCGACCGCGATGTGGTCGGCGTTGATCGTCACGGCGGCATGCAGGTCGATCGGCGCGTCGTAGCCGTCGATGCGCATGTGCCCCTTCCAGGTGCCGCGCGGCAGCTTGCCGATCGCCGCCACCATGCCGGCGCGACTCTTGTCGATGATGTGCTGGCCGAGCTCGTCCAGCGAGTCGATGCCGTGCTCGGCCATCATGTCGGCGAGACGTCGCTCGCCGATGCCGTTGCAGCCGATCAGAGCATGAAGATCGCCCTCGACCTGCACCGGCTCGCGCACATTGGCGCGGATGATGCGCATCACGCTCTCGTCGATCTTGCCCTCGCGCATCAAAGGCAGCAGCGGCAGGAACAGGCCCTCGTGATAGACCTGCCGGCCGTCGGGCGATTGGCCGAGTCCGCCGATATCGACGACATGGGTGGTGCAGGAGAACAGCGCCACCAGCTTGCCGCGATGGAAGGCGGGCGAAGTGACGACGATGTCGTAGAGATGGCCGGTGCCCTTCCACGGATCGTTGGTGATGAAGGCGTCGCCCGGTCTCATGGTCTCGACCGGGAACTCGCGGATGAAATGAATGACGCTGCGCGCCATCGAATTGACGTGGCCGGGCGTGCCGGTGACGGCTTGGGCCAGCATGCGGCCTTCGAGGTCGAACACGCCGGCCGAGATGTCACCCGCCTCGCGCGCACTGGTCGAGAAGGCGGTGCGCACCAGGGCGCGCGCCTGCTCCTCGACGACGCTGAGCAGGCGGTTCCACATGACCTGCAGGCGGATGTCCGCGGGCGTGCTCATGCGCGATCCTCCAACACGATCTGGCCCGCCGCATTGATGCGGGCGGAGAAGCCCTGCGGCACCACGGTCGTGGTCCCATCCTCGACGATCAGCACCGGCCCGTCGAGCGCCATGCCGGGGCGGAGCGCTCCTCGTTCGTGCACGCTGGCCCGCTCGTGGCGACCCGAAGCCGGGTCGAGCACGTCGCGCTGGCCGTTGGGCCGGGGCGGCGGCACAGAAATCGTCTCCGCCATCGGCTTGGGCAGCGGCCGATCGGTGGCGAGCGACAGCGTCCAGGTCAGTGCCTCGACCTCGAGCTTGGGGATGATGCGGCCGAACACCGTCTCGTAGGTCTTCTCGAAGCGACGCCGCAGATCGGCTGCGGCATCGCTGCCCAACGGATGGTTGGGCAGCGGCACGGCGATCTCGTGGCCCTGGCCGCGATAGCGCATGAAGGCCTGGCGGGTCTCGACCAGGGTCTCGCGGGGCGCCGCAGACCGCACCACCACCTCGGCCTCCTCGCGCATGGCGGCGAACAGCTCGTTCACCGTCTTGGTGTCGAACAGATCGAGACGCAGATGGCGGGTGCGCACGACCTCGTAGGCGATCGGCGCGCGCAGGAAGCCGAAGGCCGAGCCGACGCCGGCGCCGACCGGCACGACGATGGTCTTCATGCCGAGCTTGCGGGCGAGCCGCGCGGCATGCAGGGGCGCGGCACCGCCGAAGGCGATCAAGGTGCGATCGGCGGTGTCCTTGCCGTTCTCGACGGCGTGCACGCGCGCGGCGCTCGCCATCGTCTCGTCGACGATCTCGGTGACGCCCGCCGCCGCGCCCTCGGCCGTGGTCCGGAGTGGCCCGGCCAGCGACTGCAGCGCCGCCTCCGCCCTGTCGCGGTGCAAGGGGATGGCGCCACCGGCGAAGCGTTGGGGATCGAGCCGGCCCAGGGCGGTGTCGGCATCGGTGACGGTGGGCTCGCTGCCGCCGCGGCCATAACTTGCCGGGCCGGGCACGCTGCCTGCCGAATCGGGCCCGACCTGGATACGGCCCAGCGCATCGAGGCGGGCGATCGAGCCGCCGCCCGCGCCGATCTCGACCAGCTCGATCACCGGGATGCGCACCGGCAGGCCGCTGCCCTGCACGAAGCGATAGGCGCGCGCCACCTCGAACTGACGCGAGCGCTGCAAGGCAAGATCGTCGAGCAGCGTGAGCTTGGCCGTGGTGCCACCCATGTCGAAGGCGACCGCCTTGGCCAAGCCGTTCTCGGCCGCCACGGTCAGGGCGAGGATGGCGCCGCCGGCCGGTCCCGATTCGACCAGGCGGACTGGAAAGCGCCGCGCCGTCTCGACCGTGGTGATACCGCCCGACGACATCATCAGCAGCAAGGGACCGGCGATGCCTTCCTTCTGCAGGCTCGCTTCGAGCTCGCCCAAGTAACCTGCCATGCGCGGCAACACATAGGCGTTGGCGATGGTGGTCGAGGTGCGCTCGTACTCACGGATCTCGGGACAGACCTCGCAGGACAGCGAAATCGCCACGCCCGGCAGCTCCTCGGCCAGGATGGCGCCGGCACGCCGTTCGTGCGCCTCGTTGGTGAAGCTGTGCAGGAAGCAGACGGCGACCGCCTCGATGCGCTGCCGACGTAGCTCGACTGCGATGTTGCGCACGGCCCTCTCGTCGAGCGCCAGCAGGACGGCGCCATCGGCCGCGACGCGCTCGGCCACACCGAAGCGCAGGTCGCGCGGCACCAGCGGTTCGGGCCGCTCCATATAGATGTCGTACTGCTCGAAGCGGTGCTCCCAGGCGATCTCGAGCGAATCGCGGAAGCCTGCCGTAGTGATGAGCGCGGTGCGCGCGCCTTTGCGCTCGATCAGGGCGTTGGTGGCAAGCGTCGTGCCGTGCACCACCAACCCGACCTCGGCGGGCGAGCACTTGGCCTCGGCCAGGATGGCGCGCACGCCTTCCATGACGCCGCGCTCGGGCGCCTCGGGCGTGGTCAGGACCTTGATCGCGTGAGCCTCAGTGCCTCGCTCGAGGACTACGTCGGTGAAGGTGCCGCCGATATCGACAGCCAGGCGGGCGGACATGAGTTCAGTTTTCGTCGATCTTGATGTTGCCCTTGGCCACGACTTCACCCCAAGTCTTCGGATCCTGCTGCAGGAACGAGACATAGTCGGCGCGCGGCAGCGTCGCCGGGTGCAGGCCGGCTTCGTCGTACTTCGCCCTGACCGCAGGATCGGCCATCACCTTCAGGATGGCCGCGGTCAGGACCGCGATCACCGGCTCGGGAGTCTTGGGAGGTGCGGCGATGGCGTACCAATTCTCCGAGCGATAGCCGGGTACGGCTTCGGCGAGCGTCGGCGCCTCGGGCAGCACCGGCCAGCGCTCGGGCGAGGTCACGGCCATGGCGCGCACCTTGCCGCTCTTGATCAGACCGAGCGTGGCGGGATCGCCGAAATAGGCATCGACGATGCCGGCTGCCAGATCGTTCAGCGCGGGGCCGGTGCCGCGATAGGGCACGTGCACCATCTTGAGGCCGGACATCTGGGTAAACAGCTCGCCCGCCAGATGCTGGCTGGTGCCGATGCCGCCCGAGGCCCAGCGGATTTCGGTGCGTCGGGCGAGGTCCATGAATTCGGGCAGCGTGCGGGCCGGCAAATCGTTGCGCACCGCCATGATGAACGGCATGCGCACCAGCCGCGTGATGTGAGCCAGCGTCATCGGATCGTAGGGCATCCTGCGCAAGTGCGGGCCGGCGGTCAGCGTGCCGACGCCAGTCAGCGACAGGGTGTAGCCGTCAGGCGCGGCGTGCGACATCGCCTCGACGCCGATGATACCGCCGGCGCCCGCCTTGTTTTCTATCACGACCGGCTGGCCGAGTTCCTTCGACAAAGGTTCCATCAAGAGCCGCGCCGTCATGTCGACGCCGCCGCCGGGCGGGAAGGGCACGATGATCCTGATCGGGCGGTTGGGAAAATTCTGCGCCATCGCGTCGCGCGTTGCCGCGACCACCGGCAGTGCCAACGCGGCCAGCAACAAGTCCCTGCGTGTCTTCCCCAAGATAGCCCCCCTTCGCGGCGACGCGCAGCCTACATCGCGACCTTGCGGAACACCTCGATAAAACGGTCGACATCCTGCTCGTCGTTGTAGACGTGTGGGCTGATGCGCAGCCGGCCGAGCCGCGGTGCGGCATAGACGTTCTCGGCGGCGAGCTTCTTCGGCAGATCGGTAGCCATGCCCTTGGGGAACTTCAGGCTGAGCACGTGCGGCGCCCGCAGCTTCTTGTCGAGCACCTGAACGCCGCTGTTGGCCAGCCCGTCGACCAGGCGGTCGGTCAGCATCGAAAGCCGCGCCACGATCGGCGCGTTGCCCCAGCCCGCCATCATCTCCATGCCGATCGCGGCCATCTCGAGCGACACGAAGTGGTCGCGCTCGCCCATATCGTAGCGTCGCGCGCCCTCGGCGTAGGACGTGTCGCGGAAATAGATCGTATCCTCGGCCGACACCGACTTGCGGGCCGGCGCCGTCTGCTCGAGCGGCACGCCGTTCTGCCGACGCTTGGCGACATACATGAAGGCGCGTCCGTAGGGGCCCAGCACCCACTTGTAGGTCGGGAAGATCAGGAAGTCGGGGTCGAGGCTTTTGACGTCGATCGGACGAATGCCGGCATCGTGGGTGGCGTCGATCAGCAGGGCCGATCCTTTGGCCTTGGTCGCAGCGGCGATGCGCGGCATATCGAGCGCACCACCATCGGACCAGTGAACCGAGGAGATCGAGACCAGGGCCAACGGCTCGGCGCCCGGCCGCTCAACCGCCTCGAGCACCGCCTGCGTCCAGTCGCCATCTTCGGGCTGCCTCACGGTCTCGACCTTGAAGCCGCCGGCCTCGGCGCGGCTCACCCATTCCAGCACCGGCGAGGAGTGGTCGTCCTGCAGCACCAGCACGCGGCTGCCGCGCGCGACATTCAGCACCTTGCCCGCCGTCGACACTCCGTAGCCGACCGACGGCAGCAGCGCGACATCGACCGGATCGGCGCCGATCAAAGCCGCCGCCGCCTTGCGCGCACGCTCGTATTGCTGCGCCTGGAAATCGCCCGGCAGCTTCCACGGTTGGCCTTTGCGTCCGACCGCGGCGCGGCCGGCCTCCTGGACGGCGATCGGCAGCGGTCCCCAGCTCGCGGCGTTGAGAAAACAGACCTCGCGCGGGATGTCGAACAGGGCGCGCTGACAGGCAAGCATGACGACCTCCTTGAAGAAGGCGGCAGAGTAGCGCCTTTGTCGCAGGCCTCGCCCGACAATTTCTCAAGCCTGCCATCGACCGGCTAACAAGAAACATCGACTTGGGTCATGCGTTGATAGGAGTGAGTTGGACGTCGTATCCGAGGTTTTGAAGTCTGGCGAGAAGGCGCTTTGCGTGAGAGTTTTTTGCGC
>Ga0194131_10011482_pt1 | contig 10568 bp, 11 predicted proteins | sample TA2KigO120mmetaG_FD_148631 | JGI IMG/M metagenome (GOLD analysis project Ga0194131, IMG submission 148631) | Freshwater microbial communities from Lake Tanganyika, Tanzania - TA2015053 Kigoma Offshore 120m | ecosystem: Environmental > Aquatic > Freshwater > Lake | place: Tanzania: Lake... | reverse complement strand
ATCCGCTATATCGACGAGCCGATCGAGCTAGTCGGTTTCAGTGTTGTTTTTGGTCGGATTGGGGCCGCTGAGACAGACGATAAATCTCCTCCAGCGCCAGCTTCAGCTTCGGGATGCCCTCCGGAGGAAACACGACGTTAAGGAACGCGTCGCCATCGAGGCCCATCTCGAGGCCGGCGCGGCCGTCGTCGAGCACGAACGGCCGGGCACGATAGAGGTTCATAATCTGCCCCTTGCCCTTCTTTCCCTGAGGGACCGGGGACACCTCCGGCGCCAAGCCGAGCAGTACGATCGCGAGCCTTCCAACCATCGTGGCATCGAACATCACGGGATGCTCGCCGCCGTTCCTGTCCGCCCGGCGCTGCCTTTGCCTGGCTGAACGACAATAAATCCAGCATCTCCGGTCTCCCCCTCGTTTCATTGAGGGAAGGCTAGGCCGCCGCCCACCACCGTTCAACCGAACCAAGTCGACGCCCGCTAGGCGCCGGCGCCTGAAAACATGGGAAGCGATCGGTCAGATCGCCGCCGCCGATCGTCGTCTCGACTTTCCACATCACATCGGGGGAGGCCCGTCATGGCTCGACTGATCGTCGTTGGCTGTGTCCTGGCGTTGCTCGGGTTCGTGGGACTTGCGGGCCTCGCCGTGCCGGCGTGGGGGCATGAGGACCATTCCTGGGTGCGCAACCCCCGCTATATCATGGCGAGCGGCGGGCATTGCTGCAGCGAGCAGCATTGTAGGCCGGTCGCCGCCGGGGAGGTCGTTGCGACCCCTACCGGCTGGCTGCACGCCCCCACCAATACCACGCTCTTCTACAGCAGCATCGCGATTTATCCGACCGAGGACCCGGCGGGGCGCATGTTCCGCTGCGTCATGGGCGGCGCGCTGGTCTGCGTCTTCGAGGGGATCGGTGGATGACCCTCTGGCTCCTGGTCTTCCTCGCCGTGAGCGCCGGCAAGATCGAGGGCGCGGCCCTGGTCATGACCTTCGTCAGCGAGGAACTGTGCTTGCTCGGGCGCCAGCATCTCGGCTCCCAGGGCATCGCCCCCATCCGGGATACCCGGTGCGTCGAGGTCTCCCTTGGAGAGCCGGCATGAGCGCCCCGGATATGCAGCGCGACCTCGGCCGGGCAGAGGGCCGGTTGACCGGGCTCGAGCGCGACATCGCCGCGATCAAGGGTGCCCTCGCCGAGCAAACCAAGAAGCTCGACGCCATGGCGGCTTTCATGGCCGAGACCAAGGGCGGCTGGCGCGTCCTCCTCCTGGCAGGCTCCGCAGGCGCCGTGGTCACCGCCGGGCTGCTCAAGCTCCTGCCCTTCCTGCCGTGGGGGAAGTGAGATGAACGACGTCACCCGTCCCGCCGACGTGGACACCCTCGCTCGCACGATCTACGGCGAGGCCAGGGGCGAGGCAACGGCCGGCATGGAGGCCGTCGCCAGCGTCATCATGAACCGCGCCCGCGAGGCCAAGGCGACGCTTGCCCGCCATCCCGGCCTAGCCCGCCACCCGCTCTATGGCGACGGCTCCCCGGCCTTGGCCTGCGTCGCCAAGCTCCAGTTCTCATGCTGGAACAAGAACGACCCGAACCGGGAAAAGCTGCTGGCGGTGGATGAGGACGACAAGACATTCGTTCGGGCGCTCGCGATCGCCGAGAAGGCCATTGCCGGCGAACTGGAGGACCGCACCGGGGGCGCCAACCACTACCACGCCAAGAACGTCCAGCCGGGTTGGGCCGAGATGTCCAAGCGGACCGCCGAGATCGGCTGGCATGTCTTTTACAAGCTATGACCGCGCCGCCCGGCTGGCGGCAACTTTATGTCGTATCTCATCCAGAAGGAGTCGTTTCATGTCGTATATCATCGCCCGTCTTCGCGAGCCGTCAACCTATGCCGGCCTCGCCGCCCTGCTCGCTGCCTTCGGCGTGTCCATAGCGCCGGAGAAAATGACCGCCGTCGTCTCGCTCGTCACCGCCCTTGCCGGCGTCGTCGCGGTCTTCCTGCCGGATCGCAACGCGTGATCTCCGCCGTCCTTCGCGGCCTCACTGCTTTTGCCAACCTGCTCGATAAGATCATGCAGGCTTGGCAGCGGGCGCAGGATCGCCAGGCCGGGCGGGACCAGCAGAAGATTGCCGACCTCGAAAGGAGCCGGAATGCCGAGATCATCCGCGGCAAGACTGAGACTGTGGTCGCTGCTGCCGATATTGCTGAGCGTCAACGGATGCTTGACCGTTTCCGGCGTAAATGAGCCCTGCGCGGGCTTCCGGCCGATCCTCACGCATCAAGACGACAGGATGACGCGCGAGACCGAGACGGCGATCATCGTCCACAACGAGACATGGCTAGCCCTGGGGTGCCGCGGAGCGCCTTAAGATCCTGGCCAGAGAGTCCTGGCCGCTCGTGCAGGCCGACCTGACGCCACTCGAGAACCTGCCTCTTCATCCGACCTTTCGAAGTCGCCTCCAGGTATCGGAACAGTTGACGGCAAGCCCTAAGGCCTGCGGGCAGATCTGCTATGTCTAGTCGGCAAACCCTGTTGAATCAGCTTTGAACTTGAGTTGGCGTGCATTGTCGCGCACGACGCCGACATCGGCATCCGAGAAACCTTCGGGGGTTTCGGCCTCGATCTCCAGCGTCAGCTTCACTTTCGCGCCCTGGGTGCGCTGAAGTTCCATGATGACGGCATTTAGAACCGCATCAAACGCCTTGACCGGCCGTACCATGTCGATTTCGACCGTGCCGAAGAAGCGCTTGGGCCGTGTCGGCACGGCAGGAGCAGGTGCACCGCCGGTACCCCCTGACTCAGGGGATCTCGAGCCACCCTCCGGCTGGTTTACTCCCGGCGATTGCTTCTTCTTCAGAGCTTCGAGCGCGACATCGCCGCGGACCAGAAGGGATGTATCCGGGATCAACTCCGGCGGAGCCTTCGCCCAGGCCAGCCCTTTGTAGGTTTGGCTGACGTCGTCGAACGCGGCGGCATAACCGAATGCCGGATCGAGCTTGCCCACCGCATCGCGAATCGCCGTTTCGAGAACGATCCGATCACGCAGCTTGGGGAGATAGACATAAGCGGCAAACCACTCCGCTACCTCCGCGACGGGAAGATGTGGGCGGTCCTCCGGCCAGAGCGGCTTCAGGTGAAGGGACAGCGAGTCGGGCCCCAATCGTTCCTTGATGATGCCGTCGTTCTTCGCCTTGTCGTAGACGACGGCGGGGATGGCCGACCGATCCTTCGACGTGATCGACAGATGCTCCAGGTGGAACGCCGTCCCAGCCGTCGTGTTGGCATCCTTCTCCGGGTAGAGCACATGGTTCCAGGCGAGGCGCACGGCCTTCTGCGCGCCTTCGCGGGCAGTCTTCTGCTTGTCGAGCGCATCGGCGGCCTGAACCTGCGTCAACTGCTGTTGAAGGCGTTTGTCCTCAACGATCGACTTCCACGCCAAAGCCTTGCGCATCGCCTCTCGCGCTGTGGCGAGCAATCCTTCGTCTGGCACGGCGAAGAGAAGTGTGTTGCGGAACCGCCGCTGCGATGCCCGACAGCGGGTGAGGGTCTCGCTTGCCGCATCGGTGGCGGGGGAAGCTGTCGCTCCCTTGCCTGCGTGCGGAGCGTCCGGCCCAAGGATGACGAGGGAAAGCGACGAGGCTTCATCGACGGTGACGGGGTCGTCCGGTGCGGCATAGACGCGATGGAAACCGCCCCTTGTCCCGGCATCGTCGCGCAGCACCTGGACAATGGCCGCGTCCACTTCGTGGTCGGGCAGCGCCTTGGCACGCTCATCGGCCAGCCTGTTCAGCGTGGGTTGCGTCGAGAACCAGTATCGCCCGGCCTCTTCGTAGAGGTAGGTAGCGCGTTCAGACAACTTGCGCAGGGCCTCGCCGAAGATCGCCAACTGGTCGCCGGGTTCGGCGCACGCCAGGCGCAGTCCTTGTCCGTTGAGACCGGCATTCGGCTGGCCGACTAGCGGCGCGGAGCACAGAAAGACGGCTCGTGCCGCGCGGGTTGCGGCGCGGAGTTGAGAGATGCGACGGCTGGGATTGGCCTCCATTCGGGCCGGCAACGAGCTGTCCCCATCCACCTCGCGATCGACGACCGCGCCGAATCCCGGATCGAGCGGATAGAGCGCGCTCGCCCGGATACGCTCATGCGCGATCGGCACGCGCGCCGGCGTGATCAGCGGGTCCCGCACCTGCGCATGCCAGAGCACGCCGACAACATTGGCCATGAAGCGCAGGACGCCGCGTGTGCGCTGGAAATTCGCCAGGCTGGCCCAGTCCTTCGACAGCCGGTCAAAGAGTTCGGGATGGATAGGGTAGGAGAGGCGCAGCAATTCAAGACAGCGCGCCTCTTTCGCTTCGGGCGGAAACTCGGCCGCGTTCTTGCGGTAGAGGTCGTGGAACGCCTTGACCGTCTCCTCGCGCGCCTTTTCGCCCTCGGCATCGAAAGGTTGGAACAGACGCCGCCGGATGATCTCGTAGGTCTCGTTGCCGGATGCCGGCAGCCAGGTCGAGTGGACGCGGCCGAACACGGCTTGCAACCGCTTCAGCGCCTGGACGCCTTTGTCGCCGCCGGCTTCCAGGCCGCTTTCGGGGAGCGATCCGACGATCAGGATGCCCGGCACCATCTTCGCCGCCTCGGTCAGCGACTGGATAAAGGAGAGGAACGCCTCAAATCGGTCGTCGGGCAGCTGGCGCGCGAAGGCGACGAGTTCGTCGAGCAGAATCACGCTCGGCCCGGCCAGCTTGAACACCTCGACCATCAGCTCGGAGCCGGGATTGGTGCGTGCTTCCTCCGCCTCCTGAACGATCTTCAAACCCTTGTCGCCCGCAAGGCGCCAAGCGATGTAGCCCCACAGCGTATGGAGCTTCGGGCCGTCCTTCAGGTTAAGCGAGACGTCGGTACCCTTAGACGAGCCGACGAAGACGGCGACCTTCGGCTTCTTCCACGCCTTGATGCTCGCCTTCTCGACCAGCGGCGCGATGCCGTCGAGGAGCTTGAGGTCGGTCGCCTTGGCCAGGTGAAGGACGGCCAGCATGGTATGCGTCTTGCCGCCGCCGAAGGCGGTCTGGAGGCCGATGACCGGATCGCCGCCCGTGCCGGCGAGCCGCTGGAGCGCTGACAGCAGCACCCGCTTCAGCCCTTCGGTCAGGAAGGTGATCCGGTAGAAATTCTCCGGCGCCGCATAGTCCTCTGTCGCGTGTCCGGCATCGACGGCGAACAGGTCGGCGGCGAACTCGGCCTCCTTGAAGCGGTTGGCCAGGACATCCGGGTGCGGCAGCGCCACCTCGATCCAGGGCTTCAGCGCCTTGGCCGGCGTTTCGGCCGACGGCGGCGCCAGCGTCGCGGCGGCGGGCGCCTCCCTGGCCGCGGTGGCCTCCATGCCCGACCGGCGTTGCTCGTCATAGAGCCGCTTCAGCTCGGCGACTTCTGATTCGGGCCCCTTCACCACCTTGAGGAGCTGATGCATGGCGTCTAGGTAGCGGAGCGCCTCGTCGTCCTGAAGGGGGATCGACAGGTGCGAGATGGCGTTGCGCGCTTCCAGCGCCATCGAGGCGAAGTTGCGGACCTTGTGCTTGTCGTTGCGGCCGAAGCCGTCGTCGAACGTCTCGCGCCAGTTGTCGATGATCGTCTTGAGAAGGCCGTAGGCGTCGAGCTTCGCGTTCGCAGGCCCGCCGGCGGCACGGCTCGCATAGTGCAGCCAGTTCGGCCCATGCTTGCCTTTCATCCGCGCTTCGACGAAGGGCGAGAGACCTCGCTGGAGATGGTAGAGCCCATCCTGGACTCTGCGCAGATTGTCCTTGTCGGCGGTCATCCTCTCCCCCTTCCAACGCCTAGATGAAGCTGGCCTGAGCCGGTGTTGCCTCGCGCCGCGCCGTCGACGCCAGCTCCTCCAGATGCGGCCATTCCTGGGCCAGTTCGTTGTAGACCAGCGCCTCCTGGTTCCAGCCCTTCTGCGTGGCAATCTCGAACAGGCGATAAGCTAACGTCCGCGCGGCGGCCGCTTTTGCTCCCATTTGTCCGACGAGAAGTGCCGCTGCTTCTCCGCCGCCGTCTTCCGCATTGAGCACGCGGGCGGTGTGCTGAACGCACTCCCAGACTGTCGGCGACGTGTCGGTCGCCGGGCTCCAATCCTTAGGCAGGTCTTCACGCGTCGTGAGTGCTGCCTTGCCTTTCAGGTTGGAGAAGACTTCAGAAACGAACAGTGCGTCGGAAGAGATGTTCTTCGCATTGGCAAGCGTGATCAGGTCTCCAGAGGCTCGAGCATCGAAGCCGTAGTCCGCGTACCAAGCGAGCGCGACTTGAGTTTCAGCATCAAAGGCCGCATCCAGTTCGTTTTCCATCTCGCCCCACACGCGGTTGATCAGCGAGAGCGCGGTCTTCACGCTCATGGCGCTGTCATCGTCGTCCAGCACCTTGGAGTGGCGGGAGAAGATGCCCATACCGGGGCCGATGACCGATTGCTGCATGTCGACGGGGCCGACGCCAGCCTTACGGATGTCATCGATCGCGGCGGGCAATTCCCGCTTCAGGAGACGAATGAAATCGGATCGAGTGATGATGCCCGCATTGGTAGAAAGCTTGCGACAGACCAGGACAATGGAGGAGGCGAGGGCATTTGCGCCGCGCCCGATTAACCGTCCCGCGCTTTCAGTTCGTAGAGGCCATGTGCCGTCGACGACCAAGCCAGATGCAACGACAGCTTGGAGAAACGTTGACCAACCAGCCGACGTCACTCCATCGATTGTTTCTTCAGACTGCTTGAATGCATAGTAAATCACGAGTGGATAATCGTCGTCTGTCGCCTGCCCCATAGCTGTAAGCGCTTCGCTCATGCCTCTCATGAAAAAATCTTCCGCATTCTCCTTGCCGCCATGCCGGTAAGGCGTCGCTATAAGTTCCTCATCTTTCGGCGTTGTGAGGCGTCTAAAGATGTCTGGCCATGTTGATGACAACGATCTTCTAAGCCAAACATAGAAGAAGTCCGCCAAATCTGCGTACGCCATATTGTTGTAGTATGGAGGGTCCGTATTCATGACGCTGGGGCGAACGGGATAACCGTTTTTGGTCGCATCTATGTTCGAGATGAACGCGGGCGTCTCAGACCTTTGATGGGCGATAACTTCCGATATCGTATTCAAAATTGTCGATAACGCAGCGCTCGAATCGCCGAAATAACCTCCTTCGCAAAAGTCCCATGTCATCGGGATGGCTTGCCGGCCAAAGGTGCCCCTGATGGCATTGTCATCTGTCAGCCATGTCGAAATAGAGCTGCCATAGTCCGCAGCTCTGCTGACCGCAAATGCCAGGTACGTTGACACAGCGTCACCGTAAGCGTTTGCGCCGGTGCCTCCATCTCGGATTGGAATGCCGTCTTTGCTTAGCCCGCACGAGCATCCATCCTCTACGACTTTCTCGCGCACTTCGGAAACCAGATCAGAGAATGTCGACAAGGTGACAAGCTGACGAGCAGTGAAATAGTCGGCGAATGTTTTGAAGCAGTAACGGCGACCTTGAGCGTTGCTTGCAAAGGTCCCACGGCACTCCTGGCGAGGGAGGTTCATCTCATCGCCGTGTTCTGAGATGTGCAACGCGGCAGCCGCTGCAATCCTTTCGTGGTCAGCGCTTGGCGCCAGATACACTCGGCTCCGATTGCCCTCTGCAACAATCGCCATAAGGCGCGCTGACATGCGCCCTGCCTGTGCCTCATCATCAATGTACGCTCCGCTAATGTTCGCGCCCGTCAAAATGCAATGGAACATCGCGCGACCGCGCTTTGTGCCGTTGGAGTGAGCTTTCTCATCTGCCTTGCTTAAGGCGCCCGATTTCACCTCGAACCGCCATCCGTCCTGCGCTCCATCATCAATCACTAGCTTGGCCCACGCCTTACTGCCTTCCTTGGTCGAAAGCATGAACGATGAGACAAGCGGCACCATTGCGCCCTTGGCGATGGGATCGGGCGAGCGCACGGTGCGCGCCCACAGCCACGCAATCACAGTCGCTTGCGATCCATCTGGCAGACTCGCTTTCGGATAGAGATGGCCGACGCGCTTCTCCGCCTCGCTGCGTATCCACTGCCCGTAGTACCGCACGTCTTCGGCGAGCCCCTGCGAACCACGCCAGCCGCGTAGGTCGCCATGCTTTGCTTCCTCGCGCGCTTTAGGGTTTACGGGGGGCTGACGAGCGAACCTAGGGGGAATTTCGACAAGTGCCTTGCCGATCAGTACTGCTACCGGGTTGAGATCGGAACCGTATGCGCGCAACCCTAACCGCTGCGCCTCGAGAGGGATCGAGCCCGCCCCGGAGAAAGGGTCGTAGACGGGCGGGGCCTTGGTTTGAAGATAGTCGAGAACCGCCGTGGGCCTGTCTTTCGACGGTGCATCTTCGCCGAGTCCCCAAGCAACTGAGCGTGCAATCTCCCATCGTGCCTCATTGAGAACGCTCTCATTGTTGGATGCCTCCCACGGCACCATCCCTTCGATGACTTTGTGCAGCCGCCGCCGCTCGGCATCCTGCTCTTCTTCGGTGGGAAAGCGGTCTGGCCAAGAAGATGGATCATCGACGAGTTGCGCGAAGAGAATCGCCCGGCATGCCGAAATTGGACGTTGAGCCCAGTATTTGTGGAGCGATGTCGGATATCCCTTCGGGGCCTTTTGCTTCTTCGACGCCGCGTTGATAGCCTCCAGCGGGATCGAGACTTCAATTAGCTTTTTTCGCTGATTCACGTTCTAACGCCCATCCAATCCGAGTGTCTATTCGCGCGGTTGCGCGATGACCATATCCATGCCGAGGCCCACACGGGCGATCTCGCGGGAAACCAGAAGGTCGTCGGCGACGGCTCGCCTGCGAGGCAAGTTGCCGTCGTATTACCCGCCCGCGAGCCCTCCGGGGTCGGCGGGCTTTTCGGCGTTTCAGGCGGTCTTCGGCAGCGATTGATCGGACACCGCCTATCCATCCAGAGGCGGCGTCCGATAAGCGGTAGTCGCGACCGCGTGCGATGATGGGCGGCGAGCTTCATCAACGCCAAGTTTGGCAGCTTTCCGTCTAGCTGGGTGACCCGAACGACACCCATCTACTCGTTTCCCTCCATGCGGTGCGGCGGTCAACGAAACATTTCGAGGATGTTCGCGGGCGGAATGTTCTTGCCGGGATCGACCGCCGCCGCGACGGTGCGCGCCTTGTTCCCGTCAGCGATGAGCGCGACGGCGCCGAGCATCGCCTTGTAGCTGATGACGCGGCGGTGCTCAGGCGCGGACAGGCTGTTAGCGTTAAGCCGTTCCAGCCGCTTGACGCCCCGGCGCGCGGCCTTGCGGACGCGGCGGATGGACGCCAGCCCGACTTCGGGCGCTTCCGATGCGGGGAGGCGCTTGAGGCCGACGCGGCGGACGCACTCGAAGAGGCAGCCGAGGTCCTTTTCCGCCTTCTCGCGGGCGGCGAAGAGGAGGTAGCGATACTGGCCGGTGACATCGCGGCCGGCGAGTTCGGCGGCGATGTCGTAGGGCAGGACGGCGCCGATGGAGAGGGCGGAGAGCGCGCCGGCCAAGCGGTCGATGATGGCGACGTGCTCGGGATTGGTCGGGTGGATCATGGTTGCGGTTCCTTCAGGTATACGTTGCGTTGCGTTGCGTTGCGTGGCGAGGCGTAGCGGCGCGCTGCGCTGCGTGGCGAGGCGTAGCGGAGCGAAGCGCTGTCGCGACGCGTAGCGAGGCTAGGCGTTCATGGGTCGACGTTGCGAGGTGAAGCGCGCGGGTGAAACTGCGTTGCGATGCTACTAGCTCCACTTGATCTTCTTCACCTCGAAGCGGCCATAGAAGCCGCTGGACTGGGGCCGGAAGCGGCCGATACCGACGAAGGCGCCGGCCTGCCGCAGGTGCTCCTCGAAAACATCTTCCGTGATCTCGTCGGCCAGCACATTGAACGGCACATCGGCGGTCCAGGAGTCGATCCGCGGAAAGTTCTTCCACACGCGCTTGCCGCTGCCACGGACGCCGTCAGCGTTGACGAAGAGTCGGTCGTGCTGGACCTCCTCGCGGGTCAGCGGCAGTAGAACAGGCGTCATGACGAGCACGCCGGAGAGGAAGAACTTGGTATAGGTGCTCTTGCCCTTGCCGGGAATCTGCCGGCCGAGCATCTTCGCCGCCGAGTCCACGGCCATTTTCAGCGACATGGGCGGAATGAAGACGTGGCCATCCGGCATGGTGTGGCACTTATAGCGCCACGTCCGATTCTCGTAGGCGTCTTTGGTTTCGCGAGGCAGGGCCTCAATCTCATCTTCGTAGGGGCGGGACTGAGAATAGGGGGCGGTCGAGGCGAGCGTGGCGATGGCGGTCTTCACGGGTTACTCCTTGGGGTTAGACGTTGTGAGGCGTTGCGAAGTGAAGCGACGTGTCGTGTCGTGTGGCGAGGCGTCGTGCAGCGTCGCGCGGCCAGGTGAAACTCATGGGTCGACGTTGCGAGGCGAAGCGTCGTGTAGTGAGGCGGCGCGTCGTGCAGCGTCGCGCGGCCAGGTGAAACTCATGGGTCGACGTTGCGAGGCGAAGCGTCGTGTAGTGAGGCGGCGCGTCGGGCAGCGATGCGCG
>Ga0194131_10011479_pt1 | contig 10571 bp, 6 predicted proteins | sample TA2KigO120mmetaG_FD_148631 | JGI IMG/M metagenome (GOLD analysis project Ga0194131, IMG submission 148631) | Freshwater microbial communities from Lake Tanganyika, Tanzania - TA2015053 Kigoma Offshore 120m | ecosystem: Environmental > Aquatic > Freshwater > Lake | place: Tanzania: Lake... | reverse complement strand
TACACTGTTTTCGTGGCCGGTGCAGGCGGCGGAAAGTGTCACCGGCGGTCAGGAGCGCGCGGCAGCCGAGTATCTCGCTGCGGTCGCCGCGGGTGATGCGCAGGCTGTCGCCTTTGCCATCCACCCCACCGAGCTCGATCGGCTGCGGATTATGACCGTGCAAAAACTTCGCGAAGAGGCAGCGCGCGGCGAATCGGCCATGCGTATTCGGCTGTTCGGCGATGGAATGCCGCTGGGCGAAATCGAGCGCTTGACCAGCGTCAATCTGTTTCGCAGCATCGTGCGCAAACTGAATGTGCGTAGCCGCGTCTATGAAAAGCTCGAAGGTCTGACCGCAGTACGCGATGGCAATCAGTTGCACGTGATCGTCAAAGGCAAACAGCCGCGCGATCGCGGTCGGGTCGAAGTTGTCGAACTCGTGACGCTGCTGCCCTACGGCAAAGAATGGAAGGCCGCGATTGCCCCTGAGCTCGAGGCGCAGATCGACGATCTGCTGAACGGGCGTACGCGTGGCACGACTACTCCAAGCAGCGGACCGACAGCCGTGGAGCGAGCGGTACCGGTAGCGACTGCGCGCAACACCCCGGAGATTCTCGCCTTGCTGGAACAGGCAGAAAAAGCCCTCGTTGATGGCAAGTGCGATCACTACTACCGCGACTATCTCAGTCCGGAACTGCGACGCAGCTTGTCATCGCGTACGCTCGATTCTTTGGTGAGCGGCTGCAATCGCAGCATCGCAAGCCGAGAGCTGCTGATCGCTGCGCTACGCATCGTGCGGCGCACGGCGCCTGCTCTTGAGCGGGAGGGTAATCGTGCCGTGTACGATATCGAAGGTCAGGGGCTGCCCTTTGATCGTTACGTGCTCGAGCGCATCGACGGGCGTTGGTATATCGCGGAGTGATTTTCCCGAATCGAAAGGAGGCGTCGACATGACCCAAGAAAATTCGTTGGCGATCCGCTGCACGGCGTGCAAACTCTTGCGGGCGATATTTGCTGCATGGCTGCTGGGCTTGCTCGCGGCCTGCGGAGTTTCGCCGCAGAAAGTCACGGTCCCTGTGGTGTCGGCCGTCGATCTGCCGCGGTTCATGGGCCCGTGGTACGTCATCGGCGTCATTCCGACGTTCATCGAAAAAGACATCTACAACGCGGTCGAGTCCTATGCGCTCGCGGCCGACGGCACGATCAAAACCACCTTCACTTTCAACAAAGGTGCTTTCGACGGGCCGGCCAAGCGCATGGAGCCGAAGGGCTTCGTGATCCCCGGCACCAACAACGCCATCTGGGGTATGCAGTTCATCTGGCCGGTAAAGGCCGAGTACGTCATTTCGCACGTCGATGCCAATTACACCGAGACCATCATCGCGCGCAGCGCTCGCGACTACGTGTGGATCATGGCGCGCACCCCGACCATCGACGACGCGCGCTACGCAGAACTCGTCAAAAAAGTCGCTGACATGGGGTACGACGTCAGCAAACTGGTGAAGGTGCCGCAGCGCGCGAGTGCGCCGACCGCGGCACCCGCTGCATCGGCGGCTCCCGCGGCCTCACCGCCGCTGCCATCGCCCGAGCGCGTCGCCGAAATCCTTGCCTCGGTGCCTGCCGTGAAGCCTGCCGAGCTCAAGGCCAGACTGGCTCAGGGCGGTGCGCGGCCCGTAGTGCTCGATGTACGACGCGCCGAGGAATTCGCCGCGGGTCATGTCGACGGCGCGATCAACGCCGCCCACAACGCCGTACTCGCAAGCCCGGCCACTGCCGTGGGTGCTGCCAAGGACGCCGAGATCATCGTCTATTGCGCGAGCGGCCGACGGGCCTCCATGGCGATCGAGGCGCTGCGCGACGCCGGCTACTCCAACCTGAAGCACCTCGAGGGCGACTACACGGCCTGGGCCGCCACGCCCTGACCTGCGCGGGGCCACCCCGGGCGCCGGACTCGCCGGGGGGGTCCCTGGTGGGTACACTCCCGAAGTTCTCCTAGGCCCGCCCGTCGGGGGCGGACGGGACGGACTTGGACAGGGACGCCATGGACCGTGATGACCTGCTGACATCCGCCAAACTCGAGGTTTGGGCGAAGGTTGCCGCGAAGGCGGCGCCGGCCGGTGACGTCACCAAACTCACCTGGAAGACGCCCGAGGGTCTCGAGGTCAAGCCGCTCTATACCGCGGCAGACCTGCAGGGTTTGCAGTACGCCGACACCCTGCCGGGCTTCGCACCCTTCCTGCGCGGCCCGCAAGCCACCATGTATGCGGCACGGCCGTGGACCATTCGTCAGTACGCGGGATTCTCGACGGCCGAGGCCTCGAATGCGTTCTACCGCAAGTCGCTGGCGGCAGGGGGCCAGGGCGTGTCGGTTGCTTTCGACCTGGCGACCCATCGCGGCTACGACAGCGATCACCCGCGAGTGCGTGGCGATGTCGGCAAAGCGGGCGTGGCGATCGATTCCGTCGAGGACATGAAGATCCTGTTCGACGGTATTCCGCTCGACAAGGTTTCGGTGTCGATGACGATGAACGGTGCGGTGCTGCCGGTGCTGGCAGCGTTCGTCGTCGCTGGCGAAGAGCAGGGCGTGGCGCAGGCGGCTCTCTCCGGCACTATCCAGAACGACATTCTCAAAGAATTCATGGTGCGCAACACCTACATCTACCCGCCCGAGTCGTCGATGCGCATCGTCGGCGACATCATCGAGTACACGGCGCGCAACATGCCGAAGTTCAACTCGATTTCGATTTCGGGTTATCACATGCAGGAGGCGGGGGCGAATCAGGCACTCGAGCTCGCCTTTACGCTGGCCGACGGCAAGGAGTATGTGAAAACTGCACTCGCCAAGGGCCTCGGTGTCGACGAGTTTGCCGGTCAGCTCAGTTTTTTCTGGGCGATCGGTATGAATTTCTATCTCGAGATCGCCAAGATGCGCGCGGCGCGGCTGTTGTGGTGGAAAATCATGGCCGGCTTCGGGGCAAAGAATCTGAAGAGCCTGATGTTGCGCACTCACTGTCAGACCTCGGGCTGGAGCCTCACCGAGCAAGATCCTTATAACAACATCGTTCGCACCACCATCGAGGCCATGGCAGCCGTTTTTGGCGGCACGCAAAGCCTGCATACCAATTCTTTTGACGAGGCGATCGCGCTGCCGACCGAGTTCAGCGCGCGTATCGCCCGCAATACCCAGCTCATCCTGCAAGAAGAAACTCACATCACTCAGGTCGTCGACCCTTGGGCCGGCAGCTACCTGATGGAGAAACTCACGCAGGAAATGGCTGATAAAGCTTGGGTGATCATCGAAGAAGTCGATGCCATGGGCGGCATGACCCGCGCGGTCGAGAGTGGCTGGGCCAAGCTGCGCATCGAGGCGAGTGCTGCCGAGAAGCAGGCACGCATCGATTCGGGTCGCGATGTCATCATCGGTGTCAATAAATTCAAGCTCGACAAAGAAGAGCCGGTCGCGATTCTCGAGATCGACAATGTCGCGGTCCGCGACAACCAGATCGCGAGACTGCAGCGGGTGCGCACGACGCGCGATGCCGCCAAGGTCGGCGCGGCTTTGGCCGCGCTGACGGCCGCCGCCAAATCGGGCGAAGGTAATTTGCTCGCACTCGCCGTCGAGGCCATGCGATTGCGCGCGACGGTCGGCGAAGTCAGCGACGCGCTCGAGCAAGTTTGGGGACGACATCGTGCCAATTCGCAGGAGGTAAGCGGCGTGTACGCAGGAGCCTACGAATCGCAGGAAGATTGGACCGAACTGCAAGGCGACATCGCGGCGTTCGCTGCAAGCCACGGTCGTCGGCCGCGTGTGATGATCGCCAAGCTGGGCCAAGACGGTCATGACCGCGGTGCCAAGGTGGTGGCCAGCGCCTTCGCTGATCTCGGTTTCGATGTCGACGTCGGGCCGCTGTTCCAGACCCCCGAAGAGTGTGCGCGGCAGGCGATCGAGAACGATGTGCACGCGGTAGGCGTCAGCACGCTCGCCGCCGGCCACAAAACTTTGGTCCCGGAGATCATCCGTTCGCTGCGCGAGCAGGGCTCGGGCGAGGTCATCGTCTTCGTGGGTGGCGTGATCCCGCAACAGGACTACCAGTTCTTGTACGACGCTGGCGTCAAAGGCATCTACGGACCCGGCACGCCGATTCCCGACAGCGCGCGCGACGTGCTCAACAATATCAAGCGTGCCTGTGACCTTGCCTGAGCAGGACGATGCTCGCTTGATCGAAGGCGTGCGTGCCTGTGATCGGCGTGCGCTCGCCAAGGCGATCACCTTGCTCGAATCGACGCGCAGCGACCATCGTAAGCGCGCCGATGTTTTGCTCGATGCTTTGCTGCCCTTCACCGGCAAAGCGCTGCGTCTCGGTATCTCGGGTGTGCCCGGCGTCGGCAAGTCGACCTTCATCGAAGTGCTCGGCATGTTTTTGTTGGCGCAGGGCCACAAGGTTGCCGTGCTTGCGGTCGATCCTTCGTCAGGGGTTTCGGGCGGCTCGATCCTCGGTGACAAGACGCGCATGGAGCGTCTTTCGGTCGAGGAAAACGCCTATATTCGACCTAGCCCTGCGTCGGGCACGCTTGGTGGCGTCGCCGAAAAAACCCGCGAAGCGATGCTGGTCTGTGAAGCGGCCGGATACGACGTGGTGATCGTCGAGACAGTCGGTGTCGGTCAGTCCGAGACCACGGTTGCGGGCATGACCGATATGTTCGTGCTGTTGCAGTTGCCGAACGCCGGTGACGATCTGCAAGCGATGAAGAAAGGCATCATGGAACTCGCCGATCTCATCGTCATCAATAAAGCCGATCTCGACCCCGACGCGGCGACGCGCGCCGAGGCGCAGATCACTTCGGCCTTGCGCGTGCCGCGCTTCACCGGGGCGCCGGGTAGCCATGACGAAGAACGTTGGCAAACCCGCGTGATGCGCGGTAGCGCGCTCAAGTCGCTCGGGCTCGAAGCCTTCTGGTCGCATGCCACCGATTTCAGGTGTCTGCGCGAGCAAAGCGGGGAATTCTCTGAACGTCGACGCCAGCAGGCGCTCACCTGGATGTGGGATCAGGTGCACGCGCGACTGGTTGCGGATTTTCGTGACAGTGCGGCCGTGCGTGCCGCGTTGCCCAAGGCACTCGATGATGTAAGCCAAGGTCGGGTTGCGCCTTCATCTGCTGCACGCCGATTGCTTGATCTCTTCGAAGCCCACTGACCGATTTGTACTCACAGGAAAGCTTGCCATGTACGACATCATTCATCAGCTCGAGAAGAAGCGCGCACAGGCGCGACAGGGTGGCGGCGAGAAGCGCGTCGCCGCGCAACATGCCAAGGGCAAGCTGACGGCGCGTGAGCGTGTCGAACTGTTGCTCGATGAAGGCACGTTCGAGGAATGGGACATGTTTGTCGAGCATCGCTGCAGCGACTTCGGCATGCAAGATCAAAAAATTCCGGGCGATGGCGTGGTGACGGGCTGCGGCTTCATCAACGGCCGCCTCGTCTTCGTATTCAGTCAGGATTTCACGGTGTTCGGCGGCTCGCTGTCCGAAGCGCATGCGCAAAAAATCTGCAAGGTCATGGACACTGCCATGAAGGTCGGTGCGCCGGTGATCGGTATCAACGATTCCGGTGGCGCGCGCATTCAGGAGGGCGTCGCCTCGCTAGGTGGCTACGCCGAGGTGTTCCAGCGCAACGTGACGGCCTCGGGTGTGGTGCCGCAGATCAGTCTGATCATGGGTCCTTCGGCAGGTGGTGCCGTCTATAGCCCGGCGCTCACCGATTTCATTTTCATGGTGAAGGACAGTTCCTACATGTTCGTCACCGGACCTGAGGTGGTGAAGACCGTGACGCACGAGGAGGTGACAGCTGAGGACCTCGGCGGCGCCGTCACGCACACCACGCGCAGCGGTGTTGCCGATCTCGCGTTCGACAATGACGTCGAGGCACTGTTGATGCTGCGCCGCTTCTTCAACTATCTGCCCGCGAACAACCGGCAGAAGCCGCCGATGCGCGAGGCCTTCGATCCGCCTGATCGCGACGATTACTCGCTCGACACGCTGGTCCCCGACAACCCGAACAAGCCGTACGACATGAAAGAGCTGATAAGCAAGGTCGTCGACGACGGTGAATTCTTCGAGCTGCAGCCGGACTACGCGAAGAACATCATCATCGGCTTTGCACGGCTGGATGGTCAGGTGGTGGGCATCGTTGCCAACCAGCCGCTGGTGCTGGCGGGTTGCCTTGATATCAAGAGCAGCATCAAGGCGGCGCGCTTCGTGCGTTTTTGTGATGCGTTCAGCATTGCAGTCGCGACCTTCGTCGATGTGCCGGGCTTCATGCCGGGCACCTCGCAGGAATATGGCGGCATTATCAAACATGGCGCCAAGTTGCTCTATGCCTACGCCGAGTGCACGGTGCCAAAAATCACCGTCATCACTCGCAAAGCCTATGGCGGTGCCTACGACGTCATGGCCTCGAAGCATCTGCGCGGCGACATCAACTTCGCCTGGCCGAATGCCGAAATCGCCGTCATGGGTGCAAAGGGTGCGGTCGAGATCATTTTCCGTGAAGAGAAGTCTGACCCTGCCAAACTTGCGGCGAGAGAAGCCGAGTATCGCCAGAAGTTTGCCAATCCCTTCATTGCCGGTGCCCGCGGCTACATCGACGACGTCATCATGCCGCACGGCACCCGCCGAAGAATTTGTCGGGCGCTGACGGTGTTGCGCGACAAGAAAATCGAGGAACCGTGGCGCAAGCACGGCAACATCCCCCTTTGAGCGCGCGCCACGGAGTTTGAAGAATCATGTTCAAAAAAATACTCATCGCCAATCGTGGCGAAATCGCCTGCCGCGTCATCAAGACCGCGCAACGCATGGGCATCAAGACGGTAGCCGTCCATTCGGAAGCCGACAAAGACGCACGCCATGTCGAGCTTGCGGACGAGGCAGTGTTGATCGGGCCAACACCGTCGCGCGAGTCTTACCTCGTCGCGGATCGCATCATCGAAGCCTGCAAAAAGACGGGTGCCGAGGCCGTGCATCCGGGCTACGGTTTTCTTTCCGAAAACGCCGAGTTTTCGCGGCGCGTGGAGGAGGCGGGCATCATCTTCATCGGCCCGAAGCACAAGTCGATCGCGGCCATGGGCGACAAGATCGCCTCCAAAGAGCTGGCCGCCAAGGCGAAGGTGAACACCATCCCGGGCTGGAACAAACCGATCGAGTCGCCGGAGCGTGCCGTCGAGATCGCCCGCGACATCGGCTATCCCGTGATGATCAAGGCGAGCGCCGGTGGCGGCGGCAAAGGCCTGCGCGTCGCCTGGAACGACAAGGACGCGCACGAGGGCTTCGCGTCATGTCGCAACGAGGCGCGCAACAGCTTCGGTGACGATCGCGTGTTCATCGAGAAATTCGTCGAAGAGCCGCGCCACATCGAGATTCAGGTGCTCGGCGATGGTCATGGCAACTGCGTATATCTTTGGGAGCGTGAGTGCTCGATTCAACGTCGTCACCAGAAAGTGATCGAGGAGGCACCCAGCCCTTTCCTCGATGATAAGACGCGCAAGGCTATGGGCGAGCAGGCGGTCGCTCTCGCTAAGGCCGTCGACTATCAAAGCGCAGGCACGGTCGAGTTCGTGGTCGGCAAAGATCGCAGCTTTTATTTCCTCGAGATGAATACTCGTTTGCAAGTGGAGCATCCGGTCACGGAGTGCATCACCGGACTCGATCTGGTCGAGCAGATGATTCGGGTTGCGGCGGGGGAGCGACTCGCTTTTGGTCAGAGCGATATCCAGCGTAAAGGCTGGGCGATCGAGTGCCGTATCAACGCCGAAGATCCATTTCGCAACTTCCTACCTTCGACCGGCAGATTGGTCAAATATCGACCGCCGATGCCGACCATGGAAGCCTCGCAGCCCGTTCCCGCCGAGGGCGGTGTTCGGGTCGATACCGGCGTTTACGAGGGCGGCGAGATCCCGATGTTCTACGACTCGATGATCGCCAAGCTCATCACGTATGGGGCTGATCGGAATGAAGCGATCGCGCGCATGCGCGAAGCCTTGAATGGCTTCGTGATTCGCGGCATCTCCAGCAATATCCCGTTTCAGGCGGCCTTGCTCGCCCATCCGCGTTTCGTCGCCGGCGACTTCAATACCGGCTTCATCGCCGAGCAATATCCGAAAGGTTTTTCGGCTGCAGCCGTACCGCATGAGGAACCGGGATTTCTGCTTTCTTTGGCAGCAGTCTTCCACCGTCGCTCGCGCGAACGCGCAGCCCGTCTCACCGGACAGCTGCGGCACCGCGAGGTTCGTATTCGCGAGGACTTCGTGATCGTGTTACGCGACGATCATGAAGGTCGCGACGAGATCCCGGTTACCGTACGGCCGATCGGTTCGATGTTGCATGTAGGCATCGGCGGCCGTACTCATGAGGTTTCGTTCGAAGACAACCTGCGCGACATCGCCGTGCACGGTCACTTCGACGGCAAACCATTCTGCGCGCAAATCGAACGCATCGGGCTCGGCTATCGGATTTCGCACAACGGTTCGAGTTTGTTTGCCAAAGTATTCTCGCCTCGTCAGGCGCAGCTTGAGGCACTGATGCCCTTCAAGGCGCCGCCCGATCTGTCGAAGGTTCTGCTCTCGCCGATGCCCGGGCTGTTGGTCGATATTTCGGTACAACCCGGGCAGACAGTGCGCGCCGGCGAGCGGCTCGCCGCGATCGAAGCCATGAAGATGGAAAACATTCTCTTTGCCACCCAGGACTGCGTGGTCTCCGAGGTGCTGGCTGCGAAAGGCGACAGTCTTGCCGTCGATCAGTTGATCATCAAATTCCAATGAGCGAATTTGCAACAAAAAGACCGTTCCGCGTGCTGGGCATACAGCAGGTGGCGATCGGTGGCCCCGACAAGCAGCGCCTGCGCAAACTCTGGGTTGACATGCTGGGCCTCGAAGTTACCGGCAACTTCGTCAGCGAGCGTGAGAATATCGATGAGGATATTTGCGCCATGGGTCATGGTGCGACGCGCGTCGAGGTCGATCTCATGCAACCACTGGACCCCGAGAAAAAACCTGCGGTTCATGCCACGCCGCTCAATCATATCGGGCTGTGGATCGACGATCTGCCAAAAGCGGTCGAATGGTTGACCTCGCGCGGTGTGCGCTTTGCGCCGGGTGGCGTTCGCAAAGGCGCCGCGGGTTACGACATTTGTTTCCTGCACCCGAAGGCGAACGAAGAATTTCCGATCGCTGGCGAAGGCGTGCTGGTCGAACTCGTGCAGGCGCCGTCCGAGGTGATTGCCGCGCTCGGCTAAATCTTGGGCTTGCGGTGTACGGCGACGATCAGCGTCCCCGGTCCGCCATGTACCCCGATGGCGGGGCCCATGTCGGTGAGCGCACAAAATTCCACGCTGCCTGCCGGAAATCTTTGTTCCAGCTCCTGCGTCAGCAGTCGACCTTCTTCGATCTTGCCGCCATGCCCGACGAAGATCCGCAGCGATTCACGGCTTGCATCGAAACGACAGCGGCGAGTCACGAACCGTGCGAATCGACTGCGCAGGCGATGTGCGCGCATCAGGCCGCCACCGGCGCGAATTCGGCCATCCGGATAAGTGCGTAGGATGACGTTGAACGACAGCAGACGCGCCACCTTGCCGATGATCGCCGGCACGCGACCCCCGCGCACTGCAAAATCGATGCTGCCGAGTAGCGCGAACGTTTGGGTACGTTCGGCAGCTGCATGGATGGCCGCCGTGACATCCTGCGAACTGGCGCCGGCGAGAGCCGCCTCTGCAGCGGCCACCGTGATCAGTCCCTGACCGACCGAGGCGTTGCGACTGTCGATCGCAGCGACCGGCTTACCCTCCGCGCCGACCCTTTGTGCCGCCTTGTTGGCGGCGTCCCAGGTTCCGCTGTGCCGCGAGGTCAGATTTACGGAGACCACGGCATCGTAATGCGAAGCCAAAAATTCGAACATGCGGCGGAAGTCGCCCGGCGGCGGTTGCGAGGTCTTGGGGTGTGCCGGATTGTTCACGAGTTCACGGTAGAACTCGGTGGGCGTCATGCTCACCTTGTCGAGGTAGGAATGGTGGGCGAAGTGGATGCGCACGGGAACCACATGTATCCCGAGTCGCTCGATGAATTCCTCGGGAATATCCGCCCCCGAATCCGTGACCACCGCGAGGCGTTGCGTCTTGCGGTGATGCGCCGCGCTTTGCTGCATGCGCATGTCGTCCGCTTTTTGACCACTGACGACACCAAAGTTTTCGGCAATGCGGAAGACTTGCTCCGGATCGTCGACGTGCACATGAATCTTGGCCTTGCGCTTGCTGCCACTGACCACGAGGCTGGCACCGATCGTGGAGAGTGTTTCGCGCAGGTGTCGTAGGTCGATTTCCTGCTCGACGGAGGCGTTGATCAGACACTCGGTGCAAAAACGATAATCCTGATCAGCGGCAGGTGGGGCGGTTCCTTCCATCGACTCATCGCCGGAGTGAACCGGGGTAACGACCTTGCCGAGTTCACCGGTGTGGAGAAAGCGGCGCATACCCTCCAAAACTTCGACGAATCCGAGCGCGCCGGCATCAACGACGTTTGCCGCACGCAGTTCCTCCAGTTGCC
>Ga0194131_10011469_pt1 | contig 10579 bp, 4 predicted proteins | sample TA2KigO120mmetaG_FD_148631 | JGI IMG/M metagenome (GOLD analysis project Ga0194131, IMG submission 148631) | Freshwater microbial communities from Lake Tanganyika, Tanzania - TA2015053 Kigoma Offshore 120m | ecosystem: Environmental > Aquatic > Freshwater > Lake | place: Tanzania: Lake... | reverse complement strand
CGCCGACCGCCCGGGGATGGGCGGGTGGTGCGTGCTGAGCGCGCGGCCGGGCGCGGTCGCCCAGGTGATCCAGATGGGTGCGCGGCCGGACGCCGCCGATCGGATCCTGTCGGCCGCGCTCGCGTGGGCCGGGGCCGCGGGCGCGGTCGCGCTCGCGGGCCGCCTCGACCCGCGCTTCATGCAGGACCTCACCGATCGTCGCGCGTTCCTGCACGCGACCGGTACGCAGATGCTCGTTCACGCGCGTGATGCGTCGCTCGTGCGGCACGTGGAGCGCGGCGACGCGTACCTGGGACGCCTGGACGGCGAGTGGTGGCTGGGACTGTAGGCGCCTGAACGCGACAGGGGGCGCCGCGACTCGCGGCGCCCCCTTCGTCCTGCCGGAGCCCTGCTACTTGTTGATCGTGATCGACGTCTCCGCCGTGTTGCCGGCGGCGTCGGTCGCCACGGCCTTCAGCGTGTGCTTGCCCGACCCCAGGCTCCTGGTGCTCCACCACACCGTCCCCGTGCCGCACGAGGTGCTCGTGCAGGTCGTGGTCGAGAACAGCGTGCCGTTGCCGTAGAGCTTGATGCTCGCGAGCTTCACGTTGTCGGTCGCGGTGGCCGCGACGTCGAGGCTGTTACCGGTCCACGCGTTGTTCCCCGGCTTGGTGATCCGCACCGTGGGCTTCGTCGTGTCCCCACCCGTCGGCGGCGGCGGGGGGGGCGGCGGCGGCGCCGTCGTGTTGGACACCGTCACGTTGCGGGTCACCGTCGAGGTGGCGCCGTCGCGGACGGCGGTGAGGGTGAGGGTCGTGCCACCGTTCGCCACGCCCGTCGTGTTCCAGGCGAAGCTCGCGGTCGCGCCGCTCACGGTCTGCGTCGACAGCGGGCTGCCGCCGTTCGTGAGCGTGAACGTCGTGCTGCCCGTCCCACCGCTGACGCTCATGCCGACCGTCACGGTGCCGCTCACCGTCGCGCCCGCGGCGGGGCTGGTGAACGATGCGGTGATGGTCGCCGGCGGCGGCGGGGGGGGCGGCGTGGTGGAGCCGCCCGTGGCGCCCGAGGCGATCACGGGGCTGGTGCCGTTCTTGTAGATCGTCCGCGGGGCCGAGAGCGTCTTGTTGCCCGCGGTGTCGTACGCCACGGCGTGGACCTGGTAGGCCGCGCCCGTGAGCGGGCCCGTCGACCACCACACCGTGCCCGTGTTGCAGGACGAGCCCGTGCAGGTCACGGTCCTGAACGCGACGCCGTTGCCCCAGAGCTCGATCTTGCTCAGGCCCACGTTGTCCGTGGCGGCCGCGACGATATTGATGCTGTTGCCGGTCCACACGTTCCCCGTGGGGGTGGTGATGTTCACCGTCGGGGCCGTCGTGTCACCGCCGCCACCGGGCGGGGGCGGAGGCGGCGTGCTGCCGTTCGACACCGTGACGTTGCGCGTCGCGGAGCCGTTGGCCGTGCCGTCCGTCACCGTCGCGGTGAGGGTCGTGGCGCCGTTGGCCGTCGAGGTCGTGTTCCAGCTGAACGTGCCGTTGGCGCCGCTGTAGATGGTCGCGGTGCCGGCCTTCACCGTGTACGTGTACGCGGCCGCGGCCCCGGCGCCCCCGGTGCTCGACGCCGCCGTCACGGTCACCGTCACCGTGCCCGACACCGTCGCGCCGCTCGCGGGGTTGCTGAAGCCGACGTTGAGGGTCGGGGTGGCGGACGTGTTCGACACGGTCACCGTGCGCGTGGTCGTCGCGGTGGCGCCGGCGCCGTCCGTCACGGTCACGCTGAGCGTGTGGCTGCCGTTCGCCACCGACGTGGTGTTCCAGCTGTACGAGGCCGGCCCCGTGCTCACGGTGGTGCCGTCGACCTTGAGGACGTAGGAGTAGCCGCTGCCCGAGCCGCCCGTCGCCGACATGCCGACCGAGGTCGTGCCGCTGACGGTCGCACCCGCGGCGGGCGCGGAGAACGACGCGGCGAGCGTGGCCGGCGGCGGGGGCGGCGTGCCGCCGCTGCCGTCGAGGCCGGTCTCGACCACGTAGAGGTCCGAGTAGCCGTTCTGGCTGTGCCCGAAGTTCGAGGTCCAGAACACCATGCTGCCGTCCCAGCTCGACGACACGCGCGGCTGCGCGAAGTAGTTCGCGCCGAGGTCGCCGCGGGAGCGGTGATGGGCGAGCCGGCGCACTTCGCCGGTCACCACGTTGGCCATCAGGATCTCCTGCTTGTACGCCCGCCAGCCGGAGACGCTCGACGTGAAGCCGTCGCCGCCGCTCTCCACGCTGACCGCGGCCCAGTCGCCCTTCGACACGCGGGAGACGTGCACGTCGTCGGACCACGTGAGCTGGACGAGCTTCTTGTTGTCGCTGAGCTGCTTCGGCACGTTGCCCGCGCTCTGCGGGATCGACACGTCGGCCGCGTAGAGGGCCGCCGACGTGTGGCAGTCGAGGCTGACGTGATACGTCTTGCCGTTCGAGGCGCTCACGATGTCGGCGTGGCCGCCGCAGAGCGTCCAGTAGAGGACGGGCGAGGTGCTCACCGACTGCGAGGAGTGGTTGATCTTCCACGAGTGCGAGTCGTCACCGGGCGCGCTCGTCGGCGTGCTCGTGATCACGTACTGCCCGTCCGGGGAGATGCCCGTCCAGCCGCCGCCGCCGCCGTAGCTGCCCGGGATGCTCCCCGAGTACAGCGTCTTGGTCTGCTTGTCGAACACGCGGATGTTGCCGCCGACGCGCAGGACCATGTAGCGGCCCGAGCGGTCGATCCAGTCCACGGAGCCGCCCATCGCGGAGAGCGCGCCCGGGAAGTTGTGGACGACCGAGGACTGGCCGCTCGCCACCGACATCTGCATGAGCTGCGAGGAGCCGTTGTTCCAGTAGTACCAGGTGTCCGGATCGTCGGGCGCGAACGAGCTGTCGAAGTTGCCGGGGATGCCGCTGCCCTTCACGACCTGCCCGGTCTTGGGGTTGATGAACTTGCGGCCGTTCGGGCTGCGATGGTGGACGAGGGTGCCGTCCGCGTTCGACCAGCCGTTGCGGGAGTAGATCTCACTGTCCGAGGACTGACCGACTTCGTTGGTGAGCCGGCGGATCGTCCGCCCGAACACCGGGTCGACGAAGCTGCCGCCGATGCCGGGGAACCCGCTCTGGTTCGGCCCGAACGTGCCGGCCGTCGCGTAGTACGCGTACGGCCCGCTCGTGGGCGGCGGGTGACTGGCGCTGTCGGTCACGTAGGTCGCGGCCACCGCCGCGCGGGGCGCGGGCAGGGGCGACAGCAGCGAAGCGAGCGCGAGCGTGCCTGCGAGCACGCGCCGGAGCGACACACGGATGCCGGAAGCCAATCGATCCTCCTTGGTCCTGCGGAAGGCTTCACGGCGAGGCCGGTGGGAACCGGAGCACTCTAGTGCCGACGCACCACGCGTCCCTCGCACCAGAAGCGGTCTTCCGCGTGCGAATCCGCGGGTCGCAAGGCACAAAGCATTCCGAACGTGCGGCGGCGCGCTCGCGCCGCGAAACGCTCGGGGAATCAACGGCTTGCGCGCACGGACGCGCCTGGAGTCATCGTTACAAAGTCGTGGGGGACGGCGGTGGTGACGGCGAGTGTGACCGTGCTGACGGTGCGGACGCGCGTGCGCTATGGGTGCGGCGCGCGCGGCTGCGTCGTGCGCGCGTCAGCGAGGTGTTCGCATCGCGAACGAACACGTGTCAGCGCGGACATGCGGCGGAAAAATCTTGACGCGGGGGGCGGCGCCCGCGGCGCTAGGACGCGCGGCGGCGGTCGGACGCGGGCGGCGGGACGAGGGGCGTGCGCTTTCGCGCGAGGCCGCACTGATCGATCTTGTAGAGCAGCGTCTTGTAGCTGATCCCGAGCAGGCGCGCGGCCTCGGCGCGGTTCCAGTGCACGCGCTCGAGGATGTCGCGGATGGCCTCGCGCTGCGCGTCCAGCGCGGCCTGGCGCGCGATCGCCTTCAGCGTCTGCTGCCCGGCCTCGGCGGGCGCGGCGTCCCGCGTCGGCCCCGCGGACGCGGGGGGCAGGCCGGGGCTCTTCGGCGCGAGCTCGTCACGCAGCTGGTGCTCGGTCTGGAGCACCACGATGCGCTTCATCGTGTTCTCCAGCTCGCGCACGTTTCCCGGCCAGGGATAGTCGCGCAGCGCGCGCAGGCTCTCCGGGCTCAAGGTGGTCTCGCGCTGGAACTGCGCGTTGAAGCGCTCGACGAACGTGGTGGCGAGGCGCGCGATCTCGTCGCGACGCTCGCGGAGCGGCGGCACGTAGAGGTCGACGACCTTGAGGCGGTAGTAGAGGTCCTCGCGGAAGACGCCCTCCTTCACGGCCTGCTCGAGGGGACGGTTGGTGGCCGCGACCACGCGCACGTCCGCGTGGATCACCTCGTGGCCGCCCACGCGTCCGAACTCCTGGTCCTGCAGCACGTGGAGCAGCTTGGCCTGCAGCGCGAGCGGCAGCTCGCCGATCTCGTCCAGGAAGATCGTCCCGCGCTCGGCGATCTCGAACTTGCCCGGCTTGCGCCGATAGGCGCCCGTGAACGCGCCCTTCTCGTGACCGAACAGCTCGGACTCCAGGAGGTCGCCGGGGAGCGAGGCGCAGTTGACCCTCACGAACGGCCGCCGGCGGCGGTTCGAGGCGAAGTGAATGGTCTTCGCGACGATCTCCTTGCCGACGCCGCTTTCGCCCTGAACGAGGACGGTGGCGTTCGTGTCGGCGACCTGGCGGATATCCCGGAGCAGCGCGCGCATGCGGACGCTGCCCTCGAAGAGCGGCGCGTAGTCGATCCGGAAGGCGAGGTCGTCGGCCTCGGGCGGGGCGTCACCGCCGGGGCTGTGGAGGGCTACGTCGTCGTGGGGCCGATCGTTCGTCGTCACCGCGGCCTCTGATTGAGCAACGGGCGTGCCGATGACGGCGCGCGCTCCGCTGCATACCACGGCGCTTCACATGCGTGGCGCGGACGAGACAGATTTCGCGCGCTTCGGGCTCGGGGAACCGCCGGGTCTCCGCGCGCGTTCGACGAGATTCCTCAGGGGGGGCGCGACGATGCTCGCGCTGCCGGAGCGCGGGCTTGGGCTTCCGATCGGCGTCACGCGTCGCGTGGCGCCGTGCGTGCCCGGCGCTGACGCGCGTGCCCCCGGCGGCCCGCCTTACAACGCGACGCGGGTCGAGCGGGAGGCCGCGCGCCGCGCCCGTGCGTGCGCCGGCGCCATCCCGAGCTCGGCGAAGCGGGCGGCGGCTTCGTCAGCCCCCGCGGGGTCGTCCTGCGCGTCGGCGAGCGCGAGCCGTGCCGCCGCCTCGCCCCCACGCTCGCGCTGAGTCCGGGCCAGCTCCAGCGCCTGCCGAGCGGTGTCGATCGCCTCGCGCGTGCGGCCCGCGCGCGTGTAGGCCTCCGCGAGCCACGCACCGAGCAGCGGCGCGCACGCCCGGAGGCCGATGCGGCCGGCGCCGGCGACCCCCGCTTCCAGCAGCCCCACGCCCGTGTCCACCCGGCCCGCCTGCACGTGCGCGTAGCCGAGCGTCGCGGAGACGCGCGGCATCCAATGGACGTTCGCCCACGCGCGGCAGCGCGCGAGGCTCTCGTCCAGCACGGCCACCGCGTCCTCGACGCGCCCGGCCACGAGATGCGCGTAGCCGAGCCCCCAGCCGGCCATGACCTGGCTGTACGGGTGCGCCCGCTCGTCGGCCGTGGCGCGTGCCTGCGCCGCGCACGCCACCGCGTCCCGATCGTCGCCACGGTCCGCGAGACACCAGACGAGCCAGGTGCGCGCCTGCACCGACGGGATCGCGTTGAGCACCTGCTGCTCGTACGGCGAGCCCGCGTCGAGCAGCGCCACCGCCCGGCGGAGCGCGTCGATGGCCTCACCCAGCTCGCCGCGCGCGTGATGGAGGTGGCCGACGCGAATCAGCAGCCCGATCTCCCAGCTGCGCTCCGGGACCGTCTCGGCGAGCGCGAGGCCGCGGCGTCCCGCGCGCAGGCCTTCGGCGTGGTCGCCCACGACGTAGTAGTGCGTGGCGAGGCAGCCGGTGGCGCGCGCCTCGCGCGCGACGTCGCCGAGGGCGGCCGCGCGCGTCTCGGCCTCGCGCATGAGCGGGCCGATGCGCGCGTGCTCGCCCAGCGCGAACAGCGCGAGCTGCAGGAGGAAGCGCACGTCGATGGCGGTCTCCGCGAAGGCGGCACGGTCGGCGACCCGCTCACAGACCGCCGCCGCCTGCTCGAGCGCGGCGGCGGCGTCCGCGTTCGCCGAGCGCCGAAGCGCGCGCTCGCCGACGCGGTGCAGGTAGCGGGCGGAGCGCTCCCAGTCCTCCGCGCGGACCGCGTGGTGCGCGAGCGCCTCGATCCGCTCGTCGTGGCGGCCCCCGTCCTCGCCTTCGATGGCCGTCACGATGCGCGCGTGGATCGCGCGGCGCTCGGCGGGATCGAGACTGGCGTACGACACTTCGTGCGTCAGCGGGTGCTTGAACTCGTAGCGGCCGTCCGATGCCGCGCCGATCGCGTACACGAACTCCCCGGCCTGCAGCCGATCGAGCGCCGCGCCGACGGCGGGCGCGGGGAGCGCGGCCGCGCGCGCGACGAGCGGCGCCGCGAAGGCCCGGCCGACGGCGGCGGCGGCCTGGAGCACGCCGCGATCCTCGGCGAGCAGCGCGTCCACGCGCGCGCGCAGGACGCCCTGCACGGTGTCGGGCACCACGTCCGGCGTGCGCCCGTCGTCGAGGGCGCGCGCGAGCTCTTCGATGTAGAAGGGATTGCCTTCGGCGCGGCGCAGGACGACGTCCGCGTCGACCGCGTCGCCGCCCGGGACCGCACCGAGCAGCTCGCGGCTCTCGTCGGGCGTGAGCGGCGCCAGCGCGACCTGGCTCACGAACGACCGGTCGAGCCAGCGCGGGCGATACCCCGAGCGATACGTCGCCACCACGAGCGTGGCCGTCGTCGCCACCGCGTCGACCAGCGTGCCGACGAACTCCTCGGAGGTCGCGTCGATCCAGTGGAGGTCCTCGAGCACGAGGACGAGCGGGCGCACCGCGGCGAGCCGCGCGAGCAGCTCCCGGAGCACCTCGAACGTGCGCTGCTTGACGACGTCGGGGACGACGCCGGCGAGCGCCGCGGCATCGAGCGGCAGCGCGAGCAGGTGCAGCAGGAACGGCGCGCCGTCGCGGCTGAGGCCGAGGCCCGCGAGCCGCGCGCGCACCTTCTCCGCCGCCGCCGCGGGCCCGTCGCGCTCGTCGATGACGCACGCCGCGCGCACGAGGTCGCCGAGCAGCAGGTAGGCGCCGCCCCCGTACGACTGGCACCGGGCCTCGAGACACGTCGCCGCGTCGGGGCCGACCGCCTCGCGGAACTCGAAGGCGAGCCGTGACTTGCCGAGGCCGGCGTCGCCGGTGATGGCGACGACCTGCCCGCGGCCCGCGCGCACCTGCGCGAGGCGGCCCGCCAGCATGTCGCGCTCGCCGCGCCGTCCGATGTACGGCGTGATGCGCCCGCCCAGCGCGAAGAGCGAGCCCTCGTGGCCGACCAGGCGCCACGTGATCGCGCCGTTCGCGTCCGACGCGGCCGCGACGTGGAAGCGGCGCTCGAGGAGCGGCGCGACGCCCCCGCTCACGCGGATGGCGCCGACCTCGCACCCGCTCACCAGCGTGTCGAGCACGGCGGCGGCGGCGCGCCGGTCGTCGAGGTCGATCGCGCTCGTCGCGCGCAGCCGGGCGATCTGGACGATGCCCGCGTGCAGCGCGATGCGCGCGGGGACGTCGCCGCGCGCGGCCTCCGCCCGGCGCTCGAGCGCGTTGCGCATGGCGAGCGCGGCGTGCGCGGCGCGGCTCGCGGGGTCCTCCGCGCCGTCGAAGCCGAACACGGCGACGAGGCCCCGCGCCCCGATCTCGTCCACGCGCCCGCCGAATCCCTGCGCCTTGTCGATCAGCTCGCGCACGATCGGCGCGGTGAGCGCCGGGCTGAGCGGCTCGTCGGCCGCGCCGAGCGCCACGCGCAGCATCGCGAGAGGGCGCCGCTGCCACGTGAGGCCGGCGGACGCGAGCGGCTCGGGCGCGGCCGGCGCGGCCGGCACGGCGACCGCGGTGTCCGGCCGGAGCCCGAACTTCCTGATGCGGTACCGGATCGCGCTGCGCGTGGACCCGAGGCGCGCGGCCGTGCGCACGACGTTCCACCCGGTCTCGCGGAGCGCCTCGCGCAGACGCTCGAGCGACGGCTCCTCGCCGTCCGCGCCGTTCCGGGCCGACGCGCTCGCGCGCTCCACCGGCGCGGCCGCCGGAATGCCGAGCTCGTCGGCGCTCACGGTACGGCCGGAGGCGAGCAGGGCGACGCGCTCCATCACGTTCATCAGCTCGCGCACGTTGCCGGGCCACGGGTACGCGAGCAGCGCCCGGTGCGCGCCGGGCTCGAGCGCCTTCGAGGGCAGGTCGTAGTCGACGCAGGCGCGGGCGAGGAAGGCGTCCGCGAGGCGCACGATGTCGTCGCCGCGGTCGCGCAGCGGCGGCAGCCACAGGCTCACCACCGCGAGGCGGTGATAGAGGTCCTCGCGCAGGCGCGCCGCATCCGCCGTGGCGCTGGTCGCCGCGACGATGCACACGTCGACGGGCTCGCTGCGCGTCCCGCCGAGGCGGCGCACCGACCGCTCCTCGATGACCTTGAGGAGCTTGCCCTGGAGCGCTTCGGGCAGGAGGCCGATCTCGTCGAGGAAGATCGTCCCGCGGTGCGCGGTCTGGAAGAGACCGGGCTTGGCCTGCCGGGCGTCCGTGAAGGCGCCCCGCTCCCAGCCGAACATCTCGGCCTCGAGCAGGGTCTCGGGGATCGCCGCGCAGTTGACGTCGACGAACGGCCCGTCCGCGCGCGGGCCGCGGCGGTGGAGCAGCCGGGCGACCAGGCCCTTGCCCGTGCCGGTCTCGCCGCGCAGGAGCACCGGCGGGATCCGCTGCCCGCGCGCACGGCCGGCCACGAGGCGATCGACCTGCGCGCGCAGCGCGACGATGGCGGGACTCTGGCCCAGCAGGTCTCGGAGCGGATCCATCGTCATCGGGGCGCTTTCCACTGCCGCGCCATTCTACCCTCCTCCGCAATGGCCACGGTGGCTGTGACCACTGGTCACAGCCACTGGCCACGGTCATGACCATCCGGCATCGGAGCTTCGTAAGTCTTCGAAAACATGTACGGCCGGGTATGGCATTCCGGTTGCCTCGGAGAGCGCGGGCTACGAAAGCCACGACGGCGGGTTTTCCGCCGGCACCGCCGACACCCGACGCTGAGTCGAGCGCGAGGGGCACCGGGATGACGCCACCGTGGACGCGCGCGCGCCGCACCATCGCCGCCGGGCTCCTCACTACGATGCTCGGCGCGGACCTCATCACCGCGGGCGCCGTCCTCGCGAACCCGTGCGCGCTGCGCGAGCGCCTGAACAATCCCTGCGCGTTCCCGCCGCCCCCGCCGCGTCAGGCGCCGCCGCGCGAGACGCCGCCGCCGTCGACCCCGCAGGTCGTCACGCCACCGCCCGCGCAGTCCGAGCCGCCGCGCGCGGAGCCGCCGAAGCGCGAGCGCCGCCCGACGCCCGTCACGCCCCCGTCCGTCGGGCGCGACAAGGTCGACCGCGCGCTCCGCGACCGGTTCCAGCGCGAGCAGGAGCAGCCGCGCAACCCGTGCGACGACTATCGGCGCCCGCCGCCACCCCCGCTCCCCGACACGAGCGACGAAGCGATCCGCCGGCTCGGCGAGCAGCTTCGTCGCGGACCCGTCCCGGTGCCGCCGCCCATGCCGATCGTCGGCGGCAGCACCGGCGGCGGCGGCGGTTGAAGCAGTCCGGCGGCCGGTCCGGCCGCCGACGAGCTGGGCGCCGTGCTGAAGGCGGCGCAGGAGTCGATGGGCGCGATCTACGACGACGCCTCGCAGCGGCTGCTCGGCGATCACCCCGTGATGGATCGCCTCGCCCAGGCGACGAACGTGTACGCGCAGACGCTCGCCGAGTGGCCCGCGGACGCGCCCCGTACCGGCGCGGTCCGCGCGCCGCGCCCCCGGGTGGTGACCGTCATCGAGCCGTCGATCTTCCGGCTCGTCGGCAGCCATGAGGCGGCGCCTTCCGGCGCCGCGCCACGCACTGTGCCCGCGACGACACCCGCGCTGACGCCCGCGCAGGCGCCCGCCGCGGATGCGCTCCGGCAGGTGCGGCGCGACTGGATGGCGCGCTACGAAGCCGCGGCGGCCGACATGCTGCGCGCCGACGGCGAGCGCCGCGCGCTCATCGACGCGTTCGTCGCCACGCCGGCGGAGGCGGTGCAGGAGCTGGTCGCGATGGCGGAAGGCCGCGGCGCGCTGCCGCTGCATCCGCTCGTGCCCCCGCTCGAGGTCGACCGTGCCGCGCGGCTGTTCGCCGCGGTGGCGGAGCGCCCCGCGGTGCTCGACGCGCTCCGTCAGGCCGCGCCGCTCACCGCCGAGGCCCGGCGGCAGCTCGGCGAGAGCCTGGTGCAGGCGCTCACCGCGCCGGCCGCGGTGCCGCCGAAGCTCGCGGCGATGCCGCTGTCGCCGGCGTCGCGCGAGCAGGCCCGCATCGTGGGCGAGCGTGTCGTCGCGGCGCGCGACAGCATCGTCGCGACCGTCGATGCCGCGGCACGGCTCCGC
>Ga0194131_10011467_pt1 | contig 10580 bp, 8 predicted proteins | sample TA2KigO120mmetaG_FD_148631 | JGI IMG/M metagenome (GOLD analysis project Ga0194131, IMG submission 148631) | Freshwater microbial communities from Lake Tanganyika, Tanzania - TA2015053 Kigoma Offshore 120m | ecosystem: Environmental > Aquatic > Freshwater > Lake | place: Tanzania: Lake... | reverse complement strand
CGTCTTCCTGCTCGACGAACCGCTCTCGAATCTCGACGCCCGCCTGCGACACGAAATGCGCGCGGAACTTCGGATCCTCCATCGACGCCTGCGCGCCACGATGATCCACGTCACGCACGATCAGGAAGAGGCGATGAGTCTCGGCGACCGCATCGTGGTGATGAACGGCGGTCGCGTCATGCAGGCGGGAACGCCCTCCGAGCTCTACCACCGTCCCGCGAATCGATTCGTGGCGGGATTCGTGGGCAGTCCCGCCATGAACCTGATCGAGGGCCGATTGACGCGAGCGGGTTCGACGCTTCGATTCAGCGCCGGGAGCGCCGTGATCGAATTGCCGGCCTCGAGCCTGCGCGGCGTCGGCGCCTCGGGTACCGCGCGAGGCTCGGCGATCGCCGCGAGGGAACCGGCGGCCGCCGCGGCGCCGCTCGAAGACGGGTCCGCCGTGCTCGGCGTGCGCCCCGAGCATCTCGCGCTCGGTTCGATGAATTCGCCCTGCGTCGTGGCACGCGTCGAGGCCGTCGAGTTCCTCGGCGATCGCGCGGAAGTGCTCGTCGCGTCCGCGCTCGGTCGACTCGTCGTGCGCACCGCGTCGTCGAAGGCGCCGCGCGAAGGCTCGGAAACGAGCGTCGCCCTCGACGCCGATGCGGTTCACTTCTTCCGCACCGGCGCCGAGGGCGAGCGCCTCTGAATCGATTCGTTCACGCGGCCGATGCCGCTTGAACCTCGCGAGTGCGACGGCTCAGACCGGGCATTCTCCCCACTCGCCCAGCAGCGAGCCGAGATCGTCGCCGTCGACCACGCCGTCGTCGTTGAAGTCCGCTTCGCAGCCGAGGCAATCGCCCCACTGGCCCAGCAGGGCGCCGAGATCGTCGCCGTCGACCACGCCGTCGTCGTTGAAGTCGGCCGGGCAGGTTTCGGGCAGGTCGCCGATCACGAAGTACTGGTTGCCGGGAATCGTGCTCAGGTCGATCGTGCGGATGTCGACCCAGTTGCAGCTGTCCGGACCGCACGAGAGATTCTGAAGGCCGCCCACGCCGCCGAGGACCTGATTCGACATGTAGTCGTGACTTGAGCCGTTGATGAACGCGCAGACCTTGATCGGACCCTTCGAGTAGCCCATGAGCGAAAGCGGGATCTTGATCTCGACGCCGGTCGTCACGCCCGCACCGGAGCCGCTGCCGCTGGCGCCGCCGCTCACGCCGCGCGTGTTCGAGTTGTTGATCGCCACGTCGATGCCGAGCGCCGAGACGATGACCTCGCCGTCGCCGCAGGTGCCGAGGTATGCGCCGGGTGCGCCGCCCTCGGGAGCGAGCAGCGCCGCATTCGCGTAGAGCGCGAAGATGCCGGCCCCGTTCGGATTGCCGCAGGTGGCGCTGAACCAGAAGGACGCTTCGAAGTCCTCGTCGAACTTGAGGCCGGGATTCATGTCGTCCAGGTGGCCCATGCGGTTCAGTCCGTTGAAGTCGACGTCGGCATTGTCGCCGCGAAGCTGGTTCTGACCCGGGATTCCGGTGTCGATGAAGACTTCGAGCTTGTTGAAGTTGCTCTCGAGATTGCCCGCGAGGACCAGGTAGAGCGCGTCGCCGCCGATGTCGAGGAACGCGAATCCGGCATCGAGCTCGGAACCGTTCGCCCAGCCGGTGACGCCAAGGTCGCTGTTGCCGAAACCGGTCACCGTGTCCTGTTCCGCCAGCGCTGCGCCGTACTTGGCCTCCGCGCTTCCGTCGACCGTGATGAAGCCGTCGGCGGCCGCCATCGCCGCAAAGGCCGCGCCCGCGGCGGCGCCCGCAAGAACTCGTCTCATGAATCTCTCCTCGAAATGGGTTGGCACTCGATCATCGCGCACGATGCGCTCGTGCGTCGATGTCGGCCCGGATGGTACCGGAGCGACCGCGAGGTTCCAGCATTGTTCAGGCAGCGACCGCCGATCGCCCGTGCGCCAGGTTGCGATAATGCGTCGATGCCGCGATTCCGACTGCACCTGGCCTACGACGGCACGGACTTCCACGGCTGGCAGCGGCAGGAACCGCCGGGCGCTTCTCCGTTGCGGACGGTGCAGGGCGTGGTGGAGGAGGCGGTTTCGACCGCCGTGGGCGCCCCGACTCGCGTGCAGGGCGCCAGCCGCACCGACTCGGGCGTGCACGCGAAGATGCAGATCGCCGCGTTCGATACGGAGACTCGGATTCCGGTCGACCGCTTGGCCGCGGCGATTTCGTCGCGGCTTCCCGAGGATGTGCAGGTTCTGTCGGCGCACGCGGCGCCGGCGGAGTTCGATCCGTCGGTGCATTGCGCCAGCAAGGGCTATCGATACCGCATCCGGCACGGCGTCGGTCAGGGCGTGGCGCAGCCGCTCTTCGATCGTCGGTGGGTCTGGTTCACCTTCCATCGCCTCGATCCGGCGGCCATGCAGCGCGCCGCGGGCGCGTTCGAAGGCACGCGAGACTTTCTCGCGATGACGAGCGCCGACCACGGCCGCGAGACGACCGTGCGCACCATCCACACCTGCCGCGTGCGCGCGATCGATGCGCACGATCTCGCGATCGACGTCGCCGGCCCCGGCTTCCTCTACAACATGGTGCGAATCATCGCGGGCACGATCGTGGAAGTCGGGCGCGGCAGGATTCCGGCGACGGAGGTCACGGCGATCCTCGATTCGATGGATCGGCGCCGCGCCGGGCCGACGCTTCCGGCGCACGGCCTGTGCCTGGAGTGGATCCATCTCGATCCGAAGTGGCGGTGCGAGGCATGATCGCCGCGAGCGGCACGCGAAGCGCGGCAGGAACGCGAACGCAGCGCGGTCGATGCGCCGACGCGCTCGCGGGACTCGCGCCGTGGATCTCGGCGATCGTCGTCGGCGTCGCGACGACGGCGGGCCACGCCCAGCGATTGAACCTCGATCCCGCGCCGCCGGCGCCCGCGCTGCCGGAGCGAAACGCCGCGTCGGCGCTGGCCGTGGCGCTGGCGCAGGAAGTGGAACCGCTCACCGCGCGGGCACGCTCGGCCGGCGATCTTGCGTGGAAGATCGAGGCGTCGATCGCGTGGCGGCGCGTGGCGCACGAAATGCTCGTGCGCGGCGCGGAACCCGGACAGCCGCGGAACGATCTCGTCGAGGCGGGGTTCCGGCTGGCGGATGCGCGGGGCGAGTTCGATCGCGCGATCGATCGCATTCCGTCGCAGGGCCGCGCGTTCGATCGAGCGCGCGAGGGTCTCGATCGGTTCGTCGCCGCGCCCGCGGTGCTTCGCGCCACGCCGACCGCCGAGCTCGCCGGCGCGCTCGAGCGGGCGCTTGCGAATGCGAACGGCGTGCTCGAGGGAGCGGGGCTTCCGCGCGTGCGGAATCCCTGGCCCGTGATCGGCGGAGCGGCGTCGAGCGCGGAATCGACGCCCTGGTCGGCGCGGCTGCGTCATGCGGCTCGCGCCGAATCGATCCCTCCCGAGGTCGCGGGGTCGCTCGAGCGAATCGCGGCGGCCGCCGAGGCTGCGGAACAATGGTCCGATCTCGACGCGGAACTCGGGCCGATCTGCGAGCCGCTGCTCGAGGCGCCGTCGATCGCGGCGTCGATCTCGAAGGCGAAGTGGATGCCGGAGTCGAGACGCACGGAACTCCAGGCGCGGCTCGCCAGGGCCGTGGCCTCGAGCGAGAGCGCGGACGGGCGGGACGCGGCGAGGCTCGCGCTCGAACACCTCGCCGCCGTCGCCCGCGCGATCGACGCCACCGAGGCGCTCGTGCGGCCGATCTCGAAGAGTCCGCGCGGTCCGATCGATCCGGCGCGTCCGCTCAAGGCGATCACGGCGCTCGCGTCGGCCGCGCCCGACGAGCGCGAGACCACGAGCCGCATCGAGCGGCTCGACATGATTTCCCCATTGCTCGCCACGATGGCGGAGGTGCGCCGGCGCGACGAAGCGGACGTGCGGCGCTCCCTGCGGACGCTGCGTCGGGAGCTCTCGCGCGAAGCGCTCAAGAGCGAGGAGCCGGTGCTTCGCCAGGTCGAATCGCTGGCGGCGCCCGATGCGCATCCCACGGATCCCGCCTGCGCCAGCCTGCTCGAGAGCCAGCGCCGGCGCATCCGCGCGATCGCGGCGCTCGACGGCATCGATCGCGCGCTCGGCGAGATCGAGGCCCGCATGCCCGGCTCCGCCAGGCCGCTCGAGGCGAAGTGGATCGCGACGCTCAAGTCGATCGGCGACGCCGGGCGCGGCGAGACGATCCTGCCTCAGGCCGAGGCGTTCGTGTCGCAGTGGAATCAGGTGCGCGAGCTTGCGGCGGAGAAGGCGCTTCGCCAGGGCGACGCGGTGGTGATCGAGCTTGCGGCGGGACGCGTGCCCGAACTGCTCGCAGCGCTCGACTCGCGCCGGGCCGCGTGGGCCGCGGCGTGGTCGGCGGGCGACGGCGACAAGGCGATCGCGGCGATCGGACCGATGCTCGAACTCTTCGCGCTCGTCGAGGATGCGGCGGCCCTCTCGCGTTCGCGCGCGAATCCGCGCCTCATCGGACGCTGGGGCGGATGGGACGATCTCGGCGGCGTGCCGGGTTCGACCGACGCCATGGACGCTCGCGTGGCGCTTGCGGTCGAGGCGCTGGCGCGGAACGACGATTCGGCGCTTCGCGAGGCGCTGAGCGTGCAGGCTCGGGAAGCGCCGATCTGGCGATTGCGGGCGCAGCTTCTGCGGGTGCTGGCCGAGCCGCTCGCGGGGCTGCCGGACGGGCTCTCGGGCGCCATCGGCCGCGCGTGCCTGCGGCCGCGTTCGGCGGCGCTCATGTCCCGCCGCGCCGACGATCTCTTCACGCTCGCCCGCTACTCGCGCGAGTACCTCTTCGCGCTCGGCGATCGTGATCGCGAGCGAGCCGATCGGATCCACGAGTTCCTGCGGGAACTCGCCACGGATCTGCGGCGAGATCTCGAGCGCGAGATCGCGACGACGGCGCCCGCGCCGCCTTCAACCCCCGCCAAGTGAGCCCGTGTCCGGCCGTGCCGCGATCGACGCGAGATCGTCGATTCCCACGCACTCGCGGCTGTAGAACGGCTCCGCCGTCTCCGCGCCGATCCTGCTTCCGAAGAACTTCGCCGCGGTGTCGAGCCACTCGACCACGCGGCGATTCGCGCGGTGATCGACGAACTGGCTTCGATAGGCGAGCACGGCGCGGCGGCGAATCGAATCGAACCCGCTCGTGTCGATCAGGAACGACGGCTGCGGCACGATCTTCAGGTGCGTGGCGAAGTAGTGGAAGAGCCGCGGCGTCCAGTGCGGTTCCCCCGGAATGCGGGACTTCGTCAGCTTCGCGTCGAAGCGCGCGTCCTCGGCGATGAGCGTCGCCGCGCGATGATCGGGATGCGCATCCTCGAAGTACGGCACGAAGAGCATGTCCGGACGCTCGCGCCGGATCTCCGCCGCCACCCGGTGGCGCGACGCGAGATCGTGCACGAGCTCGCGATTCGTCAACCCGAGGCACGATCGCGTGATGCCCAGGATCTCGGCCGCACGCGCCGACTCCTCCGCGCGGCGCTCGGGCGTTCCGAACGGCGTCGGCTCCCCGTTCGTCAGATCGACCACGTGCACGCGATGGCCGAGCGACGCCATCTTGGCGATCGTGCCGCCCATCGCGAGCTCCGCGTCGTCCGGATGCGGCGCAATCACGAGCACGCGAAGCGGCCGCGGCGACCTGCGCGGCGACGCGCTCGCGGGCCGGCCGACCGCGCTTCGATGCCGCCCCTGCGAGACGCGGCTTCGTCGTTCCTTTCCCGCGCCGCGTCGTCTAGGCAAGCCGCTTCACCGCGTCGACGAGCGAGTCGACCACATGCCGGCGCTGCGCCTCGGTGAGCTCGCCGTAGATCGGCAGCGCGATCGTCTCCTTCGCCGCGCGCTCGGAGTGCGGATGCGATCCGGGACCGTCGCCGATGAACGCGAAGCACTTCTGAAGGTGCAGCGGAAGCGGGTAGTAGATCTCGGTGCCGATCTTCCGCGCGGTGAGCTCCTCGCGCACCTTGTCGCGGATCTTCTGCGGCACGCGCACCACGTACTGGTTGTAGATGTGCCGCGCGCCGTGCGGCGCCGGCTGCGGCGTGCGGATCGCAAGTCCGCCCGAGTCGACGGGCTCGCGGCTCGACTTGGCGCCGCTCTCGCCGAGCGCACGGTCGTACCACGCCGCGTTCGACTGCCGCGCCTGCGTCCATGCGTCGAGATGCCGCAGCTTTACGCGCAGCACCGCCGCCTGGAGCGCGTCCAGGCGCGAGTTCATGCCGATCTCGTCGTGGTAGTAGCGAGGCTCCATGCCGTGATTGCGCAGTCGACGCAGCCGTTCGGCGAGCGACGAGTCGTTCGTGGTCACCATGCCGCCGTCGCCGAAGCCGCCGAGATTCTTGCTCGGGAAGAAGCTGAAGGTGACGATCGCTCCGCGCGAGCCGATGCGACGCCCGCCCGTGTCTTCGCTGCCGATCGCCTGCGCCGCGTCCTCGATCACGGGCACGCGCTGCTCCGAAGCGATCGCGAGGATCGAGTCGAGATCCGCGGCCTGGCCGAAGAGGTGCACCGGAATGAGGGCGCGCAGCTTGCGGCAGCGGCCGATCGCTCGGCGCAGCGACTCGGGGCAGAGGTTGTAGGTGACGGGATCGATGTCGGCGAAGACGGGCTTCGCTCCGAGTCGGCTCACGCTTCCCGCGGTCGCGAAGAAGGTGTAGGTGGGAATCACCACTTCATCCCCGGGACCGATGCCGAGCGCCTGGAGCGCCAGCACGATCGCGTCGCTTCCGTTTGCGCATCCGATCGCGTGCTTCGCCCTGCTGTACTCGGCGACTTCCTTCTCGAGCGCCTCGATCTGCGGGCCGCCGATGAAGTACTGGCTCTCGATGACGTCCTTCACCACCGGCTCGATTTCCGAGCGGATCGTGGCGTACTGCGCCTTCAGATCGAGCAGCGGAACGGCGATGGTTGCGGGTGCAGACGACGAAACGGCGGTCGGTGCGTTGGCCATTCCGCGAGCATACGCGAAGCCCCTTGCGAAGTTCGCGTTGGCGGCCGTGTTCGCATCGCATCCGCAACGGTGCATCGCGTCGGGCCAGGCAGCCCGCTCGCGTGGGCGGGCCGAGCCTCATCGTCGCACCCCCTTGTGCGTCGACAGCGGCGCCCGTCAGTGACCGGTGCTGCCGAAGCCGCCGGCGCCGCGCGTCGTCTCGTCGAGCGAATCGCACTCCTCGATCGACGCGCGCTCGACGCGCGCGATGACCATCTGCGCGATTCGCATGCCGGGCTCGATCGTGAACGCGTTGGGCCCGAGATTGATGAGCGGCACCTTCACTTCGCCGCGATAGTCGGCGTCGATCGTGCCCGGCGTGTTCGGCATGCCGATGCCGTGCTTCACCGCGAGACCGCTGCGCGGGCGCACCTGTGCCTCGAAGCCGGGAGGCAGCGCCATCGAGAAGCCGCACGGCACGAGATGAATGGCGCCGGGCGCGAGCGTCATGGATTGCTCGATCGCCGCGTGCAGATCCATGCCCGCCGCATGTTCGCTCTGATACGCGGGAAGGATCGCGCGCGGCGAGAGGCGTCGCCAGCGGATGCGGGGCGCGGCGCTCATGACGCAGCGGAGGCGGCACCGGCGACCCCCGCGCTCGCACCGTCGCGCCGGAACTGAAGCTCGGGCCGACGCGACGGCTGCGCCTCGAGCTCCTCGGTGCGCCAGCAACCCACCCAGCGACCCGGCTCGATCTCATGCAGCGCATACTCGTCGCGCCCCGGAACGAGCCTCGGCCGCTCCTCCTTCGGCATGAACGGCCACCACGCGATCACGCCGCGATCGGCGCCCGGCAGCTTGCGGAACTGCGCCGGATCGTTCACCACTTCGTCCACGGTGACGAGGCGATGCTTCGAATCGTGCATGCCGGGAATCGACGCGAAGAGCGCCCGCGTGTACGGGTGCAGCGGCCGATCGAAGAGCTCGAACACCTGCGCGTACTCGACGACGCGCCCCGCGTACATGACGCACACCACATCCGCGTTCTCCGCGACCACGCCGAGGTTGTGCGTGATCAGCATCATGCCCATGTCGCGCGAGTGCTGGAGATTGCGAAGCAGCTCGAGAATCTGCGCCTGGATCGTCACATCGAGCGCGGTCGTCGGTTCGTCGGCGAGCAGGAGCGTCGGCCGGCACGCGAGCGCCATCGCGATCATCACGCGCTGGCGCATGCCGCCGGAGAATTGATGCGGATACGCCTCCATGCGCTCGCGCGGGCGCGGAATGCCGACATCCTCGAGCGCCTTCACCGAGATCTCGAACGCGTCCTGCGCCGTCACCTTCTGATGCAACAGCACCGCCTCCATGATCTGGTCGCCGATCGTGTAGACGGGATTGAGACTCGTCATCGGCTCCTGGAAGATCATGGCGATGCGACCTCCGCGGATCTGGAGCATCTCCTTCTCCGAGAGACTCAGAATGTCGCGCCCCTCGAAGAGAATCGTGCCGCGGTCGTAGCGCCCGGGCGGACACGGGATCAACTGCATGGCGCTCATGGCGGTGACGCTCTTGCCGCAACCCGATTCGCCGACCACCGCCAGCGTCTGACGCGGAAAGACGCTCATGTGGGCCCCCGCCACCGCCAACACGCGCGGCGCGCCGGGAGCGCTCGTGTTGTCGAAACTCACCGCGAGGTCGGCCACATCGAGCAGCGGTCTCGATGCGTTGCGCACGCCCGCGGCGGCGGTCGCCCCGATCGCTGCGGTCGAATCGCCGCGTGCCGGCTCGCGTCCGCTCATCTCAGTGCGCCGCCTTTCGCAGCTTGGGATCGATCGCGTCTCGCAGGGCGCCGCCGATCACGTTGTAGCTCAGCACCGAAAGGAAGATGACGAAGCCGGGGAAGATGGCGAGCCACCAGAGGAAGGTCCCGGTCGAGCCCATCGCGCTCGAGAGCAGCTTGCCCCAGCTTGCCTGGTTGTCCGGCCCGAGACCGAGGAACGACAGCGTCGCCTCGGCGAGGATCGCCGCGGCGATCGCGAAGCTCGCGTCGACGAGCACGGGCGTCACGCCGTTCGGCAGCATGTGCTTGAAGAGGATCGACGGCAGCGGCAATCCCACCGCGCGGCAGCTCTGCACGAAATCCTGGCCGCGCAGCTTGAGGAACTCCGCGCGCGTGAAGCGCGCCGCACCCGTCCAGCTCACGCAGCCGATGATCGCCATCATCACGTAGGTGTTGCGCGGCAGCACGCCCGCCGCCACGATGAGCAGGAAGAGCACCGGCATGGCCATGAAGATCTCGACGACGCGGAAGAGCAGCAGATCCACCCAGCCGCCGAAGTAGCCCATGAGCGCGCCGAGCGTGACGCCGATGAGCAGCGCGATTCCGGTCGAGACGAATCCCACGCTCAGGCTCAGTCGGCACGCCCAGATCAATTGCGAAAGCACGTCGACGCCGTTCGAGTCGGTGCCGAGGATGAATCGCCTCGACGCGAAGTCCGTCTCCTTGAGCTTCGCGAGCTCGGCCTCGAGCTGCGAGCGCTGGCGCGTGGCCTGGCGCTCGTCGTCCTCGGCGCGCATGAGATCGAAGCGCCGGCCGCTTGCGCTTGCGCGCTCGGCGGCCGCCTTCGCGCGATCGCTCGCTTCTCCAAGCCGTCGGATCTTCTCGTCGAACGCCTCCGCGACCGTTCGCATGGGCGGCACGATGATGAGTTCGCTCCGCGCCCGGTCCGGCGACCACGGAATGAGCGTGGACACCGTGCGGATCTCGCCGCGCGCCTCGGCGGCGATCATCGCGTCGTAGTCGGTGGGAGCAAGGAAGGTGCGCCAGCCGCACGCCGTGGCCACCGCCGCCAGCACGAGCGTCACGAGCACGCCGCGCCGCCACCAGCCGCCCACGAAGGGCGCCAGCGACGCGGCGACGCCGACCGGAAGCGCCACCGCGAACGCGAGCAGCACCTGCCCCCAGCGCCCGGGAAACCACTCGGCCAGGAACGCGCGAAATTCCTTGACGGCGTCGCCGCGCATGGGCGAGTCGACCCAGCTCAATGCGAACTGGGCGCACGCGGCGGCGAGCACGGCGCAGATCGAGAGCACGATGATCGCGCCGAGCCGCGTCGAACGCGGCGTGCGCAACGGCAGCCACATGACGAGCACCACGATCGGCGCGCCCGCGAGCAAGAGCAGATCCGTGGCGTTCAGGCTGCGCCAGAGCGGCGAGTAGGACGACTCGCCGCGCGCCGGCGGCTGGAGATGCTCGAGCCAGAGCGGCTGCGCGTTCGCGATGAGCGGCGCCACCACCGCAAGCACCGCCACGAACGCCACCCACAGGAGCGCGAAGTCCGCCGTGCGCGTGCCGAGCACGCGCGACCACGCGTCCGCCCAGAAGCCGCGCGCCCGCTGCACGCCCACGCCGCGCATCGCCTCGATGCCGGAGATCGCCTCGACCGGCGGGGTGTCCTGCGCTCCGGCCGCGCTCGCCGCCGAGCTCGCTCGCGCGCCCGGATTCGCGGCCGGATTGGCGCCCGCGCCCGCACTCGCATTCCCCTTCGCGCGCTCAGGCATAGGTCACCCGCGGATCGGCGACCGCGTAGAGCATGTCCGCCAGCAGCAGCGCCAGCAGCATGACGCAGCC
>Ga0194131_10011466_pt1 | contig 10581 bp, 10 predicted proteins | sample TA2KigO120mmetaG_FD_148631 | JGI IMG/M metagenome (GOLD analysis project Ga0194131, IMG submission 148631) | Freshwater microbial communities from Lake Tanganyika, Tanzania - TA2015053 Kigoma Offshore 120m | ecosystem: Environmental > Aquatic > Freshwater > Lake | place: Tanzania: Lake... | reverse complement strand
ATTCGCGCCCCGCGTCGTCGCACGTCAGCGGCACGCAGCCGCACCGCCCGTCGCGGCCGGCCCCGCCGCATGTCGCGGGCGCGTCGCACCTGCCGCAGTCGAGCAGTGTCCCGCACCCGTCGTCGAGGGGGCCGCAGTCGAGCCCGGCCGCCTCGCAGCGCGTCGGTGTGCACCCGCAGCGATTCGGATCGCCGCCGCCGCCGCAGGTCTCCGGCGCCGCACATGCCCCGCAGTCGAGCGCGCCCCCGCAGCCGTCGTCCGCCTCTCCGCAGGAAACGCCCTGCTGCTCGCAGGTCCGCGGTGTGCACCCGCAACGATTCAGCACCCCGCCGCCACCGCAGGTCTCCGGCGCCGCACACGCGCCACAGTCCAGGATGCCGCCGCACCCGTCGGGACGGGTCCCGCACGCACCGGGCTCACACGCCGCGCACGGGTCGGCGCCGTCGGGCAGGTCGTGTGCGTCGGCCGCCGGTGAGAGCCCGTCGTCGCCCGGTCCCGAGTCCGCCCGTCCGGCGTCCGGTTTCGAGCCCCCGTCGGGCGCGGTGCCCGGCTCGGGAGCGCCAGCGCAGATCCACCCGGTCACGGCGGCGAGTGCGGTCTCTCCGAGCGCGCCACCCGGGGGCATTCGGAGTGGACCCGCTGAAGACAGGACTCGTTGGAACAGAACGCTGCGGCCGGGGTGACCGGGATCGACGAGGCGTCGGTCGGCCTGTGTCAATGCAGGCACGCCGACGGTCGCCGCGAAGAAGTCCGCCGCGGAGCGGAACCTCAACCCGCCGGCCCCGTCCCCGTGGCAGCCGGGATCAGCGCACCCCCCCTCGGCTCCCTCGGCCCTTCGGCCGACGACGCGGGCGAAGACCGCCTCGAGCGTCTCCGGATGGACGTCCTTGCAGGCGGGATCGGCATCGGCCCCGGCATCGGCCGGCGGTTCGAGGTCGAGCCGGTCGGGGAGAGGCGCCCGATCGCTCGAGGCGGCGGCGTCCTCGACCGCAGGCGAGTGGGCTCCGGGGGTCGAGCCCTGACAAGCGACGATGCCGCCGGCGCAGAAGGCGATAGATGTGGTGAACGAGTGAGTCAGGCGACGAATCATGGCTGTGAGACTCCTGCAGGGAACGAAGAATAGCAACCTACGCTTGCCCGCGGCGATGGGAACTGCCGCCTCGATTCTGCCCTGGGCCCGTTTCCCGGACAACGGCCTGGCCAACCTCGTCGTCGCCGACGTGCACTGCAATCGACAGAAGAGCGACCGCCTCGCCGGGCCGGAGTTCCTGCGCCGTGGCGCGACCGCCTTACGGCCGAGGAGCACCTGAGGTTGGCTCGACCTCGCAGTCCCTCCGTTCCCCTCGGCAGCGATACAAATAAAATGGGTTGAGTAGATGTTGCAGATACATTCAGATTGCCTTCGTGTGTCTAATGAGAGCAAGAGCTGGCAGCTGTAAAAAGAAAATGTGTAAGCTCTTATGGCCTAATGGGTTGCTCGGCGTTGGCTCCACGGAGTAGAGCTATGGGATATGTGTTTCAGGCCAGTCCGGACAAGTTCGACATTGATGACTACCTGTCGCGATACCCTGTGCTCATCTATTGGCGGACACCGCGATACGCGCAGGACATCGCTGTGGGAGATCGCGCCTTCGTCTGGAGAGCGGGAAGGGCATCGGGCGTCGTAGCCATCGGGACAGTCTTGGAAACACCCGTTCCCAGAAGGTCTGTGCAGCATCCGGAAGCTCTGAGTGACGATCTGTGGATTGCAGAGAGGCCCGATCCAGACGAGGCTGCAACAGGAATCCGAATTGACGAGATTCGGCTTGGAAGCGACCAGGGCATGGTACCCCGTGAGCTCGTCAAGAACGATCCAGAACTCGGCTCGACGATGCGAATTCGGAGGCCGAATGCGTCCGTCTTTCGTCCAACGGATCTCCAAACCAGGGGTCTGGAGCGCCTGTGGGGGATTGCAGCATCAGCCGACACAGCGCAGTCGACTCAGGAAGGCGAGCGGAGGCTTCGAGCGCACTCTGTGCGAGAGCGATCGCCGCGGCTGCGCGAAGATAAGCTCAAGCAGTTCCGAGGACTGCATGGTCACCTGTACTGTGAACTGTGCCTCGAAGGTGCACGATCACGATATCCAAGCCATCTCGCCGAGCGGGTGTTTGAGGTTCACCATCGAGCTCCGCTGGCGGCATCCATTACCCCGGTTAGAACCACGCTGGACGACCTTGCTGTTCTATGTGCAAACTGTCACCGAGCGACTCACGGCACGAATGATGTGGACGCAAACTTCAGACTGCTGGCGAAAGTACCTTTCGCAGAGCTAACTGCCGGTTGCAGCGGACGGCGCTGCACACCGTCGCTGATGCTGAGCGTTAGGCGTCACATGAGAGTTCCGCACCCATTCCCCGAGATCTATTGCGATCTCAACGCCGAGATGATCGAGCGTGGTTACTCCCTTGAACGTCGGGGGTCAGTGGACGACTTGGCAAAGTTGGGACTAATGTTGGCCCAAGCCGTTGGCATGCGCTTCACTTTCGTGATGGACGACACGGATGAGCACGGCAATCCAGACGACATCATGTTCAATGGCGTCGTGATCCACGACCAGCGGTGGGGCTATCTCGCGTATGCGGACGAAGATGGTGTGTACTGGCGGTCTCACGTCCGGGCGTCTACAAGTGACGCCTAGCAGTTCGCTCAAGCGTTAGGCCAAGGGGCTGCCCTTGGGCGGTCGCCAAGAGACCGACACGGCTTGACACACTGTCGCGATTGGTGCCGGGATAGGAAAAACAAGAACCGTTCCGAGGACGAAGAGTGGAGCGCTGAATTTGGGAATGGATCGAGACAACCCCCTGCCGCCTTGGGCTTCGGAAGCCGCGGCGCTGCCGGTCGCGTTTGCCCAGGTGAGGGAAGATCCCCTCGTCGATGCCTCCGTCGTCCGAGGGCTCGGCGCGGAGGCGCGCGTCATCATGATTGCCTCGGGCGGCTGCACCGTCGCCTTCCTGGCAGCTTGCTGTGGCGTGGCAGGCGTTGATGTCGTGGACCCCAACCCGGCCCAAATCGCCCTGGCGCGCCTGAAGCTCTACCTCCTTCAGAACTGTGACCGCGCCGATCGGCTGGCACTGCTGGGACACGCGCCGCTGCCGGTGGGCGAGCGGGAGGGACGGCTGCGCGCGGCGCTGGACGCTATCGGGGTGTCGGCCGAGGCGATCGGGCCCCCGCGCATTTGGGCCGCGGAGGGCCCCGACCACGCCGGCCGCTACGAGCGCGTCTTTGTGCGGCTCCGCCAGGAACTGGAGCCGCACACGGCGGCCCTGGAGCAGCTGCTCTCCTTGCGGGATCCGGCCGAGCGGGCACGGCGGGTGGCCGCCACGACGCCCCTCGGTCGGGCGCTGGATGAGGCCTTTGAGCGAGTGATGGACCTGCCTATCCTCATCCACCTCTTCGGCGAGGGGGCCACGCGCAACCGGGTCGAGCCGTTTGCCCGCCACTTCGCGCGGCGGACCCGCCACGTTCTAGGGACCCAAGCCGCCGCCAGCAACCCTTACCTCTGGCAGGTCCTCGCCGGCCGTTACCCGCCGGGCGAGGAGGCACCGTGGCTAGCCGCGCCGTCACCGGGCCGGCTCCCCCAGATCACCTGGAACACGGGCGTCATGGCCGAGGCGCTGCGACGTTCGCCCGGCGGTTACGACTTCGTCCATCTGTCGAACATTCTCGACTGGCTGAGTCCGGACGAAGCACGGGCCACGCTGGAGTTCGCCCACGCGGCCTTACGCCCCGGCGGCTGGGTGCTCATCCGCCAGCTCAACTCCACGCTTGACATTCCCAGCTGCGGCCAGGGGTTCTCCTGGCAGACCGAAGCTGCACAGGCGCTGCACGCCGGCGACCGCAGCTACTTCTACCGCGCCCTGCACCTGGGGAGGAAGCGATGAACGTGCATCCGCTCGCTGCTTCGCCCCCGCCGGAATTGGCCCGGGCCCTTGGCCGGTTCGAGCAACAGTTCCACTATCCGCTCGGGCCGGGGCGCTTCTTCCGTATCGACCACGGGGAGGACTATCCGCGTTTCTTCCGTGCCATGGGCGAAGGGGTCTGCTTCGTGGCCGAGAGAGGGGGGAGCATTCTCGGGGTCATGGGGGCGTCCCTTCGGCGCCTCGCTCTGCCGGGCGGAGAGGAACGCCTGGTGGTCTACTTCGGTGACGTGAAGATCGCCCCACAGGCGCGCGGCGGCCGGGCGCTTCCCCGGCTGGCGGGAGCGGTGCGGCAGTGGGTGGGGGCGCGGGCGACAGCGGGCTTCGCCGTCGTCATGGACGGGACTCCCGTCACCCCTTTGCGCTACACGGGGCGCCTGGGGATTCCGCCGTTCGCAGAGATCGGAAAGATCATGGTCCTGCGCCTGCCCACTGCTGGCACCTCGGTTGGTCCGGACGACGGCTGGTTGACAACCGGCGAAAGGGGCGGCGCCTGCTACTTGCACCTGAGCGCGGGCCGGTACGCTTGCCCCGGTGGCAACCCGGCCGAGCGCTCCGAAACGGAGCCCCTGTGGCTGATGGAGCCGGGCGGCCGGGCCTGTGGGCGGGTTGAAGACACGCGCCGCGCCAAGCGATTGATCGCCGACGACGGCGTCGAGATGGGAAGCGCGCACCTGTCCTGCTTCGCCTACCAGGACCCGGATGCCGGAGTTGAGTTGCTGCGGGTCGCCCTCGGGCACGCCGCCCGCAGGGGCCTGCCGGCCTTGTTCGTGGCCGTCGCCGCTCCCGAAGCCAAGGACTTTTGCCGGCGCCTGGAGGGAATAGGAGCCGTACTTGCCCCCGCGACGGTTTACGGCACCGGCCTGGAGCCCGGGCCGCTCTGGAACATCAACACAGCGGAGATTTGAGCCATGAGTCAGCCAGGCCGAGCCCCGCGGGTGACCGCGCGCGCCGATGCCATCCTCAAGCAAATCAACCTCTCGCATAATCCGTACCTCGAAGGCTTGACGGACGGCACGATGACGCGGGAGTGCTTTCGCCGAACACAGGAGCAGTTCTTCTTCGCGGTCACGTTCTTCCCCCGGCCCATGGCGGCTCTGGTGGGACGTATCCCGGATCCACGGCAGCGCCTCGACATCCTGCAAAACCTGGTCGAGGAGCATGGCGAGTTCCAGGAGCAGTTCTTCCATCACACCACCTTCCAGGATTTCCTGCGCACCCTCGGTAGCTTGCCGGAGAAACTCGACAGTCTTCCGGTCTGGCCGGAGCTGCGGGCGTTCAACAGCGTTTTGACCGCCTCCTGTGTGCTCGACGAGTTGGAGGTCGGTGTCGCCTGCATGGGGATCATCGAGTACGCCTTTGCCGGCATCTCCGCCGCCATCGGCACGGCGGTGGTGCAGCGCGGTTGGGTCGCGACCGACCGGCTCGTGCACTACAAACTTCACGCCGAAATCGACGAGTGTCACGCTGAGGAGTTCTTCGCCGTAATCGAGCCGCTCTGGGATGACGACCGCCGCCGTTACTACATCGAACAGGGGTTGGAACTGGGGGCGTACATCTTCGACCGGCTCTACCGTGACATGTACGCGGCGGGTCGGGAGGAAAGGGCACCCGCCGGATCGGCTACTTGACGATTGACGGGCTGGCCGAACCCGGTGTTGCCGAAGACGGGGCCGGCATCAAGGCTGTGCGAGCCATGAAGTCTTTCCAGCCAGCCCCGCAGCTGAACTTGATCGTTGGATCGCCAATGATCAACGGGCTCTACCTCCCGAAGCCGAAACCATTGCCGCCACCCGCTCCATTTGGGAAACACGTAGACTCAAGCGCCCTAACCCGTTTGATGCACTCCGAGCCAGGCAGGGCGGGCATGGGCCACCAGGTCGGAGTCTCTCCTCACGCCGAGCCATGGTGCACCCGCACGGCGCCGCCCTTGGGTGTCAGCGGGCGGTGCGTCGCGACCAGCACCGGCCGGTCGCCGTAGGGCCAGTCGCCCTCGAAACCGGCCCCGACGTCGTAGGTGCGCCGCCCCATGAGCAACGCGCCGATACCGGCCATGAAGGCCCCGTACCCGAAGTCCCCGGCCTCTGGCGACGCGAGCGTCTCTGCGAGAGGGCCTGCCGGGGGACGCCCCCGTGCGCCCGCCGTCAGGGCGAGAGGCTCCATTGCACGCCCAGGTTCACCGAGAGGGGCGCGGTCAGGGTGCCGGGCTCGTCTGTCTCCCCGAGCGCGATGTGTCGATACACCGGCAGGCGCAGCAAGAGACTGTACTGCGGACCCCCGAAGCTGACGGCGGTGCCCACGCCTAGAAGAAGCTCATCTCGGCCTAGGATGCCATCCTGCCGAATTTCGCCGCCCCAGGTCTCGGGCCCCTCGTGGAACCACTCGGCGCTCGCATGGACCACCCATCGCTCGGCTGGCCGGTGTCCGATTTGCACGCCCCCGAGCAGCTTCGAGCCCGCGCGGAAGCCCTCGTCGTTCTCGTAAAGGGCCGTCTGGAGGTGTCCGTAGAGCGCGCCCTGCCAGCGGCCGAACCCCCGCGCGAGCTCGAGCCCGAGCACCGGGTCGAAGGTGCCGGTGCCGAACTGAACGTGCTGATGCCGTTCGCCCCGGCCGCCCGCGAGGAACGGATCCGGCACCGTCTCGCCGAGGGGTAGGCTCGTCCCGAGCCGCGCGACCAGCCACCAGGCGTCGAAGAGCGTCGTCGTGAACCGGGTCGTGACCGTGGGATCCCCCGGCCCGACGAGCGTCTCGTCCCGGTGGTGGACCCCCTCGTCGAGCGGCGTGTAGGGCGCGCCGTCGGGCGTCTCGTAGTCGATGGTCGTGTAGACCAGCCGCAGGGGCGCCGCGATCTCGAGTCCGAACCACGCGGCAAGGCCCCAGTCCAGCGTGGCGCGCACGTCCGCCGGCAGGATGAACTGGTCGTGGATGTGGCGGCGCTGCGGCGGCACCGCGTCACACGTCGTCAGATCGGTCACATCCGCGGGGCAGCCCGCCTCGTGCCGCACCCAGAGGGGCATGGTCGAGGAGACCAGAGCGAGCTTGACCTCGCCCGTTCCCAGGTGGACGCCCCCGGTGCGGATCATCGGCAGGTTGGGGTTCTGACACCCCGGGCATGCAACCGCGGACGGCGGCGCGGTGAGAAGCGTGGCGAGCCCGACCAGCGCCGCCGAGAGGGTCGCGCGGGCCAGTCCCATCAGCGTTCGACCGGGACGAGCAGCGCGTCGAGGCGCTCCGGGTGATGCCCGTTCAGACGCCCGACCTCACGGCCGTCCGGACCGAACACGACGAGCAGCGGCAGGTCCGGCGACGCCGCGAGGTACTTCGCCGCCAGGGGGTCGTCCCAGTCGATGACCTCGACCTTGCGCACGGCCAGATCGGGACGCCGCGCGAGGCGCAGGTTCAGGTCGCCGGCGACCTTGCGGCAGGGCACGCACCACGCGGCCCAGAAGTCGACGACGGTGAACTTGCCCGAAACCGCGATGCCGTCGAGGCCCGCGAGCGCCACCGCGGGGGGCACGTCGGCGAGATCGGCCCCCGCCGGCGGGGCCGGCAGAGGCTCGAAGCTCAGATCCGGATGACAGAGATGGCACTGCGACTCGGGTACGTCGTGCTCGCCGCACCAGTCCCGCACGGCCTTGAACCGCGGCACGAGTTGTGGGTTGCAGCGCGTGCAGACGTCGCGCGGGACCCGGTGCGCGCACAGATCGGTCGGCGCCGCGCTGTTCGCCGACAAGGCGCTGAAGCTGCCATGCCCGCCCGCAGGGGCGCTGCCGCAGGCCGCGCTCGTGAGGGCCGTCACGGCAGAGATGATGGTGAGAAGGAGCTGGGAGCGGGGGCGGCGATCTTTCAAGACGCTCGGAGTCCTTCGCGCCGGGTCAACCGAGAAACAGCCCGCAGTCGCCGCAGGCGCTGCCGTCGAGCGGCCCGACATGCCCGCAGGCCGGGCAGGCGGGGTGGTCGGAGGGGGTCTCCTGAGCGGCCTTCACCTTGGCGAGCAGCTCGGGGTCGCAGTGCTTCTCGCGCTGCAGGTTGCTCTCCCACTCGTCCTGCAGGACGGCCCGCACCTGTGGGATGGCCTCGCGCGGGACCATGATTGCGGCCTTCGGCGCGCAGCCGCCCGACGAGCAGCACTCCTGACCGCCGAGGACGACGGGGATGCCCGCGGCCTCGAGCTTCTTCTGCAAGCGCTTGGCCTCGGGGATGCTGGCTTCGACGACGGCCACGAGTTCGGAGGCTACGGGGCGGCGGGCGGGGAGGAATCCGGAGAGAATGCTCATGGTGCGCGCAGGCTAGCACGCGAGCCGGGGGCATGAAACGGCGCGCGAACCGCGCGAACTCGATCGTCGAATCTTGGGTGCCGCGCGGGTTCACCGGCGTGGGGGTCGGGCAGCGCCTGGGGGCGACGCTCACTCCTCTTGAAACCCGCACGTCTCCGCGAGGTTGCCGAGACCGGGATACGCCTCGGTATAGTCCGAAGCAAAGCGAGACTTCGGCGTGAGCAGGTCCGGCACTCCGCTGAGATCCGCCACGAGGTCGCGACCGGCGCGCAGGATGTCTGGCAAATGATCGTAATCGATGGCATCCGGTGTGTCACAAGGCTTGTGGTAACAGTCGCTTTGAGCCCAGAAGAACGTGTAGGGGATCTCGTTCTCGCAGAACGTCACGTGGTCCGAAGACTGGCCGCGCGAGCCGAGGCCGATCTCGATGCTGCCGTATTCCCCCGCCCGGGCCTGGATAATCGTCTCGGCGGGGCTGCCCTCGTAGGCGCCGAGCGCATACACCGCGCCATCGTCGCTGTAACGGCCGATCATATCGAAGTTCACGTAGTAGACGATTTGTTCAGCGGAGCCGGGCTCCAACTGCTCGAAAAAGGCGCGGGAGCCCCGCAAGTAGAACGGATCCTCCTCGATGCCCCAGGCGACGAACACCACCGTGCGCCGGTCGGCCAACTCCTGGGGGGACTCGACGAGTGACTTGGCCAGGCTGAGCAGCGCCAGGATGCCCGAGGCGTTGTCGTCCGCGCCGAGCACGATTTGATTGCCCTCGACGCCGTAGTGGCCCATGTGATCCATGTGCGCGCCCACCACGACGACCTCGTGCGCGAGGTCGCCCGTGCCCTCGATCGATCCGATCACGTTCGTGAAATCGTGGGCCTGGCCGCCTTCTCCCGTACCGTCGCCCACGTAGCTCCAGCCCGAGATGTCACAGGCGTTCATGGCATCGCCCCGGGTCTTGAAGGGTTGGTCGAAGGTGCCGGACGGCGCGCCCGGAAGCGACGGCGCGCCCGGCGTCAGGCCGACACACTCGAACTGTTCGCGGATCCAGTCGCGCGCCTCGCTGAGGCCCGGCGTGCCAAACTTTCGCCCCCCCCAGGCGGACTGCGCGAGGGTGCCGATGACACCCTGCGCGAAGGTGAGGCTGAACGGATCGTCGACGCAATCGAAGTCCGGCGCGGGAAAGTCGGGCACTCCGTCGGCCTCGGGCGGATACTCGCAGACGCCCCCACCGGCGTCGGCGTCGGTGCCACCGCTCGCCCCGCCTGCTTCCGCTCCACCGGCGTCGGGGTCGGGGTCGGGGTCGGCGGTGCCATCACAGCCCGGTGCGAGCACCAGCATACCCGCAAACAGGGCCGCACCCATTCCCAATGACCTCACCGAACGCATGGCGCCTCGTAGCCATGTTGTGTCCATCGCGTGTAATGCAAGTGGTCGGGTCGTGTCGATGTCGCCCGATGACGCCCGATGACGCCCGATTGCCCCTTGCCAGCGGGCGACGTTCGCGCTTCCAATGCGGCACCGCGTTGGACCGCCTCCCCCTCTTTTCCTCCTCCGGAGAACTTCCCGTGATTAAAGTCGCCATCAACGGTTTCGGTCGCATTGGTCGTCAGGTCGTCAGCGCCATGGTCGAGAAGGGCGTGCTCGGCACGGTGCTCGACGTCGTCGCGGTCGTCGACGTCTCGACCGACGCCGACTACTTCGCCTATCAACTTCGGTACGACTCCGTGCACGGCCACTTCGATGGTGTGGTCACCACGGAGAAGAGCAAGCCGGAGCTCGCTGAGAACGACACGATCGTCGTCAACGGGCACAAGATCCGTTGCCTCGCCGCCGCGAAGGATCTCGCCCTCCTGCCGTGGAAGGCCATGGGGGTGGATCTGGTGATCGAGTCGACGGGCATTTTCAACGAGGCCGATCTCGCCCGCGGGCACATCGCCGCCGGCGCGAAGAAGGTGCTGCTCACCGCCCCCGGCAAGGGGGTGGACGTCAAGACGATCGTCATGGGCGTCAACGACGACGAGTACCACCCCGCCAAGCACCACATCGTCTCCAACGCGTCGTGCACGACGAACTGCCTCGCGCCCCTGATTCACGTCCTCGTCAAGGAGGGCATCGGCCTCGAGACCGGACTGATGACGACGATTCACGCCTACACCGCCACCCAGAAGACGGTGGACGGACCCTCCAAGAAGGACTGGCGCGGCGGGCGCGCGGCGGCGATGAACATCATCCCGTCGAGCACCGGCGCGGCCAAGGCCACCGGCGAGGTCATCCCGGCGGTGAAGGGCAAGCTGACGGGCATGTCGTTCCGCGTGCCGACGCCCGACGTCTCCGTGGTCGACCTGACG
>Ga0194131_10011459_pt1 | contig 10591 bp, 14 predicted proteins | sample TA2KigO120mmetaG_FD_148631 | JGI IMG/M metagenome (GOLD analysis project Ga0194131, IMG submission 148631) | Freshwater microbial communities from Lake Tanganyika, Tanzania - TA2015053 Kigoma Offshore 120m | ecosystem: Environmental > Aquatic > Freshwater > Lake | place: Tanzania: Lake... | reverse complement strand
ATGTCGACCGATCGACCTCGTCTCCATGAAGAGCGACTGGACCTGTTCACAGAGCTCCGGATGCTTCTCCATGAAGATCTTGTACTTCTCAGAGTACTTCATGCAATCAGCGTGCGATAGGACGTATGTGCTCTTTTCCTCGTGGTCACCCAGTGCCCTGTGCATGACGTCATCCTGCAGCGGCCCAGTGACCTCGTTCACCTCCTCGAATGGAATACCGTGGAACTTAGCGATGTCCTTGATCAGGGACTTCAACTTCAGAGTGTTGAAGTTCGAGACCGGAACAACGGAGTCCTCACCAAACAGCTTGCGCGCCTCATCGATCAGGACATCACGATCACCGACGTCAGTGTCGATGTCGGGCCAGGAATTATGAGTCAAAAGAAATGACTGTCCGTTGTTTGAAACAAAAAACGTGTGATCATTTTCTACTGAGATGTCGATGAGATCCTGTTCAACAATCTCGACCTTGATATCGTCAATTTCAACAAGCTCTAGTTGCAAGGCCTTTTGTCCTTTTGTAGCTTCTATGTTCTAAATTTTCTATCTTGGAGAAGAGATTTTCACTCTTAAGAAAATAATAAAAAACTTTCATCTCAATAAGAGTGATTGGAACTTTTTTGCTTTTGAGATGTTCAAGGCACGTTACATTTTTTTCATACTTTCTGTCTTTCCTTATGCCTTTAAGCTCGACGTAGAGATTGAGATCCGGCAAGAAGAAATCAGGTGTGTATCTTCTTGTCTTGCCGTCTGAATCAGAGATTTTGAATGTCTTCTCTTCGTAGAGGTATTCAAGATTTATGAACTTACAAAATCTTGCGAAATCTGCCTCGAGAGAGCTCTTGTAATAATTTCCATCAGAAAGATCGGTCCTGTATCCAGCCCGACCAGCTGATGGTGTCTTTATGATGCCCTTTGATTGAGCTTCATACTGACAATCTCTGCTACAGAATCTGGTTTTGTACGTTTCAATTCTTGAATATTTTTTCTCACATATTTCACAAACGCATTCAACTCTTTTGATTCTTTGCGCCATGCCAGAACATGACTTTCCACAAAATCTTCGCTTGCTATTCTTTGCACAAACAAAGGCTGCGCTGCATGACTCGCAAATTCTTGCTTCTTTTTCTAGTGTGTTATTTCTTGCCTGGCTTCTGTTCTGGCATTTTCTACTGCAGAATCTTGATTGACTTTTCAAGCAAGCTGGCTTATAGTAGCCGATTCCGCAATTTTCACAAAGTAGATTTGCCTCTCTTACAAATTTTTTCTTGCAATCAGAAGAGCAAAACCTTCTCTTTAGTTTTCCTAGTGAATTGTTGCAATTTTCACATTTGTCTTTTTTCATAAAGACTAAGTATTGCTTGGCAGAATTTTTGCTACACGAATGTATGAGACTTTAGCAAAAAAAGCTTGTCTGTATTCTGGATTTCATCTGCTCTAATTTCAATTTTTTCATCTCCGCGCTGGACGATCCAGCGGTGATTGGGGGAGCAGACTATCTCCTGTCCCCCTGCAAAAATCTTGATTTGCGAAAAATGATGAGAAACTACCTTGTTTGTAACTCGATTGTACTGTCCAGACTCAGTCAGAACTTCGTCTCCAGTAGCGACATTCTTGATTTTCTTAATTCCATCTCTTGCAATGACAAGTGTGTCAGGATCAAGACACGCCTTGTGGCGACCGAGGAACCTCTCCCAGAGGAGGTCGTACTTGATCGGATCAACCGATGTGATGCCGAGGACGTAGTTGACCAGAGATCCTGCACCCGATCCGCGGCCAGGACCGATTAGGGTCCGATGCTGCGCGCGGTCGAAGACGAAGTAGAGCGTGAGGAAGTAGTTCTCAAACTTGAGATACTTGATGTCATCAAGTTCCATCTTCAGTCGTTCAACGTACTCAGGCTTCGTGTGAAGACCGAGCTCAACAAGTCCTTTCTTGCACATGTCAAGGAGCTGGTTGAAAGCCGTCTGCTCAGGCTTGTTGAAGCTCGGGAGCTTTGCAGAAGAATCGAAGGTGACCTCCTCGCACTTTTCCCATGCAATGTCATGAGTCCGCTCGATCGACTCCTTGACCAGGAGCTCAGTGTCCCTGTAGAAGTCATGCTGGTCCTTGTGAGCCAGGTACTCATCCCACATCTGCTGTGCATTCTTGGGATACAGCTCGCACTTGAGCTCATCAAACGTGGGAAGCACCTGCTTCTGCATGTCATCAGATCGACCGCCCATGCGGCCCAACTTCTTGTAGAGCTCACGCGCCTGCCAGACATTCGGGCTGTAGTAATGAGAGTCCGCAGTGGCGATGGTCTTAATTCCGGTGCGCTTTGAGAGCTCAATCAGGTGCTTGTTGGTCGTGTGCTGGATGTCGAGCTTGTTGAATTGAAGCTCAAGGAAGAAGTTATCAACACCGACAGCATCGACAAATTTGTCAGTGTGATTCTGGAGCTCACGCTGAATCTGCTCAAAAGGCTTCTTCAGCGCCTCGCCTCGGATTGAAGTAGAGGCAAGCAGACCACCGCAGCACGCGGTAGAGACCACGAGTCCCTCGCTGTGCTGCTTGAGCATGTTGTAGTCGATGCGTGGAAACTTGTAATAACCCTCGACATAGGAGCGCTTGACAAGATTGAACAAGTTCTTGAGACCGGTTCGATTCTTGGCAAAAACGACCAGATGATACCGCCGCTTCCATTCATCAGCATCATCAGCATCTACGGTCTTGGTCTCCTCCTCGTCCTCGACAACAAGGCCGCCGGTCACCTCCTCCTCGGCAAGGATGTCAACCTGTTCGGGCTTCCCCTCCTCGTTCTTGGCGCGCTTCGCCTCGAAGTGAGCAGCACGCTTCTTCTCCCAGTCGAGAAGGGACGGAACGAAGTAGAACTCGACACCGTAAAGCTGCCGGTACTTTCGGCCCTTACCCTTTATCTTCTTGGAATAGGTGTGTGCATGAGCGAGACCATTGCCGCTGCCGTGATCGGTCAGCGCCCAAGCATCCATTCCGTTCTGGAGGACGAAGTCGATGTGACGATCAGGATAGCCAAGTCCATCATTTACAGCATTCAGGAGAAGCCGGAGTGCGCATGCAAACCGACAAATCGGTTAGGCGCACAAACCGGCTTCTCAGAGCTCCAGTTTGACATTTTTATTCTTCCCTACGTGTGAATTTTTATATCACTATCTTACAATGAAATCAAGTAGAATACAAGTTAGCTGTCGAAAGCAATGACCATTCGGATCTTATCAGATAGATCCTGGTCTCCTACAATCTCAGCAAGCGTTCCTGCCCAGGTCATCTCTTTGTATTGATTCTCAGGACCTGGCAGAAAGATTCGAGACACTTCCATCTTAGGATCTGGAATGGTCTCATGGTAGTGGTCAGCAGCAAAGAGATCCTCGGGCGCAACGTTCTCACCGTCGTCCTTCTTGTACATCAGGAAGAGCTCGCGATTTGCTTGCTTGACCTCTTCGGGTGTCAACCACGTGTGGCTGTGAAGATCGCTCCCCCAGGCATCAACAAGCTGATGCCAGGCATTAGAGCTGTTATCAGGGACGCCTCGGCTTTCTGTGCCTAGATTTCCAGATGGGTACCTGACACCAGCGATGAGACCGAACCACCAGTAGCTTCGAGCATCATTGATGAGTTCAAATGCAATCCAGGCGCCCTCGGGCGACCTGAATTCCCAAAATCCGTGGATATCGCAACCCATGTCCTGGCTCCTATGGATTCATTCTAGCACAAAAATGGACCGTCGCACGAGAGCGTGCGAGGTCCAGCCTGTTTTATCGCTGACCAGCGATCAGTATCCGCCTGGGCCCTCGTTCTTTCTAGCGAGCTTTCCCTTCACAGCCATGATGGCAGCGTTGACGACGGCGCCAGGGTTGTCTGCCCACTTTGCCATCTTCCTGCGAGGCTCACAAGAATCGCCTTTTTCAATCGCCCTTGTTGTTGCTGAGGTTACCTTGTATGTCTCTGTGATGCTTACCCTTTATAAGCACAGCCATTCTTCTTCTTTTCCATTATCGGCTGTGCGCTGTAGTCCGCGTGCTGTGGCATCTGTGGCTCGTTAAATTTGTGATACTCATAATCAAGATAGTCGTAGACGCTGTCAATCATGGATCCTGCAACAGCAATTTTTTCTTGTACCCACTCAGGAAGATCATCTCCTTCCATAATTTTATCATGCATCTCATAGGCCTTCTTTGCCATTGTGAAGAGATTGGATCTGATCATGTTAGACTCTTGCTCAGGTCCGTTATTATGAAAAATTCGACCTGCATGGTCCATATCCATTACTCCCATCTGATGCATTTCAAGAAGGACCATTTTTCGTATCTTTGATCTATCAATAAATGACATGCTTTACCTCTAGCACTTAAATATCACGATAGCTCGCACTCTACTACTCGATGTGACCGTAGTAGGGCTCGAAGAGCGGCTTCCTCTCTGCGATGGAACGCTGCAGGTAATCGCGAAGTTCATCGTAGGATGTGGTTACCTTGACACCGGACTGGGCAAGCATTAGGTTGAAGTTGCCGGTGAGACCCTGGGCAAAATAGACGATCGGAATGTTGGCATTGTATGCCACGCCGGCCTCAAAGATCGTCCCCATGTCCTTGTCACGCGTGTTGCAGAGGACAAAGTCGGCAGATCGAATGTGATCAACGTTGCCCTTGAACGTGTCCTTCTGGACGCTAAGCGGCGCGCTTGGTGGGCAGATAAAGATCTTGCGTGGTGATGCGACGTCAAGACCGACCTCTTCAAGTAGCTTCTCTAGGGCCTCGACCTCCTCGAGTGCCTTGGGGGTGAACCAGCCAGATGCAAGATAAACTTTCATTTTAAACCTCACATAAACACTATAGGAAAATCTCATTGTTTTTAATTGACTTATCGTCTTTTTTGTGACATTTGCCTTGTTTTTCTCACGACGGCTTCTCGAGATCCAGATCGAGACCTAGGAGCAGCCCCATGGATGCGACAATCTACTCATCCGTGATATAGATCCAGACATTTCTGCGGCAAAGCTTGTGATGCTCATTTTTCACTCTGGCATATCTAGAAAAGAGAGCGGCTCGGGTGTGCTCTCCTTTCGTCCCTACTTTTCTCTCATCCAGGCCAGGGCACCCTTGAATCCGATAAACATGGAAACGGGCCACGCTAGATCTGATTTAATCTCTGAAAATAGCAGCTGGGCGTGTGATCTAATGTGAAGCCTTTGCTCTCGTGCTCTGACCATCTGATATTCACGATAAAGATCAACAATTTTAACAAATCTATACGTGAGAAAAAATAGAGAAATTACAGCATAGGCGGAGCAGGAAAATATAGCAAGTTCAAACATCAAAATCTCCAGACCTTATTAGCCTCCTTAGATCTTCCACTGTAATTTTCTTTCCGTTCATCTCTCCAATTGTGTCATTTGTCTTTGCTTGGCGCTGTGCTGTATCTTTCTTGCGATCCGCGCTCGCTGATGTATTCTCAATGATTCTATTTTCACTCGGTCTAGAAGCAGCAACGATTGAGGCAGTAACACCAACGCTTTTCTGTATGGGTCTAGAGATAGACTCAGCTGTTACCTTGATAGATGTTTCGAACGATGCATCAAATGACAGGGGCACAAAGTGTCGATCATCAACAACAACCTCAAGATCTGCCCTGTAGTTCCCTTCTTTGAGGGTGCTCTTCAGGGCCGGAATTATGAAAGAAACTTCTCCCGCAGACGTCTGCTGTCCCCTGAAGGCATATGAGAAATCTTTTCCCTCTAGCATAAGTCGATACTTGGGCGCGCCAGGCTTTGATCCTTCGATTGAAACATTAAACTTTAGCTCATTATCTTGATCAAGGAAAAGGGAAATATCACTCATCTGTCTTCCTCACAGCTTTGTATTCACCAATAACTATCTTATAAGGATTGCTTCTGCGCACAATCTTGTCTTTCAGCGCTAGGTCAATCTTGATTTTCTTGTCAAAAATAAGCTTGGTAATCTTGTTGTAGAGAGGATTTGAAAGCGGAGAAGCATTCACCTCGATTAGCGCAGCCACGAGCTTGTAGACGTCAACACCATCATCAAACAGGGTCTTGACACCGTCTCCTCTTAGCGCCTCTCGAACAGCTTCGACGGTTTTAGAAAACTCTGAAGCGCCGCCAGTAACCATCGCAGGCTCAGTAATATCCTCTTGCCCCATTCCCATCACGATCAAAAGCGGATTCTCAAGGGAAGATGATGGCACAGCTAGGGCACTTTTTGTCTGCTAAACACTGATAGAAAGCTTGGTTCGTTACGTTTGTTTCTAAGATCAAACCTTGCAACCTCTGTCACATTGTCTTCCTTGAAAAAGATCATTTGAAATCTTTCATGATCAATTTTCCAGGCGCCTGCGATCATATTCCTAACAAGCGTAAGATCGCTTGAAATTGCGCTCTTTATGTCTGTGATGTCACCTGACAGTGAGTCAGCAGAATCTGCGAGGTTTATTTCTTCAGATGCAAATTTCACTGCATTCAATTCTCCCGTATCCCAGAGAATTGTTCCGCTAAAATTGTCATTAAAGACAACTATAGCTCCGTATATTCCCGTCAGCGTTCCGATTTCATAAACACCCAGTGTAGATCTGGGCGCCATCTGAACTCCCGATGAATCAAAAAGAGTAAAGCCGACGTCTGCTAATCCTGCTTTTGTCTTTCCAAAATTAACAGTTTTAACTCTTGAAGTTGGCACTTATTAGCTCACTTTGTCTTTTTTTGAGTAGCTTCTAGCGTCCATAGTCATGATTCTAACTATTTAGCAGAAAGAATAAATTGGTCCTCTTTTCTGAGGCGCTGTGTTGTGTGTAAAGGCGGTCAAACTGAGCGATCTTAAGCCGATCGTTATAGCATCCCTACCTCTGGTGGTGTGAGGTAGGGCCTACAAGAGGAGCATGCTGGGTCAGTCGTAACTGTCTCCTGTCGACTCGAAGATGAAGCCCTTGGAGGCGCCGATCTCTCCGATACCAACCCGAGGTTGAGGCAACACAGAACACCACCGCATGCCAGGCGCCCGCTTCAGGCTTTTCTGAATCTAAACGAGAGCCTGAACTGATTGTTCCCTGTGATTATGGCGTAATAAGCGTTTCCAAGGTAGTTGAAATTCGTTGGACTATTGGCTATTATTCTAAATTGTGTGGATGAATAAGGCACCACGTAGTTGTTGAAAGAATAGTTGCCATCCTGCGAAACGATGCCCGCAGCACCTATCATCTTGTTTATTTCAGCGTTTCCACTTAGACTGGCTGTCTGAGTGTTCACGGGATGCGTTGTTGCGTTGAACTGGTAACCCCCAGGCAGCGTGTACAAGTAGGTGCCATTTCCTGGCCCGGATCCGGCGGTGTTAGATGCGAAATATGACGCTTCCACCTGACACCATCCGCTTCCGTCATCGGTGAGCTGTATGAAATCTTGAACCCTCGTCGTGGCTTTGATCGGCGCTGTGGTGGTGGCACCGATCGTAAGTGCCTCTGTGATGTTGATCGAGCCGCCATGAGACACCGTGACAGCGCCGTTGGAGCCTGTCGTTATCGTCATCCTGGTTCCAGCGACCAGGTAAGAATCTCCATTAGAAAGCTTTGTCAGAGAACCGCTCAGCCCCTGGTGGAACTTCGTCTGACCGGTGACGTTGTTCGTCCCAGCGGGATTTCCAAAGTTCAGGGTCGTCGCGGCACCGGCAAAGTTGACCGTCGTCGAGTTGGTGTTGATGAGGTTAAAAGTTGACGAGGCAGCCACAAGGTGATTGCCCGTGAGCTTAGCATTGGATCCTGTGACATCTCCAGCAGCAGTGATCGTGGTGGTCGTCCTAAGGCTTCCTGTGAGCTCAAGAGCTGTTCCGCTGCTGGAGTTAATCACAACAGCGCCAGCGTCAGCCGCGATAGCTCTCCCAAGCCCTGCACCTCCGTTGTCATAGGCATCATCAAGTGAATAAACAACATCGTCAGCTGTCAAGCTGTTGTCAGCAATCTGCATTCCTCTCATTCTAGTTGATGGCATATGCGCTCCTTATGAGATTCTCTTTACGGGCCTTTCTCCTGTTTTCCTTCTATCAGCACCTGATTTGATTCTTCTTACCACACCAAGCCGATCGACAATATCGAAATCAGGCTGTGACTCAAGCTCCCTAACTATGTCTTCAAGAACAGCGTTCTCAGGTATAGGTATTCCCATAACTTTACAGCATGACTTGAGAACTTGAACTCTCTTCTGCAGATCACCGAATGAGATTCCCCAGTGCCAACTTAGCGTTTTCTGTATCTTGGCAACCTCATCTCTAGCTGACTTTATCTTTGATTCAAGCGCTTTCTCAAGATCAGCAGCTGGCATATCAACATCAATATCTAGCTCTGCTGCAATCTCAACCAGCGTCTCGTAATCTTTCTGATGATATGCTTCTGCAGCTTCTTTGTACAAAACAACAAATCTATCTTTTTGAGAGTCAGTAAGAGACTCACTTGAATCAATCCGATCAGGGTGTGTCTTTAAGACTATAAGCCGATAAGCCTTTTTGGCCCAAGCTGGAGTTGGGTCACTATCGTCCGCCATAATTTGATCAACGCTCTCGGGGGAAGGAAGCGGTGAACCTGTTTCAGCTTTTTTATGTCCTTCTTCGCTCTTTATCCCGCGACGAACATCAGGTAAAGATTCGTTCTCAACTATTCTCGTAAAACGCGCAAGAGCAACAACAGCTCTATTAACATCATGGTCATACGCAGATTTTTTCTCAGATATCTCTTCCCTCTCAATCTTGAGATCACGAAGAACTCTTGCAAGGGTCGATGCCCTGGACATCACTTTGGCCGTTTGATCTCTTTCCAGATCTCAAGTGGCCACAGGAGAGACTCTTTGTATCGGCTTCTCACACTCACTTTCATCTTCTGGCACTCCTGTTTTGTCTCACGTGATCGCGAAGTCTCATTAAGGTCTGTGAGAAAGTTTACTACAACAATTTTTGAAACAAGAGAAGCAAAAGAAATTGCGGCGTATTCAACGGGAATTACGAAGCAAAGCACATAAAGTATTATCTGATGATCTACCATAACAGCTCCCAGCGTCTATAATTATTTGGAGCCATCATCAAAATTCTTCGCTAGCTTTCTTAGTTTTGCAGCTTTTCTCTTTACACGGAGCGTCTCAGGCCTCTCCCCTAGCTTTCTTTGCTTCTCCAGATCTTCATCTCCCATTGCAAGCTCTACAACCCTGTCTTCTTCTCTCTTTATAGCAGCACCGACATCCTCAACGAGCTTTAAAGCAGTAGCAAAACCCTCTGAATATCCTTTCACCTGTTGAGCATCAGCAAGCATGTTTCTGCTTGTCATCTTGACAAAAACAAGGACTCCCCTCGATACTGCCGTAAGCTTTTGAAGCGCAACCTCTGTGCTTAGCACACCAGAGTCACACTCCTGCAAAACTGGTGCAAGCGCTTCCTCAATTCTTGCTGAGAGACCCTCCATCAATGTTGCTCCGCTTGTCTTTTGCTTGATGACATCATCGAGATTTGCAGCCTTTAAACGGACCTCTGCTGCTGCTTGCACAATATTTTCACCGACTGACTGTTTCATTTTCTTCCATTTCACATGTTTAGTCTGCTGGAGCAAAAAGTAAAGGGGTGGGACCTTTTGGATCCCACCCCAGTCTCACACTTGGGCTAGTGAACAACCAGCACTGGATCCATCGGACCCGTCCGTATTAGGCCTTCTGCACAACGACGACGTCGTCGGCAGCGAGAGCGAACTCGAACTTGAGCACACCACCATCGGTGGTGTAGTCCTTGCCGCCAAGCGCACCGGAGAGCATCAGCTGGCCGTTGACGAACACCATCGAGTTGGCCTTCGTGAGCTCACTGATGAAGTTTTCCGATAGTGAAGCCTTCACGTCGACCTGGGCGGCTACAGTACCAGCGACCTCATACGTGGCCTTCTTGGACGCGGCGGAGGCCGTGGACTTGAGCTCGTTGAGTGCACCGATGATTGACGTGTTGCTGAAACCGACAAGACCCTTGTGACCGGTCTGTGCAACCTGAATCGACACATTACCAGTGCCGGCTACATCACGGTAGCCAAGGACGAGGTCGCCGGAGCTGGCATCGATGAAGGCGTCGGAAGCGCCGTTGCCGTCAAGGAACACCTTGGCGAACTGGGGAGTTGCGGAGGAGCGGATGTCCTGAGCGAGGCCGATCTCAGCCTTGAAGCCGCTCTGAACGAGCTCCAGACCGACGTTCGCCTCGACAGCAACAAACTCGTTCCAAGCCGCAGCGACCACCGCGCCGTCGGCGCCGATCTTCAGGGCCTTGCCAGCGTCAGCGGCGTTGTCACCGAGCTTCAGGCTGTCGAACTCCACATCGGCGTCGGTGTGGATGTTCTGGGGCAGGCTGAGGGTCGAAACACCGGAGCCGTCGACGCCGCTGAAGATCACCTGGTTCGAGGTTCCCTGGAGGAATTGCGTGATCTCGGCGTTGACGAGCTTGCCGGTAGCATCGGACTTCGCGAGGCGAGAGGCGAGGTTGTCGAACGAACCCGACTTCGCCTTGATCGCATCGTTGAATGTCCACGCGGGGAGGGAGGAGACACCACTTGC
>Ga0194131_10011452_pt1 | contig 10593 bp, 7 predicted proteins | sample TA2KigO120mmetaG_FD_148631 | JGI IMG/M metagenome (GOLD analysis project Ga0194131, IMG submission 148631) | Freshwater microbial communities from Lake Tanganyika, Tanzania - TA2015053 Kigoma Offshore 120m | ecosystem: Environmental > Aquatic > Freshwater > Lake | place: Tanzania: Lake... | reverse complement strand
GATGTTCACCACCAGGTAGGCACCGATGACCGCACCGATGATGCCTGGTATCAGCAGACGCAGAAACAGACTCTTGTTGACGTTGCCCAGCTTGGCATGAGCAATCCCCGATACGCCGGTGGTGAAGACTTCCGCGACGTGAACGCTGGCGCTGGCCATGGCAGGACTCACGCCGATGGCCATGAGAAAAGTGGTTGAAGTGATGCCGTAGGCCATTCCCAGTGCGCCGTCGATGACTTGGGCGATCAGGCCCACCAGCACCGCGCTCCAGAAAACCTCGCTGCGCAACGCGCCCAACAGCAAGCCTTCCGCCGAGGAGGCGCCATTGCTGAACAACTGGGTCAGCATATAGCCGCTGAGTACCACCAGCATGGCGGCACTCAGCCACATGGCAAAGCCGACAACCGGAATACCGCTGATCACCACCGTGCCTTGCTGGATCTGCCGTTCCACCGGCGGGATACCCAGGCGCTGATGCTCAGCGTTAATCGGAGTGTCGCTCAGGTCGAGGTCACGAACTCTCACATCGAAGCTTCTCTTTCGGGATCAGGGAGTCTGCAGAAGCTCCCTTATCCGGTCAACGAATTTATTGTCATCTTGATATGCATGTTCGTTGTATATCAAATGTAAACCGGAATGCGCCCTAGCCTGCTCAGAGCGGTACTTACCGCTGCGGCCAGTACCAGGCCGGTTTTTCCAGGAAACCAAGTCCCTCGACGCGGGTTTCGCCGAGGACTTTCTCCAACGTCAACCGGCTGCACTCACGCTGCTGTTCCAACGCGGCGATCAAGCGCGGCGCGTGCGAGACCACCAGCACCTGCGTACGCGCGGCAGCAACGGCGATCAATCGCGACAAGGCCGGCAACAAGTCCGGATGCAAACTGGTCTCCGGTTCGTTCAACACCAACAGTGCGGGAGGCCGCGGCGAAAGCAGCGCCGCGATCCAAAGCAGATAGCGCAGCGTGCCATCGGACAACTCCCCCGCCCGCAGCGCACGCAGTAGACCGTGTTGTCGAAGCTGCAACTCGAAGCGGCCGTCGAAGACGCTGACTTCCAGCGATGGCCCCGGAAACGCATCCGCCAACGCGTCGTCAAGCGCATGCGCATCGCCGATCTCGCGGATGGTCTGGAGCGCAGCCGCTAGATCGGCGCCGTCGTTGCTCAACACGGGGGTATGGGTGCCGATGTGGGCGGCGCGCGCGGGCGCGCCGGGATCGGTGCGCAGGGCATCGTAAAAGCGCCAGGAACGAATGCGATCGCGCACGGCCAGCACTTCCGGCGCGCTGGCCGGATCGGCCAGCTGGGTGAGCATACTGTCGAAGGTCGCCACGCGGTGCGGGATCGCCTTCCACTCACGCTTGTCCAGCTTGCGTCTAACAAGACCGCCTTGCCGCTCCACCAGCAGGCTGGCTTTGCGCAAGAAGGGGCCGGCCCAGATCGCCTCGCACTTGATTTCAGGATCCAGGGCAAAAGCCGACTGGCTCGGCTCCGGCAGCCCGAGGTCAATGGCGTAGCCAAAGTCTTCATCGGCATAGCCCAGCCGCAAACTGACCGGATGCTTTCTGCGGGTGCCCTCGACGGGATGGGTTCCATCACGAACCGCGCGAGAGAAGGATTCGGGCCCCGCCCAGAGAGTCGATTGCAAGCCTCCCTCGAGCGCCAAGGAAGCAATCACCCCGCCCTGGGACGTCTCCGCAAGTAAACGCAGCGCGCGATAGATGCTTGACTTACCACTGCCGTTGGACCCGGCGACCACGGTCAAGCGGGCCATGGGGATGACGAAATCGCGCAAAGAACGATAGCCGGCAATGGCCAAGGTTGTGATCGTGGGCGGAGCACGGCTGGTGGCAAGCGCGATCGATCCTTATCGCGAACGCTCGGATCGCCACAAACTAGGGTTCGAATCACGCCTGGAGCAAGCGCGGCCTAGGCCCTCAGCAACACACCGGGCAATTCGCCGGTGGGCTGATCTTGCTCAATGACCACCTTGCCCGACTTGATGGTGGCGACGTAACCGCGTGCGGTCTGCATCAAGCGCTGCCCACCGGCAGGCAAGTCCTGCACGATGTGCGGCGGAGACAGACAAAGATTGGCGTGATCGATGAGATTCACGTCGGCCTTCATTCCCGGCGTCAGAACGCCGCGATCGGAGATTCCAATCAACTCGGCGGTAGCACTGGTGTATCGACGTACGGCGTGCTCAATGGGTATGCGTTTACCGCGCCGACGGTCGCGCGTCCAGTGGGTCAACAAAAAGGTCGGAAAACCTCCATCGCAGATGGAGCCGCAGTGCGCACCGCCATCGCCAAGCCCGACCACGGTATGAGGATGGGTCAACATCGTTCGCGTGGCTTCGAGGTCGCAGTCGTTGTAGTTGGCGGCCGGGGCATACAGCAGCGCCTTGCCATCGCGTTCAAGCATCAGGTCATAAATGTACGCGAGGGGTTCCATGCCGCACCGGTGGGCTCGCGCGGCCACGCTGTCCTGCGCCTGCGGTTCGTAGTTGGGCGGATCGCCAAGATCGAACACCTGATCCAGACTGGCCAGAATACTCAGGATGAGGGCCGGATGCCGCCCCGGTGCTGAATCGAATGGCTCGGCCAACATACGCGCTCGCACAGCAGGATCGCGCATACGCGCCACCCGCTCGGCCAGCGGCAGATGCGCGATCTCGCGATAAGCCTGTTTGACCATGAAAGGATGCAAAGACGCCTGCAAGCCCAGCAGCAAGCCGATGGCACGTGGCGCCACCTGACCACGAATCACGATACCGTCGCGCTGGGCCTGTTCGATCTTGCCAAGCAATTGCCGCCATTGATCGGGATACTCGCGGCGCTGCACCAGGGTAAACGAGAGTGGCCGTCCGCTGACTTGTACACACTCGCGCAGCAGATCGAAGTCGGCGTCGATGTCGTCAAAGTCACTGAGCAACTGCAACACACCTTTACCGCTCTGCCCGATGGCACCGGCGATGGCGAGCAATTCCTGCCGGGCGGCAGCATAGTTGGGCACATAGTCGCCGCGCGCGGTCTTGTGCAGGATAGTGCGGGAGGTGGTGAAGCCCAGCGCTCCAGCTTCGACGGCTTGCCGCGCCAGTGCCGCCATGCGGGAAATATCGTCTTCGTTGGCGACCTCACGGGACGCACCGCGTTGGCCCATGACGTAGTAACGCAATGCCGCGTGTGGCACCTGCGCGCCAAGATCCATGATGCGCGGCTTGGCGGCAAGTGCGTCGAGATATTCCGGAAAACTCTCCCAGCCCCAATCGACACCTTCTGCCAGCACGCTGCCCGGAATATCCTCCACGCCTTCCATCATCTCGATGAGGAAGTCGCGACTCTCCACACGCATGGGTGCGAAGCCCACACCACAGTTACCCATGACAGCGGTAGTCACGCCATGCCAGCAACTGGGCGTGAGCAACGGATCCCAGGTGGCCTGGCCATCGTAATGGGTATGCACGTCGACGAAGCCCGGCGTCACCAGCAGTCCTTCGGCGTTGATCTCGCGGCGCGCGAGAGATGCGATCTGGCCTAGCTCGACAATGCGATCGCCTTCAATACCGACATCGCCGGTAAAGGACGGGCGGCCGGTACCGTCAACAACCGTGCCGGCGCGAATGATGAGGTCAAGCATGGTGGGCAGCCATTGGATTGGAAGCGGTGCTCATTGTAGAGGTCCGCGAAAGCGGAATGATGCCCTGCTCGCAGGCCTTGATCTGCAACGCCAGATACTTTGAATTGATGCGGCACTGCGCCAGGCTGCCACCGATGACCCACAGGCCTTCCTGAGCGGTGCGCTTGAACATGTTGCGCAATTCCTGCTCATCGCCGAAGCCCCAGATCGGCCCCACCTTCTTTGCCACGGCCTCGCCAAAGTGGGCCGCCACCTGCTGCTCGAAACTCTTGTATCCGGTCGCGAGCACGATCAGATCGAACTCCCGCAGAGTGCCATCCTTCATTCTCGCGCCGCGCGCTTCGAAGTCGGCGATGGCCGGGTACTGGATAAGCTGGATCTTGCCTTCGATCAGCAGGTCGGAGCAACCCACATTGAAGTAGTAGCCGCCTCCACGCGTGAGGTACTTGTATTGCCAGCCGGTACCTTCTTCGCCGAAATCTTCGGCGAAACCGATGCGGGCCAGACCCTCATGCAGCTCGCGGTCGACCGCTTTGCCGTGGTCGGTAAACAGGCGATGTGCGCGCTTGCCCAGCGTCAACGGCGTGGCGCCCACGATCAGATCGCAATCGTCCACCGACGGCCCTTCGTCGTAGAGCGCATAAGAGAGCTGACCGGTCGGCTCGATACTCACCACCAGGGTAGAGCCGCGCTGCGCCAGGGTGACCTCGGCGCCACTGCCATACAAATCCTGCGCGATGTCGTGGCCGCTCGTGCCCGTACCGATCACCAGTGCACGCTTGCCGCGCCACTGCTCGCCGTCGCCGTAATGGGCGGCGTGCATCAACCGGCCCTTGAACGCGCCAAACTCGGCGGTATCAGGCATGTTGGGTTCGGCGCTCGGGCCCGTCGCCATCACCACGTGCCTGGGATGCAGCACTCGCACACTGCCATCGGCGCGGCGAACGCGCGCGTTCCACTGGTGCCGCCCGTGATCGTACTCGGCCGATTCGAAGGCCGTAGCCGTCCATACATTGAGTTCCATCGCCTCGACGTAGGCTTCAAACCAACCGGCCAGCTTGTCCTTGGGCAGGTAAGTGGGCCAGTTCGGCGGGAAGGGCATGTACGGCAGATGATTGACCTGTACCTGGTTGTGCAGAGTGAGCGCGTGGTAACGGCTGCGCCAGTTGTCGCCGATGCGTGCCATGCGGTCCACCATCAGCGTGTCGAGTTCCAGCATCTTCAGTCGGGCGGCGGCACACAGGCCCGCCTGCCCCGCGCCCACCACCAGCACGGCCGGATCGCGGTCGTCGTAGGCCGCCGCAGCGCGGCGCTGATCGAGCCAGTTCGGACCACTGAAGTCCCGCGAGTGGGATTGTCCCGTGGGGCGGCGCTTGCCGAGTTTCTCTTCGCAGCCATGCAGATTCTCCAGCGCGGTGTGCAGCACCCAGGCTTTCCAGCGGTCGCCATCGCCAGCGTCCGCCACCAGACGCAGCACGCCACTGGCGTGGCCATGACGGGTTGTGAATCGCAACAGCGCCTCGATCGTCATCACACCCACGCGCTTGACCAGCCGCGGCGGCGTGCGCTGAGGATCCAGCGCGAACCCCGTGGCGCCGGCTTCGCGCGCGTGCTTCGCCAGCGCCGTAGTCGCAGCGTCGCGGCCCTCGATCGTGGTGTAGTGCCAGGTAAGCGCCAGAACATCGCGCCAGTAGCTCTCCTCCATGAACAAGGCCTGCAAGGCATCCACGTCCTGCGCCAGCGCGCGATTAAACTCCTCGATCCAACGCTGCGTCTGCGAAATCACTTCATCGGGTTGCATAGGTGAACTTAAGACTCAAGAAGACATATTGTGCGCCACTCCGTAACGCAGTCCATTGCCAGCGCGGATTGATAAAATCGACCGACCATCTAACCCAACGGAATCCACATGGCTCGCAAGGAAGCGGTCGCATTCGTAGGCCTCGGCCTCATGGGCCAGGGCATGGCCGCCAATCTGCTCAAGGCAGGCCTGGCGCTTACCGTGCACAACCGCACCGAGTCCAAGGCCCGCGCTCTGATACAGGCGGGCGCGCGATGGGCGGGCAGGGCCGCTGTATAGAGGGTATTCGCCAGGAAGCGCTCAACGGCGGCGACACTCGTACTCAATAGGCCACTCTCAGACTACCTCGCTTCAACGCTGGCCGCCGCCGCAACATCCGCCGCCGTCAACGTGCGCTGGAAGTTCTTGATGTAAGCAGCCGTCATAGTGCCTTCAGCGATGGCGCGCAATTCATCTGCACTGGCATCTGCCAGACCCAGATCGGCGAGACGGGTCGGCAGCCCGAGCCCGCGATAGAACGCAGACACATCGTCGATGAATTCCCGCGCCCTGCCCTCCGGCGTGAGTTGCACCAACAGCGCATAGGCCACCTGGTGACCGTGCAAAGCGTCGCGCGAGCCACGTACCGCGCTCAAGCCGCGCGTCATGGCATGGCAGACCGACAGACCGCCGCTTTCGAAACCCAGTCCACTGTGCAGCACGGCGGCCTCCACCACGTCTTCCAGCGCCGCGTCGGCCTGCTTGCGCGTGACTGCCTGCAACGCCGCTTCGCCCTTTGCCCGGATGGTGGTGTAGCAAAGATCCGCCAGCGCTTGGGCTGTAAGCGTGGCCTGACCGCCGAACAGATTGGGACCTCCGGCGCCTATGGCTTGCGCGACCTCGAACTTCTTTACGATGGCATCGCCGATGCCCGCGGTGAATAGGCGCGCCGGGGCGGCCGCGATCACCTGGGTATCGACGACGACCAGCGCCGGGTTGCTGGTCATGTGTTCGACGCGCAGCACACGATGATTGTGGTCGTAGAGCACAAACAGCTTACTGGTTGGCGCATCGTTGGAGGCCGCCGTGGGCAGCGTCACGACCGGCACACCGAGGCGATGCGCGACACCCTTGCCGGCGTCGATGCCCTTGCCGCCACCGGCAGCCATCACAAACTGCGCGGACATGGCTCGAGCCAGACCACCCAGGCGCTCGATCTCCTCCGGCGTGATCTCGCCCGAGAACACCAAACTTTGGCACTCAATTCCTTGTGTCGCGCACACTGCCGCGACCCGGCGTCCGATCAGATCCAGTACGGGTTGATCGGCCACCAACAAGGCACGCTGCCCCAGCGGGGCGAGGAAGGACGCCATGTCATCGAGCGCCCCGGCACCTTGCACATAGCGGCTGGGGGAGCCATAGATCCTGGTCACGCCGCCCCTTCCACCGTCGACGCACGCGTCAAAACAAAACCCTCGTAGCCGCGCGCCACCACTTCATTGCAACGCCGTGTGTACGCCTGCACGCCGCCCACGTAAGGCATGAACACCCTCGGCTTTCCAGGAATGTTGGCGCCCATGTACCACGAGTTCGCCAGCGGATAGAGCGTCGCGTCGGCGATCTCGCGCACATGGTCCACCCAGGCGCGCTCGGCGCGCTCGTCGGCCTCGATGCGATTGAGTGTGCGCGCCCGCAGGACCGTCAGACACTCGGCGATCCAGTTTACGTGCTGCTCGATGGACAGGATCATATTGCTCTTCACCCCGGGACTCTGCGGCCCGGTGATCAAGAACATGTTGGGAAAGCCCGCCACCATCATGCCGAGGTAAGTCACGGGGCCCGTCGACCACTTGTCCTTGAGCGTGCGCCCTTCGCTGGTGCGCACATCGATCTCGGCCAGAGCGCCGGTCATGGCGTCGAAGCCGGTGGCGAACACGATGGCGTCAAACTCGTAACTCGCGGCGCTGGTGCGCAATCCTTCCAGGGTGATGGCGTCGATGGGCGTCGCGCATGCATCCACCAGCGTGACGTTATCGCGGTTATAGGTCTCGTAGTAATTCGTATCCAGGCACAGACGCTTGGTGCCGATAGGGTGATCCTTCGGGCACAGCACCTCGGCCACCTTGGGATCACGAACGATCGACCGGATCTTGTTGCGCACGAACTCCGAAGCGGTCTCATTGGCGGCGGCGTTGGTGAGCAGGTCCGTATACGAATACAGAAAACTGATGCTGCCGCCCTCTTTCCATTTGGCCTCGTAGGTGCGATTGCGCTCTTCGTCGCTCACTGCCAGCGCGGATTGTGTGGGCGGCGGATGACCGGCAATACCAAAGGGTGTGTCGAAGGCCGCTTTTCTTCTTGCGCTGTACTCGGCCTTGTGCCGTTGCTCACGGGCGGGGTCTTGCGGCGCGTTGCGCGCCGGCAAACTGAAATTGGCGGTGCGCTGGAACACGTGCAAATGTTTTGCCTGTGCCGCGATGTGGGGAATGGACTGCACGGCGGATGACCCGGTGCCGATGATGGCGACCCGCAGTCCGGTGAAATCGACGCCCGCATGCGGCCACTGCCCGGTGTGATACCACTTACCCTTGAAGCTTTCCAGACCCTTAAAGGCAGGCACACGCGGCGTCGACAAATTACCGCCGGCCATCACGCAGTAGGGCGCGCTCGCCCGGTCGCCCTTGTCGGTGGTGATGCGCCAGCGATTTGCCGCGCTGTCGAACAATGCCGAGGTGACGCGTGTGTGGAATTGCACATCGCGCCTCAGGTCAAAGCGGCGCGCCACATGGTCGATGTAGCGCAGCAGTTCGCCCTGTGTGCCGTAACGCTCGGGCCAGTGCCATTCCTGCTGCAAGTCTTCTGAGAAGCCGTAAGAATATTCAAGACTCTCGACATCACAGCGGGCGCCCGGATAGCGGTTCCAGTACCAGGTGCCGCCCAGATCGCCGCCGGCCTCGTACACCTTGACGCGCAGCCCTATGCCGCGCAGGCGATGCAGGGCGTACATGCCGGCAAAGCCGCCGCCGACAACGATGATGTCGAACTGCTGTTCCGGGGTACTGTTTTCGGTCGGCGCGAGCAAGGGCGCCGCGGTACGGTCGTTCACTGGAATACCTTTGGCAAGTAAGTCAGGACTGACGCGATTGTAGGGGCTTGGCACCTTGCCATCGGGCATCAGTTCCCCAGCAGTCGCGCGCGGGACTCGTAACACGCCTTGTAAAAGGGCCGCGTTTCCTCGGCCGCCTGTTTCGCGGCCCGTTGTCTGGCGGTCAGCCCCTCTTCGTTTTTCTCGTCCAGGCGTGCGCCGGCGGCGATAAGCGCCTGCAGCAGGGGCAAGTCAAAGTCGGGCGATTCGCAACCGCTGGTGGCAAGATGCAGCAGCGGCCAGCCGAATTCGGGTCGACGATTGACATCACCTTTTCCGCGCAGCAAGGCCTGGGTCAGGGCCAAGTCGCGCGCTTGCACCGCCTACCGAAAGGGACTGTCGCCACCCGCATCGAGCCGGGTCGCATCCGCGCCCGCTTCGATCAAGGCCGCGATCATCGCCAGATCCCGCCGCCGCTGCGCCAGCATGAGCGGCGTGACGGAGTACGCGTCAAACCGCAGATCGACACGAGCGCCTTTTGCAAGCAAGGCACGCGCAACCGGCAGGTGGCCTTCCGCCACCGCCACATGTAAGGCACTCATGCCCTCGACGGGCTTGCAATTAATATCCGCGCCCGCGGCGAGCAAGGCTTCCAGCGCCTGTGTCTGGCCGAAGGCGGCGGCCCGCACCAATGCGGTTTCATTCTCGACATCGAGACTATCCACAAGCGCACCTTTCGCCAGCGCATGATCTATGGCTGGCACATCGCCCTTGCGCGCGGCGCGGAACAATGTCACGCCCTCCTGCTCCGACTCCCGCGCGCCGCGCTCGTCCAGGTAGGCAATCACCGCGTGGCGTCTGAGCCTGATGGCACGCCCCAGCGCAGTGGATTCGCCCAGGGGCTCATTGATGCCGGCCCCGGCCTCCACCAGGGCACGCACCACACCGATGTGACCGGCTTCCGCCGCGCGCAACACCGCCAAACCTGCGTTGCGCCCCTTGATGTCCAGTCCACGAGCGGTCAATGCCTGGATCAGTGCCGGACGCTCATGACCCGCCGCCAATTCCACCAGCCCGCGTACGGACGACGCGTTTGGCCCGCGATGGCGACCTGCCAGCAAGACCACGGCGTTAGCATCCAGTCCATTGTCCAGCAATGCCTGGGCGATGCGCGCGCCGTCGTCGGAGTCCGCTTTGAGGAATCCTTCACGCGCGGGCACGCAACCGCCGGCATCCTTGAGCGGGTCTATGGCGCCGCCAGCCAGCACCTGCTCCACATCTCTGACATCGCTGCGACTGATGGCCTCGCACAGCTCGCGCGCGCGGGGATCACCCCCGCAGCCGCCAAGCAGCAACGGCACTACCACGCAGGACAACACACACGTACGTAGACGACCGCGTAGCGTCGCGGCCGCGATCATGCCGCCCTGGAAAGTGAGGTCAGCGCCATCATGTCGCGCACAGTCACACGCTCACGTTCGATCTGAATCCAGCCGCGTTCCTCGAAGCTGCGCAAGACGCGACTGACGACTTCACGCACGCTGCCCAGTTCATGCGCCAGGCGCTGCTGGGTCTCGGTGATCACCGGACCGCGATGAATCAGCAGTTGGGCTAGGCGCGTGTCGAGCTTGCGAAAGGCAACTTCCTCGACCAACTCCATCACTTCGGCCAGGCGCGCGCCATACATGCCAAAGACGAATTCGCGAAAGGCCGGCGATGCCGCGATCAGCCGCGAGAACTCCGCCGGTGGCAACGACAACACTGTCACATCCCTCTCTGCCAATCCTCGTGCCGAATAATCGGAGTGCCCCAATAGGCAACCCCCCGAGAGAATGCAGCCTTCGCCAGGCTCGACGCGATAGAGCACGATCTCGCGGCCGTTGGGCGCGCTCTTCACCACCCGAACCCGTCCCTCGACCAGCAACGGAAAGCCCATGCAAGGCTGGTGATCGTCGAACATCACCGTTCCGGCCGGTGCTTCGCGCCATTGCAGCGCATCGGAAAGTGTGGCCTGCTGCTCGGGTGACAACTGCCGGATTACGGGGAAGCGCTCGGGCAGTGTACGGAGGGCGTCGGCTTTGTTCATGACCAG
>Ga0194131_10011442_pt1 | contig 10601 bp, 17 predicted proteins | sample TA2KigO120mmetaG_FD_148631 | JGI IMG/M metagenome (GOLD analysis project Ga0194131, IMG submission 148631) | Freshwater microbial communities from Lake Tanganyika, Tanzania - TA2015053 Kigoma Offshore 120m | ecosystem: Environmental > Aquatic > Freshwater > Lake | place: Tanzania: Lake... | reverse complement strand
CCCGATACTGCGACGATTAATGGCATTATTGTGAGTCTTGAAAGAATGCAAGGTGTATCTGGTACGGTAAAGGATGCAGAAGTACGGCTAGTAAAAAATTATGTAGTCGGTGAAACGGAAAAGAAGGAAGATGATAACTGGCCAACATTGGACGTCGTCAAAACCTACGGATCTTCCAGCGATTTATGGGGAACGACATGGACGGTAAATGATATAAAAAATATCGGATTTGGTTTTGCCCTTTCTGTTATTGGTAGTGGAGACCTACCGACAATTGCACATGTTGATTATATTTCAATTACCGTTCATTACACCACTACAGGCAGTTCCGTATATGACTCGTTTATGGATTTAATCCAAACAATTGCAAAAAAGATTGCATGTCGCGTTGCACCAAGGGCAAACTGCGGTAAGTAATTTTATAAACCTTCTGCAGCCGCTAAATGCGCTTGTGTATTAATACCCGCACCTTCCTTAGGATCGATTGTAAGCGAGCGTATTACAACACCCTCATCCATCGCAATTTTTACTAAATCAGTAAGATAATATTCACCTTGCGCATTTTGATTTTTTAACTGCGCCAAGCTTTTCCATAACCAAGGGCCATTAAAACAAAAAAAGGCGGGGTTAAGTTCACGCACCGCAAGCTCCTCGGGTGTACCATCTTTTTTCTCTACAATACGCTCTATGTTGCCATGAGCATTACGAATAATACGCCCAAAATCAGCAAACGAAACACGCCATCCTTCAAAATCAGGCACTATAAGCGTTGCAAGCGTTAGTGTTGCATGCTCTTTCTCATGTAATTCAATAATAGTGCGGATAGTAGTAGACGAAACAAATGGATGATCGCCATACAGCACCAAAACAGAATCCGCATCGCCTGCGACAGATTGAGCAGAGCGTACCGCATGCCCCGTACCTAATTGTTCCGACTGCATGGCATACTCCACATCAAAGCCACCATCCGTTAAGCTCGCTGCAACAAGAGGCTTATTTTCACCCACAACAATAATAGGGCGCGAATCAATACCAGCCGCACGCACAGAACGTAATATATGATACAGCACAGGCTCACCTTTAAGGGGTACAAGCACCTTAGGAACATCAACCCCCATACGTTTTCCCTTGCCTGCCGCAAGCACTACAATACGCGTTTTCATCGCAGATACATTATATGAATTTTGCCATCATTACAACATCATCAAACCCCTCTGCGTCTTGCACCGCCTCTCGTCGCCTTCCTTCAACAACATAACCAAGACGCTCATACAAATGAATAGCGCCTGTATTTTTTGATAAAACATCTAGCTCAATACGTCGTGCGCCACGCGTACGAGCACAATCTTCGGCTGCATGCATAAGCATTGTGCCAACGCCTTTACCGCGACACGCCTCTTTAACAGAAATAGTTAAATACGCATTACCCCGCAACTTACGAAAGCGAGGGAATACAAGCGAAACATATCCCACAAAACCAGATTCATCAGCAGCTATTACAGTATGCAATTTACGCTGACTTATAATCATGCGCGCTAATATATGCAAGCCACTTTCACGTCGTTCACCACCTGAAACTACAAGATGCGAAGCATGAGATTCTATATCACGCTTTAAACGAGCAAAAGCAAATATATGTCGCAAGTGCAAAGGAAAAACAACGACGCGCATAATACACATATCATATGCCTTTTAAAGATATTTTCCAATTACTATATGCGTGATACTATTGCGCCATGAAAATACAATTTATTGGCATAGTACTTATTACGGCAACAGTTGGCTGGCTCGGTTATACAGGCATTTCTATGATATTTAAAAAACCCGCCTGCACACCTCGCGAAGGCGAAGCATACTGCATAGCGCACACTACCACACAAACTATTACCGCAGGGGAGCCACAACCATATTCGTTTTCAATAGTAGATGCAAAGGGAAATCACGTTACACAATTTACCCCTATACATACAAAAATAATGCATATGATTGTTGTTCGGCATGATCTAGGCGATTTTCAGCACCTTCACCCAACATTCAATGAAAAAACGGGAATATTTTCTGTACCCGATCTCACCCTACCTACCGATGGCACATACCGCGCATTTGTAGACTTTATGGAAAAAGATGCATCGCAGGCTATGACATACGAAGATATAGCAACCACAAACCCGAATGCATACACCGCAAAAGATACTATAAAACCAAAACAAGAAAGTGCTGCAGATGGTTACAATGTACGACTTACAACAAGCAAGCCACTGCAATCGAGCGCCATGACAACACTCACCTTTACCATTACAAAAAATGGCATACCAGTAACAAACCTTGAACCTTATTTAGGTGCATATGCCCACACGGTAATCATACGCAACGGCACTTTAGAATATCTACACACCCATCCAGAAACAGAAGGGCATGCACACAGCGCATATTCTTTTATACCAACTGCGCATGCGCATGGGGCACATGAAGCACAAACAGGGAAAATAGCGATAATGACAACATTTCCTTTTGGCGGAGACTATAAACTATTTTTCCAAGTACAACATGAAGGTGTTGTGCGCATCTTTGATTTTGTAGTGCATGTAGCACAAGGAGAGGCAGGCGACCACGGCGAAATGATGCATCATTAAAAGAAACAAAAAACCACCCCCTCATGCGAGGGGGTGGTTTTTTGCAACGCATTAAATGCGCGATACGTTTACCGCTGCCGGACCCTTCTGGCCGTCAACGATCTCAAAGGATACCTTGTCGCCAACCTTAAGGTCGTCGAACATAACACCCTTCAATTCATTGGAGTGGAAGAAAAGGTCCTTTGCTTCGCCTTCGCGCGAAATAAAACCAAATCCCTTGTCCAACAAAGTCTTGATTGTTCCTGTCATTCTAGTTTTCTAATTACTATATCTTCGACTTTTGCCCGCATCTATTACGAATACAGTATATCTATAATAGCGTATCCAACTTATTCTGGCAATAGTGCTTGTTTTTTGGCACGCGTCAAGCCCTTTATTTTTGCTTCGCGCTTTTTTGCCTCACTGAGGCTAGTACACTCTTCCACATACCGCATAATTACTGGTCTGCGAGCGCGTGTGTACTTCGCTCCGCTTTTTAATGTGTTATGCGCCTTTAATCTACGCGTAATATCGTTCGTTGAACCGCAATATAAAGTGCCATCAGCACATTCGAGGATATAGACGAAGTAGGTCACATTACTTACCGCAATCCTAATATAAAATTATTAGATAATGCTATACTTTTAAAATTAAAATATGAAAGGAATAATCCTAAAAATTAGTCTCTTAAGTCTGCTATGGGGCATACAAACGCATGGGCAATCACAACCGCCTATGCCATGGCAACCAAAAAATGGCGACCTAATTCTTTTTGAAGACTTAGACATATTACACCAAGGTATGTATCGCACATTTGAAGGAAATCCCATTTCACATGTCGGTATAGTAATAATAAGCCCATCAAATGGAGTCCCTTATATAATGCATGCCTTAGGAAAGCATGCGACCCTTACTCGATCCGTAAGCCCAAATAAAAAAGAGGGGGTTGTCTTTGACGAGCTCATTCCATACCTCAAGGAATCCATGGAGAGCACAACCGATAAAAATAAAATCTATGTGCGCAGAAAATTAGAATCATTTACCAAAGAAGATGAAAAAAGGTTTTATGAATGGGTAACGCGCATGGCGGGCAGACCATATGACAGTGTGGCAGCCGACCGATTACTACTCAAGCCAATTATACCTCTACCATTTTATAAAGAGAAACCAGCAATCATAGAGCCAAAATCAACATTTTGCTCAGGATTAGTAGGAGCATTTTGTATTTCCGGCCATTTAATAAGCCCACCTATGAATCGCCCCGACTTGAAAAAAATGACGCGTGCGGAATATAGCGCATGGGTTAATCAGCAGGCTATTACACCAGCTGATTTTTGGGGCGACCAAAGACTCAATTTAAGCCAAACATTCGAAAGGCCGGCTCAAATTATAATACCGAAAAAAATAGCGCCGAAAAAATAAAAAGATTATAGTTATGACATGGAATTATCTATTAATTACGTAGGGGTTATTGGGGCAGCGATAGCAAATATGGTTGTAGGTATGCTGTGGTATGGGCCGTTATTTGGCAAAACATGGCGCAGACTAATGAAACTCACCGATAGTGATGCGCACTATGCCATTAACTCCTATGCAAGCAATCATAGGCGGAACTATCACCGCGTGCATAATGAGCTATATTCTCGCCGCAGAAGCAGTAGTATGGAGCAGCGCAATAGGTGCAAGTAGCCCAATCTTTTTTGCTCTCATGCTTGCGTTTTGGCCATGGCTCGGCTTTGTTACCACGACACAGGCAGGTAGCTGGTTATGGGAAGGTAAGCCATTTGCATTATTTGTACTCAATGCAGCAGAAAGCTTTATTGCAATGTTTGCAATGGCATTAGTACTTACTTTTTTTTAAACTTCGGTTTTTTATTTTGTTGCCGGACTTGGATTCGAACCAAGGTGAACGGATTCAGAGTCCGCTATCCTACCACTAGATGATCCGGCACAATTGCTAAAACTTCAGGTTTTATTATACTGAAAATCATGAAAATTCGCAACTGGATATATGCCCTTATAGCCCTCGTTATAGTGCTTTTTGGCTTTAATATATATGGTACATACACAAAGCGCACTATTGCACGCCCTATGCCATGCCTCGACCCCGACGTTTTCTTAGAACAACACCAGCACGCTGTACTACAAATAGTAGTAGATGGCGTATTAGAAAAAATACCTACAGATATTGGCATTACCGAAACATGTCACACAGCACTACACACCCACGACGATACAGGAACAATCCATGTAGAAGCACAAGATTTGCACGCATATACTCTCGGCGAATTTTTTAATGTATGGCAACGACCTATTGAACGCACAGGCTATACACTCACTACTTTTGTTGATGGAAAAAAATATAATAAACTACCACAAAACATTGTATTGCAAGATCAACAGCAATTACTATTGTCGTATAAACGTATCAGAGAGTAATGTAAACCACATATAGTCTTGCATTACTATTATAAAGTGCTTGTGGTATACTACTAGATAAGAACGCCCTGTGAGGGGGCGTTTTGTTTTATCTAAAAAATAATGCATACTTTCCACATGTATACACTCCCTGAATTACCTTATGCATACAATGCACTAGAACCCGTTATCGATGCGCGCACTATGGAATTGCACCACAGCAAGCATCATGCAACGTATGTTGCTAAATTAAATGAAGCACTTACAAAAGAACCTGCATGGCAGAATAAACCGATAGAAGAATTACTAACACATATCGACACACTACCAGAAAGCATCCGCATGGCAGTACGTAATCACGGCGGCGGCCACCATAACCATTCGCTGTTTTGGGCTATGATGCGCGCACCGCGCGAAAACAATCTACCCGAAGGGCCGCTTGCCGAAGCTATTACTAAAGCATTTGGCAGCTTCGAAACATTCAAGGAAGAATTCACCAAAAACGCTCTTGGTCTTTTTGGTAGCGGATGGGTGTGGTTGGTAAAAGATAATAGAGGAGTATTACAAATAATCACCAACGCTAATCAAGATAGCCCCTTAATGCACAATCTCACACCCATACTCGGACTCGATATATGGGAGCACGCATATTACCTCAACTATCAAAACCGCCGCGCAGATTATGTGGCAGCATGGTGGAATGTAATAAACTGGGAAGGTATTTCCTTATAAGGAATATATAATATATTCGCTAAACCTCTTGTGGTTTTCCGCCGTCAAACTGGATCTTTCGTATAATTAACGCGCCATCAACCATACCAGCATCAAGAATTTTCATTCTCTTACCATCTTTCATAGTCCACACCCCTGGTTCGGGGTTTAATGCGCGCACTTTCCGCCACACAGTAATCGGATCATCTTTTTCTACATCTACAAAACCATCTTCGCTCTTTAATTTTTTTGTATACGATGCGCCCTGTTCGTTTTGCACTACAGGCGTTATTGCGCCACTTATATAACGCGCCAGAGTATCTACTAATAATTCTGCACTTGCTTCCGCCAGCTTATCCGCAAGCGTGGTGTATGTGTCGCTATCAAGTAATGGCACGTGCTGAGTAGCGAGCACAGGGCCATGATCTACTTTTTCGTCCATTATAAATAATGTAGTGCCTGTTATGTCTTCACCCGCTACAAGAGCGGACTGTATAGGCGTTGCACCCCGATAGCGAGGCAATAACGACGGATGTACTACCACAATACCTTTCGGGAATGCGTTAAAAACAGTAGCAGGAACAATTGTGCCATATGCAGCAAGCACACCTACAGGCGCATTATAGTTTTGCAATGCACGCACAAACACATCATCTAAAACTTCTGGCTGTAAAAGGGGGATAGCATGGGCTAGCGCATATTGCTTTACCACCGAAGGAGTTATTTCTTTTTTTCTGCCAGCAGGACGATCGGGATTAGTAACTATAGCCACAGGAGGTATGCCCGCCGCGCATAATTCCGCAAGCACAGTTACCGCAAAGTCCGGCGTACCAAAAAATATATAGCGAGGATTATTGGATGATATCATTCTCGCGCGAACCGTCGTATACTTTGACTGCTTTATCGGTAAATAAGATACCGTTTAAATGATCCATCTCGTGCTGGAAAACGCGCGCAAGTAAACCATGAGGAGCGAGTGTAACTTTTTTACCTTTACTATCCTGCGCTTCCACACGCACTGCCACCGGACGACGCACAATACCGTGCTTTATAGGAATAGATAAACAACCTTCTTCCATTTCATCTTCTTCTGTACTTACCCACACCAATTGAGGATTAAATACTGCGTGCAATTTACGTTCAGTCTTCGCAATAAAAAGAGACATATTAAGCCCTATTTGATTTGCAGCAAGGCCAATACCACTTGCTCCTTGCATTGTTTCTTTCATTACGCGCACTAATTCGGTAATTTCTTTTTTAGTAAAGCGCGAAAAATCAAACGGTGCTGTTTTTTGTCGTAGCACAATTGCATCTTCTTTATTCTCGATCGATAGTATTCTTTTTGCCATGGTATCCATCATAATGCTCGCCATCAAAGAGTAATCGCATAAAATATGCGCCACGATTTACAACACCCTCTCGTCCTGCAATATCTTTTGCAAGCATTAAAAGGCGCTGATGATCGGGGTGCGTTTTTGCAATTTTTATATAGAGCGCTTTATTAAACCGGTCATGGAGTATTGTTGCTAACTCAAGTCCTATCGACTGGTGTGCGCTATATATTTTTGATGTATCACGCCGACTGGCGAGCCCTTTTAAATAGTCGCCGCTTACATTCTTAAACGCATCCATATACATATATGAGTATAACTCAAAAATACACCTTTTAAAAGCGCTCTATTTGCATAGGACAGTATGTACCGCTATGATGAGCGCATGGAAAAAACCCTTATAGAACGGCTACGAATACTACCCATAACGATCGTTATAGTCGTAGGCGCTATAAGTGGTTATATCGGTTATACCCTTGGTACAGAACGCCCGAAACGATTTGATGTAATAGGCCTTGAAAATAGCGACGCAAAGATTGTTTCTAAAGAAGATTTCGCCATATTTTGGGAAACATGGCAACGCATACAAGAGTCTTATTTACGCGCAGGAGAAGTACGACGAGGCAAGATGATATATGGAGCAGCAGAAGGATTAGTTGACTCCCTTAAAGATCCGTACTCCATTTTTATGGATCCTGCCGAAGCTAAACGTTTTTCAGAAGACATCAACGGGAATTTTGGTGGCATTGGTGCAGAAATTGGCATGAAAAACGAACAGATAGTAGTTGTTGCGCCACTTAAAAATTCACCTGCAGAAAAAAGTGGTCTTATTGCGGGAGATAAAATCTACGAAATTAATGCAAGCTCAACCGTGGGCATGAGTATTAATGATGCAGTTAAAAAAATTCGTGGCCCTAAAGGCACCACTACAACACTTTTGGTAGGGCGTACAGGACACGATAAACCACTCACCATAAAAATAGTGCGCGACACTATCACTGTTCCTATTATCGAATGGACAATGAAAGAAGGTGATATTGCCCACATGCAACTCTTTACCTTCAGCGAAGATTCGGCTGTGCGCGTGCGCGGGGCATTAACAGAAGCATTACAAGCAGGAGCAAAAGGAATAGTACTTGATATGCGTAATAATCCGGGAGGGTATCTAGATGCCGCTGTTACTATCGCTAGCTACTTTATGGATCCTAATCTGCCCATCGTATTTGAAGAATTCCGCAACGGTAAGCGCGACACATTCCTTTCACGTGGTCCTATACTCGCAAAAGGCATTCCTATGGCAATTATTATGAACGGCGGCTCAGCATCAGCGAGTGAAATTTTAGCAGGAGCATTAAAAGATAATCTGGGCACACCTATTGTTGGCGAAAAAAGTTTTGGTAAAGGAACTGTGCAAGAATTAACGCGTTTGCGCGGTGGAGCAGAAATAAAACTCACCATAGCGCACTGGATATTACCTAAAGGAACACAAATAGATAAAAACGGTATTACACCAGACATAACCATTAAATACACAGAAGCTGATCGCGAAAAAAAGCGCGACCCACAACTTACTAAGGCATTAGAGATTGTAAAAGCAAAAATCAAATAACACATGAAAGTCATACTTCTGAAAGATGTAAAAGGCATAGGGAGGGCAGGCGAGCTTATCACAACCTCTGATGGTCACGCCATGAATCTTTTACTACCTAAAAAACTTGCTGTACAAGCCACACCACAAGAACTCGCTAAACATAAAGCGCATGTAACACATAGCGCGCAAGAAATAGAACGACTTACCGCACTCGCAAAAAAACTCGCCAGCGAACCTCTTCGTTGCGTATTAAAAACAGGTACTCATGGCGAAGTCTTTAGCTCTATTACAAAAGAAGATATAGCTACAAAGCTAGCAAAAAGCGTTCACGGTACTATTACTATTGATATAGAAAAGCCTATCCGTACCCTTGGAACACATCACGCTACTATTCATCTTGGCAAAGGCATTGAAGCGAAAATAACCATAGAAGCATTTGGGGATAAGTAAAACTTTTTTTCTCAATAGTGGTACTATGCATACATGCGATATTTTTTATTATCTTTGTTTTTGCTTACTGGCTTAGCACAAACAAGTTATGCGCGCCACTATACACCAGCATGTAATGAAAATAGTCATGTAGGCAGACAAACTCTTGATCAAGAAACTCACTCAAAAATTTTAAATTGCTGTAAAATAGCATTTAATAAATATGCATTTATTGATGGGGATTCTTGCCCTGTAATACAAAGCTAATGCAGACCTGAACAAGAAGAATGTCCAGGCCCTGGACCCAGATTTCGTTGTGTGGAATCGGGTACATGTATACCTATGAGGGATTCGATACCATCAAATTGGTTTAGCTGGCTCATGCCAATAAAAAAGCCTGAAATAATAAGAAATGCCTGCAAGCTAGACGGTGATTGCGGTAAAAATGACAACCCAGATGGGAGATGTATTAATGGTAAGTGCATGTATAGCAAAGCACCAAAAACACCCCTCCTTGCACGCCCAGAGAATAACATGAAGCCCTGCATACCAGAAAAAGGAGAAAAAGATGATTGAGCTAAAACAGGTGGAAATAATCTTTGCGCGCTAACTGTTATAAGAAATGGAAAAGAAATAGCTTGCTTTACTTTAGGTACTAAAGAAGAAGTAGGAAAATGTAATCAAGAATGGCGAGATGCGGGGAACGATTGGAGTAAGTGCTAAAACAAAAAAACCGCCCATACGGGCGGTTTTTTTAAGCTTACTTTGCTTTTACGCTCACCATCTTTGCCGAACGGCGAGAGCCATCAAAGCATACCTTATGCTTTGTTTTGTAGTGCACGGTGCCGTCGGTTACGGCATACAAGGTGTCATCGCCACCCACGCGCACATTAACACCTGCAAGGTACTTACTGCCTCGCTGGCGAATGATAATCTGGCCGGCAGAAATCGGCTCATTGTGGTTTTTCTTAACGCCTAAGCGTTGAGCGGCCGAATCACGGCCTAATTTGGTAGATCCTAGGGATTTGGTTTGTGCCATAGAAGTAGGGTAATAGTACCTTATCCACAGGATTTTTTCAAGTACTGTATGGTAGCATTAATATATGAAAATAAAATCCCTTATATTGTTGTTGTCGTTATGTATAACAACTTTTGCATCCGCTCAATCTTATTATAATAATAATAAAAATCTTGCTGATCCATTTATAAGGACAAAGCGTGCCTTCTCACGTACCCCTAACGCTGGAACTAAAATTCCTAATAAAACTAATAAAGCAAAATCACCATTGAATCAAATTCTGTGGGGGAATATTCTGACTGACTTAAACATTCGTTCAGTTGAAATGAAACTATTTCCACAAAATCCACCAAAATTAAAGCCATCATCCAATCAAACATCACCTTCTACTGCAAGCGTTATTGACACTATTTGGAATTTTTTAACGCATCGTCAATAATCCGCCGTGCGCCTTTTACGCACACTTACTAAAAAAAATATACAAGGCAAAA
>Ga0194131_10011441_pt1 | contig 10602 bp, 13 predicted proteins | sample TA2KigO120mmetaG_FD_148631 | JGI IMG/M metagenome (GOLD analysis project Ga0194131, IMG submission 148631) | Freshwater microbial communities from Lake Tanganyika, Tanzania - TA2015053 Kigoma Offshore 120m | ecosystem: Environmental > Aquatic > Freshwater > Lake | place: Tanzania: Lake... | reverse complement strand
AGGTACCAGAGCGCGCTGCCCGTCGCCACCAGAAACATGATCACGAGCGCGGGAACGATGTGCTGCTGCAAAAGCGCAAATGAGGCGGCACGAGAATTGACGCTCGAGCGGGTCGTGTCCGACATGGCACCCTTGGATCAGGCGGGAGCTTGGACGGATTCCCCGGCATTCCCTGCCCTGGTCAAGGAGAGACCTCGCGAGCACAGGCTTGACTGACTATTCTTCAATTCTGTACCAGAGCCCCGTAGCATCTTGCTCATGGACCACGCGTATGATATTGTCATACAAGAGGAGGCGACGTATCGTGCCGGAACGATCTCCGATGGTGAGTGTTCGGGTCAGCGCCAGCGAGCGCAGCCTGCTTGAGGTTGCCGCGAAGCAGGCTCGAACGAACTTGAGTGACTTTGTTCGACGCAAGGCGCTCGAGGCCGCAGAGATGGATGTTCTTGAGCAGCGAACGGTCGTCATACCTTCCAGGAGCTGGGAAAGATTCGAGGACTGGGTGAACGCACCGGCCCGCGACGTAGCTGCGCTGCGCAAGCTGGCTGATACGACTCCCGTATGGCAGGACTAGCGCCGCCGCGACCGCTCCGTGCCGAGGATGACAGGGAGTCGTTTGACTGCGGCCGTGAGTCTCTCAACCTCTGGTTGCAACGCCACGCCTGGCGCAACCAGCAGTCCGGTATGTCGCGAACGAACGTAATTTGCGACGCGGAGACTGGCGTAATCGCGGGATTCGTGTCGTTGAGCGCCGCCCAGATTGAGCGGGCGCATCTGCCGAAGGCCTCCCAGCGCAACCGACCTGACCCGATCCCCGCGCTACTGCTCGGTCAACTCGCCGTCGATCGACGCTACCAGGGCAAAGGATGCGCGCGGTCCTTGCTGCTCTTTGCCCTCAAGACGGCGGTTCGTCTGGCGCGAGAGATTGGATGTTTCTGCGTCCTGACGCATCCGCTAGACGATGGCGTGCGGAATTTTTACGAGCAGTTTGGCTTCGAAACGCTGCCGTTCGACCCCGGCCGCGCAATGACAGTGCGCATTGCGGACCTGGAGCGCAACGGATTCTAAATCTGCTTGAAATTTGTGCGCTGAGTCACGCGGCGCGCCACGATGAGGTTCCAGGTTATTGACGCCGTCCCCGGAAAGTGGGATGATTCGGCCTGTAGGCAGCCTGCTTGAATAAGAACCAGGGAAGGAGCCTGCAAATCATCCCGCGATATTCGCGGATTTTCATGGAGGAATCGCCCCGTGCGAACCGCTCGGACTCATACCTTCCTAATCATCGCCCTCGGAATTCTCTTCAGCACCGTTCCCGCGCACGCCCAGTCGGAGGATCGCAACGCGCCTTCGGTCTGGTCGTCGTACGGCATCAACGGCCGCGGCGACGGCGCCAATCACGAGTACTGGTACGCCTTTGACACCGATCCGCGGCAGATCGCGATCACGGTGCAGGCGCGCGCCCGCGTGTTCTCGACCGGCGTGGCCGTGGATATTTTCAACCGTGCCGACGAGCCGGTCGCGCGCGGCGGCGCAATCGCCACCGACGCCAACGTGCGCGAGACCACCCGGACGCGCCTGACGGACGGCGGCCGCTACAAGATGCGCATCACCGTGGACACCAACGCGGCCGACTATTCGGTGTGGATCGACGGCCTCAACGGCACGGCGACCGGCACCCTGCCGGCGGGCGGCACGACGCCGCGCGAGATGAGCACGACGCCGGGCGGCACCTCGCCGGTCAGCGCGGCCCCCTGGACCTCTTACGGCATCAACGGCAACGGTGACGGCGCCAACCACGAATACTGGTACGCGCTTGAGGCGGGCCCTGGCGACCTCACCATCACGGTGCAGGCACGCGCGCGGGTCTTCTCGACGGGCGTAACGGCGGATCTTTGTGACGCCAGCGGCACCGTGGTACGACGCCGCGTGGGCGCCATCGCCACCAGCGCCGACGTCCGCGAGAGCGGCACGGTATACGTGGCGCCGCGCCAGCGGATGCTGCTGAAGATCACGGTGGACGCCAACGCCGGCGCATACAGCGTGTGGATTGACGGGCCGGTACACCACTAGAAACGGAACAGAAAATGGCCCGCTTAACAAAAGCGGGCCATTTTTATTTGGGGAGATCAGCGTGGTGCTCGACACCAGCGGCTCAATGGATCGCGGCACCCTGGCCCGCGCTCTGGGCGCGATCGCATCGTACAGCGCGTCCCGGGACGTGCCAGCGGCGCGGGTGGTGTTCTGTGACGCCGTCGCGTACGACGCCGGATACATGGCAACCGAAGAAATTGCCTCGTCGGTCAAGGTGCGCGGACGCGGAGGCACCGTGCTGCAGCCCGGCATTGACCTGCTGGAGCGGAGCCGAGATTTTCCGTCCGACGCTCCCATTCTGATCATCACCGACGGTGAGTGCGATTGTGTCGTGGTCAAACGAGAGCACGCGTTCCTGCTTCCCAGGGGTGCGACGCTGCCGTTTCGGGCGCGGGGACCGTTGTTTCGCATTGCTCAGGGTTGACCGCGTGCGGCGTTGTCCCCCGGGCCCTTACTCCGCGGGCGAGAGACCCGCCACCGCCGCGCCGAAGGTGCCCTCGAAGAGGATTTCTCGGAGCGGCTTTCGCTGGTTGGGCGCCTCCTTCGCGGCCACCTCATCGGGGAGGTTTTCACGCGGGCCGCGCTTGCCGATGGCCACCATCGCCTGCACCTCGAATTCCTCGGGAATATTCAACTCCGTGCGCGCGCTCGTAGTCGAAGCCCTGCATGCCGTGCGCCACCAATCCCCGGCGGGCGGCCTCCAGCGCGAGGTTCTGCCACGCGGCGCCGGTGTCGAAGGCGTGCGTGATCGAGGGCTTGTCGTTGCGCTCGAAACGCTTGCGGGAAATGATGATCACCAGCGCGGCGGCATTTTTCGCCCATACCTGATTGGTGGCCACCAGCAGGCCGTAAAGGCGCTCGAAGTCCTGGTGGTTTTCGCGCCGGGCGAGGATGAATCGCCAGGGCTTGTTGTTGTACGATGACGGCGCCCAACGCGCCGCCTCGAAAAGGGCCAGCAACTCCTCGTCGGGGATGGATTCGCCGGTCAGAGAGCGCGGCGACCAGCGGTTTACGAAGAGCGGCAGCACGTCATGATCCGGCGTGCGGTTTTTCTTGACTTCCTCGGTGAGCGCGTTTAGTATTGCAGACTCCTATTCCGATCGCTCGATGTCGAGCACCACTAAGTCCCAGCGGGCGACCGTGCCGCGCGGATCCGCTTCGACCCGGCGACGCATCCCGTCGTACACGGCATCCATGAGCGCATCTTTATCCGCGCGCGACCGATCCAGCCCGGCCACCAGCGAGGTTTCGGTAAACGCGCGGAAGGTCGCGGTCAGCTCGAGGGCAAACGCGTGCGCGTCGTGATCCTCGAGGTAGCGATCAAAACCGGCCGTATCCAACGGATGGTGCTCGACGGATAATAATTTGAGAAACTGGCCGTCGGGGGCGCGCCAGCCGTTTTCGAAGAAGGACGGATAATCCGACGGCGGGCGAAACCAGCCGCCGATGACCATGCGCGCGTGCTCCTCCGGCCGCACGTGTTCCTTCAAGCTCTCGTTGAGGCAGTCAAGGGCCGCCTCCGCGCCGCAGCGGCCGTCCGCGTCGCCGCCGCCGGCATCGACGATGAGGCGCGCGCCCACCCGCATCTCCCTCGCGCGCGCCGTCATGAACGTCGTCCAGTCGGCCTGCGCCGCCGCGGAAAATGCAGCGCGCTCCTCGGCGTTGCCGCGGGCCGGCCAGATGTGGCCGGACACCGTGCAGGGGATCGTTTTCAGCCAGTGCACCGTGTTGGCCGTCCAGCCGATGGAGACGGTGTCCGGCGGAAACAGCGCATCGTAGAACGTGCGGCCCACGGCGTAGCTGAACACGTTTTCGGCGGCATAGGATTCCGGCGATTGGAGCACCTGGAACAGTGCGCTGAAATCGTTGGCCGGCAAATCCGTGTGGTACACGCAGAAAGGAATTTCCGGGCCGAAACGCTCCCGCGCGATCGATAAAACGCCGCGCACGGGCGCCAGCGAATTGCGGCCTTGCGACGAGCCGTAATCCGCCATCACGAAAGGACTCGCCGAGGGGACCGCGCGGGCGGCGCGCTCCAGCACCGGGCGCGCCAGCTCGCTTGCGTTGGCTTGCGTCGCGGAGTGCGCGTTGTAGAATCCGCGTCCCACCATTGCGGGGACCGAGGTGAGAGCCATGCTTCCTCCTTAATTCTCGGAAATCAACTGCTCCGCCGGGGGCGTGGGCAGCGCGCTGACCAGCCCGTCCTTCAACAGCATCCCGTACACCGCGAGGTTGAGCGCGCTGCGGACGCGGCGCCAGTTCTCCCTGCTGCCCACCCAGGCGCGCACCTGCAGGGCGATCTCCTTGTCGGTGAACTTCACGAACAGGCACTCCGGGGCCGGGTCCTCGAGGATGTGATCCACGTCACGCACCTGCTCCACCAGTTTTTTCATCACCGCCTCGGCGTCGTGGCCCGCCGGAATGTGCACGTCAATGTCGATGCGGCGCTTCTGGTCGGTGAAGGTGTAATTCACCACGTTGCTGGAGAGGAGCGTGCCGTTGGGCAAGATGATGTCCGAGCCGTCCGACGCGTGCAGCACGCTGGCGCGGAGCCCGATGTGGGTGAGCGTGCCGCGATTGCTGTTCATCTCGATGACGTCGCCGATTTTCACCGGGCGCTCGAAAAGGAGCACGACCCCGCTCACCACGTTGTTCACGATGGTCTGCAGACCAAATCCCAGGCCCACGCCGAACGCGCTCACCATCACCGTGAAGCGCGTCATGTCCAATCCCAGCGCGCTGAGCGCGACCAGAAAACCGAGCAGCACCAGGACGTAGTGCAGCATCGTGGAGATGGCGTACGGCACGCCGTTCGGAAGCGGCACGCGGGGGTACACGTCCTCCTGCAGCAGCACCAGTATCACGCGCGAGATCACGAACGACGCGGTCACCGCCAGCACGAATCCAACAATTCCGGAGAGCGTCAGCCCGTAAAAGCCGAGGTCCGCGTTCAAGAGCACGCCCATGCGGTCATGCGCCACCGCGAACATGGGCGCCTGACTGGCCACATAGCGCACCCACAGCACCACGCCGGCAAACAGAAAAACATACCGCAGCAGGCCGCACAGGCGATCCCGATTGCGCGCCACGGATCCCAGCCGGCCCAGCGGCGGCACCCGCAGGAAAAATATCAGGAACGAATCCAGGATGCGCAGCGACGCCGCGATGAGAATTCCCGCGTACACCGGCGCGACGGTCAAATTCACCAGGTAGCGCGACAGGCTCGCGTATCCCGCCGCGGTGGTGGCCAGCGAAGCGCCCATCCCCAACAGCAGGTACCATGCCGCCACCCGGGCGAAGCGCGCCGCGCTCGGCGATCGCTCGCGCGCAGCCGCAATGCGCCCGCTGCGCAAGAACCAGACGACAAACGCCAGGGAGAGCACCAATTCGATGACGAGAATCGCGCGGAAAAGCGATACTTCCGACAGCAACGTCCCGCGCATCAGGTCGAAAAAGGCGGTGAACACCAGCGCGTAAAGGCCCACCCGCAGCTCCGGGATGACGAAGGGGCGTAAAATCACGACCGCCGCCAGCACGTAGCTGATAATGAGCGAGTAAGTGAGGACGCGCGGCGGCAGCGGATACATGAACACCACCGGCACGAACGACATGAGATAGGCGGTGGCGAGCGGCGTGGCGGTCACGCCGGCCTGCTCACCCCAGCCCCGGAAGGCGCGGCCCGCGCCGCTGACCAGCAACAGGAGCACGAGCAGCAGGCACAGGTGCACCAGAATCGTTTGCGGCCGCGCCTTGAAGTAGCGGGCGAGCTTCTCCCCCGTTTCCCCCATGGCCGCCGCCGCTTCCGCGGGCCCCTTCAAGGTCCGGTAGGCGTCGGCCGTCCAGAGCGGCGCGCTGTCCCGCTCGAACAACTGGTGCGCGGCTTGCGTGCTGCCCACCGCCAGGCGCAGCTCCAGATCCTCGTACAGGGTCTTCAGCTCGGCCAACTGGGCCTGGACCGAGACCACCCTGCGCATGGCCGCTTCGGTCTGACCGGCGGCCTCCATGACCTGTTGGCAGACGACCGCGATCTGGTTCTTGACGTCCGCCAGGCCGGCGTCGGAGGCGGCCGCGTTCATGGTCACCTCCCAGGCGGTCTTCATTCCCGCCAGTGTATTCAAGTGGGCTTCAAGCATGCCGGAGCGCGCGCTGAGCACCCGCATCCACCCATTGACCGGCTCGCACAGCGCGCGCAGGTCGCACGAGAGCGCCTGGATGCTGTCGAGCGTCGCGTCCTCGGCCAGGGTGCGGTCGACGCGGACGCCAAAGGAGTGGAGCGCGCCCTTCAACTCCTTCGCCTGGCCTTCAATGCCGTCCACTTCGGAATTATCGCCGGCCTCGGTTTGCAACCGGTCGAGCGTCGCCTGGGCCGCCTCCGCCTTGTCCACCACGATGGACAGCGGAATGGGCACCACCAGGACCTTCGCGGGCTCCGGACTGGGGGAGGGGGTGGGCGTGGCAAGCACCCGCCCGGTGGTGAGCCACAGGACGGAGAGGATGCAGAACAGGGTAGCAAGCCGGTACACGCGGTTGGGGTTCAGCGAGACAGCAAGGGCTCCTTCACTTTCGCAAGATCTTTTCCATGGCCTTGCTTTTTCGCCAGCCCGTCGATCAGTATCCTGTCAGCCACCGAATAATTTCGTCAGCAGCCAGTCCATCACGACGTGCTTGCGGCCTCCCCAGCGGTCGACGTCGTCGTTCCAGACGCCGCCCTGGAAATGGCCGCGAAGCACGCGCAATCTCCGATACGCGTCGGCCTGCGAACCAATCTCGGCCGTCGTGGGAGCCCCGACCACCGGTGCACACAGCAGGACCGTCGCCAGGATGAAAATTCCGATCCTGTTCACGGAGAAATCTTTACGCCGCGAGGGAATCGCCGGCGTCCCGGGGGCTCGCGCGATGATAAACAACAGCCCGCAACGAGTCCCGTCAGTCCGAGTCCCGGTAGTACTCGGCGTCCAGGTCGTAAGTGATGGCGCCGCTTGCGGCGTCGACGGTGAAGCGCTCGTGGGTCGTGGTTTCCTCCATCAGGATGCCCTGCCAGTCGGCCCAGCCGGACACGCGGTCCTTGGTCCAGATCTGCTGCTGCGGGGAGGTCTCGAAGCCGTGCTTCAGCTCCAGCTTGCCGTAAAAATCTGGCGGGCGGTGCTCCAGCGAGGCGTGTTCGATAGAGAGCCGCTGCAGGCACTCGCCGTCGAAGTGCGCGACGCCGCTGAACGGGCGGCCATTGATGCCCAGGTCGGCCACCGCGACGCGGTCGCGAGCCGGGTCGAGATCGAGGCCATCGACGTTGTCGGCGCCGCGCATCTGCGTCGCCATCGCGTCCGTCTCTTTCTGGATTTCGCGGAAGCGCTTGAAGGCCTTGATCTGCTCGGTGGACTGCAAATTGGAAGGCGAGAAAGTGACGGTGCTGTGGGCCATGGGGTTTCATCCTCTCGTGCGGGTAGCGCGGGTCATTCTAGACCGGGCGCCCAGCGCGATGGATGCCGGGATGTGAACATCCCGGCACAGGCTCGCGCGGGCGTCTCTAACCAGGGGGGAGGAGCCGCACCGAGTCGCTGACGGATGAATTGCCTGCCGAAGGCTGCAGGCGCCAAACGATCCTGCTGGGACTCGGGCTGCTTCGCCATTTTCCTGGGACCCGCGCAGTCGTATGTAGCCACCTGGACCGAACCGCCATCGAAACACCCTGACGATATTCTCCGCCGGTCCGACCGACGCGCGCAGCGCTCTTCAAAGAACCGAGGAAGCCCTGAGAGTGGAGAGAGGCGAGTCACCGCAGAGAATGGCGCTGGTCCTGAGACTGGAGTCTTCCGACAATTCATGGCGGGCCATGTTCGTACAGGGTATTTACCATTGAAGTCTATTTGGTTCTTGTCATTCTGTACTTGTACCGTCCCTCGAAGAATACGAGGAGGGAAACTGTGGAGTACCTCGCCGGGCTGTCGGGACGAGATTCTGGTCCCATTCAGAACGCCGGTCACGGATTCTGCCTTCAGCGGCGCTGAACCAGGTCCCAGAGGTTCCCGTACAGATCGCGAAACACCGCCACCGTTCCATGGGGCGCTTCGCAAGGCTCCCTCACGAACACGACTCCGGCCGCGCGATAGGCATCATAATCCCGCCAGAACTTATCGGTGTACAAGAACAGGAAAACCCGTCCGCCGGTCTGGTTCCCTACCCGCGACGTCTGCTCGTCCCCCACCGCGCGCGCCAGCAGCAGCCGCGCACCTTCCCCGCCCGGCGGTGCCACGACCACCCACCGCTTCCCCTGCTCGGGAACCGGCGTGTCCTCAATCAGCTCAAAGCCGAGCGTCCCCACGAAAAAGGCAATCGCTTCGTCATAATCCCGCACGACGAGCGCAACCAGCCCGAGCGAGTGCACGCGCCCTACGGCGTGCCTATCTGCAAGACGGCGACCGATTGCGCCCAGCCCAGCGCGGGGAGCACCCCCTTGCCCCAGGTCTCCGTGCTGTAGGCGGTGATCGAGACGGAGACCTGGCCAGTGAAAATTCCGGCGGGAATGGTGCACGCGAGGTGATCGGGCGGCAGCAGGACGCCCTTCTTGACCGCCTTCGCGACGCCCAGGTCGCTCCACGCGTTCATCCCGCGCGTGCTCGACCAGATCACCGATTTGCCGGCCTTGTTCTTTCCGCTGGCAAAAACGCCGTATGCGGCCGCGCGGGGGACGGCGTTCCAGGCGAGCGCGATGGCCTTCGTGGCGTCCACCGTTGAAGGCTCGGCGGGCGCGGTCACGATCAGCGGATCGAGGAATTCCTGCGCGTCGGTCATGGTTATCGCGATGTCGCCCAGGTAGCTGATGTGCAGCGTGTAGTCGCCCTTGATGCGGGATGCCTCGTTGATGCCGGTGGTCTTCATCGGATCCGCGTAGCCGCGGCTGCCGCCGACAAACACGCCAGCCGCCGCGCCACTGCCTTTGAGGATCTCCGGCTGGCCCTTGGGAACGGTGGCCGAGCATCCCCAGTACCGCCAGACTTCGGAAGCGCCCGCCGCGCCGCCGGCCTGCACGTTCTCGACAATCCAGGGCAGGGGAGAGGGGATGCCCAGGCCGCTCGGTACGTCCATCTGGGCGGTAGCGCCCTGCGGTGCGCGCACGGACGCGTGAAAGTCGCCGGCGACGTTGCGCATGTTGGTGACAGTGGTGCCGTAGCGGAATGTCTGCGTGTTGGCCGACCAGTTCATCTGGCCGACTACCTTCGGCTTCGGCGCCCCGAAGGCGACGGATCCGAGCAGGCTGAGAACCAGTGCGAGCGTCAGGGCGTATCGTGGCATGGCGACATTCCTCCAGCAAGGCCCTTCTCGGTGCGGGCAGGAGCTTCCTGTCGTGAAGAAATTCACCCAGCACCTGCTGCTCGACAGCTACTCGGCCACCTGCTGCCCTTCGACGATCGGCAGTGACCGCGGAGAGGGAGGGAGGCGCAATTTACACGATCTCTGTGGCGCGAGCTACGCGTCTCGGGGAAGTTGCGAATTATCGAATTGTGCACCTATCGTAGCAACGAGCCCCGACTGCCCTGGACACGCCTCGGCGGTCCTGTGCGGAAGGGGCCGGGCGCGGCTCAACGAACGACCCTCCTGGCCGAGGAGGACCCATGCTTCACAAATCGCTGAGCTTCTTTTTACTCTGGCTGCTCCTGCTGGGATCCCTGGACTCGGCCCTGGCGGAGCCGGACATCCACGATCTTCCGGAACGTCCCGGCCACGCTCCGACGCCCGTCGCCCCAAAAGGCGACATCAACGCGCCTCCTCCCTACCAGCAGTGGAAGTTCAATTTCGACATGCGCGTGCAGCCTCAGCTGTACGACTTCTTCAGCCCCAGCCCGAACTTCGAAAATAACTACGGGTTTCTCGGCGTGCGCTCGCGGGGCGGAATTCATTATCGCAGCGGGGATTTGGACGCCCGCCTCCAATTGCAGAATGTTCTGGCCATCGGGCTGCCCACCCGGGCGCTAGCCCCCAACCCGGCCGGCGCGCTGGGCCAGGGCGCCGCCTATTTATCGCTTGCGCTGCGGCCCACTTTCGACACGCTGGGAATCCGGCAATTGTGGCTCCACTACGGCGCCCCGAGCGGCGCGTTGGGAATTTCCACCGGATCCGGCGTGAAAATAGGTCGGCTGAATTACTTGAGCGGCCTGGAAGCACCCTCAACCGACTACCAGTTGAACTGGATCAAGTAGCAGCGGACCGGCTCGCGCATCATCGGCCAGCCGGACTACAATATTTTTTCGCGCACCTATGACGGAATACGCTTTGACATCGACACCGTGCCGGTGCGGCTCACCGGGCTGGTGGCACAGCCCACGCAAGCCGAGCCCCACTTTGCCGTGAACGTGCACGGCATCACCACGGAGAACCTTGCGGTCACCTTCAAACAGGGCGCATGGCTGCCGAATGGAGAGGCACAGTTGTTCTTCAACCATCTCTCCGACACGCGTCCCGTCGCGCAGGTCGACAACGAGCCACTCACGCGCACGATTCAGGCGGACGGCGGAA
>Ga0194131_10011440_pt1 | contig 10602 bp, 7 predicted proteins | sample TA2KigO120mmetaG_FD_148631 | JGI IMG/M metagenome (GOLD analysis project Ga0194131, IMG submission 148631) | Freshwater microbial communities from Lake Tanganyika, Tanzania - TA2015053 Kigoma Offshore 120m | ecosystem: Environmental > Aquatic > Freshwater > Lake | place: Tanzania: Lake... | reverse complement strand
TCGCGGGCCAGGAGCATCAGCCCCACCGGACCGAGCCAGAGCGACAACCGCTGAAAGACACTCTCGTACTTTTTCCGGTCAAACCGCTCGGCCGAGGGAAACGGATACTGGATGTCGATGTCGAAATTGCCGTCGAAATCCAGAATGCCCACGCGCCCCTCGAAGAACTTCTTGATGGCGTCGGCGGTGCTGTCGCGGCTCGCGCTAAGGATTCGATTTCCGGATGGTGAGAATTGCGCGGAGAAGACGTGGTCTTTGTGACCGCTCAAACTGAGGAGTTCCTTTCCGGTGGCCACTTCCCACATTTTGACTGTGCGATCTTCACTGGCGCTGAGAAGGCGCCGGCTATCGGCGGAAAAGTCCACGGAACGAACCCAATTGCTGTGACCCCAAAAGATGCGCAGAGATTCACCCGTTTGGGCGTCCCAGAGCCGGGCGACCTAATCCCAATTGGCCGTGACCACTGCAACTGAGAACGCGATGCCGGGTTGAACTCCGATTACTGATTGATGCTTCGTCCAAGTGCCTGCTCCATTCTCTCGGTCCCGTCATCAGCGGCCATTTCTTCCAAGCCAAGCGTCGTGAGGGCTGAAATCAAAGCGGCACATTGTTTATGCGAACGAATTCTCCAACCCAGGCCTTGGTCGAATCGTTCCAGGTTCGTAGCGGCTCTGCGAACAAGCGCCTGAAGAATCTCAAATGCGGCGTCTGAAAGCGCGGGCAGCCCGCGATAGTTTTGGAGCCGTCCACCCTCTCTATAGCCTGAAGCCTCTTCCAGACCGACAAATCGGAGGAACCAGTCGGCTCGGTAGTAGCCCAGCGCTACGGTAATTCCGGCGTAATCGGCGATTAATTCGTCGAGAAGATGGTTGCGCATCGACGAGAATACCCGGCGGGTAAAGTAATGGCAGCACTCGTGATCCCGACGGATGATCAGCGAAATTTCGCGCCAGGCTTCTTCAGTCAGGCCCATCGCTTCTGCTGGAACGCCACTGTAAGGGCCGTCGCTCAGAATCATGAAGCGGTCCTGGTAGAGCTCTCGGCGCGGAATCAGGCGCTTGAATTCTTCCTCCCAGGCATCGTCGTCGTCGCGCCCGGGGTGGCTTGCCTCCCAATGGCGACGCAGCGTCCGAATGCGATCCCAGTTGTTGTAGCCTGCAACCATGGTGGCCCCCATCGAAGCGGGAACTGGCAGCGGCTCGTTTCGCATGGTCAGCGCACGGACGATTGCGACAAAGTCGTCGCGGTCCGGGACAATGATAACGGGAATTCGGCCCGCCGGAGTAATGTGAAGAGTTAGCCTGGCCTGGTCGGGGGCTTTAAGCACGAGTCCCGTGGCCTCCATACATTGCGCGGGCGGCTTCCCCTTCCGTGTTGCCGCTCTGTATCCGTCGGTCTGACTGATTCCTTCACGAATCGGGAATTGCCATTGCACCAGCCGTTCGCGCAGGGCTTCAACAGCGCCTCGCGATCTGGCTTCAATTTCATAATTTTCCCAAGTTGGAACAAATGGCTCGTCCGGGAGGGGAAACTGCCGTGACACCGTAGAATCGGAGTGCTCGAACTTGGTCTCACAGTATGTCAGAAGCTCACTCAGGACGGGCTCCTGAGCGCCGAACTCCCATAGAACTGAGCGACGCCGGACGGTTCGTTCGTCTAAGTCGGACAGGATCAGAGAGGTTTCGTGTGGATTCGATGGGGACGAATTTGCAGCCACGAACATCCCTCCGTTAGTTTCCAAGCAGCTTTTTCAACATCCGGTCAAATCTGGCTCCGGCCATGGACACAGCTTCCAGGAGACTGGAATCGAGCTCGTCTGCGGAATCCAAGATTTCTGGAGAGGGTTCCTCCTTTCCGTAACCCAGCCGATTGACGGTGTTCCGCAATCGATTCGCCAGGAATAGCACCAGGGCGCGGTAGAAGCGGGCGGCAAAGCCTGGATCTTGTTTCAGTTTCGCTGTCAACTTATTCTTTGGGATGTCGAGAACGACCGAGTCTTCAATCGCCGTAACAGTTGCTGACGGTGGTTTGCTATCAATGAAGGACATTTCGCCCAGGATTTCGCCGGTGCTCAGGCGAGCGAGCTCAGTTTTCCCTCCGGCAATTGAGACTCGGAAAGCTCCATCCAAAACGATTCGCACCGCATCGATGGCCTTACCCTCATGGATGAGGATCGTTCCATTGGCCACCTTTACTGTCGTGCCGTTGGCCATGAGCCAGTCCGTATCGAGATCGCTCAGTTCGGCCAAGATGTAGAGGACTTTTTTCATATGCGGTGAGGGCTCGGAGGATTATGCCAACTGGCGTTTCGCGAGATCGGCGAACACGCCGGGCTGATTGACAAGACTTTCATAATTCCCGCTCTGGACGAGACGTCCATTTTGAAGCACGAAGATTCGATCTGCATTCATAATCGTGCTCAGGCGATGCGCGATAACGATTCGAGTCGCCTGGAGTTGCTCCAAGCTTCGACTGACAGTCGCCTGAGTCCGGTTATCCAATGCGCTTGTGGCTTCATCGAAAAGAATAATGCGCGGGCGGTGCACGATGGCACGTGCGATCATAAGCCGTTGCCGTTGTCCACCCGATAAAGTCGTCGCGCCTTCGCCGAGCACGGTGTGCATCCCCATCGGCATGCTCTCGATATCTTCCGCCAGGCCTGCCTTGCGAGCGGCTTCCCATGCATCTTCCAAAGTCAGCGCAGAATTTCCGACAATGTTTTCGAAAATACTCCCTGGCATCAAATCCCCTTGTTGCAGGACGACTCCAAACTGCTTTCGCACGGCTTGAATGTCGAGCGTGGCCAGGTCCTTTCCATCGAAGTAAAGCGTGCCGGACTCGGGTGATTCAAAACCGAGCAGGAGCCGGAACATGGTCGATTTGCCGGAGCCTGAAGGACCCACCAGGGCGACAAATTCGCCCGGCGCGATTTGCAGCGAGATGTCGTTCAGTATAAGGGGCCCGTCCTCCCGATAGCGGAAGCGCAAATGGCTGACTTCGATCCGTCCCGAGAGTACTCCCGGATCGATTTTCGTATTATCTACCTCCGGAACCGACTCAAGTATGGGTTTGGCCCGTTCATAGAGCGGAATGATCTCGAGGGTGGAAAGTAGCGCGGACGTCATCCCGAGCATGGCGCTGAGAAATCCACCCCAAGCGGCGTTGAAGGCAAGAAACGCGCCCGCCGACATCTCGCGCGACAACCAAATGCCCATTGCGCCGAACAGCGTGACCGAGGCGACGGTCGGAAAGACCGAGTTAAACACTTGAAAATAGTTGGCAATCGTTTCAGCCTGGACATGGCAGCGTTTTTCTTTCGCGAATGAACGAGCCCAAACCGCATAGGCTTGGTGCTCAGCTCCCGCAACTCGAAGTTTGGAAATGCCGGTGACGAATTCCAAGACGAGTCCCGAGATCTTTCCTTGAATTTCCAGCTTCAGCCGTTCGAAGCGGATCGATACCAGACTCGCGGCGACAGTAACCAGGATACTCAAGAGCACGAGAAGGCTCGCGATTAGGGCCAGCTTGCTGCTGTAGTAAAAGAGCAGACCAAAGTTGAAGATCGAGAAAACACCGCTTAGAACCGAGCCCATAACAACCGAAGACAATTGTTCGCGGATTTCATTAACGCCGTTGGCGCGCATGGCCAGGTCGCCGGCGGAGTACTTTCGGAAGAACTTGGTGGGCAAACTCAGCAAACGATCCCAAACCGCGGTTTGTATCGACGCATTACTCTTGGTCTGAGCTCGGACGAGCGCGACCCCGCGCGTGATCTCGAACAGGACTTCGGCACCCGCGACCATAAACAGGCCGAGAACAATCTGGACAAGTTGAGAGCGCTGACCGGACGGAATGATCGAGTCGAAGATCAAGCCGGTCGCGATTGGCGTGAGCATATTCAAAGCACCGCCCGCCAATCCGATCAATGCGATAAAGACGATGTCATGATAAGTCCCACGGAGCCCGAATTTGATCACGTCCCAGACTTTCAAGACACGGTCTGGGAATGGACGGTAGAACATGTAGGCCACTGGCTTCACGCGGCACGATGTGGCTTCCGTGACCGCGACGCGCGTGCGTTCCACCGGATCCGCCATGACATAGCTGCACGGAGAGGTCTGGATTAAAGCGACCGGGCGCTCGGATTCTTCCAGAAAGGCCAGAAGGGGTCCGTTATCTGCTTTCCACCACTCGTCTTTGAGCACCACTCGCCGCACGCGAACGCGCGACGCGCTTGTGATCGCGTGCAGAGTGTCTCTCTCCGCCACTTCCTTGGCCGAGGCGGAAGGAGCTTTGAACACCGCTCCCACTTCGGCGGCGAGCAGTTGGCAGGCTCCCCAAACAGCGTCCCGTTCATCCACGGCAAGGCTGTCCCGCATTTCTTTGTCGCCAATGACCGACAACAAATCGGTCGCAGCGGCACGAAGGGAGCGCAATTCGGCGCCTGATCGCACCTGCAAGCGCTGGCGTTCTTCCGCCACCGCTTGGGCTTGATTGAAGGAGGCCCAGAGAGTGACGACCTTGCCACAGTGGGCCAAGGCGGACCAAAGCGACCCTTGAGCAACCAAATCCGCCGTAGGTGTCGCGTAAATCGAGGTTTCCTCGACTGATTCGAGCCAACCCAGAGGAGTAATCGGCGTTAGTTCGTTTGGCGAAAGGGTGAGTTCCTCTATGCCGCCCAGCCTTATTGTCTTGCCGTTTGGACGAACCCAAAGCACGCCTTCCGAGGGGCGCGCAGTTGTGCTTTTGGGCAGAACGTGTTCTTGCTGTGAGGACAACAAAGTGAACTCCTTCGGCGGGAGCGCGCGGCAAAGTCCGGAATAAAGCGATGCAATCCAGACGTCCACGCTGTCCGCAAACTGAGCGCGAAAATCCGGCTCGACGGTCAAGGCTTTGATTCGTGAAAGAGGCAAGGCACGCAGTCCGCTTTCAGTGCTTCCAACAGCCAAAAATCGAAGGTTGGGCTGATCAACGGTCTCGAGCGGGAGGAGGCATTGACCGGCTGAGGCGCGCAGCAAATGTGTTCGTGCTCCCTCTGTATCAGAATTAGTTATCGGAACGGCGAAGACATCAACCATACCCGACTCAACGAACCAAATCGAGCTGCCTTGAGAAAGCGGGAATGGTCGATTGCCTCCAGCCGAGACCGAAGTTCCTTCCTTTAAGAGTAGCTCAGTCAGGTTCATCGCGTGTTGCGTTCAAATCGTGACCCGGTTCCGGGGCCGGCTTCGCAAGTGAAATCCTTTGGTTTCATTTGATTCAATTGGCTTCATTCCGCTGCGATCAAACGCGCATAAGGGCCTTCGACATCCTTGAGTTCTTGATGCGTGCCTCGCTGGACCACTTTGCCATGGTCCAGAACGATGATCTCGTCGCAGTCCCGAATCGTGCTTAAGCGGTGTGCGACAATGAGACAACTGCAACCCCTGCGCCTGAGATTATCGTCAATGATTTTTTCTGTAGCAGGATCCAGCGCACTCGTGGCTTCATCGAGGATGAGTAAAGTCGGATCCATAACCAGAGCGCGCGCAATCTCCAGGCGTTGGCACTGCCCGCCGCTAAAATTGCTTCCCGCTTCTTCCACGACGCTGTCGTAGCCGCCGGATCGGGCGGCAATCTCGTCGTGGATACAGGCGTCGTTGGCCGCTTGAATCATTCGGTCGTCCTGAATCGTGTCGTCCCAGAGCGTCAGATTCTCGCGAACTGTGCCGGCAAAGAGAAAAATGTCCTGGTCCACCAAAGCCACGGAGTTGGTCATTAATGAACGAGGTTGATCTGATCGAAGCATCCCATCATAAAGAACGTCTCCCGACCACGGTTGGAAAAGACCAGAAACGAGCTTCGAGATCGTAGATTTGCCGCTGCCAGATCCGCCCACGAGTGCAATACGGTACCCCGGCTTGAGCGTCAGACTGAAGTTTTCGATCAGCGGCGGATCTAGACGGCTGTAACCAAACGTGACGTTCACCAAATTCAGCAGACCGGACAGCTTGACCTCCGATTTAGGGGGTTTTTGTTGCTCTGAGATCACTCCGCAGTTTGGGTCCGTCTTGTAGCGCAGCACATCATCCAGTCGATTCAAATTGCCACGCACTTCTTGAATTTCACTGCCCAGGTTCACGAGGGCATTGAACGGCGCAATGAAACTGGCCATTAAAGTTTGAAAGGCCATTAGCATACCCATCGTCAACCTCCCGTTCATGACGAGGAATCCACCCCAGCCCAAGATGATTGCCGTATTGAGCGCGAACAAGAGGGACGGCATAGACGAAAGGAAGCGCCCATAACTGGCCATTTGTCGCATCCCGTTCATCACCTTGGCCTGATAACTGGCCCAGCGGGAAAAAAAATCCGACTCCGTTCCCGTTGCTTTTAGGGTCTCAATCATCTGCAGGCCGTTGAGGGAGATGCCTGTCAATTTGCTCTCGTCTTGCAGGAGGCGGCGGCTGCCATCAATCCGTTTTCGTGAAATCACTCGCAAAGCCACGACATTAAGACCCGCAATTAGAATCCCCGCGATGGTCAACCCGATGTCATACTGGAACATTAACACCGCGTAAAAGACCACCACAACCAGCGAGACAATATTGGAGGCGAGTTTGCCGGAAACGAGAGATGCAACCTCGTCGTTGATATGCACACGAGACCCGATCTCGCCCCCATAGCGTTGCGTGAAGAACTCAATCGGCAGTCGCAAGACGTGCCAAAAAAAGTGACTCGAAGTCGAAATCGCGAGTTTCATTTGCAGGCGCAACAAGAAAAACTCTTGAAGCCAGGTGAGGCCGGCAAAGACGATGGCCGTTATTCCCATCCCGATGAGCAGTGGCTTGAGCCAGTCTTTCATCCCGCCCACCACGAAATCATCAATGAATACCCGCGTGAAAGTCGGAATCACCAGGCCGGGGATCACCAGCAGAAGCCCCGCCAAAACGATGTAGGCGAGCCCCAACTCAGAGCCGATCAGCCGCCGCCGCAGAGCCTGGATCGTGCTCGGCTTTTGTCCTCCTTTTTTGAAATCCGGGCCTTTGTCAAATGTAAGAACTACGCCCGTGAACGATTCATCAAACTCCTGCTCCGACACGGTACGCGGCCCAGAAGCTGGATCATTCAGGTAAACCAGTCCTTTCTTGAAGCCCTCCACTACGAGGAAATGATTAAAATTCCAGAACGCAATAAACGGCAGGGTCAATTCCCTTAGCTCGGATGGCTCCTTCCGGTAGCCCTTCGACGCAAGGCCATATTCGCGAGCAGCCTTCACCACGTTGCTCGCTTTGCTCCCATCACGCGACACTCCGCAGCGCACCCGCAATTCCTCCAGGGCAACGATTCGTCCGTAATAACTGAGAACAATCCCCAACGCTGCGGCGCCGCATTCAACCGCTTCCATCTGGAGCAACGTTGGCGTCTTGACCCTGCGCCCACGGGACTGATGTGGCTTTTTTTCCTGTTGTGCTGTGGCAGTCATTGGCGCGACTTAAGGCCAGCGGAGAAACTAGCTTCCCAAGAGAGACTTGAGCATCGGAAGGACCAGGCTGATCGGTCGCTGACGTTCCACGATAATGGCACCTTCGCAAAGCGTTCCACTGTTGATGGCCGGGGTTTTCCTGGTCGAAGACCAGCGGTAGCCGCCCTGCTCTGTCTTCTCCAGAACGACATGCACCTCAATCGGAGCTCCTCCGAAGGACAACTGGCGCACCAGTTCGTTGTTCCGAAGAACCCGCATCATTCCTTCCGGTGTCGATGGGAACGGCAGCACCGAAGCGACACTCGCCAGAATGTAACCTGCTTCCTCCTTCCTCACCGTTGACGGGGAAACTCGCACCGTCATCTTGGATTGGACTTTCTTGCCATCGGCGGCCGGGATATACAGGACGGCCTGTAGATCGTCTTCCACCTTCTCGACACTCAGGACTCGTCCTCCAGCGGTGATGAGGTTTCCTTCGTCCACGGTCAACTCAAGCACTCGCCCCGCGTAGGGGCTACGCACCACGGACGAGATTTCCATCTGCTTTTTCAACAACTCCAACGATCGTTCGGCGTCATCGAGCCGCTGGCGTCGGGCGTGGCGCTGCTGCTCGATCTGCATGGGGCGATCCACCTCAGTTGCGGTCAACTGCGTTAATTTAATCTGCGCCTGTGCCTTGGCCTGCTCGACTCCAAACAGTTCGCTCTCCGTCGTCAACCAGGTCGATTCAACAATCAATCCCTTCTCCAGCGCCTCTCTCTGCTTTTGGAACTTCCTGCGCAAGGCGGCGATCTGCTTATCGTAATTGGCAAGCGAAGTCAGGGCGTTGGCTCGCTCCTGTTTCATTGCCGCCAGGTCAATCTTTAAGGTCTCCTCCTCCGTGCGGGTTATTCGCTCGTTCTGAAGCTTGAGATCACTGATCTCCATCTCGGCATTCCGGATGCGCAATTGAAGCTCCGGCTGCTGGAGGCGGGCGACGATCTCATCCACGGCTATGACTTGATTCGGACGCACACAGATTTGAGTCACGACACCCAAGCCGACAGAAGAAACGTCATACACAGCCCCGCCGCGAATGAGGATCCCCTGGCTCTTCACGGTTTTTGGAATGGTTCCGAAGATACTCCAAAGCAGCGCGGTCAGGATGACTCCGCCGATGGCGGCCAGTGAGATCCAACCACACGGTGTGGTTACCGTCATCAATTGGTCGAGTTGCTCGGGTGAAGACAACCGTTCCAACGAAACTTTCCGAAAGATTTTACTCTCCTCAGCCATAGGTCAATTATCTTGAAGCTTCACCTAAAGGTGCGCTCGGAAAACATCGGGAGTTCATTAACGTTTTACTGTGTTCCTGGCGGCTTTGCGACGGGTGGAACGGTGATCAATTGCTGAAGAGTAATCACTTCGCCAGGTTCTTCACCAGTGACCAGTGTGCCGGTTTCAAACCGCAACTGAGCAAGGCCGATGGCGAACTGCTCTTGCGCAGACAGGTTTCCCAAAGAGGCCCCAATTAACCGGTCCTCCATTTCCAGCACGTTGATCAATGTGGCCAGTCCGAGTTGCCGTTTGGCCTGTTCGTTCTGAACTGCCGTCATGTACTGCGCGATCGCTTCCTCGGACTTCTTTAACTCCTCAGCGCGGTGACGCAATTGCTGCATGGCCACAATGACCCCGGACTGAATCTTGCGTTGCAGATCAGCCAGGAGAATGCCCTGCTGCTGCCAGAGTGCTTCCTGCTGTAGGAACTGTCCTCGAGCCTCGCGATTGGCTGGCGGAAAGTCAAAACTCAATCCCCCGAAGACAGTCATCCCTTCCACATTCTCCCCCAAGACCGAGAGGTAGTCCCGCGTCCTGCTTCCCGCGTTGATCCCGGCGTAGCCTCCACGAACGATCAAGTCGATTTGCGGCTTCAAGCGATTGCGAGCTGCCAACAAGCGAATCCGTTCTGCATCCTCCCTGAGTCGGACAGAGGCCAGGTCGCTTCTCCGGGCCAGAGCTTCTCCAATGAAGCGCTCGGATGAATCTTCATCGCGCACGGGGGGGGCGGCTGCGGAGGGGAATTCATCGCCGGGCGACGGCAAAACCGTCATCCTCTCCAGCGGGATACCGATAGCGATCCCGAGTTGGTGTCTGGCCTCAATAAGCGTCTGTTGTCCGGCGATGCGGTTAGCCGTCTTGTCCGCTAGATTTGCTTTAAGCTGCAAGAGTTCTGCCGCTGGAACTTCGTTTGCGTCCACCAATGCCTGGGTTTTATCCAGAAGTTCCTGCGCGCGCTGTTCCGAAAGCGTCAGAATTTCGAGGCGCCGTGTCGCCGAGAGGTAGGCCCAGTACGCTCGGACGGTTTGGAGGACCCGTGTCGCGACGATATGGCGGAGATCAAGTCTGGAAACCTCGAGGATGATCTTGCTCGCCCGCTCCTGCGCCGTGGTCACTTTTGAGCCAAACCCTCGGGCCAGCGGCACGCGGATTTGAAAGCTCACTTCGGATTGGTTTTCCGGCGGAATCAGCGCGCCACGCTCTTCACGCTGTATGATTTTAAGGCTGGGAGTCACTTCGACGCCCGTGCGCAGAAGCTTGCTGACTCCGGCACGATAGCTGGTCAGATGCGCTACCTGGTGCGTGAAATCGAGCGCGGAGACCCGGATCCCTTGTCGTTCTAGACTTCGATCCAACTGGCTCGTCAGCCGAATATCAAACGCGCCACTGGCCTCCAGCGCACGGCCGCGGCTGGCTTCAACTTCGCGTTGCTGAAGGTGGATATTGGGATCGAGAGACAGCGTTTGCCGCACCGTCTCTAACAGACCCAATCGATTCGTTTGCGGGGCTGCGGGGCTCTTTGTGTCTTGCGCAAGCACAACCTGTCCGCCAAGACCGAGGACAAGGCAGACAGACCAAACGCGTTTCCCAGGCAATCCAAATACCCGCGATCCCTTCCGAGACCCTAAATTTCCGGTTCGACAACTTCCCTTCACAGAACCTTTCCCCCACGCATCAATTTGCATAGTTCTTTGCATAGTTCTTGCGAAATCTCAGGATGACAACGGGCTCGCAGCCCGCACCTTGCCTCGAAGATGCCCTGGTAATTCATCCGGTACCGCTCAATCCACCGAGAATCCCGGAGTGGTGAAGCGCCACCC